>ENA-OUOG01000166-OUOG01000166.1-marine-metagenome-genome-assembly--contig:-NODE-166-length-83563-cov-5.655116_pt1 | contig 83563 bp, 105 predicted proteins | sample MGYA00248635_ERZ508505 | MGnify/ENA primary metagenome ERZ508505 (study PRJEB26176, sample SAMN06267871) | marine metagenome | isolation source: Saanich Inlet, British Columbia, Canada | place: Pacific... | reverse complement strand
ATTAGATCCACAGGAACTTCGCGTGGAAGGAATACTGCGATGTTTGCAATGTCATGACTCAGCCATGTCCACCACAAGCCACCTGTTGCTACCCATTGTGCTATTCGCCAAAACTTTTTATTGCTTTCGCTTACAGGTTGCGTTTCGTCATACCAGCGGCCGAAGTATTTGTGTATTGCAAACCATACTGCATAAGCAAATGCGGCTGCAACACCATAGCCCATGATCGATTTCATAAGCATTTTCTCCAACACGAATGTTGATGCAAATACTGATAAAACCAAGAAGCTGGTTGACACAGGTACACCCATTCTAGTAAGTGCTACTAGAATAGCAGGTGCGGCTGCGTGATACCATTGTACCTCTTGCCATGGAATCTTGTTTAGTCTTCCGTAACTGATGTCTCCACCATTTACGCTCCATCCATACCACAGTGTACATAATAAAACCGCACTAGCGGCGGCCCATAATGTTGTGTAGTTGAATCTCTCATTGTTACTAGCCATCCATGTACCGAGAGTCTGTACTGAATCGTTGGCTATAACCGCGTATGCGGCAAGTAAGAAGCCCAGAAGGCTCCATAGGGTTAACATTTCCATTTTTAATTTCCTCTGCTTGACGGCTTTACCCCGTCGCTCACTTTGGCATTGTTACTTACTACAATAGTATTACGATGATGTTACAATTATGTTAAATTTAGTACATTTTGCAGGGAAAAAGGTAAAATTATTTTTTCTTTGATTCTAATGCGTTAATGCGTTCTTCTAATTCGTCAATCTTCTTTGTGACAAATGGATACTTTTTACGCCATGCATCTGTGGGTTGTTCCAACCAAGTCCAGCCATATCGTGCTACTAGGAAGTCTAAGCATTGATCAACCTTGCCATAGAACCAGATACCTGCACGAGTATCTTTCAAATATGCTAGTGCTATTGCACCAATTATACTACCGCCTATAGCAGTCCATATCCACAGTGTGTCTGCGAACATACGATCAATCATTTCCATCATTTAGCTCCTTAGAATTTTTGCAATGCTGGATCCCAATCCGCTCCTGGATCGTTCTCCTTGTACTTAGCAATTCTCGAAGCAATTTCTGCATAGAAGGTATCTACTTGTCCGCCCCAGCGTCCTTGTAAATGTTCAAGTGCCTGTTCGCAAAAGTTCCAATCTTGTTTGTTGTAGTTTTCCATTAATTTTTTGTGTAGGTTGGTAAACTCGTCTAGTTTAGGAATCTCATCAACTGGAATGTTTTCCAATACACAATAAGCCTGCACTGCTTCTTCGTCTGCATGAAATCTTATTTGATCTACTTCTAATAATGTGTATTTGTTTTCTAATTGATCAAGTTGATCATCGCCTAAAATAATATGCATACTTTACTCCTTGTGTTAAATATGTATGATGCAAGTTTCATTTGATTTAATTTCTGATTTACATGTTGATACATGGCCCGAACCGTTTGACTGGACAGGAATGCCTACCAGTATGCTAGCCGTAGTCGCTGGCGATATATCACGTGACCGAGACACAGTAATAAAAACACTAGAACACCTAGGACAATGTTATCGTGCTGTAATGTACATTGACGGTAACGATGAACATAGGTGGACATTGGACAATCTCGGCGAAAGTTATCAAAGTCTTGCAGATAGTATTGCACACATTGAAAATGTTGTCTACCTCCAAGATAACGTTGTAGTAATCGATGGCGTAGGATTTATCGGAACCAACGGTTGGTGGACATACGACTTTGACAATGCTGATAGCTATGATCATAGCAAGCAATGGTTTGTTGATAGATATAAAATAGACTTACCTACTGCAAATGCAATAGAAGCAATGGCAATGCAAGATGTCAGGTACCTTACCAAAAGTGTTAAACGACTACAAACACACAAAGATATAAAAGAACTTGTGGTAGTAACTCACACTCCGCCTGGTGTTGAATTGTTACAACACGACGTTGAATTAGAAGGCACACACATGCTAAATTGTTCAGGCAATAGTCATATTCTAAAAAGTTTTATAGAAGACACCGAAGGTAAAATTGGCACTTGGTGTTTTGGGCACTATCACAATGACGTTGATAGAATTTTAGATGGTGTTCGGTTTGTGAATAACTGTCGCGGTAGAGGTGGTACACCTTGGAGTAAAAGTGTGTACCATCCTAAAAAAATTACCGTTCAGATTTAGTTCTGATCAGGTTCTAATTTAACTTGTAGCGGGTAACCGTTTGCTCTAGCACTTACAGTTACTTCGATTCCTTTTTGTTCAGCAATTTCATAAGGCAAAACAGCAACTACTGCTGAACCTTCTTCATGAATATCAATTGTGATTTTTTCTGCCGTTACTGGGTTGTAATCAAAAATATCTACTAGGCTTTCGATAACAAAGTCCATGCTAGTTGAATTATCGTTGAGATAAATCAATTTAAACATTGGCGGTTCTTGTAGATCTTCTTGTACAGCAATTCTTGTTTTTGTGTCAGTAACTGAATCAGTCATAGATTTTCCTCAGGTGTAAACGGAGGGTCAAGTTGGCCCTCCTTTTTAGTATTTACTATATTTTACTCTGAAACGTGACTAATTGCAATAGTCTTTGGCTTCATTGCTTCAGGAATTTCACGCTTTAGGTTAATTACAAGGATGCCTTTATCTAACTGAGCATCAACTACTTCAACGTGATCAGCAAGAGTAAATTCTCTGTGGAAGTTACGTCCTGCGATTCCTTTGTGCAGATAGTTTGCTTCAATGCTTTCTGAAACATTACCAGCAATCTTTAGAGTGTTTTGGTCTTGAGTGATTTCAAGATCGTCCATACCAAAACCTGCAACCGCAATTTCGATAGTGTAACTATCTTCATCGTTCTGTACAATATTGTACGGAGGATAATTGCTTTGACTTGTTGTTTCGATATTGTTAATTAGACGATCGAATAGACGATCTACGCCGATGGCGTTGCGATATAATGGATGTAGATCCAGAGCTGTTAGTTTAGTCATTTCTTTTCTCCTTTTTTAGCAAGAAATATTTGTAACCCTTCTCGGCGTTACAATATTATTTATACAGGAGAATGCAGGGGATGTCAAGAAAATTAATAATTTTTTGGAGGAAGTTGTTGCTGACGCAAATATTTTTTCCAACGTGATTTTGCTGCACCTTGTGCTAGTTTACGTTTTGTACTTGGTTTAACATATTGCTTGCGTTCTCTAACTTCCATGAGAACTTTGCTGTTGTTTACTTTTTTCTTTAGTTTGCGTAATGCTTTTTCTACATTACCGTCGCGAACCTCAACGGTTCTACCAAATTTTTCAGCCAAGATTAACTCCTTTGTTGCTGTGTAGGTTATTTATACACACTTTAAATGTCTTGGTTTCTTAAACGTTCTTCGATTTGATCACGTTCGCTATCATTGAGCAGTTCTGGATCATATTCTCCTGAACCGATTTTTTGTATAAGATGATCAATATAGTCATCATTGTAAGTAAAACTATCTGTGATGTTTTTATCTACTTCGATCCATTTTTGTCCGTTCCACTTAAACAATTTGGTAGGAAGAAAATCTACACGGATGTAGGTATCGCCTTTGCGTGGATCTTCAGGAAACTTTGTACCAAAGTCAACATTGCCTATTTCTTCTTCATCAATTCTGGCAGCCAACCCTTCCCATGGTAATTCGTTGATTAGACCTTTTTCTAACAATGCTTCTTGATGTTTAAGTGTGTCATCGGGGTTTTGTGTTTTCCAAACTTTTTTAGCAATTTTTTCGGCATTGATATCTTTGCTTTCTACTGCTTCTTCCTCAGGTGTGAGATAATCTTGCGTCTCTGGATCTGCTTCTGTTTGCGATGCTTCAACAACTTCATGGGTTTCTTCATTTTCAAACTCTCTAGGATCAAACGGTTCAGGTTCAGGAAACACTATCGGTGATTTTTGGTAATCATCTTCAAACGCTTTAGCAGGAATCTCTGATGATCTATCTCCTTCTGTAGTTGTTGTGTCCTGATCTCCTGAGCTTTCTCCGGGTGGTTCTTCTCCAGCATCTGTAGTTGAGGTTCCGTCAGGGTCGGGTTCATGTTCTGGATCCGGTTCATTATCTGGTATTGTAACTTGTCTAGCTTTTTCATTTCTTGTCCAGCCAATACTTTCTGTTGCGGCAAGTAGCATCATCACTGCTAATGGATCAAACACAAGTACAATAAGTACAATAACCCAACGAACTGCTTCTTCTAGCATGTTCTTGTCTGCTTCTTGTCCGTAAACTAGTTCGGCAATAAATTTAACAGGCCCTACTTCAGCTTCTAGTTGTCTGTATTCTGCCTGTAGTTCGTATTTTTGTTCTGTTAGTGTGTCTAATTCAGCGTTTGCTGATTTAATCTTGGCATTTTCTTCAGCAATAACGGTTTCAATGTCATTACCAGTATCTTGCCCTAGTTGACCACGTAGTCTAGCTATTAGTTTGTTGCTGTCGTCGATCTCTGCTTCTGCTCTACTTCTTAGTCGAGCAATTTCTTCTTGGGCATCTTCTTTAAGTTGTTCAATTTTTCCAAACAGCTCAGTTTTTTGTGCTTCAAGATTGTCCTTATATGATCTAACAGCTCTAGCAGTACCGCCACCGTATGCACCATCTGGTCTTGTGCCTACTAATGCTTGTAATCGTTTGACTGCTGTTTCATCTGCTGTATCAATATTGCTAGCATCTGCTAGTTGCTTTAGTTTCCCATCAACTTCGGCAAGTTGTCTAGTATAAAGATCAATATTTCTTTCTAGTTGTTGGTTGGTTGTGTCAATAGCAGGTTGAACACGATCGTATGCTGTGTTAATACGCTCTTGTTCTCTGTCAATTTGACTTTGAATATTTTGATCAGCACCAGTACCTACTGTTTGTGCTTTTTGAATTTTATCTTCGCTACGTTCAATTGTGGCTTGGAATCTCGCAATCTCAGTTTCTATTTGAGCAATCTTAGCAACGTTCTCGCCACTTTGTGCAGTTTGTTCAATGTGTGCTTTACTTAGGAAACCAAAAATGCCCATACTAGTAATAAACATGAGTACAACTACTGCACCAGTCAAATAGATCTTCATCGAGCGTTTAACTTTCGGCCAGTACTCGTGCAACCAAACAGTTACAACCAGTTTAGCAATTTCAAGTATACCGCCCATGATAATAATAGGAACAACTGCGGCGGCGAAAATAGCAGTGAGGCCTACAATACTGTAAAATGCGGCTACACCACTAAGACATAGGGCTGTGAGTAATATTAAATAACTTAAGAACATCATATATTTAACTAATCTTTAGGTAGTTTTAAACCACTATATTTCAATTGCAAAAAACTAGCAGTTGTTTCGTCGGGTATTTCAAACCAAACTCTTAGAGGTGTTGTATGTCTATAAAACTTACGTTTAACATGCTTCTGTCCGCGCCAGTTGCCTCGCCCGTATAATTTGTTTAGGTCGCGAATGATTTCATACCACTGATCTTGTGTATGAATATCAAATTCAACTCTTACTCCGGTATCCGCCATTCGCTGTTTCCTAATACTTTATTTAAAGTTTTAACATTGATTCCACAACGTAAGTCTTTGAGTATCACGCCCCTGCAAACTGAATTCCACTGCTCACTATCAAACAATTCGCTGGTTTCGCCTACAATCATTTCCAACTTTTTTCTACTGAGGCTGTTTGTTCTTAACATTTCACAAACACCCCAGAATTTATCCCACGGGTTTGGCCTAAATTCTAATCCCTCTGTTTTAAGAACACGCTTGCATCCGTATTGAAAATTTGGATTGTATGCTAGGTAACAGTTATATAAAAAGCATTCAGCATTAGAACTACCTAACCGATATGCGATCAGAGCACGTTCGATCACACGTTCCTTGTGTGCTCTACTAGTGCTCTGTTTTAAATCACGAATCCAGTCCGCCGGCAAACGTCATCCTTTAACAAGATCGAGCATGCTGTTTTTCAAGCTCTCAAGTTCTTCTCGATCAAGATAAAAGTCTGTACGAGGATCGTAATACTCGTTGATTTTTGGATCAAAGTAAATTGCCCTACCATTTGGATAAACATAAGGACCTTTTAATCCACGAATACGCTTAAACTTTTGATTTTGCACGAAGTGTCTCCAACGTAATTTTATGCATATAATCTTGTGTTTCTTTGTCAAACTTATTAATTAGATCTTGACGTTGTTCCTGTGATAAGTCCCATGCAAGATCAAGAATTACACCAGTAAGGTGTCCAACTACTCGTGCATAAGCACTGGTACGTTGATCATTGATTTCATGGCATGCCAACATTGTGTCAATGGTTTTGTCCATGCTGTTTAAAATATCCATTGACGTGATTCTGGTTGACATAAGGCTCTCCTTTGCTGTGAGGTATATTATTAGTATACAGGATTTAGACTATTTGTCAACTCTTGATTAGTTGATCTTTTGCTTGCTGTGCTGTGTATGTAGAAGTAACAAAATTACCTGGATCTTGAATTCCAGTAGTGTCAATAGGAGCATCTTGCTGTATGTTTGCATCGGCTAGACGTTGCAAGTTTCTGCCTTCTCTCATTGCGGCAATAGTTGCCTGCCCGCCAAGACTGCTAAAATCAACAACTCGTTCTAGTATTTCTGCAGCACCGCCCTCGGCTGTGTCATTTCCCAAATTAGGCAAATTAAGTGCAAGGTTGATTGCAACGTCTTCGCTTGCTCGAACTGCTGTAAGATCAGCATTATCAATCTTACTTTGATTTAAATATTCTCTTGCAAGTTGCTGATTCCAACGCTCACTGTTGGTCATTATTTCCTGGGCTCGGGTATTACTTGTATAACTTGCAAGAATAGTTTTAATCGCTGGTACAATGCCGTTTATCCAAGCATTTTCGTATGCTTCTGTAGAAGTATCGCCTGTGTATGTACCAGCTCCGACATAGCCAGCAGTAATAACAACTTCATACTCAGTGTAAGGTTCTGATCCAACGCCTTCAGGGCCAAAATCTCCTGCACAGAACTTGTTAACAGTATCGTAAATTCCTTGACTACCAGTAATGGCAGTAAGTTCGCCGGCAGTATTCATTTCTTCAAGCAATTGTGAATTTTTTGTAATAGGTGCGGCGCTGTTAAATCCAGCAGCAAAACCAATTACATCACTTAATTTTAATTGTCCAGCATTACCGGTTGCAAGAGTAACTCCAGTATTACTATCAACTCCAAAGTTTTCAATCCAGTAATTTCTTACACCTTCAGTAACATAAGTGTCTTGATTTTCCAGTAAGTCGAGATCTTTTAGTGTTTCCAAACTGCTAAGGGCTGTACCAAGGTCGGCAGTATTTGTTTGGCTGATATTTTTTACTTGCCCTAAACTTCTACTTAAGGCACCATTAGCAACTGCAACATCGTCTGGTACTATGCCTTTTAATTTTTCACCTAGATCATCAAATTGTGAATTTACGCTTCCTGTTTCGTTTTCGTAAATTGATCTAAATCCAACACTAGCTGTCCTAAGTGGCGCAGTAAATGTTTCAAAACTGTTTGGAAAAAGTTTTTTAGGATCTAGCAAATCGGTGCCTTTGCTGATTAAATCTTGACTGTTTCCTAGTATGCTTTTAACCTGTGCTACTTCTGTACTGTCAAGTGTGTCTAATGTATTGTATATTTCTTTTTGTACATTTACGGGTAAATTTGCACCTTGTTGTGCAAACGTGTTTAAATCTATTCCTGCACGGGAAAGTGTTGTTTGTGCTTCGCTTGCTATACCACCAAGACTTGCAATCGTTGCACTGTCTATAGATATGTTGCCTAGTTTACTGTACAATGGACCGAGTGTTCCTTGACCGGCCATGTTGGACAACAATTGCCCTGGGTTGCCTAAATTGTTTATATTATTAAGATTAACGGTGTTACCAAGTTTAGCAATTTCTTCACCGAATCCGCCAAAGTCAAGATTAACTCCTGCTAGACTGCCACTTACTATATTGTTTAAACCTGTAAATGTGCTTCCGATAGTAGTACTGTTAGTAGCAGCATTAATCATTTGATTAGCACTGGTTACATAACTACTTGCTGTGTTTAAGATAGTACCAAATTTATCAGCAGCTCCTAACACTTCTCCACCGATACCAGCAAATGTGCCGCCTAGTGTTTGAGCACTCCAGTCTCCGGCATACTTTAATGCATCGTTTAACACACCTGCGCCGCCGGTGACCTCGGTTAATAAGCCATTTACACTTGGAGCAAACCCTGCAACAGCGTCAAACAATCCGCCACCTACACCTAAATCTGTAGGAATAGCATTAAATGCACTCAGCATATTACCGGTAAATCCTGAACTGCCAATTGCGCTCAACATAGGTCCCATGCCAGCAAGTGGAGCACCCGCTCCTGATATAGCCGCAAGTCCTGTAACCATTGTGCTTAATGTGGGTGCAAAGTTCGTAAGTCCTGTAAGACTATCGGATAAGCTGAGTGGTGCGCCTGCGAGACTGCTAAATGGAGCAGCACCGAATGTATCTGCTAGTGTGCCATTGGTAACCATACCGCCTGCGGCAGTCATTACTAATCCGGTTAATCCGCCGCCGCAACTCATTTAAACTCCTACTATTACGTTTGTACTGCCTTGTGCTCTCGAGTGTCCACAAGAATCTGATGAACCAACATATACAAGAGGACGGCCGCCAACGTTTACTTTAGAACTGCCTCTGCCGGTAACAGCCGCACAGTGTCTTGCACAGCCGGGCAATCCGCAACAAGGATGAGGAGTAACACCTTGCCCTGGAATCATTGCATTTCTTCCATTGATTTGTACAGAGCTAACACCGCCTTTGGCGACTCCGCCTGCGCTGTTTGCATCTCCTTGTCTTACTGCTCCGGGCATTGATTATCCTGCTAACATTTGTTTACTAGCACTGAGATCTAAGCCTGTAGTTGATTCTGTATATGCTTTAACTACATCTTCTCGTGCTGTTGCAATCATTGCAATACTAGTAATATTTATGTCCACTGATTTTTCAAGATCTGCACTAAACATGCTTGGAATCATTTGCAAGCCTTGTTGGCTAGGAGCCATGCTTACAGGATGAGTTACGGTAATGCGACCAAACTCGCTGTTGGTTACTTTTGCAACTAGTTCTTCGCCGCTGTTTAGCTTAAATGAGTACACTGTGTTTTTTTCAAAATTCATAATCGACCTTCTGTTGATCCTGTGTGTGTTTGTTCAAAATAAGTTTTAAATTCGCTGATGCCGCCAATGACAGCATCATTGTCTTTCACTTGAGGGAAAGTTCTAGCAGCAGGAAACTGTTCAAACAGTTCATCACGTGAAAAGTCTACGTCCAATGTATAATACTTGTAGTCCATGTTGTTCATATCCAGCATGGTTTTTACTTCTTCACATTGTGGACAGTTAGGTTTTCCGTAAATTTCAATCATAAACTAAATCCTTTAAAACTATCTTCTGTTACATCTTGTTTAGTACCGCCGACAACATAGCTACTAATTTCTGTTTCTTGAGGAGCAACTTGTACATCGCCACCAGCAATCCACTTTTGAGTCCATGGAAGAGGGTTACTACCACCTTTGTATTGAGTAGGTACCCCTACTGCTGTCATACGCTTGTTAGCAATCCATTCTACATACTCTTTAAGTAACTGTGAGTTGAGGCCAATCATTGAACCATCGCGGAACAAATAGTCAGCCCACTGTTTTTCCTGTTCAACAGCGTCTTCGTACATCTTTGCAACTTCGTCCAAGCACTCTTCTTTGATCTTTGCATAATCTTTGTCATCTTGTGGCAACAGTTTCATTAACTGCTGTGTGCTAGCAAGGTGTACATTTTCGTCACGAGCAATAAACTTGATAATCTTTGCATTGCCTTCCATTTTCTTGAGCTCAGCGAAAGCCCACGAGCAAGCAAATGACACGTAGAAACGAATTCCTTCTAGTACGTTTACACTAGCAAGACATAGCCAAAGTTTCTTCTTGAGATCGTACAAATCAACTGTGACTTTTTTACCATTTACTGTGTGAGTGCCTTCGCCTAACAGTTGATACCAACGTGAAGTTTCGATTAGATCGTCGTAGTATTTGGTAATTTGTTCACCACAGTCCACAATCTCTTTAATGTCGTACATTTCGTCAAACACTTTACTAGGATCTGTGTACACGTTACGAATAATATGTGTGTAACTACGACTGTGAATAGTTTCACTAAACGTCCAGGTAATGATCCAGTTTTCTAGTTCAGGCAAACTTACAATGCTGTTAAAACTTTCAGCAGGTGCTCTACCTTGTACACTATCAAGTAGAATTTGACGCTTTAGGTTACTTGAAAAAATGTGTTGTTCCCAAGGTGTTAAATCTTTAAAGTCTTTTGCATCACGCAGTACATCAACTTCTTCCGGCCTCCAAAAGAAACCAAGTTGCTTGTCTGTAAGTTTGTCAAACTGGCGATACTTTAGTGTATCGTAGCGTTGCATACCAACGCCACCGTTTGGATCAAGAAAGGCAAGACTCTTGGTGTGATCAATATTCTTTTTAAGATTTAGTACGCTCATATTTTTCTTCTCTTTAAATTGTGCAGCTATCACACGCTTCTTCGTCACTGGTAGGAATACCAGCATCTAAAGGCTGTGATGCATTCATTTTATCAATATCAATTTCTCCCGAACCGTCGAAAGTATTGAAATAGTACAACTGCTTGCCGCCGTATTTGTAAAACATCAACATGTGCTGTAGCATTGTACTCATTGGAATTTTTTCGTCCTCAAAGTGTTGTGGATTGTAAGATGTATTTACAGAGATACCTTGGTCAATATACTTCTGGAGAATGGCCATAATTTTTAGATAGCCTTCTGGCGACTTTTGATCCCATAGTAATTCGTACTTGTTTTTAAGACGTCTGTATTCAGGAACTACCTGCTTGAGTACGCCATCTTTGCTCTGCTTGATACTAACGTAACTACGCGGTGGCTCAATACCGTTTGTGCTATTAGAGATCTGTGCTGAGGTTTCTGCAGGCATAAGTGCCATTAGTGTACTATTACGAATACCAGTTTCTTGTAGTTGCTCACGCAATCCTGTCCAATCTACTGCATCTTCGTGTGCTACTAGTTCGTCGACTTCCTGCTTGTAGGTGTCTACAGGAAGTATACCATCACCATACTTGGTTTCGTTGCTCTTAGGACAAGCACCTTGCTCTACAGCAAGATCAGCTGAAGCCTTGATCAGATAGTAACTCCAGTGCTGTGCCCAAGTATCTACTAGTTTTAGTGCTGCTGGATCGCTGTAACTTACATCATTCTTAGCAAGCCAGTATGCAAAATTAATAATACCAACACCCAATGGACGACGGTTTTGTGTTGCTAGTTCTGCCGCAATAATTGGATAGTTTTGATAACTCAACAATGCATCTAGTCCACGCACTGCCAGTGTACAAGCCTTTTCCATTTCTTCTGGTGAACGGAAACTGCCCCAGTTAATAGCACTCAGTGTACACAATGCAATTTCGCCTTCTGTGTCATCTACACTAGTAAGTGGTTTAGTAGGCAAGTCAATTTCACAACACAGGTTACTTTGTTTAACAGGAGCAACTTCTGGTTTGAACGCACCGTGTGTGTTAGCATGATCCACGTTCATCAAGTAGATACGTCCTGTATCCTTGCGCTCTTGCATAAATGCTGAAAACAATTCTGTTGCCTTGATTGTTTTCTTGCGAATTTTTGTGTTGCGTTCTGCTCGTTCGTACAGTTCTTTAAACTTTTCTTGATCAGCAAAGAACGCTTCGTACACTTCTGGTACATCGTTTGGCGAAAACAGTGTAATGTCGCCGCCAGACAACAAACGTTCGTACATGAGTTTGTTAAACTGTACACCGTAGTCCATATGACGCACACGATTATCTTCTGTACCTTTGTTGTTCTTTAGTACGAGCAAGTCTTCGACTTCTAAATGCCAAATTGGATAGTACAGCGTAGCCGCTCCGTTACGCACACCACCTTGACTACAACTACGAGTAGCCGCTTGGAACAATTTATAAAAAGGAATAACGCCTGTGTGATAAGCGTCGCCCTTACGAATAGGACTTCCGAGAGCACGAATACGTCCTGCACCTACACCAATGCCTGCCTTTTGCGAAACGTATTTTACTATAGAACTAGCAGTAGCATTAATGCTATCCAAACTGTCATCAGTTTCAATAAGAACGCAACTTGAGAACTGACGTTGAGGAGTACGAACACCAGCCATAACAGGAGTAGGAAGACTAACTTGATGTGTACTAATTGCATTGTAATAATCCTTTACCCACTTCATCCTAGTATCACGTGGATAGTCTTGGAATAGTGTAGCCGCAATCAGCATGTAAGCCATTTGCGGTGTTTCAAAAACTTCTTTTGTTACACGGTTTTGTACAAGATATTTGCCACGGAATTGTTCCATTGCAACGTAAGTTAAGTCTTCGTCGCGAGTGTGTTGTAACCAACTATTAATTTGTTCCCACTCAGCATCGTTGTATGCTTCGAGTAGTTCTGGGTCATAGAACCCTGCTGCCACATTCTTTTTAACAAGATCGTATACATGACAAGGCTCAAACTGACCGTATACTTGTTTACGCAAATGATAACAAATAAGACGTCCGGCAACATATTGATAGTTTGGTGCTTCTTCTGTAATAAGATCAGCGGCACTTTTGATTAATGTTTCTTGAATTGCACTACTGTCAATGCCGTTATAAAATTGGATATGACTTTTAATTTCAACTTCGCTAGCACTAACGCCAGTAATGCCGTGTGTGGCCCAAAACACTACTCGATGAAGTTTATCAATATCAAGCGGTTCTTTTCTTCCGTCTCTTTTTGTTACTAATATTTGTGTCATGTTTGCCTCAGTCTAAACGTTTTGTGATCACAGATGCATCCATCATCTGCGTAAATTTTATTTGTGAAGTGCGGGTATTTAACATCTCGCCAGGTGCCCAATTAAGAATATATTTTCCCTGGTTAATCAGGACTAAATTGTCACCTTCGTTGGTTTGTGCTAACTGTATCTCATTGATCTCTGGACGATTTATCAAATACAATGTATAAACTATTCCTAAACTTTTTGCTACAGAACAAAATACTCCGTCGGCTAATAAATCCCAAGGATCCGGCCAACGTTCAATATCGTCCCAATGCAAGTAGTGCGAGTCTAGCGGTAGCATTTGCCACCAGTCGTTGATTGCAAGTAACGCAGTCTCGAGATCGTTACTTTGATTGTCAGCTCGCAGTTGATTCCATAGAACCAACCGGTCTTCAAATTCGCCCAATTTTAACCTAAATGATCAATTGAATAGTTAAATGTACCTGCAAGTGTAGCTGTATATTGTACAGCAACAGTTGTAGACCCTGTTTGTGTTACGCTTAAAATTAATCCAGTAGCATTATTTTCTGAATAATCGTCTGTATAAGTTAAACTACCAGCACTATCATCTGAGTCTTGCGCTACCACTGTAAGTTTACCAAAACGCATAGCACCGCCGCCTGTTTCGCTAAACTTGTATGTTACAGTAAAGGCACTTGCAGTGCTAGTGGAAATAGTAAAAATATTTGTTGCACTACCAGTTACACTTAAACTTGTAGTTTTACCAACTTCTCTGTTATATGTGCCAAACTTGTATCGTTCTCCTTTGTCAAGAGCAAACACACGTTTGTTATTGATATCAATTCTTGCAAACGATAAATTATCAGTTTCGTCACGCTCGAACATATCTCCTACAGATACGTTGTTGTCACCATTGATTTCAATTACACTAGCAACCGGACTGCCTAACCCGTTAAAGTCGTTTGCAACATCTAAGAAAATGTTGTATCCTGACATATTAGTGTTTACGTTGCCAATGATAATACCTTCGTATGCAACACTGTCAAACAAGTTTTGTATTAATCTAAAACCTTCTGGTCCGCCGTTCACTGGTGTACCTTGTCCTAGCAATACTCCTTGATAAAGTGTGTCAAATCTGCTGTTGCTTACTGTAACACTTTGTACTTGGTCATCTGTGTTAATACCGTAACTGCAACCGCTGAATCGACATCTGTCAAATGTGATTTGTTTTGTAATAAGTGCAACAGTACTACTAAATCTAACACAAGCAATATCGTCGCCGGCATCTGTTAAATCTGCTTGTACCAATGGTCCAATAAAATTTACATCTGTAAAGCTCATTTGCACAACGTCTTCAATGAAAAATATATCTTGTAATTCATCAGTTTGGAAACTCATGCCAGATATTTCGATGTTTCTAGGCTCTGATGCACCATTATTACCAATATTAACACCAATTTGCTGATCACCATCTGCTGTTCTTGCACAGTATTCACCTACTGCACTATCGCCAGCAACATCTAATTTAATAATACTGCTTTCACTGCCTTCTCCGTATAACTTAGCATATGGAGGAATATTAATACTATTAGTGACTTTGTATGTGCCTGCAGGGAAGAACAAACTTCGACGTATTTCTGTGTTTGTTTCACGACAATACAATTGAAACATAGCTCTGTTGATAGCATCTGTATCATCTGTTACACCATCACCGACTGCACCAAAATCTCTAACACTAGCAAAATCATCAAGTTTTTCTTGTAGTGTTCTTTGTACAGGATCGCCACTGGTAACACCAGTTACTACTGTATACCCAGCTTCGCTGCCTTGATATGTGTAACTGTCAGCAATGCTTAAAATATCACTGTATTCTGTAAGGATCTCGGTGTTGCCGATTGCAGGTGCACCTTCTTCGATAGTACCGTTACCGATATACAGACGTCTTTCGTCGATGACCCAGCCGAATTCAGCTCCGGCTAATTGCGGTAGGTTCTCGCCTAACCCTTTACGATGAGTAATACGTGATATTTGAACTATTGCCATTTTGTTGCTCTTAATCCTGTGATAAGGTATTTATGCTAATTGCAACGTATAGTATTCTTCCACACGCTTCCACCACTGCTGACGCCAGTATTCCCAATCATCCCCTTGTACAACAAACTCTTGGTACTCGGGTGTACTTGTCACATTGCCCATTTCGTCTGTTTCTGGCTTAACTGCCATTAAGATGACACCTTTGCGTATATTACTACCGTATACTTCGTTATGTGCTTCAGCATAGGCACACAATTGAAGTTTATAATCTTCAATCCATTCTTCTTTCTTAGGCTTGTTACTTTGTTTAAAGTCCATAATTGCTTCGTCGCCATTGTGTATTCCTACACAGTCTGTTGTACCAGCATACACTTGCGGAAAATACAACGGTACTTCCATGCCCCAGTATTCACCTACATTGCACAACCCTTTGTTGATAATTTGTTGTGCCATAGCATGACTTGCCCAACTGTACGGATTACTGCCTGCTTCTTTAAGCATACCATCTAACACATAGTTTTCAAGATATGTGTGCATTCTTGTTCCGCGACTGGCAGCTTCTGTTGTGATTTGTTGTGCTTTTGCTTCGCCTACACGCTTTCTCCAGTTTGCTAGTGCTTGCCGTTTTTCCTCTGGTTTAGTTTTATCTAAAATAGTGGTAACACTAGGAACTGGTTCGCCGGTTGGCGTACAATAATGACGTTTGCCGTTTATGTTGGTACGAGAAAGTTTTTGATAATTGAATTTTTCGATCATTCAACTATTATACACGGAATGTAGATTATTTCAATTCTTTTGGCAAAGCACGTTTTGCCATTTTCTCTACTGTATTTTGTGCTTGTTTTACACTCATTGTATCAGCACTAGTACTGTTAGCACCAGTGAAGATAACTTCGTCGTTTGTGATGTTTACAATAATATTGTTAAGGGGTGGTTTGTCAGCAATATCGCGAATATTACTTGTTGTAACGTTGATGCCCATGCTCTGAGCCATGCTTACAAATGCATCGATACTTATAGACTTTTTAGCACCAGTGTCATCAGCACGTCCAATTAAAAACTGGCCTAAAGCGACCAGTTTTTCGTTACCTACATCTGTAACTTCGCGAATTAACATTATCTACGAGCTCGTCCTAAACTTGCTTCTAGATCTGATTCTGGTTCTTCTTCTGTGTCTACTTCAGTATCAAGTTCCATGTCTGCAGCTTCTGGCTCGCCTAAATCAGCAATATCGCCTTCGCCTGGCACAACAGGTTCTTGTCCAGTGATAACGCCTTGAGCACTTTCGATACTTGTTTTAGTTTCTTGTAGACAGCTAATAAGTGTATCAAGTGCAGCACTTGCGTCAGACATATACTGTTGCGCTTGATTCATGCCAACTTCGTTGCGAATACTGTCAACTAGAGCTGGGAGATCTTTGAATTTCATTTCAGTAACGTCTTCAAGAGTGTCTTGGATTCGATCAACCATGTCTTGAGCTGCTAGTACAACCTGTGCTTGCTGTACTTCGCTTTCAAGTACAACACTTTCGTTGGCACTTTGCTTGAGCATTTGCGCCATTTTGTTTCTATCGGCTGTGTTTGCTTGCGTCTTAGCAACCATCTGTGTGCTTTTCTGCATAGCCGCTTTTTCTTGAGGTGTTAGATTGGTTTGACCTTGAGAAACTTTCTCTGCCGCAGTTTCAGCTGCTTTACGTTCTTGCGGTGTCATCTGAGAAAGATCAGTTGCACCTTGAGTTCCCTGTGTACCCTGACTACCTGTAGAGTACCCTCTGTTACCACGCATAGCCATCGCACCGCCCATTCTTCCGCCTGGCGCTTCGCTTACCTTAGCAGTCAATGCTTGTTCCATAACCATAAGTTTTAGATAGTTAGGGTTACGTTCACTGGTGTGTAGTCGTGGGCTGTTTCTGTGTTCACTGATAAGCTTGCGAACTTTGCCAAGCATACTGCTTGCCTGATCTTTGCTTAATCCAGCAAAGTTTACTTTTTTTCCAAAATAACTTTCAAATACCTTTTGAGATGTTTCTGTTAGGCGATTTGATTCCAAGTCTTGAAGTTTCATTCTCGAATCCTTTTAGCTGATAGTATTTAGCCGAATTTAAACATTTGTCTAATTGATTTTTAATCTGTCGTGCTTTATACAATGCATCTTGTAATTTATCTTCTATTACAAAACGTTGTGCAGAATCTATAGGTTTGCTGATTATGCTTTTAAAGAAGTTAATATCTGCTTGTTTGACACCCAGCTGGCGATCTAAAAGTAATATATTGTTTCTTAAATTTTGTACGCAGTATTTGTCTGCTATACACCAAGCAAGAGCACTGCGGGCTGTTGCAGTTTCGGCAACATATACTCGATTTTTATATATTTTAAACAGTCCAGGTTGTTTATTGATAGTGTAAACACCAAATGCCTGAATACTATGTTCAGTCTGAAGTATACTGTTAGGATTATTTAATAAGTGGCTTTGCGTTATTTTCTCTAATAACTCTGCGGCTCGTGTTCTGCTTATGCCAGAACGTATGTTACCAATAGCCATCCTATTACTCCTACTAGAGTTGCAATTATACCGCCGCCCCATGTGATAATTTGATCGTTGCGTCGTTGAGTCATTGCAGCAATCATGTCATGTACTTCACGAATTACAAGTTCTGTTCCAGCAACTTTTTCTTCAACGCTTTCTAACTTGCTTTCTAGAAACTTGTATCGTTCAGCACATAGCTCAACATGTGTTTCTAAATTCTTTTTTTCAATGGCTTTGGTTTCCACTTTAAATCCTTAAAATCTTTATAATATTTATTTTAGACTTGTGCAAAAATTGTATTAGCAGTTTTGCCTTGTGTAATCATATAAGGTGTAAAAAATAATTCTTTAACACTTTCTCCAAGTCCAATAATCATAGGAACTTGATTACAATCTTCTTCTAATAATTCAACTGGGTTGTTGTTTTTAAGAAATATATCTTGTTTATCTGTTTCAAAACTAAACTGCCAGTATAACTGATTTTCGTTATTACTAAAAACGTAAGGACCGTTTATATTCATTGGTTGACATCTAAGGCTAATACATTGTATGATTGTTTCAAAATTACGCTGCTGATTTCTTTTATAGTGCCATTCTTCGTTGTCCATGCCTGATGTACGTCGATGATTTTGTACTCCTGTTGCAGTACAATCAAATAGTGTAGATACTTCGTATCTATAAAGCATTCTTTAACCTGTAGTACACTTCAACACGATCAATTAGTTCTGCTAATTCAGGATCTGTTTCAGCAACCTTAAAAATCTGTTTCCACTGATACAGTCTTTGAGCTTCTTGTAATGTTTTTGCTGGATCACCTTTTACAAGTTCTCTGTGTTGTTCGCCAAATTGTCTACGATACACTGTTTCGCCGCCGTCGGGTGATTCAAAAACATACTTTGTCATACCAGTATTTAACGCCATAAAAAAGCCCCGGAATAAATCCAGGGCTGTAACTTCGATTGAAGTTAGTAGTCTTATGATGTAGCTAGCTTTAGACCTACGTCTGCTGAACTATTCAACTGGAAACCAGTGTATGTTACGTTAGCAGCAGTAAGTAGTGAAGCCGCAGTGTAAGCACCGGCTGGGTAAACAGCAAGTGAAATCTGAGCAGCGTCTACTTGGTATGTAGCAATAGTAGCTTTCTGCTGAACAGCTTTAAGAACTGCGTCAACATATTCTGAAACGCCTTGCTCACCAGCAACAGTAGCGTTAGCTGTTAGTGTGAAGAAGTCAAGTGCAGGACCTTGAACGTTTACAACAGTACCAGCTGTAGCTGTAGCTGGTGCAATTTTACCGTCTGCTGTGTCTAGGGCAAATACTGGTTGAGTATCACCATGAGTTTTAGTAATTGAAGCCATTTTAATCTCTCCTAATAATGGTTGGACTATCCGTCCTACTTTTATTTATCCAAAAGGAAAAAAATGGGTGGGTATATTCAGTCGACTAGACGAGAAAGGTCACGATAGAAATCGCTTTGTATGCCCTTTTCACGCATTTGCCAAAGCAGTCTACGAATGATTTGTTTGTGATCGTTAGGGTTCACATTTTGCCAGTCACTGATTTGTCTACGCAATCCTATTAACATTTTTGGTAGCCGATCAAATCTACGTTGCAACATCAACATCATGTAACTATAATCGTTATTATCAAATCCGCCACGAGCAATATCTCTTAGATTACGTCGCAATCTCAACTCTGGAAGGCCAACAGTAACATCAGTGTCTATTAGATGACTGTACTGATCCTGCTTTAGTATTAGAGTAATCAAGTTGTACAAGTCTGGCTGACTGACACGGAATCCGTCAAATTGTTGCTGTCTCATGATTTGTTCAGCATAGCGACTAGCACGACCTCTATCTATGTTGCACATGATCTGTAGTGCTAGTAAATGTTCAAATAGTCGTTCAGCAATGTCATGAACGCTTTTGCCTTCCAGTTGTCCCAATCTGCGATATAATCTACTTTCGTTTAACTCTTGGAAAAACTTCATTACAGATCCGGATTGTTCTTGGCAAAGTTTGCTTGGCTAAATCTCATGCGATCCACAAACTTTACATCCTGCCCGACATAGCCTTCATGCCCGGGTTCGTCGTCAATTCTTGCACTAATTTCATGAGCTGATTTATCAAGCTCTCGTATCAGGTCGTTTTTAAGACTGCTGATAAGCAAGAAACTTTGCACCAATGCTCGAACACCTGCAGGGTTTGCTTGCATCCATTCTAGTATACGTGGCGCTTGTGTTGGGATCTTTTGTTGTATCCAAGGCACAAAGTCTTTGATCAAGTTATCAAAGTTACCTGAACGAACTTTGCTGTTGATATACTGCTTGAACAGTTTAGGGAAACTGGTGATTCGTCTGTCACGCAACTCTTGAGGGTTGAACAAACGATCAATTTGTGAACTGTCTACAGCTTTTAACTTGGCTACTTTTTCCTTGTCAAGATTCACACTAGCAACACTGTCTTTGATGTTTTGATTTGCAACAAACAATTCAGGAACATCAGTTACTGTAGCACCTTCTACTGGACGTACATCAGCACCTGGCTCTTTTATCATACTGTGAATAACAATACCGAACTTGGCTTTTTGTATTTGCTTGCCCGTATCGCTGTCAGCATCTACACTGTAAGTGACGGTGTTAGGTGTAAATTCTACCTTGCCGTCTTTAACAGCATATGGTCTTTGCGGATGAAACAACAAGTCTGCTTGTAAATAACCGCGCATGTTTTTAGGTGTTGCACGTTTGATAGTATCCCACATCTCACCGTAGAGCTGTGCAAGTTCTTCCCTGCCGCCGCCTCGGCGTTGTGCTAATACGTCTGTCATCTGCTGTGGTGTTGTTGCTAGTCCTACACCACCTGATTTGACAAAGCCGCCTTTGTCTGTGAGCACAAACTCGCCATTGGGTTTGCGTCCAAATATGATTGCTGGCTTACCGTCCCACTTAACTGTTGCAGTAGTAGGCTTGCTCGCTGTGCGTTGTAGTCCTTGTAATGCGGTAGCAATTCCTCTACTACCCTGATCAAACACTAAATCTTCTGGGTGTTCGATACCTTCCTCCAAGATCTCAGCTTCAACAATAACCTGCATGCCCTGATTAACAACTCTGTCTCTCAGTCTAGCTAACCAGTGTACACTATTCGAGTCCTCTGTGTCAACCGTTTCTTCAAGTTTAATTCCTTGCTTTGCAGCATAATCACGGAAGTCTGCTATTTTTTGTTCTCGCTTAGGATCCTTAGCAAGTGCCTTCATAATCTTTTCAACACTTCCTAACGGTGTTCTGTCTGTGGCACCCGGAATAAACAGTTTTGCAACTTCGTCTGGATTGTCGGTGACCAGCTCGTTGGTAGCTCTGTTAACCAACCCAACGTTTTGATTGATCTTGTAACCCATGCTTTTTGCAATGCTTGCTAACAGTATAGCTCGTGTCACGCCTTTGAAGTTGCTGTCATGATCCTGTGTTAAGTACCATTTTTGGAAATCAGGCTTTTGTAAAAACATAAAGTCAGTTTGCACATAGCCTTTGTCTGGACGTCCTGTGATAGGTGTTTTAAGATGAATGTTAATACCAGTTGCCGAAACCCATTCCTTAGGCTCTAGTCCATGACTGGTTGCCCACTGTTCTAGTTTGGATCTAAACTGACCTTTGTCTACTTTGTTGGCATCAACTGCAAGATCTAAATCGCCCGACGTCGGTGCAACACCTGTGCTACCTAGCATGTTGTCCAACAGTGGTAATCCTGTAAGTTGCTCTAACCAGGCTACTGTGGGTTTTACATCTGTTTGATTGATTCGTACAGTTGCCGGACTGCCGTCTTCGTTTTTAAATTCGTTGCCGCCTTCGTTGAGAATCATCTAAGTTGTAGTCCCATGCTCATCAGAAAAGCATCAACAGCTGGATTCCCTGTTCTTTTAACACTTTGCCCGCCACCTAGCTGATTTACTAGTCCGCCAATTTGTTGACGCATTTGTCGACGTATCCCAAGTTGATCTAGTGCTTGTTCTAGTTCACGCATGGCAGTTCTTTCATTGCCTACTGCTCTCTGCTCTGGCTCAACTGGTTGATCGTTCCTTGTGGTTGTGCCTGTAGGCGATTGCATTCTGGCAATCAGCCCCATGACAATTAACTGTCTGAATAATTCTGCAAACTCTCGAGGAGTTTCTCTGTTGTCTTGAACTCGTTGTATAATATTAGCAATTTCTTGTTTTGTGTTGTTGTCTTTGATGTTATTCAAGTCTTGTCCAACAATGTTTTTTGAAACAAAATTTGCAAGCATTTCTTCATATTGGCGCTCACCTATGCTACCGTCGCCGCCGGCGCCCTGTAATCTATTTCTTTCTTGTGTTGTAAGGCCATTCCAAACTTTGACCATTTGATCAGCAAGTTGTTGCACACTTCGTTGTGTTGCTAGTTTGTTAGCTGTCTGGCGTATATTGTCTGTGCCACTAATAAGGCCTTGTTGTGCAACAGCCTTTAGTGTGTCCATTACACCGGCTTCGGTTAATACTTCATTTACTTTCATCTGCTCTTCTCACTGATCGTGCAAATTTGTCAGGATCTCGTAGTCGGATAGCATTGAGCAGTTTACGCTGAAGATTCTCTGCACTTTCTGCATCGTATAGTTCTTCAATTTGTTCCATTAGACGTACAGCACTAGCAATAACATTATTTGCTCGGCTTTCCACAATGTATCGACGCTCATTTTGTTCGGCATAACGATCACTATAGATACTGTCTAATTCTTCAAGAATACTACGAGTCTTTTTTTGCATAACGTATTTATTTAAATTTCCAATAAGTTTTCATTGCGTCGGCGAGATCTGATGGCCAACTATCCATTTTATGTACAATGTAATTTTTAACAGTATTGTCAAATACTTTTTTTCTATTACTCAACAATCGTTCATAGTGTGTTTCTCTAAGTTTTTTAGCATAATCCAAATCGCTGAGGATTCGCAAGTTCAATTTAATTGCCCAGTAACAACGTTGCCACAATGTCGGCATGTATTGATAACTGTGATCTATGGTATCTTCAAAAATATCAAAACCCATTGCTTTTAATCTTTCTGGATGCCGATATCCGCCTACATGAATAAAGAAATTCAACGATACCAGTGGATGAATAGTTTTTTCTGTAAAGTTTGCAGTAAATGCAAAGTCTTGTTGTTGAGATTCGGTTACCAAATGCACTGCTGATTTCATCATGAAAGGACGGACTGCGTGTTGATACGACCAAATTATACCTTCCGATGTGTCATAATGCATATCGTAATGTTCTGGTGGACAATCTGGATGTAGGTGATATTTTGCCGGTATTTCAATCGGTACAGTAAAAAAAGATCTCATCTGATGATCGTCTAATCCTACACTGTCCCACTCATTGATAATGTGTGTCATGTCAATGTGTCTGCCGGCACCGCTCCATGTATAATCGTACTGCGTTAATTTAAACCATTCTATTAGTTTAATTGTTAACATTCGATGCATAACTTTTTTATTAATCATAAAGCTAAAACAATGCTCAGTATCTGGCAATTCGTCAGTGAATGTATCTTCAATGGTTTTAAAATCGGTTATAAAATCATAAAAAAGATATGGAACATTATAAACGTTTGATGCTACATCCTGTAACATTGCGTCAGCGCCGTTATCGACAATGTACTTCGGTTTTCCTCGTTCGTGTATTAATTGCTCAAGTCTACTGATTGAACATACATCAATTGAATTCAGGATATCATTTTCACTGTCAAAATCAAAATCTATGTCGCCGTAATGTAACCATCCATACTTGTGTACGTTCATTGTTCTACCCTATTAATTGCAGCTTTGGTATATCCAGTTCTGCGTTGGAAAAATATTCTTTCAATCTTTGTATACATTGATTCTTTTTTAGAACTTTCCCAATAAAATTCTAATGTATTTTTTTGTTTTTCAAAATCAACATCACTAATCAAATAATCATAGAAATTATAATTAAATGTTTTTTGCAAAGGATATTGCTCGCCTTTGTTTATATCTATTAGATAAGTTTGTTGCATGGTTAACAATTCGTCAAGTATATCTTCTTCTAAATTTAAATCCAGTGATCGTATATGTTTTTCTACTAGATTACATATGTAATCCTTTTTCTTTTCGTATTGTAATTTCATTGCAGTCATGTAGAGCAAATTCCAGCCGTGTATTTGCACGCCTGCAACATCTACATCTTTGATTTCTCCATACAATGTCCAGTGATCGTATACTCGTCTAATAGTGCGTTCTTGTTCAGCAAACCATGGATCTTGAATCATGTATTGATACAAGTTGTCGTAAAATTCAGCGTAATCAATGTTCTTATACTTGAACAAGAATCTGCTTATCCAGTTGGTAATTCCAAACATGTGGAATGTTTTTATAAACCAAGTAAACACATAGCTGTCTACCATTTGTTCACGGTTCATCGAACTAGTACTGGTAACCATTTCCATGTTTTCTGGCCAGGCATCGTTGTTGTATGCTCCAGCCATAAAGTCATAAACTGTCGTTGTTTTTATATGATATTCGTCTTTCTGAATCAATGTCATTTCAGAATTTTCCAACAACTGATTCAGGTTAACATCAACAAAACTATGAATGCCCAGGCGCATCAACTTGTAAAAGTTTTCTCTCCAACTTTCGACTGTTTCGCCAGGTAAACCAAAAATAAATTCACTGTAAACAGGAATCCCTTGTTGTTCAGCTAATGTATAAATTTCACTGATATTCTCAGCATGCATGTTTCGTCGTTTGATAATTCCAAGAACATTTGAATCAAGACTTTGCACACTAAGTGTTAATCCCCAGAATCTGGTCTTAGGATTGCTTGTAAGTTTTTTAACAATACCAATTACATCATTCTTTACATTCTTTGCCCAGTTTACGCTCCACATCACTGGCTTGTCGTATTTTTTCTGGCAAGCAATAAAATGATCTGTAATCATGTCATCTCTTTCAACGAACAACCCAAAGTTTGCATCGGCGATTGCTATGTACTCGCAGTTTCTCACCATCCAGTCAATTTCGGCAAACACTCGTTCTAGTCCAAACTTTTTAACTTTTTGATATGTTAAACTTCCCCAGTCACAAAAGGTACACTGGAACGGACATCCTCTGTTGGTTTCCAGCACAGTGTTCCATGTTATGTCAGGATTGTTTGTGATCATTTCATCAAAGAATCCTTCAAGGTATGGGCTAGGCAATTCTTCTAAGTCAGTAATTCTAGGTGCGGTTCCAGTGTCGTGTGCTGTTTCGTTTTTATTGATTAACAGTCCAGGCACTGATTCAACGTTGTCGAGGTTCTCTAAAAGGCTCTTTAGAATTTTTTCGCCTTCCAGTTTAACCACAATATCAATGTATGGATATTTTTTAAAGATATAAGATTGAGCAATAGGAGGTTCCGGCCCTCCAAAGATTATTATTGCATTTGAATTTAGTTTTTTAACGGCTTCGGCTAATGTGTAACTGTAATTTTTATTCCACACATAACAACTGAATAAAACTATATCTGTTTCAGCTAATTGTGGTGCTAGTTGATCAATTGGATCTCTACGCCATACTATGTGCTCTAGTTTATAATGTTGTTTAACATATTCACTGGTGTTTGCATAGGTCCAAATACAACCCACGCTGTAAGGAAGATAGTAAGCATTTAGTTCTTTAGGACCTGTTTGAAATCCTACTTGTACCAGGCTTACAGTTTTCATTTATTTTGCTTTTAATCCTGCAAGCATTTGTTTGAGCTTGGTGCTCTCAACTTGGGCTTGTGGTACAGGGCCGTCATCTTCTTGTGTGTTGTTTGTTACCATGTTGCTCTTGGCTTTGATGGTATCATACATGCTGTTTCCGGCGCCAGTGATAGCACCTTGTCCTGCATAGTCTTCGCCTAGGTCACGAATACGCAAGCTCTCCATGTCAAACTCTAAGTCTACCTTTTGTCCTACACCCGAACTGCTTCGTGTTTTCATTGCTTGGATTTGATAGCGTCCACGTTCACGCATTGCTCTACTTGTAAAGATACCAAACACGTTATCAGCAGTGTTGATTTTAGAGATACCCCCTGCAATATGACTGTGATCAAATTCAATTTCTTCAACAGCACTACGGTTCAACTGCGATGCTGTTACAAACAAGATGTTCATTTCCCTTGCTAGGTTACGCAGTTCTTCTGAAACATACTTGTCTTTGATAAACTGATCGTTCGGTGACACCTTTGCACTCACTGGCATCAACAAGTCCAAATAGTCAACACACATAAAGTCAATACCACGCCCAGTTTTAATCTGTAGCTCTTTACAGAATGCACGAATGTCGTTTACGTTGCTCTGTGCTGGCATGTATTTAATCTGCAGGTTACCTGCTTTCTTTTTCATCATCTTGACTTTCATTTCCACTGTGTCAAGATCTTTAAACAATTGCTTGGCCGCAGTGTTGGTTAACATACTGTCGATACGCATAGCAGTCAACCCTTCACTAAGTTCTAGTGTAATGTACACGCCGTTGAGTCCTGCTTCTAACCAGTTCACAGCCAAGTTCTGCATGAACAGCGACTTACCCGAACCTGATCCACCTGCAAATATCTGTAGTTCGCCTCTGTTGAAACCACCATACAACAGTTTGTCCAGTGCAGGCCAACCTGTTGAATTCTGTCCGTTGTTGTCTTTGAGCGCACTCAATCGAGCTCGTGGATCCTCAAAGTAGTCTGTACCCAAGTCTTTTGTAAGCGAAATCTGTACAGCATCCTTGATAAGTTTTTCTACAGGATCATACTGTCCTTTTTCCAGCATATCTGCACTTTTAAGAATAGCACGTTCTAGTTCTTTGCGTTTTGTAAAGCCTTCGAACTCTTGCAAAAACCAATCCAAGTGTCCGTCGTTGAGTTCTGGAATTTCTTGTAGTTTAACACCTGTTACTGCTGATACCTGTTTACGATCTGGAAGTGTTTTGTGTTCGTTGCTGTGATCGTAAATGAACTGTGCTGCTTCTTGTAAGTTGCGCTCAAAGTTCTCACTGTTAAAGATGTTCTGTACACGCAAAAAGCTCTGTGCATCTTGTAACATGATTTCTAAAAACAGTTGTTGTACTTCAGGTGAATAATCTTTCATTTATAATATTTGCCAATTTCCAGTGCAGTTTTCCAGTCTGTGCCACGACGAAGATCAATGTTATCCAATTTGGTTATCCATCGATTGTTCGGAATTTCTGTGTTATCCTCAACATTATTATACAACGATTTTAAGGATTCAATGTAACTTAATTTCTTCAAACATTCATCTTTGATAATGTCAGGCAAATACTTATAATCGAAGTTATAGGCGGTTTGCCAATTAAAATCACTCGGATCTCCTTCTCGGTTGGTTGCTATGTTGTTTTCGAACCAACGATACAGTTTATCAATTTCCAGTAAATTATAACTGCCTACTGTTACATTTAGTCCAAACATAACATTACTAGGACAATTATCAATATACCATTGTATATTCTTTTGCACTTGTTGCCAATGACCGGGCCAGCGTATGTATTCAAAGGCACTGTCAGTGGCATCGATACTAAACCAGACTTGAACTAATCGACTTTGTTCCCAATATTGTATTGCAGTTTTACTTGGTAACACTGTGCCATTGGTGTTATAAGTTAATTTACATTGATTGATGTTATCGATCTTTTTTAATAACTTTACATGTTCTTCATTAAGCAACGGTTCTCCACCATTGAAATGAATTCTTTTAATCGTTGATAAATCCAAACTGTCGATTATTTGATTTTTGGTTTTATTAGCTAAATCTGCCGAATCGGTTAATCCTAATTCTTTAGCCCATCTACTGCTAAACTCTGGGCCACACATTACACAAGCTAAATTACAACTCCAATTCACATTGTATTCTAAAAATTGTAACCCTGTACTGTCTACTGTGTTTTCTTTTGCAAACTGTAGTGAGCCTTGACGTTTACTAACTCCGCCGGCATCTTCTACTTCCCAACAACGATTACACTCAGTTGACTGTACACCTGCTGTGTTTTCGTCTCTTAGAGCTAATAGATAAGAATCATGCTTAAAAGAAAAATCATTGTTGTTTACTGTCGCTGTCTTGGCCTGGCAACACGGAGCATACTTTACTCCTTGTGTACCAATTGGTTGCAAATATAATCCGTGATGTATTTCGGGGCAATGTTTCATAGTTTTCTTTTTAATTTTTTTCGAGACATTTCTATTTTTATTTTGCCCGAGACTGCATTTTCCATTATGGACATAACAGTGGTTAGTTTGCCGTAACGGCATACAGCATCATTTACGTCTTTGATATCACGTTCCCAGTCGGGCACACTCACACTCCATCCGTATTCCAATGCACTGTCAATTAATTTAAGTCCTGCTTCGTCGTGGTCCGGTACCACAATTATTTCTTTTTCTAAACTGCGAATCAATCTACTCTGTGCTTCGTTGATTTCATTGTGTAATACAGCAAGTCCGTTGATACAAAGAGCATCGAACACACCTTCAACCACAATAGCATATTTCCATTCATCCTTTTGCAAGTCTGTGCCAAATACATATCCTGGCTGTGCTTCTTGTATATACTTTGGAGTACGCCCATCTATGTAACGTGTTGTATGCCCTACAATAGTATTGTCGTGTGTAAATGGTACTACTATACCGTGTCTTGCTATGTGTTCATGTTGCTGAAACATGTAAGGATAGTCTGCAGGTAAACACCGCTGTTCTATGTACTTCCACAAACTTTTCTCAGGTGTTAGTATTTCTGCAAAGTCAGGCAAGTCACGTTCTTCGAACTCTATATTCATTAAACGTTGTGTGATTTGTCTACGTTCGTTGGCAATGCCTTCAATACTGCGATGTCGCAGGCTTTCCAAATTGATGCGTTCAATTTCGTCTTGCGGTACGTTTAGCCATTGCAGTAAACGCCTTGCCTTAAATGAGAGATTGCGTCCCATTAAGAAACTTGCTGTAAAGTTACAGTTAAAGCAATGATAGCTCCACGAATCATCTGCTACTTTTAAACCTCCGCGCTGACGTTTGTCTGGGCTTTCGCCGTTGTGTGTACAGCACGGTGCGTTAAACGAAATCCAACCGCTTGAAGTTTGTTTACGTTTTGCAGGCAAGTATTGTAGAATATCAAACATTAAATTAGTTTAACAGAATCTATGTATTCAATCAACCTTTTTGAAATTTTTTGATGTCCAGTTTCGTTAGGATGTTTATTTTGTTCTAGATCGGTTGAGTCAAGGATATTTTCTAACACAAAGTTACAAATGTTTTTGCCTTTTAATTCTGGTAAATCGTCGAACACTGGAACAAAAACTGTTGGCACACCGGATCCGTTAAAATATCCCAATGTTAGATGAATATTATACAATTCTTGATCCGGGCAATTGCATTTACTGTACCAATGATAATTTAGTTTTTCCCAATCAGTGCTTGGGTTCGTCGGCCACCCTATACTGGTATTATGCACAAACCGGTCCCATTTGTTGTCAGAATTTGAACTTGCATCAAACCAACTTTGTCTAATACTGTTTGTTAATCCTACAACAAAAATCAAATCTTCTGGGCAGTAATTTTGCAAAATATAATATAATGCATATCTTGTGCTTTCTAAACTTCCACCTGGTGATGCTGTATTAATAAAATCTAAATTGTAATGCTTTGCTACTAGCCCAGCAAAGCAATGATCATTACGATACTGTTCGTTGTGTCTACTACTACAATTTTCGCCAGATTTGATATTTGGATCTAATAGCTCGTCACCGTATGTCCAACTACAGCCAAATGCTACAAGTGTTTTAGGCATTGCTGTTTACCATTGAATATAATTTTTCTGCTAACAAACGACTACCATGTTCGTTAGGATGCTTACCTGGCGCTAATACAGGTTGCCCTTCGCTGTCCAGTCTGTGCATATACCCTCTGGCATTCCAACTCGGGTGTGTAACCATTTTTGTAGCATAAGGAGACGGAAATACATTAAATATAAAAAGCGGGATATTATTAACCGAACAATGATTGTGTATTAATAGAACTGTTTGACGATAATTGATAACTCGCAGTTCGTCATCATCAGAGTTTACATAATGGAACTTAACAAAATCTTCCCACGGATGTCCTGGATACACCAAATGATTGTGCATGTATTTCCCACCAAATTGAGATTTATTTTTATTAGGGCCATTCCACCAACTTGTTCTACTAGACTCAGTTAACCCAACTACTACCATTGTATCGCTGTAGTCATCAACAGATTGAGCCCACTTTAGAAATTCCCATTGAGTGCTTTGCAAACTACCGCCGCTGATGCCGTAATTTTCTACTCGTTTTGCACCCAATAGTTTACCCAATTGTCCTAGTGTACAATTTTTTTCGCGGTAGAGTCGATGTCGTCGAGAGCCCGGTTGTTCAGTTGGATGTTCAATTTCGTCGCCTTGAATCCAACTGCAACCAAACCCTACTAGTTTTTTAATCATCTATAAACGATGCTGGTTATGCTTCCAAGATTAATGTTAACATTTGGTGCTGTTAAGTATCCTTGTCCCCCGGATACTAGATTGACATTGCTTACTGCATTACCTGTAACAGTAGCAGTTGCAGTTGCGCCAGTGCCTAATCCGTTGATATCGACATTAGGTGTACTAGTTTGATATTCACTTCCGCCAGCTGCAAGAGATATACTTGTAACTGCACCATTGTTTACAACCGCAGTTGCAGTTGCGCCTTTCCCATACTGATTTATTTCAAATCGTATGTAATTATGATGCCCTGCTACGTTGATGTAACTTCTTGTGCTAGTTGAAGTATACGAAGTTTGGCTACCGATATCATACCAAGGCCCTAGTTGCGTGTCAGCACCTTGTGCTTTGATATTACCCGAGAAGTTGTCAAAATCAAATTGGAAAGTATGCAAATCTTTACCAGCAGTGTATACAATACCAGTGTGTGTTCTATTAGGACTATCTATTTGTTGCACTATATAATCAGGTACATTCATAGTAGCACTAGGCTTAAAGTCAGGGTACACACTGTCTACAACGTCAGCAACTCCTCGGCCGCCTGCATAGTCGTCTACAAACACTGCTTCATATAAATCACCACTGGCACGTTCCAGACTCCAATTAGCTGGTTGTGTATCGATAGTGTCTAAATCTTCTTCAGTGAGTGTTACTTTAGCTCTGCCAAAAGTGCTGTTAAGTGCGACTAGATCTTTACGAAGTAAACTGGTTTCACCGTCTTGTGAGATCAAGTGAAATGTGATTGTGCTACCCGAAATATTTACGGGCTTCTGGTCTTGATTGATAAATTCAAATAGTATTACATTATCAACACCGCGATTGATTTTTAGGTTCTTTGCATACACTGGTTGCCATCTCCGATCGTAGTAAGCACCACTGGTATCAGGTATTAAAACAGTCTGTTTTTGTTGATATAAATACGCCGTGGTAGAATACATTTTAATAAAAACTCCAATATAAGCTATTTATGGGTCCAGAAGTATTTGAAAAATTAGCACAACGCTATCCTTTTATAACGTTTTGCACATACGCCGGAAACGAGTATGTAGGCATAATACAAAATCGTGATGATATTGTAACAACTATCTACGACTTTGGTAGTATACAAAACAATGACTTAAAGCAGTTATTCTTAGATCTTGCCAACGTATGGTGGTGGGAAAGCAACCGTACAATACCTATTAACATATTCTTAAAAACAGACTGGGATCCATTCAGGCCTTATCTGAAAACATTTGTTAATAAAGATTTAGATATTTTGCATGGACCGGCAACTAGTTTAGCAGAATTAAGCAGAAAGAAAACAAAACGTAAAAGTATTACTCTTGTTCGTAAGGTGGATTAGCAATTTGCCATTTTAGGAATCCTAGATTCTGGTGATCCCATTTTAGTGCAAACAGAGTAAAGTCTTGCTCGCTCATTGCGACACAATGGTGTTTGTCTAATTGTGTATACACAACAGGTATACGATCCAGTTTGTCTGTAACACTCTTCCAAGCCAGACCTCTTGTCATGGCATTGCTTCCTCCTATGTGTGGCCAGGCTACATATCTCACTGTTGTTCCTCTAATAGATTAATGTGCAATGCTACCAGTCTAGCATAACTGATACTGTGTGATTTTTTAAACACAAAGCCTTTGCTATCGTCGCCATCCCAAACACTTGCAAACACTGTTTCCCATGGTTGTCTTTGCAGATGTGCTTTACCTGGGCGAATAATTGCAATAAAAGCAGCCATCCTTGGAATACTATCTGGACGCATTTCTTTTACTAAGTCTGTATAATTTCCAATGTGTACTACACGTTCACAAAACGGTGCATCTAACAATAGATTCCAATTGGGTTCTTTTGCTAGCATACAATCGTAGTGTGCTTGATCTTTTACTAGTTCATACACACTTTGATTAAGAAAGTCAATTTTAAAGTATCCGCGAGTTTCTGCTTCTCTATAATTAATGCTACTGCACTCGTGGATTGGGTCTAGAGGAATATCTGTTACAAACACACCCGAATTGTGTCTGCGGACTTCACCGTTGTTTTCTTGTCGTGCTGGAATATGCTTGACTAACTCAAGTATCTGTTTTCTATCAGCAAAGTCAATGTCTACATCAGCACTCATAATCTTTTAATATCCTATTAAACTTTTCTACACCTATTTTAGCAAATTTATTATTGAAATACAAGTTTTTGTTGTGTTCTGTTAATTTGTTAATTTCTTCTGAAAGAACGGGTATATTGTCATCAAGCCATGTTAGTGCTTGCATTATTGCTTCAGCCCGGATGCAATGGTCTGGCTCTTGGTCGAAACCCTTTAGATAATCAGGTAACAGATTCCAGGCTGTTTTAAATCCTATTTGGTTGTACAAGACATTGGTGTTTCTTCCCCCAATAGGGAAAGGCAAGCACCTGGCAATAAAACATTTAATGTCTTTTTCAGATATTGATAATTCATCGTTGATCCAAGAAGATACATGGAATGCAATTACACTGTACTCTTGGTATTCTTGCATCAAAAAGTATCCCGGAAGAATTTTTCCAAATTTCTCGCCAATTCCGCAACTGACAATTTTACTGTAATATTCGTGCTTTGCATTACGATTGATTTGATAAGTTGTGTTTACAAATTCTCTAAACTGCTTATCTGATTCAGATTCAATGAGGCTGTCGTTTGTTTCGTGTATCATGCCGGCTAAGTTATTAGTGCATGGTATATTGGTATTTTTTTCTAGTAGTGTTACAAAATGGTGCCTATCTGCTCGATTGTTTCCGTTGATGTAACAAATTTTTTTAATTTTATTATATTCTACAGGTTGGTAATATTGAGGATAAAACGGTCTTGTGTAAAAATCTTTTACGTTTTCTATATCGCCAAACAAAGGAATAATTTTTTCAGATTCAAAATTTTTATCTTTGTGGAACACACTGTTTGCTTGCACATATACATTTTCATTTTGAATTGCATCTAACATAGAATAAGTGCATACACCGCCGAGTGGTTCGTCGCTGTTGTCTAATATAACTAAATCGTATTTTTTAGCGTCAACTGCTGTTTGGGGCATATAATCAAAAAATATATTGAAACTATTCTTTTTAACAGATTGCGAAAAAGAGATATCTATATCTGGAGCAAAGTCTTTGTTTAAAGATTGTCTATAAGCATATAGCTTATCAAACAATTGAAGCCCGTAACCATCGTTGTATGTTACTACATTTATTTTTTTCACCAGCCAGCCTGTTTTAATATTTCTTCGGCATACGCCTGATCTGCTGGATAATCCTTGAACTTTTTTTGCCAAAAGTCTGGATCAATCCAGGGCCACACAATGTGCATTTGATCTGTGTTCATGCTTTCGAGGAACTTTTGTCCGCTTTCACAGTTAAACACAACCCACGGACTAATACGTCCAGTGCTGATAGCAAATGCTACTGCATTAGGATTACCATAACGCAAAAAGTCATGTGGAGGAAGTTCACGTTCTTCTCCCCACTTTATACTGTATTCAATAGCACGTTGTAGTGCATCTGTTAATGCTTCATGTTTGAGATACTGTTGTAAGTATTCGTCATACATGCTATCCTTGTACCAATGATCTAATTTTTTATTATTCTTTAACAACCAATCAATATAGGCTTTTACGTTGATAGCATTGATCATTACACACTGTCTGCCAAACTTTACAAATGCCGCATAGTAAGGGCTTTTAGCAAAGTCTTCATAGGTCTTGTACTTGGCACTGCCTTGTGTCATTTCATAGAAACGCAAATAGGCATTCAATCCGATCTGAACACCTTTTTCATTCTGTTGGTTGTGCCTACGTTTAGGTTCGCAAAGATGTGCTGCTAGTGTGCTTTCTCTTTTGAACTCTTTACTACAGAATTTGCACTTGTACAATTCACTTGTCGTTTCCAAGATCCTTCATTAGCTCCTTGAGTTCTTTCTTGGTAATCATTTTACTCAGCAGATTAATTTCATCTGCTTTCATTGTTGGATACAATTCCAACAATGCTTTTTTAATTTCGTTGTCGCCTTTTTCTTTTTTCTTAGGAGCAATCCATTGATGTCTCGGAGGAAAAGATATTTTTTCTTCTCTGATTGCATCTTCGCCTGGCGAAATTGTAGTTGCAAGCAACCATTGCAGTTTAGGATGCTTGCTCAGTTCAAAGAAGTGTTTGTTTAGTCTTTGGTTTGTAGAAAGTAAATAGTATTCTTGTAATGCTGGATCTTGAACTCCAGTTGCCCAACGAATCATAAGATAATTACTGAACTTTTTGCGTTCTTCTTCTGTCAAACTGTCATAGAATGTTCTGTCCTTGCTATCCAGGCAACGCATTTCATTGGCAATGTTCAGTTTATCACTCACTAGTTGGTCCTTGTAAACATTAATCTGACATTGCCGTCTAATCCATCAGCAGAAACTGATAAATCAATATCAACAATATTCCATTGTACATCAGCTGTTGCTAACTGTTCTCTTATGTATAGCTCTACCTGACTGCTTTTTGGTTTTGGTGTTCCGAATAATTTAATTTTGTTTTCTTCTGTTTCAAATTTAACAAACATATCACTATTGAATGTTACAAAAGAAGTTCCATTTGGCTTCAACATAGAAACAAGTTCGTCTACTAGTAAACCAATTTCATTGAGCGGTCTAAAGTGTAACGCATTTATACTAAAAAAACAATCAAAAAATTCCTGATGGCCATCTACATATATTTTATCAACATAGTCGTGTATATCAGCATAATATGTTTCTGTTCCAGGTTGCTCTGCACCAATACCAACAATGTTAGGATAATACTTTTTAAATATATTCCAACCACACCCAATGTCATAAACTGTTTTATGATCGAGCTCAAACAACTTTTCTAAATAATAAAATATAGTTGCTGAAAAGAATGTTTGTTTATTCCTGTCACCCCAGTTCTGCCTAGGCGTCATTGCCGACACAACTTCACTGTTTTTATCAAACATTAAAATATCATAGTCTTGCAACAGTTGCTGGTATAGCTCGGTTTTTGAAAACTCAGCCTGCCACTGTGCTTTATCGTAACCGTTGATATTTTCTAATAGATTCATCAAAATGCCTTGTTGTAATCAACTAGTTCGCAGTTACGAGAGATGTCTTTTACAAAGTACACACACAACGGCTTTTCGCCGTCATTGATCGGTACACACAACATTTGCCCGTTTTTAAGTTTGGGTGCGTACCAACTTACGTCTTGATATACGTCCACAATCTCAATATCGTGGTATGTGGGACTAAAGCTAGTACGTGGATTGAACTCAAATGCTTTGAATCCTCTGTCGTTGATACTGGTAAGAGGTAGCATTTCTAAGTCTCCCACGTCTGGTTCTCCGATTAGGATTTGCCAATCAATAGGCATTTTAATCCTATGATTACCAATTCGCAGTACCAGTGCTGGGCTATTAAAACTTTCTAAGAAAATGAGAGGAATAAAATGATAATCTGGATCACTTGGGTCACTATTGTCAAAAATAGCAAACCGCATATCGTCAATTTCGTCAGGAAGCTGATCTAAATCAAATGGTTCGTTTTCTAGTGTTAATATTCTCATGTGTTTATTATAACCTATTTTGTAATTTTTGCAATTAGTTTTGGTAAATGTAATTTTGTACATTTTTCAATGTAGACAAATATTCTGTGTGTATTTTTGCTAGCAGATCTCTATTGTAATCTTCAAGCTCTAAAAAATTATACAGTTCGTTGACTTTATCTAAAAACACATCAGAATCTAGATACCAATCTGTATCCCAGATAAAATGGTCAGCGAATTCTGGTTGCTGTAACATTTCTTGTGTTTTTTTATTTTCAAGTTGTTTGACCTGATCAAAGTATTGCTTTGATGGTAATTGTTTTACTAATTCGTTATACTTTTTATGCTGTTCTATTTCTTGTTTAATTTCAACAAATGGCGAAAGATCAAAGTTTTCTATCCATTTTGGAGGAAGATCAGGCCAATCAGGTTGTTTCATTTTATTCCATATATCAACACTTTGCGACGTTTTTGCTAGCTCGGGTAACCTATTAAAATTACTTCTATATTTTTCAAAGAAGGAATCGGTGTTAGTAAAAACAATAACTTTTGCATTAGGCCATATCTCTTTATTCCACTTAGTGGTTCTAGCAATATGAGTTACCGTAAACATGTAACAATTGTTTTCGATAATTTCTTTGATAACTGGATTCCACTGTTGATGATATGCTAATTCAGGATATACCCATTCAGTATCACTTATTGTATTCAATACTCCAAATAGTGTTAAACATCCTAATCCAAGATCCTGCCAACTTTTTTGAGTATTTTGTATTCTTTCTAACAGCAAGTTAACCTTGTCTTCTAAATTTAAATTTCCTTTTAACTGCTGTTCAGCTAATTCTGAATCTTGTAAAACTGCTCCGTTACTAATTCCCAAGCAGTTCATTAAAAATTTTCCGCCGGCGCCTGCTGGATATTGTACAATAACCATTCGATCTGTTTGCAAGTCTTGTGGATCTAGGGTTGGGTTTCCAAAACCAGGAGGATCATTAGACCCATTGTAAATCATCAAGTATCTCCTCTAATGTTTGTAAAAATTGTGCATGAGCCTCAGGAGGATTATGATTACTGATATTATGCGATCCACATGGCATATCCCAAGGTTGAGGTTTATCCTTGGGCCATATTCTATTTCCTACTAGCCGACGCCAGCCCATCGGAAACATAGGCCCTGGGATAAAAATAAAGTTTAAACCGCTGTCCAGCAATTTTCTTAAACTATCTCGTAGTATGCAACCGTCGATATGATACTGTAGCCCAGTATCATGTAATTCTGCAATATAGTTTTTAACAGCCTTCTTGGTATGTTCTGGTACACTAACATAAGGTGCTTCTACTATGTTTGCTAGTGTATCTGCTACAATGAATTCTTCGTTGGACATTAGTTCAGTTTCACTGCTACACTTGTAGCCTTTGTACACTATGTGTTTTAGTTCCAATGGTGCTCGCCAATTATCTGGATCCATAACAATTTGAATTCTATCGCTGCTGGTACCACCTATAACAATTAAATCTGGCTGTTGTTTTATTGCCATATCTACTTGTAAATTAATAACAAAGTTTGTAGCACCTGGCCTAGCAAGGCAATGGTATTCGTAATTGTGTTTATCGCAAAACTGTTGCAAGAATGTACGCTCATGAGGACGACTTGTATCGTCGCTCATAAAACTACAACCTAGACTGTAAAGTGTTTTCACTTTTGCCAATCCAGTTTCTCCACAGTGAATGGATAGTTTGCTTCTTTGTAGTAGGCTTTGCGTTTTGTTAAGTGACGTTTAGCAAACTTACATGTACTAGTTATATCCCAAATTTGTACGTGGTCTTTGTCTTCAGCTTTACGAATGCCACGCCCGATACTTTGTATTACCCGAACAAAACTCTTACCAGGCTCAATAAGAACAAGATTGAATATCCGAGGAATATTAATCCCAACAGCCGCAACTCCATATGTAGCAATGATGATTTTCCCTTCCGAGATCTGTACTTCGTCATAATGATCTTGACGTTCACCTGCTTTGGTAGATCCTGAGATGAACACACTGTCTGGCAAACGTTCCTGCAATGCAGTGCCTGCCGAGATACGATCTACCAAGATTAGAGTATTGCCAGTCTTGTTTACTTCCTCTGCTAGGCCGGCAATAGTGTCTAGTCTTCCTGCTTCTTCTAACAAATATTTAAGCTCACTTTGATAGTTATTATGTTCCACGTGATCTACTAATTGCACAATGTTAACATGACACTGTGCTAGCACTCCTTGATCTTGTAGTTCACTAGCACTGAGCTTGTTGATCACAGGACCTAAACTTACATGAATACTTTGAAACTCAAACTGTTCTTTGGGCACTGTGCCTGTTAGTCCCCAACGAATAGGAATGTGGCTCATCACGCCGGTAAGTAGCGTCTTTAGAGCATCTGCTTTGGCCATATGTACTTCGTCTACAATAACTGCTACCACATCTTCAAGAAACTCATTGATAGTAATCTCAGCAACTTGATTACGAGTATTCTTTAGTAGCACGTTTAGACTTTGCCAAGTGCAGATAGTGTGCTTGCAACCAAATTCCTTACGGTCGCCATAAAACACACCCACATCCAACTGCATGTTACGGTAATCCTTTTCCGTTTGTGTAACTAGACTCTTGTTTGGTACAATTACAATACTGCGTCCATACTGCTCTACTCGTTCACTAAGTGCCGCAGTCATAATAGTTTTACCAGCACCTGTTGCAATCTCTTGCAGGCACTGTGGATTTTGTAAAAAGCCGTTTACAATTTCAACTTGATAGTCACGCAGTTTAACCGGCTGTCCTTCTGCTGGATGATTCTTTGGCCACAGTATGTCTGCGTAACTTTCTTCTGTTACAGGTTCAAAATCAAAGTTGGTGCGATACTCGCGCAGATCTGTTAGTTCAATATCGTAACGCTCTGCTTCTAGTACGGGAAGAATCTCAGGCAACAGGTTTACAAAGGTGCTACCGCCAAGTTGAAAATAGCTGACTTTACCGTCCCAACGTCCGAGGCGGACTGCTGGCAAGTAACGAGCATAAGGTACATCATACTTGAACTTGTTTACCAGTTTACGTCTGGTGTCCAATTCAAGCCCTTCAATTTTTAAATTTACTTCGTCTTTGACGATTAAGTGTGCTGTTCTCATTTAATTTTTTCTTCAAGTATGGGCCACAATTGATCAACAAATATATTTTGACTAGCGTAACCTGGGTGTTTATCTATTTCTGACGCATCGTCAATTTTTAATTTCCCAAAAGAATTATACAAATTTAACCAATATTTTTCCTGTATTCCCCCGGATTCTGAATATTGTTCGTGCATCAAGTTGTAAAGTGCGAATATTTCTTCATCGTCCCTTGTCTCAACATTTAATAACTCTTGTTCATAGTCTGACAGATCACTGGGTAATGCTATATTCTTTTTTGTAAAAAAGTTATCAGCCCAATAACCGTATGTGTTAACAAAAACAATCTTTTGATTTTTTAATTTTGTTTGCACGTTTATTAAAATGTTAACATACTTAACAAGTTCGAGCAAGTGCCAATGGTCATTGTGCCCTTCTAACAATTTATTTTTTAAATCACTTTGCCATTTTGCTGAAAAGTTTTTTTGATTGGTATTAATTGCGTGACCACTTAAATGGCTGTGTGTAGTATACAGTTCAAATCCTAAATGAAAATTCCACCTGGGCAACACACTCCATGCAACTATAGCAAGATCATAGTCATTGTGTGTTAGTTGATTAAGAGTTTCAAGAAAAATTGTTTGATTATTGTAGCCGTGTTCAGCGATGTTATGGACTTTGCTGTTCAATTTATTGGCTATTTGATTTACCCATAATTTTGGATCATTATGTTCTAAATCTAATCCATGACCTTTGGTAAAACTACAACCAGATGCAAGTATTTTCATATTAGCCTTAATAAAAAAACAGGCGGGGGCTTTTACACCGCCCGCCTTAAGTGATAGATCGTCCAGGAGCTAGACTGTGAAATGACGATCTATATTACACTAGCCTTTCGGTCTAGTTGTAATTCTTTAGGCACGATACATTACTGTATTCTCTGCCAACTCTTTCCAATTACTGCTTACTTTGGTTAAGTCAGCAATCTTAAGAGCCATACGCAAACTCATTTCACGTAGGCGATTTTTGTTTTCGCCCATAAACGCAAGAATCTCTTCTCCTTGCTCTGGTGTGAATCCATATGCCTCGAACAGTTCTCCTTCTTGGAAAATCTGTTTGATGCGTAGCAGTTTATCACGCATTGTGTCCAATGTAAGATCCAAATAGTGGCAACGACTTTGCAGTGCTTCCAGATGGTCTTTGAGCTTTTTGCTACGCACGTTCTCAAACTTAATATTAGTTATAAAGATAACACTGCCGTGGAAATCAAACTTGTTAGGAATACCCTCGCCACGCAATTTTGAACTATCCGCATTCCAGTGGATTGTACGCTTCTTGCCTGAGTCAAGAGCTGCCTTGAGGATGTTAAGAGAGAGATCATCCATCAGCACACTGTCACAATCATCAAACACCAGCACGTGATTTCGATCACTGTGCTTGTACAGTGTAGCGTACAACCCCACTGCTGTCATTGCACCTTTTACAACTTCGTACTTGAGGCCACTGCCTCCAATTACGTCAAACATTGAAGCCTTTTCTAATTCAGCTTCAACCCCAAAGCTCTTGCCCACACCTGGAGGTCCTGTTACAATCATTGCACGAACATCGTTGTTGATTGCGGCTTTGGTCATATCGTGCAAGATATCAAAACGTGTTTTAATACGCTTCATTACTTGCTCGTCTGTTTCGAACTTGGTTACTGCTTTTTTTGCTACTGACATCATCTAGCTCCTATGTGTCAATTTCTAACTATACATATAGTATAAGATAAGTTTGTATTCTGGTCAACCGTTTTATACTTTTATTTTTTCACCGTGACGATTGATTACTTTATATTCACAATATTCGATCATTCTGTCTACCCACTCAGGCAACAAACTAAATCCATTGTAACCCACGTGAGCAATCAAACTAAAATGATCGTCAAAGAATACCCAGGTATTTTTAACCTGACTTATGTTATCTAACCCCAATGGCTTGTTCAAAGTGTTTGCATTTTCCACGAAATCTAAATCCTGTGCAATTACAAGTGCCTTCGTCTAAGTCTACAGTATATGTTTTCCCTTTACTGCCTACAACTTCAACAGTGTTTGATTTGATGTCTGCTTCTTCTTCAATTTTGCCAATGGTTTCAAATTTGCGTCTAGCACGATCAAACTTTTTAGGCACTGCGTATTTGTCTAATCCGCGGCTGTAGTCAGCAACTTGAAACCAAACCAGTTTGTCACCACGTACATAATAAAGGTGTGGCTGGTAAGTAAAACCATTTACAGTACCAGTGACTTCGCGCAATATCTTGATCATTAATAAACGTCTCCGCAATGAAGAATTGCAAGCTCGTCAATGAAAACATCAAATGCTTGAGATTCAGAATACTCTTTATAACGATCAACTTCGGTTGCTACATCAAACTCTTCAATAATATCCATAACGCTCTCCTAACTTTCTATATTAATAGTGTAACCGAATTAGACAAAAAGGTCAACCTTTTTATGAGTAACGTGCAATAGCATTAACTTCAGCAAATGCATTTTCTAACAAGTTTAGTTCAAAGAAATGTTTTTGATTGTGTTCTAGCACAGGTAAGATTTTCGTATACACTTCCGCAGGATCTTGATCGCAAAGATACCTGACTTGCTCAAAAGCAGCCCGCCAACGAGTTTCGTTGTCTAAGATATTATCGTATTCTTCGTCGATAACACTGTCAAACGTTTTAAACCCTAACTCTCTGAGATCTTTAAGATGGTGCTTTGCGCCAAACAACACAAATAGTTTTTTTGCTATTATCGGCTTCATTGTTTTTTCAGTGATGAATCTTTGATCAGGTCTTGTTTCGGCAACTATAGAAAACCAACTTTGATTATACACTTTATGCGGAACAATTATACCTAATCTGCCATACATGCCAGGTTGATTCAACGGCATTGGTGTTGCAGCATAAAAAAGCGAAGGAGTGTCAACATCTTTGTCGAAGTCGGTACCAGGAATCCATTTTTGATTAGCTTGATCACCTATATAGTTTAATAAAATTTTAGATTCTAACCTGTGTTCTAGAATACTGTTGTATACAAACACCCTGTGTTCTCTAGCATAACCTAATAGTGCGTTAAATGTATATTGAGGTTTATTTTCCAATGGGTTGGTTAATTTAGCTCTTGCATTGTAAGCAAGTTCAACTTCTTTAGCCTCATGTATCCAATAATAGTAACAGCGATACCTGTCCTTGCCTGGATGGTGCTCACTGTCCCAAACATGAATCCTGGGATCTTCTTTTGTCCAATCTAATATTCTAGCTTCTTGACCTATCAGGAAAATCTTTTCAGCATTATCCCAATCAGTTTGAGCTTTTATTTCGTCGATTGTCCAATTTTGTTCTTTAAATGTAAGCCAAAGTATGTTTCCTGTTCCAATTAGTCCACTGTCTTTGTACCATGTCTTATCGTTGGTAACTCTACTATAATCAAAATTGTCCATAACACTATTTAAAATAAAACTTATCTTGAATCAACAAATGTGGAGTGGACGACTGGATTCGAACCAGCATAAAACAGATTTGCAGTCTGTCGCCTGACCTTTCAGCCACGTCCACAAAATGGCTGCCCCACCTGGGCTCGAACCAGGGACAAACGGATTAACAGTCCGTTGCTCTACCAACTGAGCTATAGGGCAATCTTGGCACAGGAGTAGGGATTCGAACCCCAACGATCGGTTTTGGAGACCGACATGCTACCGTTAACATCACTCCTGCATGTTTATTATTATAGACACAAGCACAGATAAGTCAACCAAAAAAAAGCCCGGTAGCTTAAGCCGGGCTGTAACCTTAAAGAGAATTCTTACAAATACTTTGGACCGCTCCAGGTTACATCAAAGTCGTTGTCTAAGATGTTGCCACGAGCCTGGTTGCGAGCAGGAGCATTGAACCCTGCCGCCATTAAAATGTCGCCTTTGCGGAATTTTTTGTCGTTGTCTACACCAACAACAAAACCCCATACCATACGCTGTGATCCAAGCTGCTTTTCAATTTTGATGTACTTTTTACCTTGTTTAACTTCAAGTCCGTCGGCAAACTTTTCAACGTCGCCCATTTTAGTTTCAAAGTCGAGGTAACGTGAGCCGAGTAAGAACAAACGGTAATCATCTACAATTGCGTTTAACAAGTTTTGGATTTCGTTTTGCATGTCTTGCTCCTTACTGTCTATACTATTATAATAAGACAACTAGAGGGTAAGGTCAACCTTTTTCTGCATTTTGGCTATAAAAAAAGCACCTCACGGTGCTTTTTATTATGCTGGTGTCGGAACCGAAGTTAAAATACCTGGATCAATATAAAAACTACATGTTAGTGTTTCACTTTCTTCAATTTTGTACATCCATTCGCCAGTTGCTGCATCTGGAGTTGATTCTAAGTCTCGTGCAACTGCTACGCCTTCGATCTCAACGTTGTTTTTACCATCAGATTCTGCACTGTTAATATTCAAAGGTGCAAAAGCAGTACCGTCATTTAGAACTACATACGCACCGTCAACTACTGTACGAACGCCATTTTCATCTTCATCTAACGAAATAACTTGGTCGCCAAATAGGTCTTGGAAAATTATAGTACCATTGGTAACTTCAATACTCATTGCAACGTCACCAGTTACGTCGGTTGTAGTTGCCCATGTTGCTAATTCTACCGGCACCGAAGTTTCTTTTGCTGGTGCAGTTCCGTTAGTAGTAGGAACTTCCCCAGAAAATACCTGAGTTCCGTTAAAATTTACAGTAATAGAAACATTGCCATCTGTGCTGTAAGCTGTTCCTAATAGTTTAATATTTCTAGTTGCCATTATTGATCCTTTGTTAACACATATCTATTTATGATTTTAAATCCAATTATCATTAATGATTGGATGATTTTCTTCGCAAGGATTAGGGCTTCCATGAAACACTAGCACATCCACATCAGGTGGAGGCCAACTGATCTCTCCAGGTTTACGATGTTTTCTAGTTGAAAAGTCATATCCACCCTCTTTGATTTCCCATTTGTAACTTACAATTCTTGTAGTGTCAAAATATCTCAATTTCTCAGGTGGTATCTTTTCATGAATGTAATCTTGATCACCGTGATATCTTAAAATGTTTTTTCTAACTTTCTCAGCATCAAAGTCTTGTAATATGTAGGCATACTCTTCTGTGTTAAACCACATCACACTGCTATTAATAGTGTTACGTTTACTGCGAAACAAATACTTAAAATCTCTCACTGCCCAGAAAAAATCTCTAGATAAATCTCGCCAAATCCAATCTAGATTGTCAATAATCACTGTGTCTAAATCAAAGTATAGCAAATGTCCTTTATGATGTTTAGGGTTAAACATCTGTACTTTATACCACCAACTTTTTTTAGGACCACGGATACCAGGCCATTCTTCTAAATTGTGTCGTATATAAGGAGCAGGAACAGGCCTGTTGCTTTCTGTAAAAACATGAAGTATTACTTCAGGCGTTAAGTTCCTGCAAAGTGCTCGGTATAACTTGTCAACGTAACTCCAGTCGTATTTTGTGTCATGTATTAAACAAGCACAATGTATTACTGTGGTGTCTCCAAGTAGTCGCTTAATCTTTTTAGCCATAGTCCTTGTTCTATTTCTGGTACAGTGTATTCTGTGTGACAAATCTCAACCAACCACTGGCTTCGATCAATTTCGGGAGGGTTCTCAATTTCATTTATTTTAATACTCATCGGATATGCTAAACTGGTTTGATCGCATACAACAGGGCAACCGGCGATAACTGCTTGAATAGCCGGGCCGCTGTTAAAGTTTACCATGGCGTGACACCCAAAGTCAATATCGTAGCTGTCATATGTGCCAGGCAACTTAACTGGAGTTTCTAGTACACTGCTTCCGTCATATCCTAAATTACATCTTGGATGATGTCTTACCACTGTTAACCTATTGCTAACGGCATTTATTTCTTTAAGTGTACGCTCTAACCAAGCACTGTAATCAACATGTGCCACTTGTTCACTTTTAGTATGCTGGGTAGCAATCACAATATTGTCATTTGTTTGCGTTCTATTCTGTAATTCAATGCCTAGTTTGTCTGGACGATCGTAATCAAGATTACTTTTGTGTCCATACTTTCCTGTTGCGTCAATATTGTCAATTGCTATTTTCCAAGTTACGCCTCGCTGAAGTGCGCCAACATCAATTACTATAACTGGCTTGTTTTTTGCTCGAAACTCTCGGTAGACTTCACGATTCTGAAGCATACGCCCATTCCAAAGAACACTCCAAATGACAGCGGCATCGCACATGTCGCCATTGGGTACAGTGTGAATACCAGCACGTCTACAACTTTGTAAAAAAGCATCCATAACCGGAACACTGTTACGGGCGCATTGCAAAGGATAATATGCTATGTTTTTGATCATTCTATAAATACTCACATGAAATATACTGTAATTACCACTTTTCATCAAGCCGGGCTAGAATTATACGGCCAGACAATGATAGACACTTTCGAGCAATATTGGCCAGATTCAGTTGATCTGGTAGTTTATACAGAAAACTGCAATCCTCAAACTACCAAGCCAAACGTTCGTGTAGTAGACTTACTTGGTGCTAATAAAGAGTGCAAACGTTTTGTAAAACGCCACAGAGACAATCCAGAAGCACATGGCGGGCTTGGACCGCACAATGAAGGTATGTGGACAGAAAAGAAAAGTTTTAAATGGCAAGCTGTGAGATTTTGCTACAAAGTATTTGCTGTACAACATGCTCTCGAAAATATCGATAGTGAATGGATCATTTGGTTAGATGCTGACAGCAAAACACACAGTCCTATTCCGTCAGAAGCACTTGCCAGAGTATGCCCTGATAACAGTGACTTTTCTTTTTTGGGTCGTACAGACAATTACCACAGTGAATGTGGTTGGGTCGGATACCACAAAGCGGGTAACCATGCTGTAAACTTTGCAAAAAGATTTGCTGAAATGTATATAACAGACGAAATATTCAACTACAAAGAATGGCACGACAGTTACATTTGGGATATTGTCAGAAAAGAATTTCGAGAAAAAGGTGCAGTGTTCCAAGATTTAAATCCAGAGCCAGATACGAAAGGCCTTGCAGGGCATCCATTTATCAACAGCGAGCTAGGTGCTTACTTGGATCATATGAAAGGCGACAGAAAGAATCGCGGACACAGTAAAGCCAAAGAAGTGAGATTGCACACTGATCATCCTTATTGGCGACAGGTACTAGGAGGCTAAATGTACACTAAGCACGGCTGGTGGTTTCCAGACGAAGATACTCATTTTTGTGAAATGCTAGATAAAAATATTGCTAAAGGTAATCAACCTGTTTATCAAGAACCAGTTAGAAAACGCAGTTTAATCTTTGTTAACAATAGAAAAGTTGCATTAGACATTGGCGCTAATATTGGATTGTGGAGCAGAGACTTGTGTAATACATTCGAAACTGTTATTGCATTTGAACCTGTGGCACAATTCAGAGATTGCTTAAAGAAGAATGTTCATCACGCCGCATTGCAAATTGAAAGTTGTGCATTAGGAGAAACGGATACCACAATCGAAATGGTTATTACAGAAGGTAATACCGGACACAGCCATGTCGATCAAAACACTGTAGGTTCAGGCAGTATACCTATGCGCAGATTAGACAGCATGAACTTGCAAGATGTAGGATATATTAAAATTGACTGCGAAGGTTACGAGTTACCTATTGTTCGAGGCGCAGAAGAAACTATTAAACGTTGCCGCCCGGTTATGGTTGTAGAACAAAAACTACACGAAGACACCGGTAAAACTCTTGAAACACAATTTGACGCCGCTGAACTTATTAAAAGTTGGGGTGCTCGAGAATTAGCTCGTGTGCGCCACGACGTTATATTAGGCTGGTAAATGCAAACCGTCAAAGACTTTTGGTTGCAAAGTTATCATAGCGATCATATTGCATTTTATTTTGAATTAGTGAGCTTTGTATTTACTGTGGCAGCTAGTTTATATCTTGCTATACACGCAGACAACCCTGATATGAGATATGTTTATCCAGGATTTTTTGTAGGTGCTGTAACACAAGTTTATGCAAGTTGGCGTAGAGGAGCAGCATGGATTATGTTGCTTACTTTTTACTTTAGTTGTATAAATGTGTTTGGATTTGGCCGAGCGTTAAGCTGGTGGTAAGAAAGGGTCAAAGTGCCGGTAAATGTCGCCGTTACGACTTTGTTCTATATTCCAGTGTGCTTGACTTAAATCCCACAACCACTGCTGTCTGTCAGGCATACGAGGACCTTCAATATCTCTTGTGGTATAGTTTGCAATATCGTACGTGACTGCACCTTCGTCACTTACAAATACAGGAACACCTTCTAACACTGCCGCAACACTGCTACTGCTATTGTAAAATACACCAGCCCATGCGTTTTGCAAATCCTGCTCTAATGTAGTAACTGCACTGTTAGAAATAACGATGTTATCGTAGTTTTGTGTAATTTTAGTCCAATCTAATTTGTTAGCAGGATGAGGGCGTACTCTAATAGGGCGAACTGATTGACTTCTAATAATTTTTACAGTTTTGTTTAACCACGCTTGTTGATCGAATCCTTTAGCGTTCCATCCACTATCTCGTTGTAAGCAAATTAATATATGATCACCATTTGTACGCCAGGGTTTCATTTGCAAATTTAGACTGCTACTAATTGCGTTCCAATGCGAACTATCGCTGTTGTGATTAGCATATTCGCCTTCGTTCCAGAACACACTGTCCAAACTGTATCGTAGCCACATGTCGCCACTGTGAGTAAATTTAAAACAACTACCGTCAATGCTCATTATTTTTCCGCCGATTCGTTTTTGATGTTCGATCAAATCTCGACGATAATATATGTGCGGCCCACTAAAATTCATGCCAACCCAACCAATCATTACTGCTAGTCGAACATTTTGAAAACTACGATCTTCTGTAACAACGACTCTTGCTCCAGCACGTTCTGCGCCGTCAGCAAATGCTCTCATAATCTGTACTTTAAGATTATGATTTTTGATCTTGGGTAGTGTGCCTAAACACACTTGTACATCATAATTAAAAGACATTGTTATTCAGGCGTTCCCATGCGTAGCCACTGCGCATTTCGTGTACGGTAAATTGTTGATATGCTAGATTGCACAGCAAGTTTCTTACTTCGTCCATGCTTGGCATAAACGGATTGTCGATATTTGCTAAATCTGTATTGCTCAACGGTTCAGCGGCATTAGTTCCCGTTGGGCCCATTGTGAACACTGGCTTACCATAGATTAAACTTTCTACAGCAGCAATACTGTTAAATGTGACCATACAGTGTACGTTTCTGTTAAGTGCCATTTCCATTGTGTCATGATTAACACGAACATCTCTACCTGCCTTTTCTCTTATCACAACTGGACGATCTGTATGCTTTTTGATATCGTCTACTGTGATTTTAAGCCATTCTTGTAAATCCAATCCCCAGTAATTCATAGCCTTTTGACTTGGTGGACAAACCAGTATACAGTCTCCAGGTCTATATTTTGTTAGTGTTACACCTGTTTGCACAAATCTATCGTCGGGGCAATTTTCGTGAATCTTTCCGGTGTATTGCATGTTGTTACGAGTAATTCTGTGATACAGTTTAGTTTTACCATTGCCAAAATAACCAGTATCAATATAATACCAATCTCTTCCTTCTTCCTTGCAACGTTGTATTACTTTGCGTTTTGCAATACCACGTATGACAGCAGGAACTTCTAGAGGTATATTACCGGTGTCTTTGCTCATGCCGATGACTCCGTCGGCACCAATTATAAAGTTGTCAACAATAGGATCCATTTTTACTTGTCCTTCGGGTGGATTTTCAGGGTCAGCATCAATAAGTGCCATGCATGTAGGCTTGCGTACATAGTTAATTTTTTCTATTACTTCGGCTACATTGCCCTCGTGCCAATAATGTTTAGGATCTCGGCGTCCTTCGAGTAAGTTTTTAACTAGATTGAGGAGATTTTCGGGTAATATTAGATCCTTTTCAGTTATTACCCGCGGTAGCTTTTTTGCTTCAATTACTTCAGCTTCAGCTGCTAGCCACAGATCAGCGTATTCACAATCTTGCCACTCATTGAACCATGGACCGCCAAGTGTGTAGTGAATCCACTTAGGATATCCGTCTCTAATCTCTCTGTACCAACCCACTAGCCAATTCCATTCAGGTGGTAGGTCACCAATATCTTTGTCCTTAAGCCAGGTAAATCTATGTAGTTCTTGTCCTGTTGCTGTATTGACAAATTCTAAGTCTACCTTCTTGTTATCTTTGTGGCCGCAATTCCACAGTATCATACTTGACCAGTTTTTGCGTGGGTATGGATATTGCTTTTGTCCATCCATTTTTACACCTTCAGGAGGTGTGTAGTCGTGTTGAACAACCTGGACGGCTTTTTTAGGATCTGCGCTGTTAATAAGCTCTGCTAAATCTGCTATTGCTAAAAAATCGCAATCTACAAAAATAGCATGCCCTTCATAATTGTTTAGATAAGGAACAAGAAAACGTGTAAATGTAAACTCTGTGCTAGCAAGTTGATCAACTTCACGCCAGTATAATCCTGCGTCGCGAAGTTTTTCTTGTTGCAAATAAATTATGTTTACTGGCACACTGGTATGTTTTTCGATACTGTGTTTTAGCACATCAGCGGCAATTGGTTCTCTGCTATCCCAGCCTATATAAATGTTAAACGGTTGTTGTGTCATAGGTTTCTGTTCTTAAAATATAATCCATTGTTTCTTACAAATGCCTTCTTGGGCTTTTTGTGAGTGTTCATTGTAGTTCGAAGTTTAAGTTCTTCTGTCATGCTTTCGCTATAATCAAAGCCATATTGATCTAACACATCAATCCAGTATTCTTTAGGCTGTTCGTTAACATGATGATATCCACCTTGCCCAGGTGTTGCATGTGTCATTGCTAAATTTTTACACTGTTGCCATGCTACTGCAAAATTAAGTATATATTCAGCGTATACATGCTCTACAAATTCAACGCACCAACATACGTCGAACGTTCTATCTAAGCTAACAGGTCCGGTTGTAAAATCATGTATTAGAAAACGTTCTGGATTATATCTTTCTAGTGTAAAATCGCCATCTATGCCAAAACTATCAAATCCTTGTATTTCAGCTTGGTGCACCATTCCGCCTGGGCCGCACCCTACATCAAGGAAACTACTGAATCCCATTTCGGTAAACCAACCTAGAGCACCTTTGTCTATGTGTGTTTTACCGCTATGTCCGCCTAGATGTTCGGGTAATTCTGTCATTGTTTTCTCTCAATGTCTTCTTCGCGACAATCATCGCCGTATTGTATTTCTACAATTCTTACAGGTTTGTCTGTATCGTTATACAGTCTGTGCCATGTTTTACAAGGAATATCCAAGGCTTGATGTTGTTTGAACTTGTTAGTTATTTGTGTATTCCAATTATGATGTCGCTGATAATCCACTGTAGCTTCGCCTTCACTCACCAACCAATATTCACTTCTGTGCAAATGTCTTTGATTGCTAAGGCTTTTTCCAGGATTTACTGCAAGTTCTTTTACTTTAATTCCTGGTTCTTCATGTAGGACTCTATAGTATCCCCACGGACGTTCAGTTTTTGGTGCTTTCCATTCCTCAAGTATCCAACTACTGCTGTTAGCTTTGTCTGTGCCGCCAATGCCAAATTCAAAACTAAGATTTTCAGCAATAACTTCCATTTCAGGTATGTTGCCATCATTCCGGTCTCCGCCGTTAGCAAATACAACTTCATCTTCTTCATAGTTCCAACACGAATCCTCAATAAAACGTCGACAACTACCGTCAGCATCATAGTCGTCTTCAAATGCTACTACAGCATCTACCATGCTTAATGCACGAATAACCTCAGCTCTTTCGCTAAGAGGCATGAAAGGTCTTCCCTTTTTGCGTGTAAGCCAGGCGTCGCTGTTGACACCAACAACAAGTCGATCACCAAGTGCTTTTGCTTCCTGGAATAACTTGATATGCCCGGAATGTAGTGGATCAAATCCACCTGATACTAGTACGATTTTCATGCAGATATTTATATTAGCCGTTAATGCTGTTCCATTCTTTTAACAAGTGTTTAAATGGCAATCCAGCGATTACTTCGTCTTGTCTCCATTGAGTGTATCCTAAGTTGTACAACCATTGTGTTCTATCAATGTGTAGATTTGGATATTCAAGTTGATTGAGATCAGTGTGACTTGCTTCCCATGCCATGCTGCTAGGGTGTAAACTCCAAGTTGGGATTCCCAAGCAACAACTTTCAGTTAAACTGTTACTGTTAAGTCCTACTACTGCCCAAGCTCCTAAGATATCTTTTTCTAAGTTATCACCGCCTTCGACACTTTTATGCTGTATTTGTTCTGTTCCGTCACTAATACTTACGTTTTTATATTTTAATATGTTTTTCAGTAAAGGAAGTTGTGCATTATGATTTTGCGGATGCAAGCGTATGCGAATTGGACGATCTGTTTTTAGTCTTATACGTTGTATTGTTCTAAAAATAAAATTACCATAGTTTCCATATTGATCAATAGCAGGACCTAAACTGGTATCACCAGGACGTTGCATCATGAATAATATGTAATCTCCGCGATCTTTTTTCCAATTATGTATTGTAATATTTTGTTCTTGTTGTATGCGTTTCCATCTATCACCAGGACTGTTAGCATTGCAGTAATTTCCTTTATCTCTAAAATAACTATACCAACTCCATCGATAGTAACTGCCCTGCCATGGTGCTTTAACGTGATTTTTTCTGAACAAAGGGCCTTCGGTTACAATCCACGGTTTGCCTGAGTTCTCAACTATATCAAATATCCAGGCGTATTTTCTTTTTGTTTTATTATAATCTGGATTGTTTTCAAGCAAATATATGTCAGCGTTTTCTACAATCTTTTGTGTGTCTCGATCAAACGGGGGACGTTTTTTTGCCTGGACAATTTTAAAATTTGGTGCCAATGGCAAAGGAAAATGATAGTTATAGGGCCCGGGTGTGAATGTTACGACCTGTAACTTCTCACTTAAATCCAGCGTCACGTTTAACATTCCATGCTATTGCTGTTTGCAACCCACCAGGCTTTTCATCATTTACTACTATACGTTCTCCGTGTCTTATCCCAAACAACAAATAGTCGTAGCGTATGTGATTTTGTTTCAAGCATTGTATTACATCTTCTCGCCACATTTCCCGACGAGCTGTAGTGATGATAATCATGTCGTCCTGTGGTATACTAGCCCACAGTTCTTTAACACCAGGTAATACCGTATCGTACCCGTCTTCCCAAAGCCCGTTATGCTTTAGTATAGTACCATCCAAGTCAAAGAACCAAGTGTGTCCTAGATTTGTGCTTAATTCAAATGGTATCATAATCTGTCCAATCCTTGTTTTAAATAATACAAACCAAGATAGAAACTACCAATTACACTATCAATGTCATCTTTAGCATATCCACTAAGAGCTAGCCAGATTAGTCCGTGTAATATTTTGATTTTAGTAAGGTTTTCTGGAAAAAATTCTTCAAAAACCGTTTCTGCTACATTTGCGGTGTTTGGTTCTGCCATAATAATTTCAGCAGTTTCGCCATCGGCGTACAGTTTAAATTTGCGCCTATTAAATGTATCGTATCCGCCTACAGCACTGTAATACACTTTAGCAAAGTCGTAGTCAGGATCCCCATTGATATCATTATCGTGTGCAAAGTATCCGCGTGGATCAATGAACCAGCATTTGAGATTTTGATCAATCAGTGTATTACTAAATGTAGGATCACCGTGTATTGGCGTAAAGTGATCTGCTTGGACATTCTTTTCAATTGTGTCCCACAAGTGTTTATGTTTATTGTGAAATATGTTAGGACACTTCACTCCGTTGACGGTAACGCTATCTCTGTCAAATCCTGGGATAAGGCTACTAACACTTTGTACTCTTTGTTTTGTTTTCTCAATGTATACTTCATATACATCGCCGACTAGTGCTGTACTACGTCCTCGACTGTGCAAGTCTTGGAGTGTGTAAAGTATGTCTGCTAGTAAACTACGCTGTTCTAGTTCACTGAGATTTTCGTGTTCCCAAACGTGGTTTCCTTTAACACGAGTCATCACCAATGGCGGATACTCTAGTATTTCGGGTATGCGTTTAAAACCGAGATGTTCAACTTTTTGATACCATTCAACTTCATTAGCAATAAGATGTTTGTACTCGGGATCGATTGCTTGTTTAGTTACGGTGCAATCATGTACTTCTACACTATTAAAGAATCTACAAAAGCCTACGCTGTCGTTATCGTTTTCGATTGTAGCAAAATCGCCGAGTTCTTCCACAGTGCTAATGTTTTTTGTTGTGTATTGTTTAACTGTTTCACTAAACCAACGTGTGAATTCTCCAGTGACCGGAGCATTTTGCAATGTAACTGGTCCGCGGAAATAAAATATACCAGGAATGCCTGTGGTGTGACTTGTTTCCTCGACTAAGCGTTCTCCGGTGTAGCTCCATCTACAAGTAAATGCATCTGTGGTGTACACAACCGTTGATCCCGATTCTGGGTATTCAAACTCGTTTACAATAATATCGCTCCAAATCAACATTACCGGTTCACTAGGATGAATTGTATTTGCAGCTTGTGCTACACCACTCGATGTTCCACTGCCGCTTGCTTTTATTAGTGTATAATCAACACCCGGGTCGTTGCTGTTTAGATAGTTTTCAAGTTGATCATAATGGTAGTCGCCGATAACATAGAATTTAGCATCTGGAAACCGGTCAAACAAATGATACAAGATAGGCTTGCCGCGAACACTCACCAAACACTTGGGTTTGTTCCAAGTGTGATGTCTAAGTCTACTGCCTCTGCCACCTGCTTGTACAATTATATTCATATTGAGATTACATCTGGTTGTAGCGGAACGTCCCACAAATGTTTTGCGCTCCAGTAGTATACCCCTTCGGGCATCAGTGGATAATTGTTGTGCAAATGTTGGAATGCCATTTTGTTAAAAACAAAGTTGCCACGTTTGATAATACCTCTATCACCTAGTACATGAAATGCGCTGTCGATATTCCTAGCATATCCCAAGTCTACCATGTCTGGACCGTCGACTTCTAGTATACGTTGATAAGGCAAACTGCTACGCATTAGTGCAACGCCGAATGTCCAACCCCCGTTTAGGTTTCTATAAAAGTCTAAACTAAATGCATCAAACTTCTGTTCCTCAAAAATACGTTCTGCTTCTTGGAATTTGGTTTCCAGTATGTCAAAACGTCTTGTTAAAAACATAGTATCGTCTGCATCAATCATCCAGAAAGCATCTGCATTTTGACTCAACTTAAATCCAGTTAGATTAGCCGCGGCCATGTTTCGTTTTGAACTTTTAAGTGTAGTACAGCATTCAGCGATGACAGTTCTATCACTGGAGATTAGTTTAGCATGTGGATAGTCTGTTTGCACTGTGTCTAATAGATCAGTTTCTCTGTCACAGAGTATGTATGTTTCGTATTTTTTAAATACTTCTAGCCAGAAACGCAAACACAATACACCGCTTGCATCCATTCTGTCAATTTTTAAAAATGCTTTTGTTTTCACTGTTGTGCCATCCACATATTTGATTTATCTAGCCAAGGCAATACCAAATCACGTTGTCTAAGTTTTCCATATTTTAAAATGCTCGCATCTGCTGTTTCGGGTAGCAAGTTCTTTTCCATTAATTCATACCAGCTGGTTACACTCGGATCCATTGGTTCAATGTTACTTTTATAAACAATAGCATGCAACCAAGGATCACCGGGCTCTTTCTTAAAAAACCCGTCACGACAGTCCCACCCATTTACAGCAAGCATGTAAATTAAACTAGGTATAGTGTAGTTATACATGTGCCCTGGCGGTAAATCAAATGCTTGAGTATTGTATTCCATGTTGGTTGTTTGAGGTAATATTAGCACTAGCATGCCATTGGTGTTAGAAATGTTGTACCAACTTTTTAGTGCATGATAAGGATTTAATAGATATTGAAATGTGTCGTGACACCACAACACATCAAATCCTCTTTTGGTTTTATCGTATGTGCTAATGTCTAACTTCTGATAAGAAACATTATTGTAATCTAACGAAAGACCAGAAAACAGGTCGGTTCCTACACATTGTATATTAAGAGGTATTTGTTCTTCGCCTCTAGTGGTTCGGGTTGCCCACCATTCTAAATCTAAGCCAGATTCGCCGCACCCTAGATCTACCATACGACCTATGCTTTCCATAAAATCGTCATATTCGTAAAGTAGATTTAGTGTCTGTAAGCTATGTTCGTGGCTTTTTACTGAACTTGCAAAACTACTGTATTTCATACAGTTAGTTATACCTGTACATCTTCCATGCCAGCAGTTCTTAGTCGAACAATGTGTCCCATCATGAAGTTTTTGCTATCGAATCCCTTCATTACACCAAGAAACTTGTTACGAAGTAGAGCTACTTCGTTAATAATTGTTTCAAAATCAATGACCTCATCTTCCCCGTCTACATACTTTTCAGCGTCGCGACTGCTGAGTGCTCGGGCATATCCTTCGAGATATTTTTGAAAATGTTTACGACGTATTTTACGCAACTGAATATTAAGGTAGTTAAGCACTGCTTCAATCTCTTGAAGTTGATTGAAACGATGCTCGGTTAGTCCAGGCAACTCTTTAATGTTACGTTCAACATAACCCCCGACACGGCATTCATTCTTTGCTTGTTGTAGCTCTGCTTCATAATGTGCAATGAAGTCAGGAATTTTACCTAAGTCAGCAACTACCTTATTATACCACATAATTATTCGTCTTCGTAGTATTCGTCATCTAAATCGTCACCTAAGTATTCAGCAATGCTATGGATAACATTCTTATCAAACTTAAATGCTTCTGCAATTTCATCAGCGTCAAAGTGTTCCATTAATACTGCGGTTACTGCTTCTGCGGCTTCTGCTTGATCATGACTGTCATGAACAAAGTTTTTAGTTTCTTTCCAGAGTTGTACAGCTAGCTCGATACTCATTTATTATTATTCCTCTTCTTGTTGTTCTAGTGCGTCGACAATTACTTCTTCGACTTCTGTACTTACCTCTTCGTCCATTTCTACAAAGCTCTTCATGAGCTTGTCAAGACATCCGGCTTCATTGTTTTCCCACGCCTTGCGGAACTGTAGGATTGGCTCACCCGACTTTGGTTCAAACATCAGTCGGTTACCGCTCTTAACTAGCAATCCTTTCTTTTCTGCCATGTCGACCAACCCTGAATACGGATTCATACCTGATTCGTATGGAATTTTAACCTGTACGCCTTCAAACGGTTTTGCATAACGTGTTTTCATAACCTTACACCCAGCACGGATACCGCGTACATCTGAAATCTTGTTACCTGCCTCGTCTTCCTTGAGCTTCATCTTCTTCATTGCAACAACAATACTTGATGCATAGATAAAGCCTTGACCGCCTGAAATCTTGTCATCTGGGTCGAACATATCCTGGGAAGCGTATGTGTGGTTAGTACACACCATACCTACATTGTATGCTCCGAACATATTAACACAGTTACGAACCAAACTTGTTAGTGCTTTGGGCTTACGACCCATATCACCTTTCATATCACCTTTGTCAAATTGATCAACATCTGTGGGTGTTAGCAACATGCCTAAACTATCGATAACAAACAATACTTTAGGACGTTCTTCTTCAGCTAGTGTTTTGTAGTCACTCATGAATGTTGAGATAGTTTTGGCCACATCGTCGATCATTGCCATACTAAGTTTTAACAGTTTGTCTTCGCTGGTATCTACACCTAATGCTTGTAACCATGCTTCGTCTAGTGCATTTTCACTATCTACAAGAACAACAAAAATGCCTTGTTCTTGTGCATGTTTTACAATATTACCTGATACAAAATACGATTTACCTGCACCCGACTCTCCCGCAAACACTGTTACCTTACCTAATGGAATACCTTTATGAAAGTCCCCCGAAATAAGATAGTTAAGTGCATAATTGCCTGTTGAAATCCAATCTGTAGGATCGTTGAACCCAATGCTGAGTCCATCAATGCTTTTAGTGATATCTTTACGAAATTTACTTACGTCAAACGGTTTTGCCATGATAGTTCCTTTTTAAATTGCTTTAAGTATACATTTTTTATAGACATATCACAATCACTATTTTGCCAATTTATATACATCGGTTCCTGATCGGTAATTGTGCATGCTTTTGCTATAATAATTGCCTGTTCCCATAATTCAAAATCTGTGCTGAACGTATTGTTATCTAACAATGCGCCAACAGCAGATCTGATATTTTTCAACCAGTCTAAATATTTTTTATTTGTTTCAAGAACTTTATTAAAAAATATTTGACTACGTTGTCTATCCCATTTCCATTCTAAAACATTTTCACTGAGTCGAATCAATTCAGAAAAATCCCCGTTGAGATATTGATCTAATCCAATACCCGGAACCAATTCGAACATACGCTGTTGATTACAAAAGCTATCATAATATGTTTTAGTTAAGAGTTCTACAAAATCAGTTTGAGTAATATTTAAAGGGTCTTGCCATTTTTCATCAAAATTAAAATTAAATTTTTTAAAGTTGTGCAATGTTGGTTTGTCATGTACCCACTTACTATAAGACATTTTTGTTTTTAACAAGTTTGCCCAGTCGTTACAATAAATTTCTAAGACACATTTTACATTACTATCTGGGTATTCTTTTAGATGTTTTGCTACTAACATTGTATTATTATATTTTGAAATACGGTGTGCATTTCCGTCGGCACTGAAAAACGTGTTCAAGTCAAAATCTGTTTGCTGACAAGAATACAAGATATGTGCCAAGACAGTGTTACCCATGCTCCCGTTACGATAATCTATACAATATTTCATATATGTTAAAAATCAAGGTGCAAGATTGCCTTGCACCCTGTTATATATTAAGACTGCTGTTGACGGCTACGAATCATAGCCAAGATGTCTTCAGCTTTTTGTGTACCTGCCGCTGAAGCAACTGGTTCACTTGCAGCCGGAGCTGACTCTGTTACAGGATCTGCATCAAATGGAGGTGCTGATGCTTCAACTGGAGCAGGTGTTGGCTGTGGAGCCGGAACTGCTGTTGGTGCTGGTGCTGGCGCAGAGCCGCCCGCAGGAGCCGCCATACCAGCTGGACGGAAATACTGACCCCAACGATCTGGATCATATTGCTCGCCGTTTACTGATGCTTCGAACATCTCTTTCATTACACGAAGTTCTTCTTCACCTGGACGTTTAGGAAGGAAATCAGTCAAGTTATGAAGACCGTGTGCCTCGATTGCTTCTGCTTCTTCCGCTGAGAGAGCAGACTCTTTACGAGCCCAGTTTGATGTTGAGTAATCAGCATATCCGCCTTTTGACGTTTTAGTAATACGGAAGTCTAAACCACGCTGATAATCTGTTGGCAGTTCTTCCAACTCTGGATCCATAAGAGCTGCTTTAATAACGTTAAACAACTGTGGACCCATGATAAAGCGACGAATTGGATTCGTGCTTGAATCATCCGCGATTGGGTTATCGCGAACAAAACCCTGCATGATGTATGAGCGTTTTTTCCAGTACTTGCGACCCATGTCTTCGAGACTTGCGTCTTTAAACCAAGTGCGTACTTCTGCAAGGATAGGACATGAGTCTCCCCACATTTCTACACAAGGAACTTGTACCTGAACATTTTTGCTGTTCATGTCGCCTTTTACACCATTGAATGGCAAACGAATCATTGCTCGTTCTACCCAAAAGAATGTGTTGTTAGTGTCTGCATCTGGAAGGAAGCGTAATGATGCACTATCGCCTTCGTTCATGTTCCAGTGTGCATAAATGGCGTTATCGCCGCCTGTTGAACCGGTGTTACCACCCTTGTTGTTTTCTTGTGCTTGTAATCGAGCACGGATTTCTGCTAAACTTGCCATGTTGTTTTCCTCTAATTGCCATGTTTGCCTACGAGTAGCTACTACTACTCTAAATGTTGCCTAAATGCATACACTTGATACTAGTGTACACAATCTTATTTAGCATGTCGACGTATTTTGGTAAAATTAAGTGCGACTAATGCGTTTAATTTTTTGCTGTATATCAGCAGGTACATCAATGCCAAATTGTTTAAACCACTGCGAATCAATGTCTCGATCAGTGCCATAGAATGTCCAAAACTTTGCTTGATTTTCAATGCTTGCATCAATTCTCAGTGGCCAATACTCAAGTCCAATGTCTTCTTGTAATATATTTGAACGGAATACTTCTAGTAGATCCCATTCAGTCATACTTAAACATTCTGCTGTTGGACCAAATCCTATTATACGCTCTTCTTTGATCAATTGCAAGTGGACAAGATTAAAATCGTTAACATGTATTCTACTAACATACTCTCTTAATCTTTGTAGGTGATGTTTTTCAACCCAGCGAAATGGTGCATGATGAGTAAACAACAGTCTGTTGTCTTTTTCTAGTGTTATATTAGGTGTTTTGAGTATGTGATCTAAGTAACTGCGATTTTGAGCGTGTATCATTTTATTACGATCTGGCACATAATTAAACGGTGTAGTTCCGTGTACTAAAGGTTCTTTGACATACACATCACCATCGGTAACATACCATATATTGCCCGGTAAAAATTTATCAACGTTTAGTTTTACTAACTGTTGTGTTAACCAACCATCCCAAATATAAGGCCACTCAAATTCACTAAACTTAATTACTGTAAATTCAAAGTCATAAAATTCACGGATGTCTTCAATGTAATCACCGTCCCATTCTTGGTATTGTTTGCCTATGTCATCAACAAACAAATACACAGGCACTTGCCATCCGGTTAGATTTTGTAGATTTTTTATAGTTAGTAGTGTAGTAACACAGTGACCAGGATAAGTGATCACTGCGACTGCATCTGGAATCATTTTAGTAGTTTAAGTAAACTCGCAAGCTCATCTTCGAGCATTGGGTCTCTCTCTGCTTTAAGAACTTGTTCCCCAGTGTCGATGTCTGTGACTTCTTCTACTTCTTCGTTGGCTTCGTCTTTTTCGATTGCCTTGGCAATTTCATGAGCTTTTGCAATTGTTGACTTTTTAAGAGGTGGTTTATCCCCTTTCATCTTCATTGCTGTGGCCATGCCTATTGCATAAGGACTTTGTGCTGCTTCATCAAGCTCAATACCCAAACGCTCAATAGCACTCTGTATTACAGGACGGGCATCTGCATTTGGATCTTTTGCAGCTAATGCATCTAAGTCGTCTTGTAGTTGATCATCACCACCGAGCAAGAACCCAATTGTTTCGCTAGCATTCAACGCATCAGCACCAACTAGCAGTGGTTCAGACATAATATCTTTTAATTGAGCAATTTCCTCAGGTGTACTAGCAATTGGGCCAGTTCCTTCTACTACACTGTCTGCCCAACCAGCAAACTCATCAATTTCTTTCATGTTTGTTTCCTGTATTTTAGCAAGAATAGGCAATGCGTCTTCTACTCTTGAATCCAATGATTGCTGTACGAATATTTCACGCACAGCATCCACTGTTTCTTCTAGTTCTGTTACTGTAATAGGGTCAAAATTTTCAAGTTCTTCGTGGTAGCCTCTACGACTAATCATACGCTTTGCTTTTCTTTTTAAATCTTTGTAGTGCTCTACTGCTTGTTCACTTAGTGCTTGTGCATCTTCGCCGAATGTTTTGTTTTTTGTTGCTCGTGTAAATCTGCTTAGTGTTGCCATTTCAGCCATCATTTCAGCGATGTGTTGTCCAAAAGCATCGTAAGGCTTACCGCCTTCTGCAACGTGGCGTGCCATTGCTTTACCACCGGTTACATTTGTAAATGGCAATTTAAAACGCTCGCCTTCTTCTGTTTCTACAAACAGGGTTTGGATGTTTCTGAAACGTTGTTCGCCTTCACCAAGAGGACGACTGTGCTTGATTACTAGTTTTGTTTTCTTCGGTTGATCACTGTAGCTGGTCCTGCTTGTGCCATAGTAGCCTTCAAGTAATGTGCCTTCCGTAACTGCGGACATGGTTTTCATATTATATTTTAGTTTATTAAGATTGTTTAAACTAAATGTAAGAAGATTGCGTTTAGCAAGCATGCGAATTAGATAAAGAAAATCATACCAATCTTTTTTATCTTCTGCTTCCATAGTTTTACCAAGGTTATCACCAAAGTAAACTTCCATATTACTATCGCTGTCAATTAGTATTACAACTGTGCCATAGTTTTTGTTAGCTGTTTTATATTCAAAACTAAACAGGTCAGCATCTGCAGGTGATTCTGCGGCTTTGCCCATTAAGTCGAGAGCAGAAGGATCAAAGTCTCTGCTAACCAATAAATCGTATAATTGTTGTGATGTTGTATTTTCGCTTGCCATATTCTTATTTATCTAAAATAGTGCTACAAACGGCATTGGTTCTACGCTGTGATCTTCATGATCCCGCACTGTGCCGTCTAGTTCTTGGTGATAGCTTTGTAACACCTGCATCATTCTTAATACAAGTATAGTCGCCATAACTAAGTCATCTGTTTCTCCAGGTTTTGCGGCATAACTGGTTCCATATGCTACAAAGTTTTTTAATTCGCTGATTAAACTTTTGCTGTGTATTTTCATGCGGCCCATTTCTACTAAGTTTTTTAACTTAGCACAGGCTGCTAGTTTAGGCTTGTGACTGGTATTAAATCCTTTACGTTTTTTACCAGCACCAGCAGGATCTGTTAAAAAATATCCTTGTATGCTTTCTTCGCCGTAGTCCACAATACTAATCAATGCGGCTTCGCCGATTGTGTTATTTTCTACACTAAAGTAAACGCTGTTTTTATCACCTGTTTTTGCTGATATTTCTTTGCAGATGTCTGCAAGTATTCGTATTTGTTCAGGGATAGTTGTTTTATTGTGTTTCCATTCAGCAACTTGTTCTGTTGAATTTGCTTCCCACACTTGTATAGCTGCAGGATCTCCCCCTGTTCCTAAACTTGGATCTAGTCCTACTGCATATATTTTTCCAGGCACTGGTGTTTTATACCAACGCACTTGTCCTGTTTTGTATGCAGGATCTACACCTTGTAAATCTAACAACTTAGCAGGAGCAATAAGTGTTTCGTCATTGATGATAAACTCACAGTCCATTTCACGACGGAAACGATCTTCGCCTAGTGCCGCACGTTGTTCGTTTGCCCATGCTTCATCTCTGTCTGGATGTTCGTGCCAAAATGCTCGGTATGCTCTAAAACCGTTGATGCCCACTTCTGTTGGGTTGCCGTGCGAGTCTTCCATTTTATTTGCGCCTTTCCACAAGAACGCAAACTGATCCTCATCACTGTTTGGTGTGCTTGTAATAATAGCTCCACCACCAGTTGCTAGTGTAGGGCTAATAGCAGTCCAGAATTCTTTTGCAATAGTAGGTCGTACAAACGCAAATTCGTCAGCGTACAGTAGCGAGATACTCATACCACGTCCAGTGTTTTCTGTTGTGGTTTGTGCTACTATTCGACTACCGTTGTCGAACTCTAGTGAGCCTTTGTTGTAACTAGTAACACCTGCTCTAATATGATCCGGGCAACTTTCATAAGCATATCTTACACGTTGCATGATCTCCTGAGCACCAGCATACTTGTGTGCGGCTACTAGAACTGTACTGTCTGGTTTGAACATAGCATACCATAGTAGATATCCAGCAGCACTGGTTGATTTACCGGTTTGCCGTGGCATCATTGAGATACTGAATCTATATTTGTGGTATGTGTTGATAAGTTTTTCTTGGTATTTAAAAGGCTTGTACAGCATCTTGCCTTTCATTGGATGCTGAATGTAGAAAAAGTTGCTCATAAAGTAAAACGGACCGTCTACAGGATCCGCACATTTCATAAACTCTTCTAATTGTTCTTCGGTGTATCTTTCTTTAGCATACGCTTTCTTTACAAGTACACCTTCTAGGCTTTTTGACATGCAAATACTTATCTGAAATTGCTGTCACGGTAAATACTTGTGTATGAGCACTCTTGTACTAGCACCAGATTATCAACCGGTAAACTTCTTACCGTTAAGCACAATAGGTTGGGAAACAGCCGTTAAACTCCACTTCCTTGATAAAGTCAATGTTATAGAATGGTACGAAGATTGGACTATTCACAGTGCTAGGATGGAAATGAAAGTGCCTGCTGTGGTTGTTGTTAAGAGCAACTTTAAAAGGCGACGGCTTGGGCCAATGAGATTTACCAAACACAACCTTTTCCTTCGAGACCTTTATACCTGCCAATACTGCCTAGAAACATTTTCAACCAAAGACCTAACTGTAGATCACGTTATACCATATAGTCGTGGCGGAAAAACAAGTTGGGATAATTGTGTTGCGGCTTGTTATAGTTGTAACAGCAAAAAAGGCAGTAAACTTTGGACTCCGCACAAAAAGCCAGCACACCCAGACTACTGGAAACTGGTTAATCATGTTAAACAAACTGCTGTTACTATTCATCACCCAAGCTGGGAAACTTACTTAGGTTTACAACTTAGATTAGCATAAACAATTCAGGCCAAAGTTGAGCAAACTTACCTTTTTGATCCTTGTGATATACATTTTCGATATCTTCTATGTGTTGCCAAAACTGTTCTCTAACATCACTGTCCGTGGCAATAGCACTTAAACTGGTTTTAACATGGTCAAAGAATGGCTCACTGCCGTACTCTTGTTCGTACAGTTCTATTTCTCGTAGTGCTATATCTCTAACATATTGATTGTGTCTTGTAGGATCTAGATATTCTGGTTGAAACAGTGTTTGCCAAAGTATGTCGAGTTCTTTGTGATCTGCATACTCTCTTAGCTCTCTTAAACGAGTGCAGTTGTATATATTGTATACTGCGTGTATGCCTCCGTGGTGTCCGTTGTAGTTCATTTGATGCTTAATACGGTTAACGTTTTTCTTCAACTGATCCCAGCTACTACCGTGCCTAACATACTCAAAACGTTCGCCTACGTTATCAAAACTAAGACTCCACCCAACATTACTACGGCATGTTAAGTATGTAAACACCATGCTTTTGTTTAAATCAACCGTTGCATTTGTTATCACAGTAACAAGAGTATGGTCGTGTAGTACGTTTAATAGTTCTACATTTTCTTTAAGTAATAAAGGTTCGCCACCGACTAGTGCTACTTCTCTTACTTTGTGTGCATACTGTTTGATATACTCTACTACATGATAGTGATAAGGTTTAACACCATTGTCTACAAATTCTTTTTTAAGCCCCGCCCACTGACTGCTACAATATGGACCGCAGTAGTTACAACTTAGGTTACAAGTTGTATTCCAACGTACATCTATTAGTGTAGGTATATGATCGTTTGGACCTGCTTTACTTGCATCAAACTCAGGATTTACGTTATTGTGCCAATCACGTTCGCTACTGCCGTTGCGCTCTGCTTGTATACAGTTGTAGCAGTATTCAGGGTGCAATACACCATTGCTAATACTGCTTCGTATTTCTTGCATCTTATCGCTGTGAATTATATCATCCATAAAGTCAGTGGTTAGGTTACCTAACATGTTAGGATCTCCAGCACAACAGGTTTTTACATCTCCGCGAAAGTTTATGTGCAATCCACGCCAAGGTGCGGCACAGTATTTCTTTTCCATGTGGGTATTTAATCTATGGGCTTTTCGCCAGTCAAATAAGGACGACTAAACCAGAGTTGGAACCATTCAGGTGTTCCTGGTTCTATGTTGTGTTTCTTTTGTAGTTCTGCTTTTTCCATACCAGTGTAACTGATATTTTCTACACGGTATTCGGTTTGTCCAGTATAACGATTTGTTATACCAGCAAGTGTTTTAAGCTCTTCTAGTTCCATTTCGTTTACCTGGATTGTGTTTGTTTTCTTGTTGTTGTTTAACAGCAGGATCCTGTTGAGGATCCACTGTTGGTTGTTTAGGTTTCTGTGCAGGTTCTAGTGAACCAAAACGTATACCTGTTATCACTTTTCTTTGCTTTCCTTGAGCACTGCTTTTTCATACTCTGCACGATCAACAATGCCTTCGTTTAGAAGTCTTTCTCTGTTGATCATGTGCTGTGCTTGTACGTCGTCTTTGCTACCACCGTAGTACGGAACACAATGTCCTTCTTCAATTAGGATTTGTGTAACCATACGTCCATCTGCGGCACGGAAGTCTCCCAGGATACGTCCAAACTTGCCCTTCATGTCTTCGCCGTTCTTGTCTTCTGTGGTGATAAGTTTAGCGTCTTTTTCTAGCAATTCGTATAGTCTATTCTTTGCCGCAAGTCCGAACAGTTTTTCTACGTCGTCACTGGTTCTTGATTCTGGTGTATCGATACCCATGATGCGAACACGTTCGTCTTTTAAACAAATACCAAATCCTAGATCAATGTCTACGTCTACTGTGTCTCCGTCAACAACTTTGACCACATGAACGTCATATTCATTTGTGTTCATACTAGCTCCTTGTTTTTTTATTGTAGTATTATAGGAGTATTTATAGAAGATTACTTCTTGAAGTGGACGTAACAATCATTTACTGTGGTTCCAAAACTGGTAACACGGATTTGACTTGTTCCTCCGTTCTTTACGTTCTCAGTGCCCTTGGCATTGGTGGCATTAGTATCAGCAATACCACTATTGACTGCTAAGTCGCCGCCGGTTGCGTTGGTAAAGAATATATATATTTCTTTACCTGCCGTGATGTTTGTGTATGCAACGGTAACTGTTTCGCCTGTGATATTAGCGTGAACATATTTGTCTGTTGCCATATCAATTGTGAGAGTCTGTCCTACGCCAAACGATCCTGCTTGACGTGTTGCAAATGATGTAGTTGCGGCAGCGATACTTGCGTTGGCATCACGGGCAACAACTTTATCTGCTGTGGCCGCTGTGGTAGCATCAACTGCGAATGTTAGTGCTGCACTACCATTATATGTGCCATCATTGCTGGTTAAGTAAGAACCTGCTGTGAGTGCTAGTAAATTACTGCCCAGTGCTACTCCGCTAATGGTTGAGTTGGCAAGTTTATCATTTGCTATTGATCCTGCCAACATTGTGTTGGTAACTGTGCCAGTATCTGTGGTATAAACACCATTGGTCACAGAACTGGCTGTTCCGGTTAGGTTTCCTATGAATCCTACATTGCTGGTTACACCCGCGGCTCTGATGTCTAAAGCAGAAATACGACTGCTAGCAGGCGAACCTTCGGGAGTCACAAAGAACTGTACTTCACTTCCTTGTGCTGTGGTAGTTTGATCTTCTATAGCACTGATGCGAATCTGTGCTAGTGATACATTGCCCATGCCAGCATCTGTGGCAGCTGTAAAGTTGATACGAGCTACAGCTTCGCCGTCCAATACCTGTGTTGGTGTTATCACGCTACCGTTGTAGCGACGGAATACATAACTGCTGTAGCCACCTAGCGTGTCGTGATAGACCCTGGTAGGCAGGTCGGCATTACCAGTGAGGTGAATCATGGTGCCTGCAAGGCCTGGCGCCAGCGAAGTTCCTAGATCACTACCAATAATCTCCATACCACCTTCTACGGAGTCAGCTAGCGGAACAAGAATACGAACCTGTCCATCTTGTTTTACTCTAAAGATTGATTCCTCGGCTAATGCTCCAGATACATTGCCATTGGTTGTATAAACACCAAACGTACCAATAACAGCTACTTCTCCATCGCCGTTGCTTTGCAAAACAATATCTTCATCGGTGTAACGAGACTGTAGAACAGCGGCTAAACTGCTGTCTTCGAGTGTTGCTGTTGTGGCAATGAAATCACCAAAGTTAAAAGTTAGACCACTGCTGTCAATAGTTAGTGTGCCGTCTGCCGCGATAATCACACCGGGGCCAGCTTTGATACCACCTATTGTGTCGGATGTTCCAGGCAACAATCGTAACGCACTGTCTGTTACAGTTAACGAGTCGCCTGTGTCAAGTTTTAAGAATTCTCCGTCCATAAAAAATGCATCACCAGGACGAACTGAGCCCGCGGTTGATGCAGTTGCAACTGTGACTGGAATTGGCGAACCGCCTGGTGTAACACCATCACTTAATCTAATTTCTCCTGTGTCACTGTCGTAAAAAAGTCTACCTTCGTGACCAATGTAGTTGTCTACTGTTATATTACCAGCATTATTTCTGCTCAGGAAGAAATCATAAATTGCCATGGTTTACTGATCCAGTGGTTCGTCGTCGCTCATGCCCATGATACCTGCACGACGTTTTAGTTCGTTGATTTCTGGGCTAGCGTTATTGAGATTTAAATTACTATCTGGGTGTGCTTGATCTGCATATTCATCGTCATACACATTGTTTACTTCTACAGCTCTTTTAAGCAATTCTTGCTTTTGCTGTAGAGGTGGCAAAAATACATTGTCCGCCATTTCTTCTGCGCTAGGAACTTCTACTTCATTGCCATATGGTCCTGCTGGAACTTGTTCTAGTTCTCCAGGGTTTTGTATACTCGGATCTGGCTTTGCAGGATCGTCTTGTCGATCCATCATGTCAGCTACTTGTCTGAGCACGTCACTTATTTTCATCTTGGGTATCCTTTAAAACCTTTCATTGGACTAGTTTTGTTTACAGCATCTGGTTCTGAGCTACGACCTTCGCCGCCATCTCTGGCTTCGCTGCCAATTGCTGCAAATGCTTTTTTAGCCATTTTGCCTTCTTCTGGTGTATACGCAACAACGTATCCGTCATTGCCCATCCAACTTTCTGGATCGGGCATGTTTTCGTTGTTACCGTCTTTGTCCATGCCAGCCATCGCCATGCTAGCACGATACAAGTCATAATAACCTTTTCCTTGCACACTACCAGGACTAGCAGAAACATGCACATGAGGTTTTTTGCCTTTAGTAAGTTTACTTCTGTAACCTTTAATTTCGGTTATAAACTCTTTGCTACGCATTAATCGTGTACACCTGAATTGCCGCTACTTGCTGTGCCGATCTCTGTAGCAGTGCCGTTAGCACCCACAATAGTCAGCTGGTTACCAACACCTACCCATAATTCTGTTACACTGTCAGCCGGGCATACAACAGGAACGCTGTTAGCAACGTTACCGTCATTATAAAGAAATACACTTGCATTGCTAGTAGGAGCAGCACTTAAACGGACTTGAGCTGTAACACTGTTTGTACCTGTAGAAATACGAACTTTGTCTGTGGTCCATACTGTGTTTGCAATAGCACCTGAATATACTGTTACTGCCATTTATTATTTTCCTTTTAGTATTTTGCTTACTGGTTTAGAACTCCACATTCTACAACTCCAGTATCTTGCTTTGGTTTTGTCGCTGGCACGTGGAGTGCCGCAACCGTGACGTGCTCTAAAATTTTTACGTCTTTCTGGATCGTCACGCTTAATTTCCATATTTTTGTCACCGAAGTTTACTTTTACTACATTGCCTTTTTTGTTCTTGACATAGACTTTGTATTTTTTAACATCGCCGCGCATGGGCTTGTTTAGTTCAACATCGCGACCTTGGTATTCTGCTTCGTCTAAGTCTTCTTCAAAACTACAACCACAATGCTCAAGTATCGCTATAGCAACTTCATCTGCTTCTACAAGTGCCATGTTGTTGTTGTGATAGATTACATCGAACTCTAGCGCAAGTTCTTCGTTTACAACAACGTCAAATGTATCGCCAGTTACTAAAAACTGGCTACCTCTTTCACTTTCAGTTAAGAACTTGCTAAAATTCATTTTGCTTTGAATTCCTTGTATAAACTTTCTAGATGACTAACAGTAGTGTCTTCACTTTCTTCAATGTTAACAACTTTTTCGGCGCTCATTGCCATTGGATTGTCGCCTGGATTGTTAGGGTTGATCTGACGCTTCTGTCCGTTAAGCCCGCCACTGATTGCATTTAACAAATAGTGCATGTCATATGTCTGTGTGTTCTTGGCACTGTTTGCTTCTTCGTCCTCATTCATACATGATCCTTCATGTACTCTTCCGCAACTTTCGCATGGTTGTGCATTTGATTCAACTCGTGCAAGTTGTAGCAATTGTGCCAAAGCTAGTGCATCTTCGCCTGTTGCACTTACACTTACACTCGGTTCACCTTCTGTGCTACTGGAAACATTTACACTCATTGATTCGGTGATGATGTTTTCAACTTTGCTATTCATACTTTCGTATACACTGGCGTTCTTGAAAATTCCTTCGCCGGTTGCAGTTGTAGCAACACTGCCAGCAACTGTAGTTTCTTCAACTTCTTCTGCTTCTGCTTCTTGTTCAGCATCGTTACGCTTGTCGCCTTCCATGTATCCGTGTAGATCTTTCATCTTACCGTATACATCGCTCATCTTGTTCTGGAACCACTCAGGAAAATCACCGCCGTTCTCAATATGGTCTTTGATCTCGTCTACAGCATACTTAATAAATTCTGCTTGATCGCCCGCCATACCGCCTTCGTCTGGGCTAGCTGGCATTGAGTCTTCATCTTCACTCATTGCTTTTTCGTCACTGGTATCGCCTGTTACTTTGTAACTTTTACCGTCTACTTCAAATGAATCTTTACCTGCTTTGATAGCCGCTAGTCTTTTTTCCGTGAACTCGTTGCCTTCTTCAACTTCTTCTTCGTTAACTTCTTCTTCGCTTAGAGCACCTTCTTTCTTAAGTTGCTTCAATACATCGTTAACCATGTTACTTACATCGCTAGTTCCTAAGTCACCTCCTTTGTGGAACTGCGCTATCTCTTCAATAGCATCGTTAAGGTCAATAATATCTACTTCACGCACCAACGAACCAAACTTAGGGTGAGCCATCATGCGTCTTGTAATAGCACTAGCAATATCTTCTGCACTAGCACCGTCTTCTTCTCCGCTGTGATCGATTGGTGTGATTTCAGCTTCTTCAACGCTTTCGCCAACTTTCTTAAGTGCATCGTTGATAGAGTCTAAATGCTGTTGTGCCATCATCATTTGTGTTTCATCGTAAAATTTTTGTTGTGGACTGTCACCGCTGGATTTCATATTCTTCATACTTGCTTCAGCGTCTGCCTTCATTTTCATCAATTCTTCGCGACTCTTGCCGTCGTATTGACCTTCTTCAAGTTCTTCTTCGTCTTCGTGCGGACTTGCGTGATCTTTACAAGCACTACAAATACCTAATTTGGTATCTTTATCATAGCCTTGTATAGGAGCATCACAGCATGAGCTGTTAGGACCGTCGTATCTGCCTTCTTCAATGCTTTCTTCAAACTGCATATCATAGTCAACAACAGTGTAGCCGTAATTGTCTTCGAGTTTATCTCCAACCAGTTCCCACATCTTATCGTTGTCTGTGCCAATAGGAGCAGAGATGTTTAACTTAACACTGCTAGGCAAATCTACGCCAGGTTCGGCCTTCCACTTGATGTTGGTGACTTTAACGCCACTTTCCTTGTTTTCGCTTACCTTGTCTAGGCTTTCTAGTATCTTGTAAATGCTATCCATTGTGCTGGTCCTTTAAATTTTGTATGGGTCTGGAATTTTGTTTGTCCCGCCTATCGGGCTCTTGGTTTGTTCTGGGTAATCACTGGTTGTTTTGGCTTTAGGGGTGTTGCCGCCAGCAATTGTAAAGTCGCTCTTGTATTCATTCTTGACCACAACTTCTTTGTCCATTGGATCTGCACTGTAATCGTTGCTTAGAGCTTTTTGTTCTGCATCTGGTGCTGGGAAATCTGTGTCTGCTAGCACACTTTCAGGTTGTTCTTCATACTTCTTACGCTCTGCATCCAACTTGTCAGCATATTCACGCTGTTGAATGATCATCTTGTTTGGATCCATGTTCAACAGTTTAGCAATCTGCTTGATCTGAGGATCAGTTGCTGGATAGTTAAATGTTACGTCGAAGTGTGTGCAACGATCGTTTTCCATGTCTGGAAAGTCTGGAAGTGTCTTCATAACAGGAGTAGTTTTAGGATCTGTCATCTTAACTACGTCAAACTGTTGAAGCATTTTTTCAAGTTCGTTGATTGTATCTTTGTCAACGTCACCTGCAATTTTGATACGATAATCAAAGGTTTGTTTGGTTTCCACCAAGTATTCTGCAAAACTTTTCATTTTATTCCCCTATATGCTATTTAGCATCTTTGTCTAGTAAACGCTGAAGCAGTTCGTTTCTATCAAGCACATGTCCTGTGCCGGTTTGCTCCGCTTCATCGCCATTGTTCTTTGCTTCTTGCTGATCTAGTCTGGCTTTCTTGAGTTGTAGTTCAATCATTTTGAGTTTTTTGTTGATCTTGGCATTCTTGGCAGTAATAGCATGCCCTAACATACTGCTTGCCGTGTTAAACACATCGCTAGCCCAGCGGCTGTCAATGTTCATGCCAAGATCCATGAGGTCGTCAAAACTTTTTACTGCCTTGTCAGCAAGCTCGTCCATTTCTCGATCACTGGCTTCTAGGCCTTTTACAGCAGGAAGTGCGGCACTAATCTTATCTAGTTCGGCTAGATTGTCGGCAAGCACAGGTATGTTTTCCTGCTCGCCTACATCGGTTGTTTCATCTTCTTCAGGAATATCTTGTGGAAGATCAAACAGTTCTTCAAGTTTCTTTGTCATGCTCGTATTTAACTAAATATACACATTGAATGGTATTAATTAATGAGAGACATATTAGACAAACTAGACCAAGTTGCTGAATCAGCCATTACTACCAGCGCCAGAAAAGAAGGCGGAAAATATCTGCAAGTGCTACAGCGTAAAATTGCAAACGGCGAACCAGTAGAACTTATTCCTAAATTGCACAACTCCATCGGCAAAGAAGTTGTATTCACCAAAGACAATATTGAAAAAATTAACCTAGCGTGGTTTGGGCAGCCTGATTATCCAGATCTAGCTAATATGAACCTTGACGCAAATGGCTTGATTATTCCTGCAACACAGAATGCAAACAGTGTAGAGCTTACCACTGTAGACGGCGATGTTGTAAGACTTACAGGCATTCAAAAAACAGAAGAATACAAAGGCGGTAAAGAATTCAACAATGGAGATATTGCCGAAGGATTGATTGGTGCCGCTGTGGCCGCACGATTTATTGCACGTGACAAAGATATCCAGACCAGCAACGTGCTTGCAGTATTAAAAGATCTTGGTCCTGGCAGTATTGCTGGCCGATCAGGTAACAACCTACAGGGGACTACTCGTGGACGCAGTGCAAACGATAGTGTAGAGTTTAAACTAGCACTTAATCAAGCCAACTATAAAGTGCTACAAGCAGTTGCAAATAATCCCGGCAGTATGCACTCAGACATCGCTAATATGATTAATAGTGCTGTGATTTTTGCAAACACAAATGCAGGGGTACTTACTGCTGTGGATACCATTATAAAAGACACAGACGCAAACGAAGTTGTGGTCAGTAGTGATGGTGTTAGTGAACAATCAGGAACTAAAGCAGACTTATTTTTGAAAATTGATGACGGCAAAGTTGTAAACTTGTTGAGTTTAAAAGCAGGTGATGTAAAACAGTTTGGACAAGTAAGCGGATACAACTTCCGTGCTATTCAACAATTCTTTGAACAAACTTTTGGCGCAACTATACCTGACAGTTTGCAAAAAGCAGAAGAAGGTGATGCCCGTGCTGGATTCCAAGATATTCAAGCCGCATATCAAGAAGCATCAGATGATATTTCACAGGAACTAGCAGGTCAGAGACCAGCAAGAGAAGCAGACTTTGTAGAAAGACTTTACAAAGGAATTGCATATCACGCTACCCGTAACCAAAGCGATATTACAATGGTTATTCTCAACACAGGTGTTGTTCCAGGATACAAAGAACTTGGATTTGGTCCTGAACTGGACAAGGCTATGAGACAAGTGGATCTTGACGTTACACTAACAACCAAAGACAACAGCAGTGTGCTACAGATTTTTGGTACAAAAGCTGATGGCACACGAAGTCAACTGCTACAGATGCGCAGTAACTATCAGATTGAAAGTGGCAAGCCTTATGTTCGCAACAGAGTTGAAATGGGTCCACTACTCAAAGAGATTGCGTTGATCGAAAAAGAAGAGCGTAAACCAAAAGCCGCTAAACAAGCGGCTCCGGGGTTAGATAAAAGTGCGTTAGGCAGGAAACGTCGTAACTAATCGTAGACAACATCACATGATGTCGTCATTTTCTCCGTCGATAATATCCATAGCATCTTGTGCTTTTGCTCTGGCATGATTAGTTTTGATGCCTGCACCAGCATCTTCGTATTCAAAATCTTCAGGTTCAAGATCTTGGAATTGCTTAAAAGCATTCATTGCAACTCGGTCGCCACTTGCTTTCACAGCATCAAACATGTCGTTTACTTCATCTACTACTGCGTCATAAGTGTGCATGTTTTTTAGAATTTCTTGTGCAAGTTTATAAATTTCTCCTCGCACATTCGAATCTTCTTTTACTATGCGATCAAGGCTTTCCATGATCTTTCTAATTTCGTTACTTGACATAAGTCCTTCCTTTAATATAAGTTATAATCTATTTAGCGTTAACGTCTTTTACCGCCATTTCTAAATATATCATCTTCAGTGATTACTCTAAACGTAATACCTTGACGTCTACACCATTTCTGTGCGGCATCCCATTTAGCATAGTTTACAGCAACAACAGCTCGTTCATTGGCACTGGCTTTGCTTTCAATTACACTTTGCTTTTTGGGTTTGATTTCAATTAATTCTGTAACCACTTGGTTACGTTTATTACGATACTGTATTAAAAAGTCCGGCACATATATGGTTTGCTTGCCAGTAAGTGGATGTCTGTAAGGTATACTTAGGCTTTCACTTGCCCACATAACAATGTGATCATTGCTGTCGCAAAAACGCATAAATGCTTGTTCCCAACCACTGCGATATCTTGGAGATTTTTTACCAGCATATTTTTCAGGATTTTGAACGTGATAAGTGCCTTGTGCAAACTTGCTCATACCACCACGTTTCTAGCAGCGTAAAATGCAGGAGTTGATACCGAGCTTATACCTAATAATGTGGTGTTGCTTCTGAGATTATTAAGATAGTATGCAAAAGTGGCTGTAAGTTCGATAGCACTTTGTCCACGAATGTTGTCTAATATTTCCATCACTGGAGTACCAGTATTTTCGCTTATACGGAACAAGTTAAGTGCAAAGTTTTTGGCAGCTAGCTCGTCTGAGAACACACTCTTAAAATAACTTACAACAACATCATACAAGTTTGCGTCTACAGTTAGTTCAAACTCGTAGAATCTATCAAAAATGTAAACTGTTTTGTCTTGATTAGGGTTACTGTAATTTACTGTGCTCATGTCCAAATACCTGGGTCTGACTTAGGTTGTCCTGTGGGCGGTCCTTGCGGTGCTTCATCAATTGGCTTAGGTGTGTTTGATTTTTTATTAAAGTTATAAGTGTTTTGTCCACGGTTGGTTGTAGCACCTGCTGTTGACTGCGGACTTGTACTTTTAGGAAAAAATACACTGTCCCCTTTGTTAATTATGGCTTCAGTGGCACTCGGACCTTGATTTCTTATAACGTCCTTAAACACTTGATTTGCTTCGTCAGTGATAATAGCTCGAAGATTTGGATCTCGAAGTAGTTCGTTTACATTACCGCCTGCTTGCACTGCGCCAAGAATATTTTTCAAACTTGGATCAGCAATTGCACCTGCAATAGTTTGACTTGCATCGACCAATCCACCAGGACCGAGAATACTTGCAGTACTACCAGGTCTTGCCAGTGGGCTCTTGACTGTATCGTAGTGTGCTGGATCAGCAAATCCTTTAACAATGCTATCTGGTGTTTGTCCACTCAAGTTGCCACTGTAATATTTCACAGTTTCGTATTGAATAGTCATGGTGTGTTCCATGGTACCATTTGCTTCACTGTAATCATGTGTGTCATGTTTCCAGTCAGAAATCATAGGATTGATCAAAGTATATTGACTAAACTTTTGTTGATTAAAACTATAAATTGTAATGTCGTTAAAGAATCTTGGTTTACCACCACTGGGCACTCCACCTGTAGCATCACCATAACTTTCACCTACATATCCCCAATCATTTTGATCTCTGTACGCAGTGTAAGTATCTCTTGAATTGTAATCTGTACGACTTTGTGTAAGTCCTCCTAAATCACCCGGAGTTCCGCTCACAGCAGGAACATTTTGATACTTGTGACTAGGATCTTTGTAGTAGTAACTGAAGTAGTTGTACCATAGATTGGTTATAAGATTGCTACCATCATCGTGAAAACGTATTGTTGCAGGTTGATAATTTACTTTTGTTTGAACCAGTCTTTTTCTATTGTACTGATTCATTGTGTCAATTTCAAATTGATAGCTGGGCAGATCTGCGGCTTTAACAACTAAACCTAGTTCACTGTTGTTACTACTAGGAAATAGTTGATTCAGTGCAGGAATGCCCGCTGTGTTAAGACTAAACCTAACATAGAAAAGAAACTTATACTTAGGCGCCAGCTCATAACCGTTTGCACGGAAAGTCTTGCTGGCGTGAGTATAGTCCTTTAGATAATCGCTTCCAAAGAACCCTTTGAGGAAATCGTTTCCAAAGGACATAGGAGATTAACCTGTTACTACGTCGCCTACAGTTCTACCTACAGTAGCGCCAATTCCATCACCAATTGGTGTCTGAATAGCGTTGTCGAATCTCAAGCTCATCTGCATAGTAACAGGTTCGCTTGCTGAATAATCCAAGTTACCGTAGTCAACACTCGAAATGTAGCAACCGTATAGTTCCCAAGTTTCTAGTACAGTAGGTGTACTTGCACCGTTACCGCCATCTAGTACTTCACAACGAGTAATAAACTTGTAATCAATACCTGATGCAGCACTTGCCATTTCAACAAAGTCCATCTGCTTCTGTAGTTGTTCACCAACAAGTTTAGCAACCTGTCCGCCAGCATCGTCACGGAAGTTTACTGTAACTGCTTGCCACTCGTGCTTACCAGCAAGATAAATTCTGCTGTTGTAAATTGGGATTTCCATTTCTTGGAACTGCAAGTTTGGACGAGTGAAGTCCATAACCTGTTTTGTTAATTCTGTTCTTGGGGTGCTTACACCCAAGTTTTCAAAGATCACTCGGAAGCGATACTTTAATTTTGGCATCAACAGACCTTGGGTTGGATTACTTTGATCACTTGCCAAGGGCACTGTCATTCTAGTTAATGATGATACTGCCATCTCTCTCTCCTATGTTAGTATTATTTATCATACTTGGAACCATAAAAAAACAGGGCCGAAACCCTGTTTTCTTAATTTATAGTGCTTTATACAGCACTTGAGCTTGCAACTTCACCTGATGCAATTTCGCCTGTGTTCTTAATACGAACCGGAATATAGATAAATTCTACACTCTTAACAGGTTCGATTGCAATATCAACATACAGTTCGTTTCTATCGATACGAGATGGTGTGTTGTTACTTTCATCGCAAACAACTAGGTAGTCGTAGATACCACGCTTGGCAACTAGATCGTTCATCAAGCCTTCGATTGCACCTTTGATCTCGTCGCGTGTGATCTGATCGTTTGGTTCAAAAATAAAGCCTTTGCCGATAGATTCAAGTCTTCCGCGAATAAACGCAATCAATCTAGCAACATTTATTCTATCAAGCGCACTTGGAGTTGCTGCTTCTGTTTTGTTACCGTAGTTAACAATACCCGTTCCAGGAATAAACGTGATCGGGTTGATACTGTTTTCATACAGTGTATCTCTTAGACCTGAACGCACTGATGTGCTTTCAAACTCACCAGTTGCAGCATTTACATAACCAATTGCAGTAGCATTATCTACTGTACCACGTCTTGTACCTGCTGGTGCTAACCAAGGAAAGCTCACGTCGTCACTGCGCACAATAGTGCGAAGAATCATATGGCTCGGTGGCTGTACAACTGTATTGCCGCTCAGATCGGTTGTCTGACAGCTTGGGTAGAATGTTCCAAGATAAGGATCACTTGTAGTTAATCCGTCTTCGTTATCTGTTCCTGCACCGTTAGCATTAGTAGCCCAGTCAATGATGTCATTACCATTATCAGCTAATCTCATCGGAGTATCTCCAATTACAAATGCTGTGTTGTTACGCTCGTTGTTTAGTGCAACCATGTTAGTGATAAGCTCAGGGTATCCAGGAGCAGAAATTAAGTTAAACACACGCTGTTCTTCACGAATGTCTGTGTTTGCGTCAATACCCGCTTTCATTGCGCTAACAACAAGAGCACGTTGTGCTTTACGACCCATATATGGCGAGCCATCGTTCTTGTTGCTATTTGCTGTTACCCATGCATCTTTCACAGTTGGCAAACTGTCATCTGGGAAGTCAGTTGCATTGAAGTAATCGACTTGGAAGCTCTTAACATTAAATCCACTGCGACGTAGATTAAAACCTAACATGCCAGCTGGATAAAGTGTTGCATCTGGTGCATCAATATCTAGATAGCTACTAGTCAACAAACTTGTAATAGTAGGAATATCGTCAGTGATTGGATCTGTTGTCCCATTTGTTGCCCAACGGAAGTCTGCAAACAAAACACCGTCAGTTGTAGTTTGGTCTGTGTTATCAATTAGTACCCATTGATCAACACTGCTCACACTTTCCCAACGATAAATCTTTGGCCAGTTTTCTAAGTCACTGCTATCAATCCAAAGATCTCCGTATACAAGAGGACTTGAACTAGCATCGTTTTGAGTAGTTGGTGCTGTTGCGGCAATAATTGGACCAGTTGCATTAGTTTGACTTAGATCATAACCACGAGCATCATTTGTAACTGTTTGATAACCTTTCCAGTTAGATCCGTCATGAATCATGATATCAATTTCGTCAGTGGCACTGTAATACCAGTAAGTGCCTTCTGCTGGATCTAGACTAGGAGCACTAGAACTAGCTGTATAACTATCGTCGCCGCCGAGTGCAATCCAGTTACTCAAAATTAAATCGCTGTCGTTACCTGCTCTTACACCAGTAACTGTTGTGTTAATACCAGCATCTGCTACAGGAGTACCACTAGTATCTTTAAGAACAATAACACCACCTAATGTGTGCTGAATATTAATAGCACCTGTACTTGTAACGCTTGCTGTTGTATTTGCTACGTTAGCAGCTAGGAATGCTTCAACAAAATCAGCCGCTGTAGTACCGCCTAGTGTAGCAGTTACCGCAGTTGTCAGTGTTGTGCTGTTAGCTGCACTAGCCTGAATTGTAAATGTTTCTGTGCTAGTAAAAGTCGGTGCAGTGTCGTCACCAGTAATGCTAGTTGCACCTGTTGCCGAACGTTCAAACAATTTTAGTGTAAACGTATCGTTTTCATTTACATCGTATTGGGCATAGGTTGCTTCAGCAGTAATATTAGCTCCACCGCCCGCTGGATCAAGGTTTTTGTTTGCACTTTGATCGTTTTCATAAATTGGACAACTTTGTGCAACAAACGAAGCTGTTGTAGTATCCCACTGTTTAACACTTAGGCTTGCACCTAGGTTAACACTTGTAGTTTTACCCCAAATACTTCCTGTTGGATGTGGCTGGCTGTCTGTACTTCTCCACTGTGGATTAGTATAATGTGGGCTTTGCTGTACTAATGGTGCATAGTAAATTCTTGGTGTGATACCAACGTCAGTAAGGATTGTACCTGTACCGTTAGTGATATCAACAATACCATTACCGCTTGCTGTTGAACCATCGTTTGTAGCATCGCTGTCAACAAAAATTTGCAACTTACCATCAACTGCTTTAGCAAGAACACCTGCAATACCTGCGTCGTTAATGTCAATTGCAAGACTCGCAACAGTTGTACTGCTTGCAGTAATAAGAACATCGTTTAGATAAATTGTGTGACCTGCTGTAATAGTTGGACTTGTTTCAGTACCAGTAGCTGTTGGCCATGAATTTTTCCAATCATCGCTACCAACCAATACCCAAGTATTCGCTGCTACTTGCTCAGTGTCTCCTGCTGTTGCAGTAGTTGTTAAACCCGGTGACTTGTAGTACACAGGATTGTTAGCATTAGTTGCTACAACTGCATAGTCGCCAATGTTTCCGATACTATCTAGAGGAACACCGCCTGATAAGTCAGCTGTACTTGTAATAACCGTTGGTACTTTGTTAGTAAATGTGTTAGTAGTTGAACTCCATTCAAAAATACCCCACTGTGTGCTATCTGTGTCTAACCACCAAGTACCGTCAGTTGGATTGCCTGTTGGTCTTACAAGACTTGCAGTAAGCTCACTTAGATCAATGTCTACACGCTGAACGTAAGCTCTGTTGCTAACGCCAAGTACGCTATAAGCTGCAAGCAAACCATATTCGTTTAGCTCGTAACCGTTAATAGCAGTACCTGCTGTAGTGCTGTAGAAAAATGGATTACCAAATGTAGCAGCCAAATCTCTTTGACTCGAAATCAAATAAACTTGGTTAGCATTGGCTGCTGTAGTACCGGCGGCTACGCCGGTACCGCTTCCGCTGATCTTGTTTTGTGCTGTTGCAATCAAGATGTACGGAACTGAATTTGTTGCTGCTGGTAGATAGTTACTTTCATCAATGATGCTAACTTCTACGCCTGGTGATACTAGTGCCATATCTTTGTTTTCCTTTAAAAACTTGTTAATGATATTTATCGTATAACACCAAATCTAGTGGTAATCAGTGCCCTTTGCAAAGGTTTATGTAAATAAAACTATGAAAAGACCTGTATGTAAAGTGTGTAATAAGAGTTATTGTGCTGTAAACTACCGTAAAGACGATGTAGTTCACTATAGAAGTGCATGTGACAGTTGCATACGCAAAGGAAGAAAACAAAAACCGCCAGCTCCTAAATGGGGAAAACAAGGGTATAAGAAAAAACTAGTCTGTGACAGATGTGGATTCAGAGCCAGATATTCTGGGCAAACTGTAGTGTATCATGTTGACGGAGATTTAAACAACTGCAATTTAAACAACTTAAAAACCATTTGCTTAAATTGCAGTGTAGAAGTTATGAAACTAGACCTGCCCTGGAAAGTAGGCGATTTGATGGAAGATTAACGACCTTCCTTGTCGTGGATATAAAGTTCAATAAGAGCGTAGTGAAGAACTTTTAACAAATCTTTACGATTGTATCCGTCTTTCTTTCCATAACGCTGAGCATATTTCATTACGTTACCAATACAGAAACCATCTCCGTGTCCTGCATCGATAATGAACTCTGTTGCTTGAAACTTGTTAAGACTGTAATGCTCTCCGTAGGTAGCATCAATATACTCTTTGAGTTCAGCAATAAGTTCGCCTTCGTTGTATTTGTAGTCGATGGTTTTCATCGTAACTCTGTTACTCCTAAATGTTTAAGTGTTTGTTGCAATTTAATGATCTGTTGTCTACAGTCATCCAATGCATGGTGACTAACGGGCTGTTTAGGCAATCCAGGCCAAAGACTGTAAACAGTACGAGCATCTCGTACTTTGTAATACTTCCAGGGCAATTGCATATTATAACTCTTATATGCATGCTCAATAATGTTCATATCAAACGTAGGACCGTTGGCCCAAAAATAGTTGCTATTCCAAATAATAGGATACATTTCTTCAAGTGCTTGTTTTAAACTGATTCGCCCTTCTTCTGAAAATGCTTCTGCTTGTACTTCTGGATCTTGTGTTGCCCACCATGCAAGTGTGCTTTCTTCGATATCTCTATCTGGCTGGCTTTCGGGATCAATCCTGGCATAATAGTCCTGGTTGTGCCAACCCTCAGAGAAAGGATCAAACGTTTGCATTGCAATCGTCATAATACACGCATTAGGACCTGTGCCAATTGTTTCAATATCAATCATCAAATCTGCCATGCAATTATAATAGCAAACTAGATGTTATAGGTCAATCTTTATTTGAGTTTTTTAGGTTTTTGAGGCTTCTTGGTGCTCTTGCTAACCATCTTAACAGTTTTGCTTTTAGCACCAGACTTTGGTTTTGTAAGAGCATTTAGTCTAGCAAGGATTTTGCTAGCAGGATTTACACGTTTTGTTTTCTTGGCTTTACGAGCGGCACGAACTTTTGTAGTGGCTCGGGTGCGCTTCATTTGTGCGGCTTTAGCTAGATCTTTGGGAGCAGCACAAGCACTAGCATCGGGCACAATACGTCCTGCTTTTGGTCCACTGGCACAACGATACTTGAGCTTGAGTTTGTCCCCACTGCGACTCCAGATCATCTTGTGTTCTTTGAGATCTTCAATCTCAATTGGATTTACAAACTCTTCTAAACGCATTAGCCGATTACCCAAGTAAGAGGTTGCGAACCGTCGATATAGTTTTTCAGTTCTTCGATCTTACTATCCATGATAGCTTGTCCTTCTGCTTTCATACTTGCACCGTTAAGAGCAGTACCGCCTTGTGGGCCAGCAATAGTGGCAAACTTTTCGCGAGCTTCGCCGATCATCATTTTACAGTTACCGATCATGTAATCTTTGATCCACTGACTAACCATATAGTCTGATAGCAATTGTATCTCTGGACGAAGATTATAAGTCCAAAGCAAAAATACTTCACCTTCACCTCTTGGGTTTCTTACAATCTGAAGTTGCTTGGTAGCAGGGTTGAACGTGTAGTTTACATAACCGCCAAACATTCTAGCTGCTTGTTCTACATACTGAGTATAAAAATCGTAAGTTGCTAGTCCGCCTGCGTAGTTGTAGTTCAACAAGTAAGTGTTTAAACTAGCACTGCTGAATGGATCAAAACTGCTCGAGTATGGGCCTTGGATATTACCAATTGTTCTACGAAAAATCTGCCTGACACTTTGCACTTCTTGTGGCAAAGTATATACATTTACTTCTTCTTGTATTTCTAAAAAGTTGTAACTTTCTTCGTAAGCATTGGTTGCACGTTGACGGTAAACACCAATGGCTTTTGTATAAGCTGATTCGTAGTGCTCAGGGTCAAGTTCAAGGTCAATCATACCATCGCCTAGCTGTAGTTTAACATAGTCGATGGTTTGTTGTTTTAGTATTTCAAGTGTAGTTTGTTCGGCCATTTACAAGAGCGTCCTTTCCGCTCTTGTATTTACCAGTTTAGTGTGCCTTTAAGATTACAATATGTTCATTGCCGCGACCGTTAAACTTGACTTCTGTAGCTTTGATTTCAACAAAATTCTTACGAGCTGCCGGCTTGCCTACACCTGTAATCATTTTGAGTTGCTCTGCTGGCTTACGCAGTGTTTTCATTGTTGTTTTAGCAACATCAAACCCTACAATACTGCTACCTTTAACTGTAAACACCTTGGCATATTCGTCTGCTACAACGTGAATCAGTTTACGAGTCTTGGTGTTATACAACCATGCTTCGCTTGCTTCTACAAGTTTAGTCGGGCTTTCACTAGTAAGTTTAAGTTCAGGATATGCTTTACAGAACTTGAATGTTTTAACCAACTGCTGTGGTGTTTTCTTCTTAATAGCACGTGGCTTACGAGTTGCTTTCTTGAGCTGTACATAGTTGTCGCAATCTGCTACTGCTTGTTCAAGGAACTTGATAAAGTTACGCACTTGGATCTTACCAAGATGTGCATATCCTTCTTTGAGATCAGCGTCTTTGCCTTCTTGTACTTCACGCATTTCTTCAAGCATAAACTGCAATGGATTACGAATAACATCGATAGCCTGTGCAGGTGCTTCGTGAATACGCAACTGTTCCATTACACTAAACTTTTCTGGATTTTTGTATTCACCTTCTACAAAGTCGTCAATTACTTGTTCAACATGTCCGCCGATCACACCAGCTTTTTCACGCATATAATCTTGTACGCTACGTTGTGGCCTTTTGTCTTCGGCTTTGGCGGTTTCTTCTACAGCAGGACGAACTTTGCTTAATACTGCGTCAATGTTTTCTTTGATGCTTACGCTAACAGGACGTAAATCTCCAATTGTTCCGTCTAAACTTTGCCAGTATTCGTTGTGCTCTGGGTGCATGTCAGGCATGCCTTTACGCAAACACACAGCATAGATAACACTAGCACTCAACCCATCTGCACCAACAGTTTTAATATCACGAATTTGATCGGCTTTGTAGCCAATGTCTTTCATCCAAAGATACAAGTCCTTGATCAAATCTGAAATCTTATAAGTTTCGTAATAGTAACGTACAGCCATGTTACGAAATGAGTGGAACTCTGCTCCACTCATTTCTAGTGCACCTTCAAAACTGGGATCTAGTTGTGCGCCTTTTGGCTTACGGGTTGCTGTTTTCTTTGCAGCCATGTATCTACTCCTGTCATTCAACTCGTATATAGTAATGTAGTTTTTAGTTTAGGTCAACCTAAAATTTTTCTAACCAAAATGCAGAAAAAGGTTGACCTGTAGGCTAGTTGTGCTATTATATATGTGTAGGTTAACAAAACGGAGCTAGACGTTATGAATACCAAAGCAATTATCCCAACTCGTGAAGAACTTTGTGACTACATTTATTATCGTCACAAAGATGCTTATGGCGTTAAAGGTCGTTTTTACGACTTCGACTCAATGAGCTATGCGGAGCTCGAAGCAGAGGCGGTCCGTCTCGATGAGGCTGCTATTGCGCAGGAAGCGTATGAACGCCGCTGTGATGCTGAGGCTATCATTGAGTTTCGTGCAAATATCCGCCGGGTGCGTGACATTTGCGGCTGTGACCGTAACAGTGCTATTCGTTACATGCTGGACGAATACCGTGGCGAGTATGACGCTGGGTACGTTTGTTTCGTACTGCGTTTGCCTTACAGCATGCAGAAGTACATTGAGCCTCGTTTGCGTGAGCTTAATGAGAGTGCTCCTGAAGAGGAGTTTGTTGAAGCATATGATGACTTGGAGGTGGCAGCATGATCCGTTTTTGGTTGGTTGATAAGGACGGTAATGTTGTATTCAACACCGTCGACAAGCAGGAAGCATATGAGT
>ENA-OUOG01000165-OUOG01000165.1-marine-metagenome-genome-assembly--contig:-NODE-165-length-83797-cov-10.413581_pt1 | contig 83797 bp, 88 predicted proteins | sample MGYA00248635_ERZ508505 | MGnify/ENA primary metagenome ERZ508505 (study PRJEB26176, sample SAMN06267871) | marine metagenome | isolation source: Saanich Inlet, British Columbia, Canada | place: Pacific... | reverse complement strand
AATAATCTAAAGACGGTATATTATCATAATGTTTAATATCATATTGAATATCTAAATATTCTATATTTAATACTTCAAGAAAGGCATTAAATATTGCCATTTGATAATGTAGATTAATGTAAGATACTGACAACCAACCACATAATTTTTCAAATATTTTAATAGGATAAATAGCATTGATTGACATTGAAAATGGCATACGATCTAAATATTTAATGGAATAATTAGTATTAAAATAATCATTATAACTTTTAATGATTGGTTCAATATCTGTTTGTATCAACGGTAATATTTTATTATTAATAGCTATATACAAATTAGATTTATGAATATAAATTGTATTATGGTCTAAATGTTCATAAATAGTATGATGATCATATTCCTTTGTAAAGATACCTATGAAATCATAATTTTTATATAAATTTTTATTATTATATATGGATAAATATATATTATTTGAATCTAATTTATGAATATTAATATCAGTTTTATTTGATGATATAAAGTTATAATAAAAATTGGTATTGGTTAGTGTAGTGGCTGTAGAAAATACTATTAAATTAGATTTATTATAAAATCTATTTTTATTGAACTCAGTTATCATTCTTTTTTTTGTTAAAGAAATAGAAAAATGACTGATAAACTTATTGATAGTTTTGATACAGGTAGTAATATTACTGTTAATTATAAAGATTTTCTTGATAATGAACATCCTTGTATTGTTGATATTAGTGCTTGCACTACTATAAAAGATATGTTAATTGAAATTGAAAACTTTAGAACTTGTAATTATCATTCTGAAAATGTAGATGCTATTACAGATTTTAATACTGAAAATTGTATAGAAATTACTAGTAATGCTAGTTATCCTGATAATTTAATCAAAATATATAAAAGAGGATATTTTGATTTTAATGATTTAGGTGAAACAAGTAATATAACATATTATAGTAATTTATATATTGCTGGTGAATTAATTGTTCAAAGTAATATAACAGCTTATTCAACAATGGATTTTTTATCAGATAGTAATTTAAAATACGATATTTTTAAAATTGAAAATAGTTTAGAAAACATAGAAAAACTTAGACCTGTTAGTTTTACTTGGAAACATAATAATGAATACGAAATTGGTTTTATTGCTAATGAACTTGAAGAGATCTTCCCTGGTCTTATAAAAGAACGTAAATATAAAATGATTACAGAAAATAAACTTATACCATATTTGGTAGATTCCATTAAAACTTTAAAAAATCGTATTACAAAAATAAAAAATGAACGTAATAAACAATTGTAGTAATCCTAAAGTAAAAGTATTTTATAAGAAAAACACAGAAGGTCATAAGAATATTAAAGAAGGTAATAATCAATTAACAGATGGTATTTTAATAAAAAAAGGTTGTAATTTAAACTATTTAGAATTAAGTGGTAATACTGATTTTAGTAATTTTATTACTAAAGATGACAATAAAAGATTAACTGTAAAATCACATTTACCTAATATAGGTTATTATGATATTGACATTGATTTTGAAAATAATATTAGTATTTGGCAATCTGTATATTTTAATAATTGGTATGATAATGATGGTTCATTAAAAGGTTTAATAATTGGTGATAAAAATAAACATTTTTCGGTGCAAAAAGAAGTTTATGTTCAAGGAAATATAACTGCTTTTGATCGTACTATTCCATCAGATATTAGATTAAAAAAAGATGTTAAAGATATAACAAATGGATTGGAAATAATAAATAAATTACGACCTGTAAGTTTTAATTGGAAAAAGAATAATAATGAATCTATCGGTTTTATAGCACAAGAAATAGAAGAAGTATTACCTGAGTTTGTTAGAGATACTAAATTAAATGGGGAAACAATAAAAACTATAAAACAAGATAAATTAATACCGTATATTGTTGATAGTATTAAAAATATAAGTAATAGATTAAAAAAATATGAATCATACAAATCAACATAGATTTATTTTAGAATCGAAAGAAAGAGTTACAATTAAATATCAAGTTGATTTTACCGATCCTGATGAACCTGAAATAGTTTTTGATGATTTTATTTTTACTGATACTTCAAATCAATTAAATCGCTTTATTGGTTTATATTTAAATAAGCAAAATGAGCAAATCGTAAATACAGTTGGAAGTCATTCAATACAACAATCTACACATAAAGATAGAACAGCAAATATTAAGTTTAAAATACCTTGTGTTGGTTATTTTAATGATGATAATGATAAATCTGGTAACCACAATAATGTATTACCTGAGTTTTTTATAAAACACTTTCAATCAGCAGGTGATGATGTTTTCAATCTAATCGATTACCCTTCCACTCTTAATATGGAATCTAATTTATTGGTTAATTGTAATTTAAATGTTTACGATGATATTACAGCATTTGCTACATACCATAGTTCTGATATAAATCTTAAAACAAATATAAATACTTTAACAAATTGCTATGATATTGTTAGTAATTTAAATCCTGTTAGATTTAAATGGATAAAAGATGATAAAGAAAATGTAGGATTTATAGCACAAGAAGTTGAACAAGTAATTCCTAGTATAGTTAGTGATACTGATGAATATAAAGCTATAGCAGAAACTAAAATAATAGCATATCTTGTTGGTGCTATTCAGGAATTAGATAAAGAATTAAGAGAATTGGAAGAAGAATAAATTATTATGAATTATAAAAATAAATGGTATTTAAAACAGAATTAGCGCATCTACTGATGGATAAATTAAATCAAACTGAATTAAGGGATAAAGGTATCTTAAGACAGATAAAAGAAAAAATAAAAGAATGTAGGGAAGAATTAAAACAAAGTAAAATAAAATGATATGGATACCTTTAGCGATCGTTAGAAGTGTAATAACTTCGGGTTTAATATTGTTTCAAAAACTAGATAAGACTGAAAAAACTGATAAGTTTTTATTTCCAACTATTACAACAATAATAATTGGTTTTATAGCATTAATATATTATATTATTAATTATAATACTAATAATTTAGATGAATTATATAAACCAAAATATTATATATATAGTATAGTAGTATTTGTTGTTATATTATATTATTAATTATAATACTAATAATTTAGATGAATTATATAAACCAAAATATTATATATATAGTATAGTAGTATTTGTTGTTATATTGTTATCATATTATATAATTAAAATATGTCCAAATCCTGCTTATTTTAGAAGTTTTGTGGCTTTAGAAATAATGCTTTTGTTAATTTATAGTATATATACAAATCAATTTCATATTAGTAATATAGGAATAATTGGAATAGTTTTAATTGGTTTAGGTATTATATTTGTGTCGTGTGACCAAGTATAATATTTTTCAGTTAAACTTAAAAAATATATTGTTAATTTCTAAGTTTTCTAAAAATCTTAATTGATTTAAGTGATGATGAACTAATTGTATGTGTTGATGAATAATATTGTGGTGTAATTTCATAACCTTCTTTATCAAATGTAGTAGGATCAGTACCTATAATAAGGTTTTTACTTGATGATTTAGACTTCTTTGATATTTTAGGGGTGTCTGGAGACAATTGTTTATCTTTTCCACCTGTTAATGGCATTTTACTATTTATTTTAGTAATTAAATCAGTTCTATCTAGGGATAACATATAATCTACTTTTGCATTAAAATATCGTTTAATAATTTCTATAAATATTTTTAGTTGCCTATATTCTTCACTAGTATGTGGAATATTTAAAACATTATCAATAAAATATTCAAATGAAGTAATAATTTTATCAAGAATTTTGTCAGTTTTAAATTGGTGTATTAAATTCATATATTTATCTACAAATGGTTTAATATCTTGTTTGTTATTTTTAAAAATACTATTTGTATCAATAATAGTGTTTATATCTTTTTCAAATTTAGCATTTAATTTAGAAATATCTTTACTATCATTTTCAGTTATAGTTTGACAGGCAACACCATTAAATATACCAGTTGTTTTAAACCAAACTTTTTTAACTTTATTATCAGTTGTTAATAAATAACTCAAGTTATTCGCTAAATCAAAGTTATTACATAATAAATCAATAATTAAGAAATCATAATCATATTTGTAATTCGGGTTTGAAAGGGTTGATTTTAAACTACTATCATATTCCCATCCAACTAAGATATTATTGTCTGTAGTAATATTCAAATTAAAATATATAAAATTATAATTTATAATTTTATCATTCATAAAATAACTATATATATTATTAATAATCAATTGATGAATACTGTATTTAAGATTTAAAAATAAATTATTAACTAAAGAAGTTTCAGCTAATAGTTCGCAAGTTAAATATTTATTATCATCAGTTATGTTAATATAATTACTATTTCTAAAAGGACTTAGAAAATCTAAATTAGCAGGATTATATGAAACAACCTTAATATAGTCATCTGTGTAATTTTCAACAGTAAGGAGATAATCTTTAATGGTATATCTACTAGTATATGTTTGAATGTTGTCTAAAATATTTAAAAGATAAATATTATTTGTTATTTCAAGATCACATACAATAAAAGTGTAATTATGATATTTTAATGTACATTGTTCAATTATTTTTGTTCCTGGTAATAATAGTACCTGATGTAGTCCATCATTAAAATTAATATATTTAATATTATTACTATTAATTCTAAATATATATATATGTGGATTAGCATTGTTATAGCTATAATGAACTGCTGTATCAATATTAAAAGTTGTTGATAAAAATGAAGTTAATAGATCTGAATTTAATTTATTTGAAGTTCCGTGAAATAAAAATAGCGATTTAGTATAATGAATTTCTTTGGTTCTAGCCTGCATACTTATAAGCATAATAATTAATCTTCGTTTAACTGAACTACTTAATGTAAAATTAGGATCAAGAATTAAATTACTTAATTCTATATTAAGATTTTTACTTAATGGAAGTCTTCCATCGTTTTTATAATTACTTTGAATTCTATGTATGGTACCTATATCTAGATTATATGCTTGAAAATCTATTAATTTAAATAAATATTGAAATGCATTTACTGTACTTCTATTTACTGTGCCATCAAAGGGACCTACAATAGGTGTATTTATGTTATTACTATTAAATATTGTGTTATGATACAATATTGTTGCAAGATCATAACATTCATTTCGTTTTATAGAGGGTATTTTTTGTTCTAATTCTGTTATTTTATCTGCAGATTTAGGTTCAATTATTTCGATATTAGATACAATATCACTTGCAAATTCAGTTAGGAATGCAGTAATATAGTTAAGTTTATTATTTGTCTCAGTATCATCTTGGTATGAATGTGCAAAATATTTAGGAACAATTTTATTATTTTTTTTAATTAATGTTCCAATATCATCTAATGAATCTATTAATATACGTGATTCAGGATATAATTCTATAATATTATCGTACATTTCATTATATTGAAATACATATATTCTATTAAATATATAATTTAATAATATTGTTTTTGTATCAGCAATGTCAATTGCATTATAACCTGAAACTATATCAGTATAATTATATAGATTCATATGCGAATAGGATAGTGGCAATTTATTTTCAACTATATTTTTAGAAGCATAACCTGAACTACGTAAATCATCTAAAAATTTATCATCATATAATGCTATTGTAGATTCACTATTACCAACCCTTAATAGATTGAGTATAATCCTAATATGTTTGCAAACTGTATCAAAATCAATAGATTGTTTCTTTTCAATTTGCGAACAAGATTTAATATAATCTTTAAAGTAAGTTAAATATATTGCGTCAAGTTCAGTCTCTACAAACAAATCATTTAATTTGGTTTCTGTATAATTTAATTTTAGATCTTTACATTTAGTAAGAATATCATTATAATTATTTTTAATAGTTGGTGGTCTATCACATAATGTTTTTATGTCTACAACATCTTCAACTTCTTTTATATTTTTATCATAATAACAGGAATATAATAAATATTTTGTAATTGGACTGTTATAAAGTATGCCTTTTTTTGATACTGGATTTGTAATTTGATGTTTTTTTGTGTTTCCATTTGCAATTTTTTGCATTACATCTTTACATTGATCAACAACATACATACAATTATTAGTAGTTAAATTATTATATGGTTCTTTTTGAGCTGTAGTTTTAATTGTATCGCTAACACCCTCAAAACTTAGTTTTTTAACTTTTGCAGGTGATTTAGGTGATAAGGCAGGAGGTGAAGGTTGTTTAGGTGGTGATTTGGGCATAACACCTGGTGGTGAAGGTTGTTTAGGTGGTGATTTGGGCATAACACCTGGAGGTGAAGGTTGTTTGGGAGGTGATTTAGGCATAACACCTGGAGGTGAAGGTTGTTTGGGAGGTGATTTAGGTGATAAGGCAGGAGGTGAAGGTTGTTTGGGAGGTGATTTAGGTGATAAAGCAGGAGGTGAAGGTTGTTTGGGAGGTGAATTAGGTGATAAAGCAGGAGGTGTTTTATTTCCAAATAAATTTTTAGGATCAATAACATTTGGTAATTCTTTCATTTTGTATTTGATATAGCATTCTTGTAGAATTTTTTGTGTAATTGGACTATTATATTTTAGTTTCCGTTTTGTGTTAGGGTTATATATTGTTTTATTATTTTTTATATTTTCATAAATAGTTCTGCACTCTTCTTTAGTAGGATTTACATTTGTACTTGCTACTTTTTTATTGTGGGATGGAATAGAACTAAAATTAACTTTGAGCATTATTTAATAATATTAAATATTATAAAATAGATAAGATGACAAGTTATGTTTTACCAAATCGTGTAGGATATATTGATTATATACAAAATAAATTTCATCCTAATAAAATTAAAGAAATCAAAAGTAAATCATTTGAACATCAAATATTAATTGATAAATATTTAAATATTAATAGTCCTTATAGAGGATTATTGTTATATCACGAACTTGGAACAGGTAAAACAGCAACATCAATAACATTAGTAAATCAATATTTAAAAACAAGTAAAAAAATATATGTAATATTACCTGCTTCATTGCGTAATAATTATATTAAAGAATTACTACTACATAGTGATTTTAAAAAATATAAATACACAAACAGATGGTCTTTTAATGCTAAAGGTAATGCACAATTGGAAGAAACAGGAAAACTATATAAAGAATGTGATGAAACTGAAAAAGCTGAAATTGATAAAAGTATTAAAGAAATAATTTTAACTAGAATTAATTTTATTCATTATAATGGTCTTACTGAAACTAAAGTTAATGCTTTAAAAGGTAAAATAAATGTAAGGAAATTTAATGAATATTTACAAAAATTAAATTGGAAAAGAGTTTATGGATTAGGTTTAAAAGAAATTAAAGAAAAGTTTGGTATAAATGCAAAAGGTAATTTTTATCGAGATACTGAAAAACAAAAATATGTTTTATTACCTAATTTAGTTAAAGGATTAAATGTAAAAGATATTCAAGAAAGTGATAAAGTTAATATTAAAAAAATAATTTCAGCAATTAATACAGAACCATTATTATTTATTGATACATTAAAATTAAAAGATTTTAACATATTTGATTCGGTATTTAGTGATAGTTTAATTGTAATAGATGAAGCACATACTTTTATTAGAACAGTATCAAATAAAAGTAAATTATCAGCACCATTATATGAATATATAATGAATGCTAAAAGATGTAAAATATTATTACTAAGTGGAACTCCTATAATTAATAATCCATATGAAATATTACATTTATGTAATTTATTACGTGGTCCTATTATAACATATAAGATTCCTGATAAAACTGATTTAACAAAATATAAAAAATATGTTGATACTATTGACAATAATATTATACAATTTTTCCCTGAAAACTTTGTTAAAACTGTTGATAATTATATTCATTATGAAAAATGGAAACTTACGGATGTTTTATCAAAAATAAGTGATAAAAAACTTAAAACTATTACTGATTATGCTTTTCCACCAGATGAAGAACTCTTTAAAAAGTATTTTTATAATTATGTAAATGGTGAACATAGTGGCTATATTAATACTGATCTTTTTAAAAGACGTATTATGGGTTTAGTAAGTTTTGTTGATAAAAATAAAACTGATTTTCCAGAAGAATCCGGATTAATTATTAAATATGTATATTTATCTGATCCGCAATTTAGACAATTACTAGATAAATTAAAAATTGAAGACAGTATTGATCAAGGACTAAAAGTAAAAAAACAAATGAAGAAAAATAGTGATGAATCAAGTGTATATAAAACATATAGTAGAGCAGTAAGTAATTTTAGTTTTCCTGAAGGTATTATTCGTGAGTTTCCAGCTGAATTTAAGAAAATGTTAACTAACTATGATGATGATACTAAGTATGAGGGTGAAAACTATTATGATAAACATTTACAAGATGTTAAACAAAAATTTATTGATAAGGTTAAGGATATTAAAGATATAAAAGAACAAAATGATTTACTACAAGATTGTAGTGCTAAATATATGGAAATGATTAAAGATATTAATGATACAAATGGAAAAGTATTAGTATATTCTCAGTTTAGAACATTAGAAGGTGTTGGTATGTTATCTGTATATTTAGATTTATTAGGTTTTGGTAAAGTTGAAATATCTAAAGGTAAATTTAATATTCCTACAGATAGTGTTAATTATATGATTTATGATCTAGATAAAGATACAGCGGACAAACAAATTAAGTTATTTAATAGTAGTGATAATATTAGAGGTGAAAAGATCAAAATATTAATAATTACACTAAGTGGTGCTGAAGGTATAAGTTTAAAATGCGTTAGATCTGTTTTAATGTTAGAACCACATTGGAATATGACAATTTTAAAACAAGTAATTGGACGGGCAGTTCGTAATCATAGTCATTCAAGTCTTAAACCTGAAGAACGTAAAGTTAAAACATATTTGTATTTAACTGAAGCCACGGAAACCCAGAAAGCTGATGAAACTTTTAGACTAAAACATAAATCTAAGACTACCGATCAAGTTATATTTGAAAAAGCGGAATTAAAACAGAAGAATATTGATCAATTACTAAGTTTAATGAAAGAAAGCGCATTTGATTGTAATATTCACGCTAAGAAAAATGGTTTGGATTGTTATAAGTGGGCTTATAATCTAGATAAAAATTTGGAAGCTTATAAACCAAATATAGATGACGAAATTAAACATATGACTCATATGAATTATGAAAAAACTAAAAAAATAAAAGGAACACTTGTTACCAAAAATGATATTAAATGTGTAGAATATAATGGTAAATATTATGATTATGATGCTTATGTTGATTCAAAACAACTTATACCAATTAATTTTGATTTATTTAAATCAAAGTTAGATTATAAACAAGTTAAAGAACCATCTAAAGAATCGGCTAAAGAAGGATCTAAAGACTCACCTAAAGACTCATCTAAAGACTCATCTAAAGAAGCTAAAGACTCATCTAAAGAAGCTAGAGACCCATCTAAAGAAGCTAAAGAAGCTAAAGACTCATCTAAAGAAGCTAAAGACCCATCTAAAGAAGCTAAAGACTCATCTAAAGAAGCTAAAGACTCATCTAAAGAATCTAAAGACTCATCTAAAGAGAAACAATCACCAAAAGCAATCAAAGATAATTTTGCAATAACAATTGATCCAAATGATAAATTATATGATCCAAGTTATAATAAAAAATATAAAGTTTTTGATGTTGATGGTGATGGAAGTTGTTTTTATCGTGCTATTTATGTAGTTTTAAAACATAAAAAAAATATTATGAAATTTGTTAAATGTTTTAATTTAAGATCAGGATTAAAAGAAACAATAACAGAAAAAGAATTTGTAATGTGGTTAAGAACTGAAACATTAGCAAAAAAAACTGAGAAAGGAAATGATAAAGATCAATCTAATAATACTTATGCCTTTTTAAAAAATTTACCAACTGACATTTACAGAACATATATAGATGAAACTTGGCAAATTAAAGAATTAAAAAATAAACCAAAATCATTAACTGAATTTAGAAAAATAATTGCGAAATATATAAGTGATACAAGTAAATATGCAAATCAATATGATAAAGACTTAATTGATAAATTTATAGAAGGAATATTTAAACTAAATGTTATGCAAACATTACCTGAATTAGATTACAATTTTGAAGACAATACGATATATTTATTGCGTATAAATAATAATCATTATCAAGCAATTTTAGTTATATAAAATATTAATAACAATTTTAAATAAATAATGAGATGCATTTATAGAGATATTAAATCAAATGGTAAACGTTGTTTAAATGAATGTTGTTTATCTAGCAATTATTGTATTCAACATATACATATTAAAAACCCAATATTTATATATTTACTTGCGTGTCAATTGGATGATAATAAACCATTACAATTTAGAGATATTATTAGTTTATTTATATATATGTATAATAACAATATTGATAATAGATTTAATATTTTATCAACTATTTTTCGTAATAGAACAAAATTATATTTATGTCTAGGATTTGGATATAAAATATCTGCTGTTAAACAATTTTCACGTAAAACAATTTTACAATTAATTTATAATAAATTAGAATATTATGCTTCTGTGTTTAATTTAAAAGCAACAAATAGAAAAATAACATTAGTTCAAAAATTATGGAGAAATTATATGAATAAAATATCAGGAAGTAATCTTGGAGATCCTATAAATTCTGTAGAATTATTTACATTTGATGATATTTGCGATATAGAATATCCATTTTATATTATTGATGAAAATAAAGTATATGTATTTGAAAGTTTAAATCTTTTATATCATATTAAAACTAATAATTTATGTATTAATCCTTATACAAATAATAAAATTAATGATTCTGTAATTGATAGATTATATCATTATATCTATATTAAAGAAATATATTTGGATGATGAAGAATATAAATGGTTAACAACAATAAATGCCTATACAGATATATCATTACGATTAGATAAATTAGGTTATTATACAGACATAAGATGGTTTATATCATTAGATTATTATACTATTGTTAGTGTATTAAATAGTTTTCATTCTTATGTAATAGGATCATCGTATATGTGCTGTGTTGATTTTACAGACGATTATCCAGATTATATTTATAAGTTTTGTGAAATGATCTTAGAAATGCTTGAAGATAATGATGCAAGTACTTATGGATTTATATTATTTAAATCATTATCAGATAATTCTAAAATATTTAGTAATAATTCTCCAAATTGGTTAGAAATATAATATATAATAATAAAATGAATGATACCGAACGTATTAGACTAATAGTATTTTCTGCTGTATTATTTTTTATTTTAACTTTACCATTTACAACAGATATAATAATAAAAATATTTGAATTATTATTTGGTTTTCATAACATTAATACATTTAAATGTATTGATACAAATAACTATTCCATTTTTGGTAGAATAGTTATTAGTATTATATTTGCAATTATATTATTACTTCTTCTTTGAAACCTTAGATTTAACTGGAACTTTCTTAATTACTGGTTTTACTGGTTCTTCAGAATCATCTGAGTTTTCAGAATTATCATCTTCATCACTATCTTTTTTATTTGATTTTTGATCATCGTCATCATCGTCGTCATCATCATCTTCATCTTCACTATCCTTGATAGTATCTTTAGGAGTATCCTTAACAGTATCCTTAGGAGTATTCTTAGCAGAAGTATCCTTCTTAGATACTTCCTTACGGATTTCATCATCAATATCATCATCTTCAACAACAGCTGAAGACATTTTATTTGCTACAGTTGTTTCATCCTCACTATCAGAACGAAAATCATCTTCATCTTGTGAAGGAAATGAGATCTTGATCTTAGTAGCTTTAGCAGATACACCAAATGCTTTATTGATGAAATATACTGAAGTAACACGGAAACATATCTTTACATAAGCACCCTTAAGCTTATCTTTAATTTCATTAAAATCATAGTCTTCATTAGTATTCATATCCTGAATTTTAATATTATACTTGTTGTTCTCATATGGAATTTTGACCTTGATAGTGGGAGGATACTTGTTTTCTTTGCTAGATTTAACAAAAGGATTAAAGGCTTCACCAATCAATTGTTCTACAACAGCTTCAGATTTTCCAGAAAAATTAGGAAACCAAGTATCAACGTTGCAAATAACGTGATCATTTATGGTCTTCTCAATACTTTTCATATTTTCCCAAAATTTGTTCAATTTAGTATCATTTTCATAATCTCCAAAAGAAAGAGTAAGATAATCAGACCTTTCACCATTATAACCAGTACCAAAAGCATATGGAATACCCATAAGAGGTGTTTGGATGGTCAGGCGACTATTACGTTCACCATAGGATACATAAGCCGTTTGACCACCACTGTCTAATTTACGAAGACTACCAATATTAATTTTATCAAAATTAATTTCATCTTTAAACCCTTTAAGTGTGCTAGAACTCATTGTATTAATACTTAATTAGTTCTAAAAGGTTTATATCATTTTTATATGTTTTAATTTTTTTTCCATTTAAAGTTACAAGATAAACAAGTGTATGCTGTACTAGATCCTTCATCTGCTTTACGACTTTGAAATTCATAATATACAATTTCACGAGATTTACATTTTCTACAAACAATTTTATCACTCATAGATACTAATCTACTTTCGTATGCTGATTTAAGTTTATCTTCGTATTTTTCTAATAGATCTTTCCAATTTTCTGGATTTAATTGTTGCGGTTTAAAAAATGCAATATCATTTGCATTTATTTTTTTTGTTTTAATATCATTAATTAAATGAACACTATGTTCTTTAAGATTTGAATAAATACTTAAAGATTTTTGTAAATAAATATTTCTAAATATATCAGATTCCCAATTACACGGAATGTTTTTATTTCTACAATATGAAATTGTAGAATTATAAATACTAATTTCAATATTTAAGATCTCTTTTGGTTTAATTTTACGATTTAAAAGTTTTTTTAACATTTCTTTAACATTTTCACGTGGTTCAGTCATTATAATATTAACTATTATAAACTCATTTTTATATGATTAAAATTTATTTTATTTGTGTTCATAAAAACATAAGTTTTTGTAAGTTTTTGTAATAAAAATGATATAGGTTTATTTGGTTATATTATATAATAATAAAATAACTTATATGAACAAAAAGGAGTAATAGTATAGCAATAGAGAAGACAATCTGTCAAGATCCGAAAGGTGAATCGCTGTGTTGTTATATCTACCTGAGTAGTGATTATAAGGGATTTTATTATTTTATTAATAATGAAACAAACAGTTAAAATGACATTAGATCAATATTATAATTATTTATCTAGAGTATTTATAATAAAAACTCCTAAATTTTTTATTTGTTCAAAATGTAAGTATAAAAGCACTAGAAAATATCATACAAGAATGCACTTTATTCGTATTCATATAAAAAAAGGTAAACCTGTTTATAAAAAACGTAAGTTTTTATAAGTTTTTAATATAAAAATGATATAGATAATTGATTTTATTTATAATAATAAAATAACTTATATGAACAAAAAGGAGTAATAGTATAGCAATAGAGAAGACAATCTGTCAAGATCCGAAAGGTGAATCGCTGTGTTGTTATAACTACCTGAGTAGTGATATAAGGGATTTTATTATTTGTATATAAAATAATTGTAAATAATGTAAATAAATGGTAACCTGGAATTATCTTACTACTAGTATGGCAATTAATAATTTTGCAAGATATACAAATACTGAGGAAGGTCGTAGGATTGCTACAAATGATATTTGTGATAGAGTAAATGCTTATGTTCCTTGTAATAATAAAACTAAAATTCTTAAAAAATTTGTAGAAGATGCAAATAAAACTAATTCAATTGAAGAGTTTAAAACAGTTGCAAGTGATCTTTTATTAGTTATTAATCGTAATTGGATTAATAAGACTGATAGGACTGATAAGACTGATCAAAATCCTGAATAACACTATCAATATCATTTATAAGTGTAGGAACTGAATTACAAATAAACATTTTTATAAATTGTTTAATATCTTCTGCTGTTTTAGAAATATCTATAATATTATTCATTTGTTTTTTTATAACTTCATCCATTGTAGAAGCTTCAATTATATTTGTATCAAAACGATAAATACAAGCATATTTATTTTTTGTATCTGTATTTGGATCCATACGATTCTTTAGAACATCCGCATCAAATACCAATACACCTTTTTTATTTTCAATATCTTTAAAACCAACTAATTCTGGTGTTGCTTGTTGTGTTTCTTCTTCTCCTAATTTTGTATAGTTTAAAGCACAATATGTAATATCTTCATCTAAATTAAGTAGGTAAGCAGTTAAGAATGCAGTTTTATGTGTATCAAATGTTCCAAAAACAATTGTATTTGGTTTAGGCGACATTGATAATTATGTAAATTATCATCATTTTTTAAGGATCAAAATATAAAAATATATATATATTTATTGTTATATATATTAAACTGGTATTATTTTTATATTGATAGGTTTTTTTGTTTTATAGTTAACAATGTTATCACTACTATATACAAACTTTTTTTTATAATTTTCCATAAATTCTTCATCCGTAAATAACACATATTCATCCCAATATTCTTCGGTATCAGAATCTTCTAATTTTTTCATATATTCTTCTGTATTCTTGTAATGATATTCCTTCAGCTGTTTGATGACTGTATCCATTTTGCTAATAATATTAAAAAACTTTATATCATTTTTTTAGTAAATAAGTATATTTATTTACAAAATAATTTTGTATAATTTTTATAATTATTACGATAAAAATGATATAAAGAAATATTTTTATATATAAATGACGTCTTGCAAAGTTAATTGGGATAAAGTCAAAGAACTGGATATTGAGATTACTCCAAGAAAACCAAATCTTAAAAAAACAAATATAAAAAAACCTACATATAAAAGAAATGAAAACAACTACAGATACAAGTGGTGTGACGGACAATTACTTAGATATAATATAAAAACAGGCACTTATAGTTAAATTACCACTACTGAACATCCTTCATCTTCAGTTGGATATTCGAATTTTTTATTAAATATATTAAAAACTATAGCAGGAACAGGTTTATCTCTTTTATTGTTTTGTAATAATGCTTGTTCTTTAGATACATTTATATATATACATCTTACAGGTATATTATTCTGTTTTGCTATATCTATAAATTTTTTACGTTTATCTTTAGTTGGATTAGTAGCATCTATAACAATTGAACTTTCACCTATATTTTTATTTATTTCTTTAATAATTTTTGCCTCTGTTTTTAATTCATCACCACTCAATATTCTATAATTACTAAAATTATTCTTTACAAATGTTGATTTACCACTACCCGGAAATCCAATCATTATTACCATTTCATTATGTAATACTTTCTGTATATTATTTTCTTTTATCTCAATTGGAAATATTATTTCCGGTTCTATTACTTTTATACCTATATTATTACCAAACAACAGATCTACATCAGACCAATCACCATTACGTCCTAAAGCATCTCCACAATAAAAAGATTTATCTACTTTCCATTTGTTTTTTATATTTTCTATAAATAATTTTGGATTTGGTTTATAATATTCTTTTTCAAATGCTATATTTATCATTATAGGTATATCCAACAATGATAATACATTTATTATTTGATCTTTTTTCCATTTTTTACTTTGATTTGTAAATATTACAATTGCATATTTATTATTGTATAGTTTTTTTAGTATTTCTGGAACATTTTCACGCAACCATATCCAATCATCAATATCTTTTGGGACTATGTTATTTTTACCTTTCGGTTTTATTATTGTTCCATCATAATCAAAACAAGCCAAATTTTGCCTAAATCTAAATTTACCAATTGTAAAAGATTCCATCTTACTATAATAAAATATAATATCATTTTTTTACATATGCAACATTAGCGGATCTTCAGCCAACATATCTTGTATCAATTTTTTTATATTTTTATTTGGAATTAATACAGATTTATCTAATGTTTCACGTGTTAAAGGGCTTGTAGCATCTTCAAACTTACTAAACAAATCTTCCAAACTACTTAGTTCATATGTATTACCATCACTTGCTATTACTGGATTCATCATAATTGATAATGAAATTGGACATTTATATTCTACCGGTATTTCTTTTCTTACTTTTTTTATAGGTTGTTCATCATCTACATATTCTTTTTCATAACGTTTTTTATTAGTTTGCTTTCCATTTTTCCAAATAGATTTATATGTGTTTCCATTCTCATCTGTTATTAAAATATTACCATCTTTTTGATCATCTTTCCAATTACCTTCATATTTTGTATTTGTCTTATAACAATAATATATACCAAAACCTTCTTTTTTAAAATTTACATAATTACCTTCATATGTATCACCATTTTTATAACTACATTTTCCATAACCTGTTAAAATATCATCTTTAAATTCTGCTTCATATGTTCTAAGAATACGATTACATTTTTTACTTATAAATACTGTTAATACACCTTTACCATTTTTTTTATCGTTTTTGAAATAACCATCATAAGTTTCATTATTTGTATATGATTTTCCATAACCTTCGCGTTTGTTATTAACAAACATACCCGAATAATAATTACATTGGGCATAATACAATAAACCTTTTCCATTATACATATCATTATCCCATTCACCTGAATATTTTGGATTTACTTTACAAAATCTTGTATCATATGATTTTCCTATTCCTGATTTTTTATCATTCTTGAATTCACCTTCATATACTAAATTATCATTATCATACAATAAACCTTTGCCTTCTTTCAAACCTGATTTAAAATTACCTTTAAATCTTGCTTTTCCAGTATTTTCATATATTTCTCCATATCCTTCATATTTACTATTAACAAAATTACCATTATAATATAAATTATTATTTACATATATTGTTCCTTTCCCCTGTATAAAAGGTCCTTTAAACATACCAAAATATTTTATATTAAATGTATTATTACCTTGCGTACAATACTTTATACCTTCACCATTTTGTATTCCATTTTTCCATAATCCGCAATATTTAAAAGTTGTAAATATACCAATTCCATAACCATTTGGCTCATTATCTGCATTTACTTCCCCTGTATATTTATATTTTTTTTTAATAGTAGGATCATCTGTTATTGTATCAATTAATAATGTTTTAAATACTACACTATCAATATCAATTTCGTCTCGTAAAGGCATTTAATTAATTTAATTAATTGTATCATTTTTATATGATGTATAATTTGAAATATATTTATTAAAATTACCTTGAATTAGATATCCAATTTCATTATGTATTATTTCTTTTTTTGTTGGTTTATATTCTCTATTCCATTCTTCATATAATTCTATATCACCAAAATTTGTATAGTTATATTTATCTCTCATATACAATATAGATCGTGCAATTATACCACGATCTTTTTTTCTTGGATAAAATATTTTATTCTTTTTACATATTATATTATCTTCATATTTATAACAACTTTTAGGTAATACTCCATATACATAATTACATCTTAATTGATTTATTTTATCTGTTGTTGCATAAATATTATGAAAATCTCTTGCGTGAATATGATGACGCATATAAGAAACTGGTATTATATGTTCTAGTGTTGTATTTATTACCATATTTGTATACAATAAAGGTAGTAAAGGTGATTTTCTTAATATCATTTTAGTTGCTGCGGAAAGTTTCATAATTATTTTAATAGTATTTTCATAATTTTATATAATTATGGTATATTATTTCATCTAATATTTTATTTTTTTGAAAATCAATTTCAATATTTCTATTTTCAATTATATTATAATGTTTGTAAAATAAATATTACCTAACAATATAATAATTATTTTTATTAATATTATTTTATTATCACCTATCCTTATTTAAAAATTTATCTATTTTGTATGGCTTTAGTGGCACAGGTATATCAAAATGTTGTATAACCTTTATTAATTGATATCTTTTTAATAAACCTAAATTACTTCTATATTTTCCATAGGTTTTACGTAAATATTTATTTAAATCTACAATTTTATGATGTTTTATATATAATTTTAACATTTCATTTGTATAACCGTTTAAATCTACTGCTAATTTTTAATTTTTTATTACTAACTCAATTGCTAAATCCAGCAAAGGAAAAAAAGAATATAAATAATCTTTAATTTCAATTGATTTATAGATATGTGTTCCATTAAAAATTTTAATTAATAAAATCATTTTTTAATGTCTGGCGAATATGCCCACATTATTAATATTATATGCATTTTTGTTGGAATACCTTTATCATCATACAAACCTATTTTATTTTTTTTCATTTGTGCTAATTTTGCATTAATATAATTAGTTCTATATTGATCCCAAGTCGTATTTTTAGTTGCATAAATATTTTTTAATTTATTAAAATCTTTTAACCTTTTATAAACAACTAAAAAACCTTCTTTTGTTTTTGTTGATTTATCCAATCCACGACATATCCTAGCTATATTATAGTAATCTGCATATTTTTCGTATTTTTTAATAACATTTAAATCTAAATATTTCATCTAATCTTTTTGTTTTTTATAACTTTTATTATATAAAAATACTAAATGTTTTTTAGTTTTAAACTCCTTTAAGATCTTAATACAATCTCTATATTTTATACTATTAATATATTTAGCCGTATCCTTAATTATTTTTCTATTAAAAAATATGCAATTCATATAATAATTTAAATAAGAATCTAAATTATTCATATAATTATAATCAGTTTTAAATATTATTCTTTGTTTATATTGATTAAACATATCTTGCGATATCATATAGTTATTAAATATTTCGTAAAATAATCTTAAAAATTCTTTTAAATCTTTTTTATTACAATACGATTTAATCATAACATATGATTTATTATCATCTAAATCATCTGGAATTATACTATAAGTTATACCATATATTAATTTCTTTTTATTTCTAAGTATATCATACATCTCACCGTGATCAAAACAAAATAAATATTTTAATGCTATCCTTAATCCATAATATTCTTTTGTATCTTCTTTTAATTTTATTGGTATTATTATAACTATTTCAAGTGATTTAATTGGTTTAAAATGCTTTATGATCTTATGTCTTTTTGGAAAATGTCCTTTAAACGAAATACATAAATCATCTTTAACCAAATTAATAGGTCTATCAAAATGTTTAATTATTAAAGATTTAATATTACGAACATATGTAGAATAACACGCTACACCAACTATAATCTCTTTACATAATACTTTTTTATAAAATGATTCTATCGTATCCAATGTTGCATTTTTAACATCCTCAATACCATATTTATAACTTACTTTCTTTCGTTTATAAAAATAAGTATTTATATCATTCACTAAATATACATCCTCATTTTGTTCCAATTCTTTTATTACATTCTTTTTAGCCATATCTAGATTTTCAGTGGTAATACATAAATTAAATAAAGATCTTGCCATTAAATCAATGTAAAAATCAGCATCTTTATAATAACATTCAATCCAAAAACCTACTTCATTATCATCGGTATATGCGTTTGTTCTTAATATTTTATATTCAGTATATTTTCGTATTTCTTCCATTGAACATTGTTTTGTATTAAGAAACGAACCTATTAAATGTTCTAGTAAATGCGTATAATTATTTATACCTTTAGTTTCATTGCTAAATCCGCACTTTATTTTATAAATTATACTAATCACTTTTTTATTATCTGTAGGAACTACTAATGTTTTTATATTATTTTTCATTTATTTGTAAAAATATATTTAAAATAATATAAAAAATGATATCATTTAATTTGTATAAATTAAAATGTTCTCCAAGAAACTCGTTATTTTCGTAATTATCATCCATACCGTAAATGCTAGAATGATTCGTATGAATAGGGGTAGTAGTTGTAGTTGTAAGGTTCGTATCCAAAATGAACGAGATGAAGCTATTAATAAGTATAATGAATTGGCTGATAAACTAAGTCATCTTATCACAATCAAAAACTGTAATGAAGGTTATGTTTTTGATTATGATAATTCTATTAATGACATTGTATGTACTAAATGTCCTGTCAATCATTATAGAACAAAGAATAATTCAACTTGTTTGCATTGTCCTGAAGGATTTTCATCGAATGAAGGTAGCAATTTGTGTATTAAAGGTACTGAAAAGACACTGATTGATACTAAGTTTTGTCCTAAAGGAACAATTGTTGGCAATAACCCTTATGCTACATATGGTGATAGTTGTCTTAAGTGTAATATCGAAAATAAAGAATATATGCCTAATGAAAACTTTGAAAACAAATGTCTAACTTGTCCTGCGGGTTCTGTTATTAAAAACAATAATTGCTCCAAATGTCCTATTGGAAGCTACGAAAAAAATAATAAGTGTATTGAGTGTGATATTGGATCTTTCAATGATATTGAAGGTTCTACAATGTGTAATAAATGTGATAATAAAAAATCATTTGCTTATTATAGTATTGGTGGTAATAATTGCGATGATAGCTATCTATTTTCGGTAGCTAACAAAGTAAATGAAGTGGTTGATATGAAAAAGATAACCGAACCAATTATTTATTCTGTTCAAATTGGTTCTGGTCTTCTTTATACTAACCGTAAAATTATTAGAGATGTAAGTGAATTTGTTAGTATTATATCTGGAGTAAGTTTCACTATGTATATGATGCTTGCTAGTCCGTAATATGTCTAATATTTAAGCTTGTTTATTATGAATCTTATATTATAATATAAAAGTGTTTTTTTATAATTTGGTAAATTATTGAAAATAAATACTCGTGATAATGCAGAATGTAAAGGTGTTAATATTACTGTAATATCACTAAGACTATCAGAATTTAAATTAATACTTACTGTATTACTATGAAGTTTTGTTACTTTATAATTTGTTGAATTATTTAAATATAATAATTTATTCATAGCATTATCTAAACCCATATTGATATCATCAATAAACAAATTATTATATCTTTGTAAATCAGGATAAACTTCGTTAATAGGTAAAACACAAGAATTATTATAAAACAAACACCTGTCGTATAAGACAACATTCTTTCTAAAACTTAAATTACTTTTAGGATTACCTATCCTTGTTAAAGGATAAAACGTGTTTGCACTTAATAAACTTGCAGTTATTAATGTTTTAATAAGCATTTTATTACTTATTTGATATAAGGTTTATATATTATCAGGAACTTCTACATATTCATTGTATTGAAACTTAGGCATTATAGATCCTATATCAGTATCAATAGATTCAGGTATTGTTGTATATTTATTACTTTCATATTCTTTATAATTTTGTGGTCGTCCTAATGTTGTGCATACAGGTGGATTATGTTCATTTAGTGTTCTAAAAGGCATACTATGAGATATAGGATTATATACTTTCTTTGTTCGTATTGTTGTTTCACATTTATTTGATCTTGAACTTTCTGCCAATCTACGTCTTTCTGCTTCTTCTTTAGCTTTTCTAGCATCTTCACGATCTTTTATTTCTTGTAATTTAAGACCATCAAAGATCTCACCAAATATTCCGGATTTACCATCTTTCAGATCTTCCTGTTTAATAGCATTTGCCCTATTATGTAATTCTAACAAAATAAAATGTTTATAAAATATTTCACGTAATACATATTTATTCATTACAGGGGTTTCTAATACTTCAACCTCAAATGGTTTATATTTTTCTGAAGATAAACAAGCTATATATATATACATATCAAATTGAAAATGTATTAATAAAGATCTTAAATATGGTAGCATATTATCATAAACTTGTTCATTATAATATTTAAAATATAATTGTGTTAATATCTCAAATAACATACGTTGATACGTTTTAAACTCTAATTCATATTCAACTGCGTTTAATTGCGTTTCTTTCATATATTCATATTCTAAACTATTATACAATATTGTTATCATAAACGTTTCATCAACTTCTTGTGTCAATAATTTATATCTATACATTTTAATTTCTTTACCCGTTGGAGGTCTTCCTAAAATATGTCTATAATGTTTTATAATTATATGATCATAAATATTATGTATTTGTTCATCATCTACAGGTATATAAAATGTTAAATATGAATCCGGTATTGGAGTTTCTATAGATTCTGATTCCATATATGTTGAACTACGTGGTATTACATCACGATCTAGATCATATTGTTTTTCTGTATATTTTTCAATTCCACTATCATATGTAATGATTATATAAACACTTATTATTACTACAATAATTAAGATTATTCTATACATTCTTATTTAATCAATAGTTATAAAATTATGAATACAACAGATACAATTATTATTGGTGAAGGATTTTACGGTCTATTTGTAGGAATTAAAATTGCTGAAAAAGGTTATAATGTTAAAATATTTGAAAAAAAAACTAAATCATTATTTATTAACAATTTAAGACTGTTTTTTCCTGAAAATTGCACTTATATTAAAAAGTTTTTAAATAAACTTAATATTGCTTACACCACTATACATAATAATAATACTACCGTTTCATCCATTATTTCAAATATTGATAAAATGCCTACATCACTACAACAAGATACTATTTTTAAAGATACTTGTAATAATATCCTAAATAAACATACAGTTAATTTATTAAAAAACGAAATATATGAAATTGATTTTTTATTTAATATTGATACTGAAAGTGCTGTGCAATTAATTAAAAGAAATTATATTAATATCAATAAATATATTAAGGTTACTGAATCAAGTTTAAGTATTTTGAAAAAGATGCGAGAATATTTTAAAAGTTTAAATGGTAATATATATTACAATAATAAAGTTTTTTCTATAATTGTTAATAGTTCTAATCAATTCATTTGTAATATTAATAATCGTAATTGGTATTCAAATATTTTAATATCTACTATTAATATTGAAAATCTTTTATTGATTTATAAATGGAATGATCATATTAGAAATTATTTAACCAATATGATTAATGTAAAAAATAAAAAGGTTTATAAATTAATTTTAAATAAATGCCATATATCCGTTCCAATTAAATATAAAACTAGTATTAAAAAATTTACTTTAAATAATCGCAAAACATCCAATATATTAGGTGCTGATAAACATTTATATGTTTGTAATGAAGATTTTAATAATACACCTTATTGGATAAACGGTAATATTGACACTATTAGTGAAATTACTAAATATATTTAAAATATATTTTCGGTTAGTTTCATATTCTTATAGGCTACCATTACTTCATCTTGATTTTTAATAGGTAAATTATTATATTTATAACTTACAAATCTTTCACGATTAGTTGTTCCACGATGTGTTAAAGTCTTTAATGGTAAAGGATCTGGTAATTCTTTTGTTTCTATAATTTTATCGTCTACACTTAAATAAATTGTTGGTGGAACTTTATCTCTACCATTTGGCATATAAAAACTATTAGGATATTCGAATGTTGCCGCATAATTACTTTCGTTTATATGTTTAATATTTGGTGTATTATCAAACGCTATATCAGAACAAGGAAAGGGTAATCCACTACCAGCATAATTACTCATTCTATCAATTGGATTTGCCGCTATTAATTTAGCTTTACTAAAAGGTTGAGTAATTTTACCAGTTATTACAACTTTATTACCTTTAAACTGAATATTCATTTTATATTATATACCATATTTAATAATTACGTCCATCTCCTAATCCTGATGGATTTACTTCATTACGAGAACACGAAACAGCATTACAAGATACTACATATCGCTCAGGATGAACAATATCTTTATTTACTATATTTGTGCAAGGAACGCAATCCGCTACATCACGTAAAGAATTCTTACGTTGCCTTTCCATTTCTTTTTCCGCATTTTGTTGTAAATACATTCTAATATTATAAGAACTTACTTGTTGATTATTATTTGTTAAAATACTATTTAATTCTTCATTAACGGCACATCTTGGTTTATAATCAGTCGTGACTCTACCATCTGCCATCCACATAGGACACGTTTTAGTTTCAAGTGGTTTGGAACATCCCTTATTACAACTCATCTTTTATTTATTGTATTTATAAAAATATAAATACAATTATCTTGCGATACATTCTCTAATAAATTAAAATCTGTATATAAATTTTCGGTATCAAAATTAATTAGATCTTTATCTACCATTGTTTTATCTTCTTCAATTGCTTTAATCTTTTCATAAAAATCTGTATTATAATTAATATATTTTCTACAGGTATTATAGTGTTTTTCTGAATTATCTCTAATATAGAATACACTCTCTTGATCTAAATCATCATAACTATCTACATTAAGTATATCATTATATTCATTTATACTTTTCATATCCTTCTCATAATTACAACTTTTCTTATGATATGTACATCCTTTATACCTACAATGATTTAATAAATATGTTCTAGGAACTACACAATTATTATTTCTACTTCTGTAAATATCATCATCATCTGTATAATCAGATCTTATATTTTGCTTACATTTTTTATAATCCATTTTTGCTTTATTAAATAATTTATTTTTCAATTCATCTTTAACATCATCAAAAGTTGTTATAGATTCAGTAGAACAATTGGAATCATTCATTGTTTGACTAATAGAAAATGTTGTATTATTATTAATAAAGTTTATAGAATCAAAACCTAATTGGTTTATATTAAAACAACTATCATTAGTTCTCTCAATTTCATATTTATTATTACAAAATTGATTTTTAAATATATAAAACTGTATTTGTCTTTTCATAGGCATAAATTTTAATGTGTCTGTATTCAATGTAAAAAAGAATTTTATAAATTCATTACTTTCTTCGTAAGGTTCTATAGTTCTATTAGTTTTATCATATTTTACTATTCTTATTTTATTTATATTTACTCTTTCTGGTTCTAAATTATTTGTTATTATATCTATGTTTGTATTATTACATTCTATTTGTAATAATATAATATCTTCATTTTGATTAACCGCTGAATCACTTTTCAAATCTGTTATATTATCACATATAGGCTTAATATCTTTCATTCTATTGAAAAATACTTTTTTATCAGGTTGTATATTAGTATCAAAAGGTTTTTTAGTATTATCGTTAAAATAACATACGGACCAATCTGAGTTTGATGGATTTAAATCATTTAATACTATTTTTTTATTAAGATGATCTTCTCTATTCATTTTATCCAAATTAATTGTATTGGTTTCCGTTAAAATATTTTTTGCTTTTTTATCATTATAAGTTAACTTTATTAATTCTTTTTCATCTTCAGCTACTTTAAAATATTTATACAATAATTGTAATTCACCATAATTATAATATTTTTCATTTATAACATTGGTATCTTTTTTATAAATTATACAATCACCGAAATATTCTTTCGTATTATCATAATATAACATTAAGAAAATTAATAATAAAATTAAAAATATTAATATAACTCTTATGTTTATCATTTCTTTGTTATTGTGTAAGGTAATTTATTCATAAATGGTTTTATTTTTAAACATTCATTATTATATAAAATTGTATCATTGGTTTTGTCTGTTATTTTATTATCTATTATATCTAATTGACATACCTTACTATAATCCCTAGTATGACAATATTCTTGTGTATTATCTATAGCACATATTTCATCTAATTTAGTGCTTAATTCTGTATTTGTAAGTTTATAATACATATTCTTTTGTGTATTATCATCCTCTAGATCATCTATTAAATTATACTTTCTATAGTCATCTTTTTTAATTTTTAATTTACCAAATTCTATTTTATTATGTTCTTTAAATTGTTCTAACTTTTTTTCATAATATTTTTGTGTTTTTTTTAATATCTCTAGATCTTCTACTAATTCTTCTAATTCATAGGATACCAACTGTTCATTCAGATCATTAAATGAATTTGTTCTTTTTATTATCTCATTGTTTTTTTCAGTTTCTAATTCTTCTATTTCTCTTGTTAATGTTTTTATTGCTTTTTCCAATTTTAATATTTTACTTTTTAATTGTGGTATTTGAGGTTCTATTTCAGCTAATTCTAAATCATTATCACCTATATTTTTATCTAATTCTATTATTTTACTATTTAATTCCATTATTTGATCTTGTTTATCTTCTTTTTCTAATGTTAACTGACTCGTATCCAATGATTCATATTCTTTGTCTAATTTTAATAATTGTTCAATTATACTAGTTGTATCTGTTGTATCTGTTGTATCTGTTGTATCTGTAGAACCTGACTTTGCTAATAAATATTTTAACCATATATCATCAGTTGATACTGCTTTAATTTCTTCTTTTTCTTTAGTAATACGATCTTGATCTTTTTTATTTTTACTTATATCTCCTTTTAATTTTTCTACATCCAAGTTTAATACTACTCTATCATCTCTATGTTGATTTCTGTCTTTTTTATAACTTGAATTCTCAGTTTCTAATTTAAGTTTTTCAGTTTCTAATAAACTTTTTGTTGTTATTTCACCCTGCATTGTTGTGGTTTTCTTTATTTTTTCACTTAATTTATTAGTAATCTTAGCCTGTATATTTTTTACTATTTTATCAAATTCTTTATACTTTTCAATAGTATCAATAATACGTTGTATATTATTTGCTATTAATTCTTTATTTTCTTCTTTATTTATTGTGATCTTTTTAGATGTAAATAGTTCTACTGTATAAGTATTAAAATATAAAATAGCTAGTATAACTAAAATAAAGATCAATACTAAACATTCAGATTTAAACATATTTACATATTAAAAATATAAATGTCTCTTGATGATATACAATTTTTAAAATCTCATAGTTTTAAACAACATTATACATTCATTGTAGATTCCAAAGATCGTGATTATATTGATAATCCTTATCCTAATAATTATACTATCTATTTTACAGAACCTTTTAAAAATGTTTTTGGTTTAGAAGTTATAGATGCTTCTGTTCCTCGTACTATGTATAATGTGGATAAAAATAACAATACTTTAGTTTATTATGTAGGAAATGTTGATAATATTGAAACATTAAATTATATTACTCTTGAACTTGATATTGGTGATTTTTCATTACCACAACTAATACAATTACTTAATAAAAAATTAATTAATCTTAAAATAGAAAGTTTAAGCACACCACCTGATGTTAAAAATAAAATAGCTTTTACATCCTCATATCCTTTTGTATTGGATATGAACAAATCCACATTACGTGATACATTAGGTTTTAATTTAACGCAAAATGTTGATAGTGGTTTTTTTACCAAAATTAATGATCCAAATATTACCAAAGATAAAAATAAGTTTAGATATTTTATCAGTAAACAAAATAATTCTACACATAGAATTGAAGCACCTGGGATTGTTGATCTAATTGGTGAAAAATATGTTATTCTTAATTGTCCTGAAATTGAAGAACATTCTACATTGTCATTATCATATTCTAAACATAACCTAGGTTTAGCAAGATTTAAATTAGGAACTTTAGGATATAATGATGAAAATATATCCATTCAAAAAACAAATGTAAGAGAATTTCATCCTATTGGTAAATTTTCCAGAATGACTTTAACTTTTAAAACACAATCAGGTAAATTGTATGATTTTAAGGGTGCTAATCATAATATTACATTTAAAATATATTATTATCAAGCATTAGCTAATATACCTTTTGATAAATCTATTTTAAATCCTAACTATAACCCTGATGTTCTAGAATATAAAATGAATGAAATTGATAGGCAAGACTCAGAAGATGATGAAGATTCAAGTGATGAATCTACTGAATCCTAATGTTTATTTCTTTGATGGTTTAGATTTCTTAGATACTTTAAAATCTTCTTTTGTTAATTTTTCTACTAATTTACTAACAAACTTTTCGTTTTTAAATTGTTCTTTATACTGTTTCATCATTTCAATTATCTTAGAATCTTCAGAGTTATTTTTAAATAAATCTACCATTGTTTTAATAATAAAAGCTTCTTTTGATTCTTTATTTTTGAAGTTTTCTGGTTTAGAGCTAAAATAAAAACACCCAAATACTATAGATAAAATTGCTAAAATTGCAAAGACAATACAAACAATAATTAATTTATCTGAAATATCCATTTTTATTATAGGTGTAGATAATAAAAAGAATTATGTTTGATGGAACAGACCTTTCACTAGTTTATGGCGATATGCAAGAACCCGAAATACCACAACAGCAAATACAAGAACCACCACAAAAAATTAAACAACAACCTTTAACCCCTCAACCAGAAGCTATGTATCAACAACAACCCGAACCTACTAAAATTATATACAAAGAACCACAAGTTTCATTTTGGGATAAATTAGGACAAACAAAAGGTGATGTATTTAAATTATTCTTATTTGCTTTAGTTATCTTAATTGCTATAGCATTCGATCGCCTAATATTCACTTATCTTAAACAATATGTTGAAAATAATATGCTTAACGGAACAAACGAATTTATAATTAGACTCGCATATCCTATAGGTGTTATTGTTGTAATTTGGTTATTGAAAAGTATGTAATACTCTTCTAAATTAATGTTATTTTTATATAATAAATATGATTGATCTTATTGTTAAACTTATTTGGTGGTGTCTTAAGTTTTTAGCAAAACTTATAACTGGAAAATCTTACGAATATTTAAAACTGAATCCTTCGATTAAAACAAGTTTATTTATTATTATTATTATTGTAGCAATATTATGTTTGATATTAATATTAATTAATAGTTTTAAAGGCATATCGCATATACTTAATGATCTTTTTGGTCTTGATGCTTACAAATATATTAATGTTTTAGATATTGATCTTGAAGATAATTTTAATAAATTATATTTACCTGAGTTTATTATATCGTGTATTGGTCTTGCTAGTATTATTGGTATTTTATTATACATTATATCAGCTGAAAAATATAACAATAAAACTGAAGAAATTACTGAAGAATCTATTACTAATAATTTTAAAATACCTAATATTCTAAATCCTACTAATATAGAAGAACAATAGAATTATTATTTAATCGCCTTAGAATTATAAAAATGAATAGAATTAAAATAATATTAATATTCTTAATTTTCCTATATGTTCTTAAAGTTGTTAGTATTGGTATATATATGTTTTATGAAGTTCAATTAGCACAAGATATCAATAAAGAAAATACCGATATTGTTACAGAATTTAAAAAACTTATTGATATTGAGTTTATGAAAAAAGCTTTTGATAAGGATAATAATTTTGATGTTAATTTTATAAATATTGTTCCTTCCGGTGCTAAAGAAACATTTACACATACATTAATAGTTACATTAGGGCAAATAGATCCTAATATATACGATAGTATTAAAAAATATATAGAATCAGAAGATGTTAAAGCTCTTAAAAATATAATTAAAACATATATAGAACACTCTAGTGATATTGGTGCTACTTTACTTAATTATAGTGAAGACGTAGCAAGAGTAGTTCAAGATGGTTTAAATAAAGTTGAAGCTAAGTTTTTTATATTATTAAACTTCTTAAAAACACAAAATTATCCTATCAATATTATTGTAGATACATTATTACTTGTATGTATAATTTTTGGTTTAATATATTACATATTATTTCATAAATTATTTACCGTTATTATAATAAGCCTATTCGTATTAAGTGTATTACTAATGGTATTTTATCAAAGTAATGCGTTGTTAATTATATTCACTTTGATTGCATTTTATGTGGCATATTTTTTTAAATTATATCAAATAATTAAATATGAATGATGCAAGTATAAATACTATTAATTTTATATTTAAATTATTTTATTTTAAATTTGTATTGTATATACTGTATCTTATAATTGCTTTAGTTATATTATTTATATTTCTTATACCAATTTTATTAATTTTTGAAGAATCTGGAGCTACTTTATACAAAACTACAAATGATAAGAATATCTTAGTTTCGTTTTTAGTTAAATATAAATTAACTATGTATAATTGGTGTAATTTAGATAGTTTTAAAGAAGGTTTATCAAGTTATATTAATTATAAATTTTATACACCAGTTGTATTAATATATTATGCTTCTATGTTGATTTATTTAACAATATTGGTCGGTATATTACATTTAATTTTAATGAGTGTTATTTCTTTATTATTAGATGTTGACCTACAAACTGTATTTAAAGATGATCAGGATTTTAAAGTTCAAGGATCTATACTTTTAACTATTGTTTTAGTATTATATTTATTATGGTTATCTATTTATAGTGCTTTTTATACTTTTATTTTACAATATGTTAAAACTGCTTTTAAATATAATAATGACATCAATGACTTTTTAAATGAAACTGTTAATAATAAAAATATATTTCCTATTTCTAAAAAGAAAAATAAAGAAGAACTATTTGATGATATTATTTATAGAAGATTTGAACCAATTTTGGTAATGCAAGAATATTACACTGATCTTGAAAGCTATCAATTTAAAGATTCTAATGAACGTGCTAGATTTATAGTTTTATACGTTATCTTAGAATATGTTAAGTATGTTAATAGCATTGTAGATAGTGGAGATTATCGGGATAAAGTTAAACATTATTTGCTAAATCCACTTGATAATAAAGATCTTTTAGTTGCTTTTACTCTTGAAAACTATCCTATGAAAGATTTTGTTGTTTCTAAAATTAAACCGTTTGAATATTTAGTTGATAATATATTTAAAGTTGAAATGACAACAAAGGAAAAATTAGAAATTAAAAAAGAATACAACAGAGTATTAAACGAAGAACTTTTAGATAACTTAAAGAAAACTAATGAAAATATTAACAGAATACAACCATATATTTATTCCGTTATTGTTGTTGTTATTGCTATGATAATTATTTATTTAATTGTAACTGCTGTTAAAAAACCTGAAATTATGGCAAGAGGTCTTTCAACGTTTAAAAATATGGCGGATACACTTAATAGTGTTAAAGATCCCAAAATAGTTTAATGATATATTTTATATAATTATTGTAATTAAAAAATGGATGAACCAACACAAAATATAATTAATATAGTATTCCTTGTATTAATTGCACTATTTGTTATATTAATACCTATATTTTATTATAATAAAAGTGATAATCTAACAATTTTTCATATAATCCACGCTATACCTATAGTATTTGTTATTATTTTAATATATATTAATGAATCAATTAATTTATTATCAGTATTTAGTTTTGGTTTATTATTAGCAAAGTTTATTACCAGTTATTATACTGTTAGCAACTTAAATAACTATTATCCTGATAGTCCGGTGCGAAATTATGTTGCTAATATGAAAGATATACTTAAAAATGCTTTTAAGGATACTAACATATATTTAAGTGTGTTTAAAAAATATTTACCAGTTATGGTTTTGAATGGATTACTAATGATCACATTATATGTTATATTTACAACTGATCTACGTGTTAATTTATCTTTAGCCAGTAATTGTGCTAAAAGTAATTATACAGTAGAATATACTAGTTTACGGAAAAAGATCAACGAGTTTGCTAAAAATAACGATAATACGCTTAAATTATATTTAATTATAATGATTATTAGTTTTTTATGCGCATTAGGTGTAATATTTTATTTATTATACACTGATACGGTTGAAATACAATATGTTATGATTATTCCTATATTAATATTCTTAATTGTATTTGCCAGTATGGTTATTGATAAAATTGATAAAAATTACTTTGATAATGATAAAGGAAGCACAGAAGCTACATCTATTGGTTCAATTTTAACACCTTTAATAACATTGCCTATAATAGGTTTATTTGGTGTATCGTTATTTATTGTATAATTATTTTTTTAAACATTTATAGTAATAATAAAATGTTAAAAGGTTATAATTCTAATATTGATACTTTACATACATTTTTAGCTAATGAACTTAAAGATAGTATTATCATACCTGTATTAACATCCAATATTGCTATTAACAGTGGTAATGATGATTATAGTAATTTTGCTTATAGTAATTTTGAATTAAATTGTAATATTGACTCTAATTTACAAAATAATATGACAAAAGATTTAAATAAAAGTAAATTAAAACATAGTATTATTAAAAATATAGCATATAGTAATGAAATTAAAACCCGTCAAGATGCTGAATATTATTTTAATAAAATAAGTAAAAATACAGAAGACGATTATAGAACAGATAAAATACCATATTATCTTGATTTTGTTAATGAATTTAAATTATTAAATGATGTTATTGATGCTAGTGATGATGCTAGAAAATCTGCTATAGAACTTAAAACTTTTATTGTAAAAGAAACAAATAATAAAGAATTACTTAAAAAAGCTACTGAAACCTATTTAGGTCCTACAATATTAGATAAATATAATTTAATAGATATTGTAGTATGTTGTGCGATCATTATAATAGCAATATTACTATATTCGGTTAAAGCTTATGTTAATATATATATAAGTGGTATATTAGCATTAATGTTTGTATTAATGATTGTATTTATAACAATGATATTTATTTAATTAGTATTATTAAGTAAATATATAAATTGTATAAAAAATGGATAATACAAAACATAATGAACTACTTAAGGAATATGAAAAAACGTATAGAAATGAATATTCAAAAATTACTAATGATTCTAAAGACTTTATAGAAAACTTAATAAAAACATTAATAAAAAAAAATATAGATAAAAAAGAATTAGTTAAAATACATCAACAATTGTATTTATACTATTATACAAAAATTGAAATAAAATATAAAGATTTAGTAGAATTTTTTAAAAATCCAAACAACAATGATTTTAGAGATACATTATATAAAATACGTAATAATTCTAATTTTATAGCAGATATAAAGTCTTTACAGACAGATTTAAACCAACTGTATCGGAACAAAAATACTCTTAAAACAGCAATAGATAATTTTTTAAAGGATGTTACAAAATCACAATGTTATATTGAAAACATTATTAATATTTTTAAATTATACAATAATGACCCTATAGATATTAAATTTATTAAACCCAAAATTAATAAAACGATTAGTAAAAGGGATAGACAATTTGAAAAAGGAATATTAGATAGTATAAACACAACAGAAAAATCTTTTTTAAAAACAATTTTGAGAATAGAAGGTGATATTAATGATGAACAATTTGCAAAGTTTAATGTCACGTCAATAAGTGGTCAAAAAGGAATAAATAATCAAAAAAAACAATTATTATATTTTTGCCAACTATTTTTAGAATTTGAAAATAATAGTTATAAAGATATAAATGATTCATTAAATAAAAATTATAATAACTTAATTGCTACATTAAAAGATCATATAAGTAATTTTTTAAAAGAAATAACAAACGAAAATTATGCAATAATACCAACAGTTAAAAATATGCCAGTGGGGCAGGATCATATAGCAACATTACATAAACTAAAAAAATATATTGTAAATGAAAGTTTAATTAATGAACTAATAGAAGAATATAATACCTATTTTAATTCTAGGAGCAAAATATCTAGTGAATTAATACAACAAAAAAAAAGCGAAGAATATAAAAAAGTAGCAAAAAATAAGAGTGAAGAACATAAAAAAGACTTGACAGACCTTATACCACTATCAAAAACTGAAAAATTTCAAAATTTAGCATCAAAATCAATTGAAAACATACAATCAAAACTACCAGCATATTTAAACAATATAATAATAATTATAATATTTTTAATATTTTTAAATTTATTTATAACTACTTATTTCTATTTTACAACTTCAATACAGGCAACAGCTAATAGGTCTAATTGTGGTGGTGCTAGTTTATGTGAAGCAGAAACACATAGACATTTATTCTTAGAAGATAATGGTAATGATAAAGCAAGAGATATTTATATAATTATTGTAGTTATATTTTCAATTTATTTACTTTCCGAAATATTTAAAAGTTATAAAGATGGTATTGGTTTTGAGGATGATAATAATGATTTTAAAGTTCCTATATTTGTATTATTTTTATATTTTATTTTTATTGTAGGAACTATAAGTGGTATTATAGAAAATGCTGATTTGAACGGTAACCCAAAAATAATAAATGTAGTAAGTAGTGCTTTATTTACGGTATATTTATTAATTATTGGTATTGCATTTTATTCAATAAAAGAAAATGCATTAGATAATAGTAAAATTTTAATTTTAACGGGTATTATACTATTAATATTAATTGTAGTAGAAATTGCTGTATTAGCTGAAGGTTCAAAAAATGATTTATTTAAAGGGTTTAGCGGTGATAATTATAACTTAATTAATCCAAAATTTAAAGCAAATACAGCATTACATATAATTTTTCTAGTTTTTTATATTATATTTTTTGCTGTTGTATTAGGTTTTAATAAAAATATTAAATCATTGCATATTTGGGGTCTTGTATTTTTAGCTTTTATATTATTTACATTATTTACGTTTATATTGTTAGCTAGTTTAGATTTTAAGAATACCACTCGTGATAAGTATTTACAGAATATAACAGGTAGTACTTTGGGTATGCAATATTTTGTATTACTTGCTCCATTGGTATGCTTATCGTTTTTTAAATCTGCTAATGCTATAAAATTAATAGTATTATATTATGCTATTTTATTCATTATATATTTATTTTACGTTTATTTTGTAAATCATAGTAATGAAACCGGTATTTTATCTTTAGAATCTTTTCAATTATATAACTGGGCAAGTGAAGATAAAAATGAAAAAGAAAAGGGTCCAGATAGTAAATCAAATCATAAAAAAGATTTAAATAAAGTCAATACCTTCTTTGTAGCAGTATTATTAATAATTTTAATTGTTATTAGTGGATTAAATAAAGATCCTAATTTAGATAATACAATATACGGAATTATAGTATTTATACTAGCATCTTATATTACAGGTATTGTATATTTATTGTATAATGAATTATTTCCTATACAACAAGCATCTTTTAAATATAAGAAAAATCTTGTAGATATTAATAATGAAATATCACAACATATTAAAGTAGAAGAAGAAGAACATACTATTGATAAAAATAAAATAAGAGTTTTTAAAATTGCTAATAATGCTGATGAACTTAAAGATATACACGATAAAATTAAACAATCAAGAAATAATGGCACAACAGGTAAAGAAAAACATATGAAAAACATAAGAGATATATTTAGTGAAATATCACCTAAAGGTAGTAGCTATGAAGACTATAGATCACAATCAATTGACCAAATGCAATATGAAGAATATATATATAGGTTTTTTTCAGTTTGGACAAATACTGAGTTTAAGTTTCAAGAATCTTTTGGTGAAACAATATTTGGTGATAATAATTTTAGTTCTTATACAAAGGTAGGTGAAGGTAACTCAAATGAAAATCAAAGTTATAAATTATATAATAGTATTATACTGAAATTACCTAAAAATAAAGCTGAATTAATACAATATGCAGAGGAAAATAACATTAATATATCAAGTTTAATTAAGAATACCGAAGCTGATACTTTTATACAGGAAGTATTTAAAATTCCAAAAACAAATAATATTGAATATGTAATTAAAAAGAATTATAAATATGTTACTGGTGAAGAAGGTGAAATACAGAAATATAAAGTATTATCCGATAAAGAACTGGATTGTTTATATTATAAAGAAGTAACTAATGATACTGAACAAAATAATGAAAAATTAGAAGAATCAATTAAAGATATAAAAAATATAACTAATGTAAAAACACTAACAATAACAAATATAGCTACTGCAACAACTGAAAAATATAATCAAAATAAAGATACCCCTGATAAAACAATATATAAATTAAATCAAGATATTTTTGATCATTATAAAAACAACCATACTAAAGGTATTGTTTGTATTGAATTAGCTGATGGTAAAAAATATAAAAATATACTACATTCCGAAATCACTTCTACAAAATATGATAAATTAAAACCTGCATTCTATACAATTGGATATGATTATAAAAATTATACTTATAACGATGAGGATGAAAATCACCAACAAATGAATAAAGACACTGCATATTCAATACCAGCTAGATATTATGCTTGTTCGTATTTAAATTATTTTCCAAATGAAGACGGTTCAATGAGTAAAGTTAAGTTTGCGAAGAATATAAAAGAAGATAATTATAATCCTTTAAATACTAAAAATACTATTATAGATAGAATAGCAAAAAGCTATAATGAAAATGCTAAAGAAACTAAAATACAACTAGCACCTGAAAAGTTCCAATTTTTATTAGTATTTTTAGTAATTTTAGCAATTATACTTTTAATGTTTTTATTTAATATAATTAAGAAATATTTTACAGGAGATGTATATACACCTCAAATGTATGTTTTAGGAATATTAGCAGTATTCTTAACAATATTTATATTTGGTGAAGTTATATTCGCAAGAATAAAATAAAAAGTTATATTCTCCAGAATAAAATAAATGGATGGTGGTTCTTTAAACTTAAGAAATGATGAAGTATTTGATAAACTAGATAGTGCCCCTAGAAAAGATGTTAATAGATTAATTCAATTACAAAAGGAAACAAATGCTAATAATATAGCTAAACAACGACGAGATAGTTTAAATGCTATTGAAGAAAGTTTGTTTAAATTAGATATTTTTGAAGATGCACCTTTAACATTTACAAAAGGACAAGAAAAAGAGGGGAAAAAAGCAGATAATGAAAACGAACTATTTCAAAGTATTGTTAATAATTTAAGCTCAGATAATGATAGTTTTTTAAAAAAGATCGAAACATTATATAATATTTTATTTAAATCTTATAAAAGCGAATTAATTATTAGAAAAAAACTAGGTAATTATGATGGGTCAATTAATGATGTAGATGAATATGTAAAAAATCGTATATTAGGAAGAATAATATTTAACATTGAATATTTTAGAAACTTTACTAAAGAATATGAAAAATATGATTTTGAAGATGTAATAAACAAAATTAAAAGAATACCTGAATCATCTATGTCACAGGAACAGAATAAGATTCGTGAAAATGTTAATGAATTATTAGACAAACCTAGTGACACAAATGACACAAATTATACAGATGCTGAGATAGATAAACTTATTAAACTAATTACTGGGGAAAAATCAGGTGGGGGAGAGGGAGAGGGAAATACATTTAGTAGTACAATGTTAATTGAAAAATTTATCATAGGGGAAGAGGGAGATGGAGGGGGAGAGGGAGGGGAAGAGGGAGGGGAAGAGGAAGATGGAGAAGTAACAAAACAGATAGTAAAAGTAATACCACAAGGATCTACTTTACTACAAAAATCAGTTGAGAGAATAGAGGAAGAGGGAGGGGAAGATGGAGATGAAAATTCATATAATATAGAATTAATTAAAGAAATTAATAATATTATTACGAATTATGAAAAAAGATTGAACACTATTGGCAATGAAGCAGCAAAAACTTGTATAAAAAATGGTGTAAAATTGATAATGCATATATTATATAGATTAGGATTAACTAAAAATAAAAAAGAACTAATACAAGGTGGATCGCCAGAAAAAACCACAGAATCTAATTTATTAGAATATATTGGAAGAAGTGGTGAAAATGCAATATTAGTATTAACAAAAGATAAAGAAATAACAAGTGAGAATGCTAAAAAAGCAATTAGTAATTTAATACTAACACAGTCGTTTTTATTTAGGAACTTGGATAATAAAGTCAATTTTTATGTATTAGAGGTTTTTTATGGTATTATATACGGGACACTATTAAATTATGATCTTATATTAAAAGAGGAAAACAAGTATATCATTGAACGTGTTGAAAACCTTAGTCAGGTATATAGCATAATTAATGATATTATATATGATCAAACTTATAGAACTTTAAAACAATTATATAATAGAAAATATCCTGGATATCGTAATATATTTAGAATTGATTCATTATACAATGATGTATTCACAAGAACAGAAACTAATAAAACCGAAAAAGGTAGTTTTACTGAAGAGAACGAATATATTTTAAGAGATTTAGTAATATTAAAAATTAATAATGGTGCTGTTGATATTGGAGAATTTCAAAAACTTTTAAATATTATGTATAAAAATAATGAATATCAGGACTTGTATAAATTCTTACACAAAGTAGCTAATATTTATAATTTAGGTAAGGAAATAAAAATATTAAAAGAAGCTGATTATGATGATGTAGTTAAAACAAAAACAGATAAATTAAAACAACAACTAGACAAATTAAAACCAGAACTAGACAAATTAAAACCAGAACTAGACCTAGACCTAGACAAATTAAAACCAGAACTAGACCTAGACAAATTAGAAACAGCACCAAAAGAGTTAGAAACACAACTAAATATATTAAAAACAAAAGCAAGCAAAATAATAGGTGATTCAAACACAACTATTGATTCTCCGGTTAATCTTCCTAATGGTACCGCTGGTACTGCTGGTACTGAAAATAAAACTGATAATGATCTACATAAAGTAATAGCGGCAATACTAGATCTAGAACCTCTTTCAGAAACCTTAACACAAACTAAAGATAAATTTTCAGGTAAAGATAAATTTTCAGGATTATTTAGCAAATATATAGAAAAAAATAAAAAAATGGGAGGAACAAATATACATCCTATAAAAATAGAAGCACCCGTTTCAGGATATGAAGAATCAACACCAAATAAAAAGAAATGTGATAGTTTAATAGTAGAACCTATGACTAGAATAACTGAACAACTTGATAAAAAACTTGGTGGAGGTTTGAAAGAAGATTATGAAAAAATTGAAATTAAAAAAGAAGAACTAAAAGCAAAACTAGAAAATCCAACAGTTGATGATGATATAACAGAGTCAATAACAGATAATGCTAAAAGAAAATTAAATAAAGTTAAAAATAATATAAAACAATTTTTTAATACTAAAGAAAACGTAGAAGAAGACATTCCAAAAGTTTTAGATGAAGAATATTTGGAAGAGTTAAAAAAGTTTAATATTAATGATGTTAAAACACAGTCTTATAAAGAATTACGTAAAAACTTATATCGTATTAAAAACAATGAATATTTTGAAGATATTAAAATAACAAATGAAGATATTTATACATTTATAGCAACAACATATGTTTTACGTGTAATTTCGCTATATATAACGATGTGGTTTATTCAAATTGAAATAGTTAAAGATGTAGAAAGTGTTATAGTATCATATATTCTAACATACATTTTATTATTTATTCTAATATATACTTTTGTTAATCTAAGTGATAATCAATTAGATACTAGTAAAAGCTTTTTATATTATTTTTATAGTAGAGTTAATTTTAGTTATACAAGATTTATAGTACATTTAGGATTATTATTGTTATTAATAATTATCCCATTTGTTATTCGCACAATTGATAAAGAATCAGCTTCTTATAAACATATTTCAGATACTGAAAAGAGATATCTATACACTTTCATAACAAATATGTCAACAATTGTTTGGGTTATATTATCAATAATCGCATTCTTTTTCAAATGATTTTTTCTGTTAAATCTATAAATGTTGAACCGTAATAAAATATTTAAAACTGTAAGAGATACTACAAATTCCTTAAATGTTTCAACAGGTAAAAAAATGGATAATTTTTATACAGAACTAATGACTTATGAAGATATGGTTCAAAAAAGATATGATAAAATAAAAGATATATTAAATACTATAAAATATCATCATAATAAAATACAAAATTTAGATAAAAATTATATAAATGCTGTATTTGGTGGTGGAAAAACAGATTTAGCAAAATTAATGAAAGATATTGATAGTGCTATTGATAGTATTGATATTTTAAATGGTAGTGATGGAATTATTAATAATTCTAAGTTTGATGAATTAATTAATAAAAAAAACAATGAGCTTAAAACAGAAATTAATGATAATGATTGGAAAGATGATAGTAAAATACAAAAAATACACGTTACTGAAAATAACAAAGTATTCTTTCATACAGCAAATGACGAACTGATTGAAATTAAAAAAGAATTTGATGAAAATAGAAAATATATTAATGATTTGGTTGAAAAAATAAAAAAAATTGAAGATCCTGTAAATCAATATATATTAGATAAAAAATTATCAAAAGATTTTCGTCAAGGTATCAAAGAAGGTATTCGTTCTTTAAGTAAATTAATAGATAATGATAGTAAAGATGATTTTCAAAAATTTAATACATACAAAAATAATATTACTAGCGGTTTAGCTTATGCTAAAGCAGAAGAAGAACTTGCAAAAAAGCTTGAAAAAGATCCTAATGCTTCTGACGATGTAAAAATATTACAACAATTTAAAAAAGATAAAAATAGCTTACAATTTATTTTTAATAGTTCAACATCAGGGCAATTAAAAGTAGGTGAATCAAGTAAGATTGATTTTGATTTTACTTCTAATTCTGATAATACCTATACTGAATTAACCTTTCCAACTGCTGATTATATACAAACTATATATGTTAAAATAATAAAAGAACCTAGAGGGGCGAAAAATAGTCCTAGTAAAGAGTATTTTCTAGATTTTGCCACAATAAAAAGAATAAATGATCAAAAAGAACTAAAAAGTTATGTGTCTAGTATATATACTAAACTAGAAAAGTATGCAGAACCAAACCCAATAGAACCAATAGAACCAATAGAACCAATATTAAACTATTTAGTAGATAACAAAATTTTTTCTATGGAATTGTTAAAAGAATTAGAAACAATACAAAACAAAACAATAAAAGAAATAGTAAAAAAACCAGAATACAAAGAAAAAATAAAAAGTAAATTATTGGAAGAATTTAAAATATTTAAAAAAACAACAGTAGGAGGGGTGAACTCAGAAAAAGAAGGCCTAGAAAAAGAAAGCCTTAAAAAAAACGTAAATAAAACTAATGAAATATTAAAAAAAATAAGAAAGCAAATTGAAGAAGATTATGATAAAGAACATAGTTCAACTAATAAATCCCAAGATCCTAATCAACCAAAACAAAATGATATTATAAAATCAGCTAAAACAATGTTTGGTGTTGATACACAACAAGAAGACGAAGATAATAAAATAACAAATAGTATAATTTCAAGTATAATTGAAAATTATGAAAAAGAAAGATCTTCTGTTAATACAATTGAAGATAAAATAAAGTTAGATACAAAGTTCGTGGATATATTAGATAGTTTAGGTTTAAACCTAGCTGATATTTTTAAAATTAACTTTGAAGATAAACTTGCATTTATCTTTTTTATTTTAATTTTACACATTGTTGTATATTCCATAATAGAAAGTTTAATTATGAATGATTATTTAACAGATATAGTATATATTATGGCAGTCTATGTTGGTGTATATTTCTTAATAATGTTTATTTTAATATTGATCTTAAACAAATATGTAAATTATAGGATGAAAAGTATGTTAAATTATTTGAATACTGATTTTAATATGCAATTAATAACAATGCATTTATTTATAGTATTTATGTTTTATATAATAGTATTAATTTTATCACAACATATTGATATGTTTGTAGCCAAAGAAGAAGACGATAAATTGCAAATACTTTATAGAATTGAAGTAATTTCAAGTATAATATTTATATTTTCGTCAGTATTCGTTATGCTTTTATAACCTTACATAAAATGTAAATTATATTTGTAGTTAAAACTACAATAGAATTACTAATATTAATATTGATGTTAGGATCTTCCGCTAAATATATATCATTATCAACATAATAAAAATTATATATTTTGTTATTTGAATAGATCTTAATATCACTTTGGTCTTTATTATCATTATTTAAAATTATAATTTTATAATGATTTTCGTCTATTTTACGATAACTATAAATACTATAATTTTTAGTATTTTGTATATTTTCTAATTTAATATTAACGCTGGTATCAACTGGTATATTTTCAACATCATTAATAGTATGATAAATAATATCATTCTCGTTTTTTTTATAAAAATGAAAAAGATTATCATTAATCCACAAAGGAATTATAGGATTATTATTTTTAATAAATATCTTATATGGTAATAATCTAGAAACACTATTAAGAGTATATTGAAAATCCGTTTTAGTAGATTGAATTAATAATGTTTTATAATGATATGTTGGTTGTGTATAAGTATCTTCAAAATCATAGGGTATTGCTACAACAGGCGTATTTCTTTCATTTTCTAATGTTTCTAAAACAGATTCTAGATTGTTTTCTTTATTAACTAATTCTAATACCGTTGTAAGTATAAGTTTTTTATTTTCTTTATTAAGTGCGTTTAAATTACCAAGATTTAAAGAATTAGAAGCAGTTCTAATATATTTATTAATATCTTCATTCTGCAATTCAATTCCAAGTTTATCTTTAATGTATTTTTTACAAGGTTCTATAAGATTATTCATTATATAAATATAATGTATCTAATATTTTGATAAAACTTAACGCACTATGATAATGATAATGTTATGATACCTACAATAATACTAAAAATCCCGAATATTTTATAAATATTAATATTAATTTTGTAAAAGTAAGCGAAAGCAATAGTAAGTATTGATATTTCTAAGGCAACAAATGCTCTAACATAACTAGGATTTTCAGCATAATTGACAGCATTTAATAATAATGTATAACTAGCAAAGTTCATAATAGCTAATAAAATTATACTGTATATATTGTTAGGTTTTAGAACTTGAATATTAGTAAAATAATGCATATAAATCAAAGACAATAAAGCAATAATTCCTGAAAACAAAAATAAATATCCAGCAATAACAAAACAATTATTACTATTAGTTAAATTTTTCATAATAAAGAACCCAAAAACATTTATGAATGTTACAGCAAGAATAAATTTAATCCATAATTCCATTTATTATATTTTAACAAAGTAAAAATGAGTTTTTGTAGTCCTTTAGCAAAAGATCAAAAACAATGTTTTGATACAAAAGATTTATCAGTTTTTATAGAAATTTATAATAAATATTTTAAAATTAAAATAAAAAAACCAACATATAGAGCAATTAATGATAAACTTAAAAATATTGTAGGAGATAAAAAACATTATCTTTGGTTTGATTACTTATGTCAATATTCTACTTTTGATGAATGTTTTAAATTAAATAATATATCAGATTCTCGATTATTACCTAAAAAACCTGCAGAATGGTATAAAAATAAAACAGCGTGGTTATCTAATTTCGATATAGAAGATGTTCTAACTCATTATCATAAATGTAAAAAATATAATTACGAATTTATAGGTGTATTTACAGTTGATTTTGCAGTTAAAGAAACGAATGGTAAATGTAAATATTATGATAATAAATGCACACCAAATATTCGTGATAATATTAAACATAATAAAAAATATTTAGGTATAGTTACTAATCTTGATACTTTTGATCAGGGTGGTAGTCATTGGACAAGTATTTTTATTGTAATAGATCCTACACTACCATCATATGGTATATATTATTATGATAGTGGTGGAAATGGAATACCTAAATTAATAATGTTATATATAAATGAAGTTAAAAAACAATTAAAAGAATTATATCCAACAAAACAATGTAAAATAAGAGTAAATAAAAAGCAATTTCAAAAAACTTCAACAGAATGTGGAATGTTTGCTATAACATATCAAATAAGATGGTTAACTAAATTGTTTAAAAATAAAAATACTAGCGAACAAGATGTTCTTGATAATACAATAATGACTGATAAAACAATGATTGAAAATAGAGACAAAATATTTTCACCACGATTGGTGTAATAATATAAACCTTATATAAGAACATTGAAATTTGAATATGGAAAAATGATATATAAAAAAAGAAATATAATAGAAATAAATGCGTGTTTTAGATAAATTTAATAAATTCATAGATAAATATGCAATAAAACAAAAAGGACAATCTTACACGCATATTAGTATTGGTAATCCTAAAGTTTCTTATAATATTCCTGATGACAAATATAAAAAGTTTATAAGTCTTTATAGTCAGGTAGTTGCTAAAGAGATACCATTACACTTTGTAGAAAAACCATTAAATCCTAGTTTATTACGTGTAGATCTAGACTTTAGATTTACTCCAATTTTTGATACAAATGGTGTAGTTTCCTTGGATCGTAATAAATATTTTACAAAATCTCATATTGAAAATATTGTTTTTTCATATTTTCAAATTATTTACGATCTGATAGATATTGATGATGGTATTCATTGCACTGTAATGTTGAAAGAATCACCTATGCATATTAAAGATGATACTAAAGATTTTGTAAAAGATGGTATTCATCTAATTTTCAATGATTTTATAATAGATCATAAAATCCAACATTTTATAAGAACTAAAATATTAGAAAAAGCTAATCTAATTTTTTCAGGTATTTTTGCTAATAATGATTATGATGATATTGTTGATAAATCTATAATAGATTCAAATTGTTGGCAAATGTTTAAGAGTTCTAAATTAAATCAAAAACCATATGATATTCATTATATTTATTCATATGAACATAAAGATTTAATTGAAATAGAATATGCTACTACAGATAATGAAGATGACGATGATAATGAAAGCACTACAGATGAATTAGATCAAGTAAAAGCAAATGTTAAGTTATTTTCTATGCGTCAAACTGAATATGTTGAAAGATCAGTTAAAAAAGCTTATCAAAAAGAAATTAATGAATATATTACACAATTATTTCCAAATAAAGAAAAAATTCGTAAATATGTTGATAATATGTTTTTAACCGATATTCGCAATACATTAAATAATAAAGTAGATGATGAAAAAATTGAATTGGTTAAAAATATTGTAAATATTTGTTTGAATCCAAGTAGAGCTGATGATTATACATTATGGATACAGCTTGGAATGGTTCTAAGAAATATTGATATGCGCCTATTAGAATTATGGGATGATTTTTCAAAAAATAGCACAAAGTATAAAGCACGAGAATGTATGAAGAAATGGAATAGTATGAAAGATGATAACTTAGGTTTAGGAACTTTGATTTACTGGGCTAAACAAGATAATCCTGAAAAATATACTGAGATTATTAATAATTCGTTATTTAAATATACTGAACAAGCTATTGAAAGTCTTACACATTATGATGTAGCATTGTTAATTTATAAAAAATTCAATGATGAATTCAAGTTTATAGCAAAAGATGTTTGGTATATGTATAGTAAAGAAGAACATCGGTATGTTACTATGATGGAAGGTATTGATCTATCTACTAAAATATCTACTGATATTGTAGAATGTATTAAAGCCAGATCAAAGGAATGGACTATTCAGGCTATGAATCCCGAACTAGATCCAGATATTAGGCAAAGATGGTTAAAAAAAGCTGAAAAAGCAGAAAAACTAATTAATAATTGTAGGTTATCACCTTTTAAGAAAAATGTTATTAATGAATGTAAAACGTTCTTTCAAGCAAGATCTTTTGAATATGATCTAAATGAAAAAGGCAATTTAGTTGGTTTTAAAAATGGTGTATTTGATATTACAAAAGGTATTGAATTTAAGAATGATATAACTGATATTGGTTTTCGTGAAGGTAGTCCCGCAGATTGTATTAGATTTAGCACTAATTGCAATTATAAACCTTATGATAAAAACGATCCTATTGTTGCTGAAATTAATGATTTCTTGTCTAAGGTTCTACCTGATAAAGAAGTTCGTGATTATTTAATGATACAATTTGCTTTAGCTTTAGATGGAAACTTTAGACAAGAAAGATTCTTCATTCTAGCAGGTAAAGCTGGTAGTGGTAGTAATGGTAAATCAACATTAATTAATTTAGTTGAAAAATCATTTGGTGATTATTTCTATACTATGAATGTATCCTATATTACTCAAAGTCGTAGTGGATCTAGTAATGCTACACCTGATATTTATAAATCTAAAGGTGTTCGTATGGTCGTAATGGCTGAACCAAATGAAAATGATAAATTGAATGTTGGTAAATTAAAAGAAATGACTGGTAATGATACTATGACCTGTCGTGGATTGTATAAAGATCAAATGGAGTTTAAACCGCAATTTTCAGTATTCTTAACTTGTAATTATGTTCCTGAAGTTAATTCTAATGATGAAGGAACTTGGAGACGTATTAGACTAATTGAATTTACTTCAAGATTTGCTGATAATCCAGATCCAAATAAACCAAATGAATATCTAATTGATCGTGATATGCCAAATAAAATTAATAAATGGAAAGAAACCTTTATCTCAATGTTATTACATATCCGTATTCATTTAGATGTAACTAATATTCGTGAACCAAAAATAATTAACGATGCTACTAAAAGATTCTACGCTGAACAAGATTTAATTGCTCAATTTATTTCAGATAAAATTGAAGAAACTGATGACAATGATGATAAACTATTGATTGAACATATCTTTCCACATTATAAAAATTGGTTTAAATCAAATACTATTTCAACAAAACAACCATTATCCAGATCTCAATTACAAATACAATTGGGAAGAACTGAATTATTTACTCGTAATAAAATAGCTGAAGGTAAATGGATTAATATAAGAATAAAAGAAGTATAAAAATGAATATATCATTATTAATAAATAATGGCATCTGTAATACCTTTAATGTTAAATAATCTTGCGGAAATGTTAGAAGATCGCAATGATTTTTCTGCTGAAACTTTAAAAAATATTAAGACTGATGATTTTTATGGTTATGATCCGGTTATAGTATATGCACCAAAAACCTGTGTTATTATAGCTTTAAATCAAGAATCTAAAAAAAATGTTATAGCTAAACTTAAACCTGATAAAAAAACTAGTAAAACAGCTGAAGAACTTGATGTATTTAAAGAATTTGTTTTGGAACATAGGAAATATATCAATTATATTATCGTTTTTGAAGAATTAACTACTGCTGATAATAAGTTGCTAGTTACCTTTGATAAAACTTTAAATAAAATTGATGGTTTATTATCAATATTTATGTTCTCAGATTTACATTTTAATCCTACAAAACATCATTTAGTTGATAAACATACTAAACTTAATAGAGATGAAATTAAAGATCTTATGACACATTACAATATTAAATCTAAAACTCAATTACCTATTATATTGAAAAGTGATCCTATTTCAAAATGGTTAGGTATTCGCCCAGGTGATATTGTTAAAATTGATCGTTATAATCCTAATAGCGGTCTAACATATTATTATCGTGCGTGCGTATAAACATTATTTGTTATTTTTATTATTATTATGAATTACTATGATGATTTAGAAAAAGGTTATGATAAAACTATTTTAATTTCTAATTTAGTTAGAAATGCTTTGATTGATAAACAATTGTGTGAATTATCTAGAATGTTTATGCGAGACCATATATCTATTTATATTTTACGTTTAACTAATAACAAATTTTATGTAGGTAAAACTCATAATATTTTTATTAGATATAAACAACATTTAAATGGTAATGGATCTTTTTGGACTAAAAAATATAAACCACTTTATATTGATAAATTAATTGAAGATTGTGATGATTATGATGAAGATAAAATGGTTAAAATATATATGAATAAATACGGCATAGATAATGTTAGAGGTGGAACTTATATTCAAGAAAAATTATCAAATAATTCTAAAAGGTTTATAATAAATGAATTAAGAATGGCAAATAACCTATGTTTATGTTGTGGTGCTAATGATCATTTTGCTAAAACTTGTATTTATAAAAGTTTATATACCTATTTCATTACCAAAATTAAAAACTTATTCTTATAATAAAAATGGTTTATGAATCTATTCAAAAACGCATATTTGATGACTATTTTGAACAAACTCCAGATTTAAGTAATTTATATAGTTGGATGATTGAACCAGGACCTGATGAGTTTATTATTGGGGATAATGTAAATGAATTAAACAATATTTCTGATTTTTTAACGGTTGGAACTAGTGGTAGTGATTATGATTGTAATATTAAAGATGAATTACATTCAGCTGTATATTTATCTAATATAGTTAAAACTTCGAGTGATCCTCCTATTGTTTTAGAACAATTTGATGACAATAATGCTATGCATTATATACCACATTTTCCAACTTATTTAATAAATAAAATTGATACAAATCATAAAGAAAAACTTAATAAAATATTTAATATATATCAGTTGTATGATCACGTTATTAATAATCCAAATGATGTTGCATCTGGTTCTATAACAGTTTATAATTTTATAGATCAAACTTCTACTACATTGAATAATACTAATCGTGATCAAACAATCTATCCAAATAATTCTCTTTCACATTATGATTATATTATAGGAACTAATGCTACTAGTATTAGAGACAAACTAACACCAAATCTCTTATATACTTGTAGAGGTATTTATTTAGTTTTATTATATAAAAATATTGCAGATGTTTATATTAGTTATTACAAACAATGTGACACTAAAATGGATGCGGATGAAATTGATAGCACACAACAAAGATATTGTTCTTCTTCTGCAATTACACAAATTAATACGCTTATTGATAGTTTTTTACTTAGTTCTATTGACAAAATATTTTTATTTGCACATTATAAGTTAAAGGTTACTTATAGTTCTAACACATTAACATTAGATGAGGCTGGAACAACATCATCTACTTTTTTTAATACATTAAATACAGATGAACACGTTATTTATAATATAAATAAAAATAAATATATTAATATTGTTAATAATATTACTAAATCTAGTAATTCTTATACTTTAGCAGAAGGCGATATTGAAGGAACTATAGATAGTAATTTTACCAATGGTGATAAATGTGTAATATTACCAAAAAAATCAGATTATGCTTCATATACATATGATGAGGCAACAAGTAAATTAAGTAGTGCCAATGAAATATTTAATAAAAATAAATCAGAGTATCAAAAAAGTATTGGTAATTATAATGCTATCCAGGGTTCATTTAATAATATTGATTATATTTATTATTTAACCATTATTATTGTGATAATATCATTAGTAGCTATTGTAGCTACAAATTCAGAACAATCAAGAAAAACTAGAGTATTTATTATTTTAGTAATAGTTCTTTTAACATATGGTATGATCTTTTCCTTTATTGAAGTTGCTAAAAGATTTACTGAAAACTTTTCTACAAGTGATGCAACTACTGTTGAAATTTCAAACAAAACAGGTATTCTTAATACTAATTTTATAAGATATTTAGAACTGATTTATATGGAATCGTCTAATTATGGTATGACACGTTTATATAATACATTAACAGATACTAGTAATAAAGAAACACAAAATGTTAGAAATAATAATAAAGTATTAGAATCTTCAATTAATCGTAATGATGCTACAACAAATGCAGAATGGCATAGATTATTCCAAAGAACTTTATTTATTCATACAACTTTTTTGTTTTTAATATTGGTTTTAACCTATTTATGGTTATCAATTATAATGCCTGATATGAATATTTATTTATTATTTATAACATTAATTGCTTCTATGATATTAATTTTTTACTATTTTAGAAATCTTCATAGGGTTGTAAGAACTGAATATAAACACAGGTATTGGACAAAGATGAGCGTATAAAATTAATTTATATATTAAAATAAAATGTCTTCTTCTAACATTGATATTAAGTTTTTTAATGAGTATATTGTTAATCAATTTTTAAATGTATCCGAATATAGTAGAGATTGTAATATTGATGGTATGTCTAATTTAAGTAATTTAATTAATAACACTTCTAGTAAATTTGTTGTTGATATTGGTAGTGATACTATTCTTAATATATTAGAATATAATGCTGATAATATGGTAGGTGATATTAGTAATATACATAATATATATTGTAATGAGGATTATATAACACATTTTAGTAATCAAAATGTGTTAGAAGATGGTATGGAATGTAATTTTACACTTGATGAAGAGGGATTATTAAAAATTAACGATAATTATATATTATCTATGAAGTCTAATAATTGTAATATTATTGATATTTCTACACACACTACGTGGGGATCAAGTAATGATACTTATTATGATTATTATAATAGATATAACTATTTTAGCAATTTTGAGAATGAAATAGAATTAGTCGATTATAATATAAAAACAGCTTTTAGTCAAAAATTAATTAATGATGTTGAAGCTTCCGCTAATTTAGTGATTATTAATAATAAAATAACTGAAATAGTAAATGCAAATGAAGAAAAAGATCTTAAAAGCTTACGTATATATGTAACAGCATTAAAATATTATTATTATGTTATATTACTTGTTATAACTCATTATGTTATTAGTAAATTAACAGCAAAATTTTCAGATTATCAACCTTATATTGATATTGAAACTAAATTTAGAGAAAAATTAAGTAGAAAAAACAGTGACTTAAATAATTTTAATGTAGATGGTAATAGAGTTCTTAAAGATAATATAAAAGACAAAAATGACTTGTATAAAGCAAACGTAGATAAATATAAAACCAAAAATAATGAATTAAATAATATTCTTAAAAATAATTTGTATAATAATATATTTTTGTATATTACAATAGTAGTGTTAATTTTAATATGTTTAGGTATTATTTATATTAGTAATCATAAAGCATCATTAAAATCTCAATATGCTATAATGATTATAGCATTTTTAATATTATATTATATTGTTTATACTAATATGACTGTTAATATCACAGAATCATTTGATTCACAAGAAAATAAAGATTTATTAAATAAATTAATATTAAAAGTTATAGGTTATTTAGAATCTGTTAAAAATAATATTGATAATCAGTATATTTATTCAGCATTAAATAAAGAAAAGAATAAATACGATGGATTTGCAAAATCAAGTAATTCTAAGCTTAATAATTTAGAATTAGTATTAAACGATGAGTTTATCAATGCTATTAAAAGCAAAGAATTAGTTAAGTTTTTAATATTATTTACTGCTATTTGTATAATTAGTTATATTGTTTATACAAATACCGAAGATCCTGCAACAACTAGTATAATATTTATTATATTATTGATAATAATTTTAATGATCTATTTTTATAATATTAATCTAATGACAAGAACAAAAGCTGATACAAAATATTGGAATCATAGAATGGTTATGAAATAAAATAAAATTAAAATAATAAATGCCAATAACTAGTAATAATGTTGAAAATACTTTAAATGATTTTCGTGATTTAATGAAACCTTGTTTTATTAATTCAGCTAGTTTTTCTAACATTGAAGTTAATATTGGTAGTGGAATAAAAATACCACCTATAATACAATCTTATACAACTACAAACCAAATTACAGATAGTGGTCTAACTGTCACTACTTCTACATACGTACCTACACAAATAGATAAAATTAGTCAGGCTACATATGATAAGATTCAAATTTATGATACTAGTAGCGGTAGTAGTGTTTCAACTTCAATTAATACTTATATATCTTATGATAAATATACACTACAATATATAAGAACAGCGGTTGATAGTGCTCCTAGTGTTAGATCAACGCATAGAGAATATTTATCACATTTAATATATCATTATATTCAGCTTATAATTTTATCTGCGATTGCTATTAAAATTAATACTAATCAATCTGGAGAACTATACGACTCATACAAAACATATATAACAAATTATATAACCAATGTTAGAGATATAGATACAGAACAACCAATACAAAATTACGTTAGTAATAAAAGCAAAGTTTCTAATTCAAGTAGTTCTTTTGTAGAACAAAAAACATATAATAAAAAGATCATCAATGAAATTGAAGATAATGAAAGACACTTAGATTATTTATATCTATACATTTATTTTATTATTACCTTATTAATAGTAATAATATTATTTTGTATATTATTTAAAAATAAAAATAATTATTTAATAGCTGTATTAATTTTATTGATATTAATAAATGCGTATTTTTCAAAATATGTTGTTTTAATTGAAGGATTTGCAAATATTGTAAATGGTGATAATTGTGATACACATAAAGGTGAGCTAATAAAATTTCATTTATGTCAAGCTTTAAATGTAGCATATGAACGTTTTAAAAGTAATGAGATACCAATTATTGAAGGTGTAGCAACTAAATTAATTGGAGAAAATAAATTATATAAAGAATTATATGCTAAAACTAAAAATCTTAACATAAATATGGAAGATAAAATAAATATAGATACATTTTCATTTTATCGTCGTAAGGCTTATACAAATCTATTTATGCGTATAGTAATATTAGCAATATTATTGTTAATATTATATAATATATTTGGTTATAATTATATTATTGTGATATTAGGTATAGTATTATTTTGTTTAATTTTAATGGTGTATTTTTATACCTTAAAACATATAAATAGAACTAATTATAGTAGTAAGAATTGGAATCATAAATATATGTATTCTAAGTAAAATAATATTATTATAAAATAATGACAATTGATACTTTATTTACACAAATTGACAGTAGATTTAATAGCGAATTAAGTACTTTAAGAGACAATATTAAAAACAATATAACAACTGCTAAGGGGGAAAACAAAATAAGATCAGTATATGAAAATGGTAGTAATTTAAAATTAGAATATACTCATAGTTCAACTACTACTCTTTGTAATCACGATATTGCAGGATTAGTAGATTTATTTGAACAATATTTAGTAACTGATATAAGTGAAAATTCAACTATACCAAAATTAGATTATAGTATTAATACTGATATTGATACAAGTTATAGTAATTTATCATCAATGAATAAAACAATAAATGATAATAAAAATACTGAAAAATTAATTAGAAATGATATTACTAAAACTACCAATAATATTGATTTACAATATTATGAATCAGTAATAGTATTTATAATATTAATAATATTTATAGCTATAACAATAGTTTTTAATTTAAATAATAAAAAACAATATGTAAAATATTTAATACCAATATTGATTTTATTATTTGTTATAATATATATATTTAATAATTTATATATTCAAATAGAACCTTTTAATTCAGGTCCAAACTTATTTGGATTTGAGGTGTTTAAAGGTGAATCACACATAACAACATCATATAGCTCTCAAATAAATACAATTCCTACTGATGTTAATAATTATTATGATGTTTTTAAATATTTAACTGGTAAAGATATATATGATGTTCCCAGTGCGGATCCTGTTTTAAATAGTTTAATTACAACATATGCTGTATTAGATTTTATGTATAAGTTTAAAAACATTTATAAAGATCAAGGATTAGCAAAGAAAGAAAGAAACAAACAATATATCAATGAAATAAATAAAAATCTTAAAACAGAAGTAGATAAATATCAGCATATAAATGCATTAGTAAAAAGATCAGTTAAAAATACTAAAAATCATTATAATAATTTATATTTAACTACATTGTATTATAGAGATATTGTATATTTGTTAATTTATTTAACAATTATAAGTATTTTATTAAATGTAATTTTTATAGAATTTGGATTTAATTATAGTGATAAAAGAGTTTTGGGATTATATATATTTTTATTTATATTAGGAATAGTAATATATTCTTATAGATATTTAATAAGAGTTAAAACAAATCCACGTAATAGATATTTCTAATTAACACTTTTAGCATTTTTCCACAATTCAGAGTTTTCAGGATCATATTTTTCAATATGTTTGCACTTACCCCTATACTGATAACCAGGGCAGGAACAAATAATTTTTTTAGGTGTATTTTCATTTTTCCAAATCATATAATACATTTCGTATTGTTTATTGTTATCAGTCTCACTTTTAATAAATATTTTGCGGATATCAACCGTAGATGTCATTATAATTATTTATTTTAGAATGTCATCGTTTTTTATTATTAAAATGTTTAATTCTTTTGCTTTTTTCATACTAGTTGAAGTGCTATTAAGATCTTTAGTTATTAAAACATCTACAGATTTTGAAACAGTAGAAACTACTTTACCATTATGTTGTTCTATTAATTTTTCAAGATCTTTATTTCTAACACCAGTAAAAGCAACCTTTTTACCTACTAATCTAGGATCTAAATATGGTAGTGCTATTGGAGATGCATCTATGTTAACATTAGAATAATATTTATTGTAAAATTCTTTAAAATTATCAAAACCTTTTAAAAATTGTTCAGCATTAATTTTACCAATACCTTTAATTTTAATAAGATCATCCAGTATTACATTATCAGTTAAAATATTTGTATAATTACTAATAATAAGTTTAAGTTTTTTAGAACCTAAAGACCTATCAAATATATTTGAACCTGCCATAATATCTTCTATACCTCCTTTATATTCCAAAGCTTCTTTAATACAATTCATAATTATTTCAATCTTTTTATCTCCAATACCTTCAATACCTTTAAGATCATTAGCATCTTTAATATCTAAAATATTTTCTAATGTTTTAAATCCCTTATTATACAATTTAACTATAGTTCCTTCTGCTAGATTTTTAATTCCTAATGTTTTAAAAAAATGCGTAGTTCTTCCTGTTCTTTGTGTTTGCGGTGATTCTTCATCTTCTTTTTTAACAAATATTGCATCCGTATTTGTTTCATCCCATTCCCAATTACCATCAGGCATTTTAGGTTTAACTTTCTTAATAACTTCAATAATCTTAGGTATTACTTGTCCTGAACGCACTATTTTAATTTTAGCATCTTTACCTATACCATTTTCTTGTATAAACTTTGCGTTATATCCAGAAGCACATTCAATATTAACTTGATCAATATTAACTTTAGTAAAGATAACTCTAGGTTTATATCTATTGTCTTTAGATAATTTATATTCTACATCTATTACGGTTGTAATCGCAGTTTCATCTAATTCCGCATTTTTAAAAGCAAACGAAAAATCTGGATTACCTGATTTGATATTAGGATAATGTTGTGAATTGTCGGTTATAACAATACCATCAATTTCATAATTTGATTTAGTTTTAAATGTATTTAATATTAATTTAAGATCTTTAATGGTTAAAGGTTCTTTTAATAATTGATATTTAACACAATTGGTTTTAACCAATTTTAATTGTTCTTCTATTGTTATAGGTTTATCAAGAACATTGTAAATTACTAAATCAACCAAAGATAATAAAGGAATATTTGGGGTTTTAGCATTTACTAGACCTGCCACTACATTTCTAGCATTAGAACCATATTCAGTTTTCCATTTATGCTTAGGTATTATTAATTCACCTCTAACATTTTCAGTATCTATTTCAGGTAAACTAATGTGAGGTAATATATGGCTTATATCGCTTCCAATTTTACCATTACCTCTAGTATATAATTTATTTTCAGTTTTATTGTAAAATGCAGATATTCCATCAAGTTTTTCAGATATTACGTAATTATTGGATTTATATTTTTTAATCCATTTTTGTAAATCTTTATCTTCTTTAATTTTAGTTTGTGATCCTAAATGATATGGAAGTTTTACGCAATTATCTTTTGCTTCACAACCTATTAATTTAAAATATTTATTTTTAGGATCTAATTTTTGTAATTGTTCCCTTAAGTCATCGTATTCTTTATCAGTTATAATTGGATTACCTAATGTATAATGATAATCATATTCTTTAAGTTTATCAACTAATTTTTGAATATCGGTCATTATTATTTATTAATAATAAAAATCATTTTTCTATAATCTATTATTTTAGTATAGAATACATAAAACATTCTACGCAATTATTTTTACGGTGTTTAATACATATATTTTTACAATATTTACACCTTGATTTTCTACGATTATGAGGACAAACTTCACTACCACCACATTCGTAACATCTTGATTTTTGACGATTATGAGGACACAGTTTCATAATATATCCACATTCTTTACAAGCACTTTTTCTACGATTATGAATACAAATACTATTACCTTTGCATTCATAACATACTGTGCGTTTAATATTATGAATACAAAAAGAACCACCACCACAATCTTTACATAATGTTTTACGTTTATTATGTAAGCATTTTATATGTTTTTTTGTCATATTATACAATTAAGAAACTATTTATTTTACACTCAATACACCTTGTTTTTTCTTTGTTATGAATACATTTTTTAGGTTTATATCCACATTTATAACACATATCTTTTCTACGATTATGTTGGCAAATATTAGATCCATAACAATCACGACAATTTCTTTTTTGACGTTTATGAATACAAATATTAGAACCATTACATTCTATGCAATTTGATTTTCTACGATTATGACGACATATTTGACTACCCTTACATTCTTTGCATTTTGATTTTCTACGATTATGAAAACATCTTTTATTATTTTTGGTAAGTTTTTAAACAACTAAACATTGTTGTAAAGCTAATTAATTTTTTAAGATTATCATTTATAAAAAAGATATATTAATTAAAAACTTGTGTATCTAACACATATTGTATTGATATTTGACTATCGTAGAAATTATTTTACATAAAATGATTTAAGTTTATATTAAAAAACTATTTATATATTTATTTATTTTACATTCTTTGCATTTTGATTTTTGTTTGTTATGAGGACATATTATGTTTTTACAATCAACACAATTATATTTTCTACGATTATGTTCGCAAAGTTTAGGTCTATAACCACATTCATAACACATAGTTCTTCTACGATTATGTTCGCATATACCTTTACCTTTGCATTCTTTGCAATTTTGTTTTTGAAGTTTATGAATACACATTTGACTACCATAGCATTCATTACATTGAGATCTTCTACGATTATGAATACATATTTGACTACCTTGGCATTCTATACATTGATTTTTTCTACGATTATGTTCGCATATACCTTTACCTTTGCATTCTTTGCATCTTGATTTAATACGTTTATGAATACATATATTAGATCCACCACAGTCTTTACATTGTGATTTAACACGTTTATGAATACATATATTAGATCCACCACATTTATAACATTGTGATTTAGAACGATTATGAATACATTTAGCCATTATATAATTTTTTTTATATTATCATTTTTATACTAAAAAACTATTTATATAATTATTTATTTCACATTCTTTGCATTTAGATTTTTGTTTGTTATGAGAGCAAATTTCACTACCTTTACATTCTTTACATTGCGTTTTTCTACGATTATGCTGACATATTGAAGAACCTTTACATTCTTTACATCTTACTTTTTGACGATTATGTTCACATATTGAAGAACCTTTGCATTCTTTGCATTTTGATTTAATAAAATTATGAACACATATATTTGATCCACAACATTCTTTACAATTTTGTTTTTGACGATTATGCTGGCATATTGAAGACCCTTTACATTCTTTACAATGTGATTTTTGTTTATTATGCTTACATATTTGGGAACCTTGGCATTCTTTACATTGAGATTTTCTACATTTATGAATACATATTTGGCTACCGTGGCATTCTATACATTGATCCTTTCTACGATTATGCAAACAAATTTGTGATCCACCGCATTGTTTACATCTTGATTTTCTATTATTATGTTGACATATTGAAGAACCTTTACATTCATAACATTGAGATTTTCTACGATTATGAGGACACTTGGGCATTATATATATATTTTATACTAAAAAACTATTTATATATTTATTTGTTTTACAATTAACACAATTGTATTTATTTTTGTTATGTTCGCAAAGTTTGGGTCTATAACCACATTCATAACACATAGATCTTCTACGATTATGTTCGCATATATTTTTACCTTTACATTCTTTGCAATTTTGTTTTTGACGTTTATGAATACATATTTGAGAACCATTGCATTTTTTACAATGTGGCTTTTGACGTTTATGAATACATATTTGATTACCGTGGCATTCATAACAAGATGATTTTATACGATTATGGGAACAAATATTTGATCCACCGCATTCTTTACAAGTTGATCTTACAAGATTATGAGGACATATTTGGGAACCTTGGCATTCTTTGCAAAATGATTTTTGACGATTATGAGGACATATTTGAGAGCCTTGGCATTCTTTGCATATATATTTTATGCAATTATGTTTGCATATTTGACTAAACATTATTATTTTATACTAAAAAACTATTTATATATTCATTTGTATAACATTCTTCGCATTTAGATTTTTCTTTATTATGAGCACATATATTAGCTTGCTTACAGTCCTTGCATCTTGATTTAATATTATTATGTTCGCATACACCCTTGCATTCTTTACACTTTTGTTTTTGACGATTATGAGAACATATTTGAGAACCTTTGCATTCTTTACAGAATGATTTTATACGATTATGAGAACAAATTGAAGAACCTTTACATTCTTTACAGTGTGATCTCTGACGATTATGAGAACAAATTGAAGAACCTTTACATTCATAACATTTAGATTTTTGTTTATTATGTAAGCAAAGTTTAGGTTTATAACCACATTCATAACATTGAAATTTTCTACGATTATGTTCGCATATTGAAGAACCTCTGCACTCATAACACTGTGATCTCCTACGATTATGTTTGCATATTTCACCACCTTTACATTCCTTACATCTTGATTTTCTACAATTATGAACACATTTAGGCATTATATTAATTATACTAGAAAACTATTTATATATTTATTTGCTTTACATTCATCGCATTTAGATTTGTGTCTGTTATGAGAACATATTTCACTTCCTCCACATTCTTTACATCTTGATTTTCTAAGATTATGATTACATATTTCACCACCTTTACATTCCTTACATCTTGATCTAATACGATTATGTTCGCATATATTTTTACCTTTACATTCTTTGCAATTTTGTTTTTGACGATTATGAGGACATATTTGAGAACCTCCACATTCTTTACAAAATGATTTTATACGATTATGAGGACAAATTGAAGATCCTTTACATTCATAACATTTAGATTTTTGTTTATTATGTTCGCAAAGTTTAGGTTTATAACCGCATTCATAACACATAGTCTTTCTACGATTATGTTCGCATATACCTTTACCTTTACATTCTTTGCAATTTTGTTTTTGACGATTATGAGGACATATTTGACTACCTTTACATTCTTTACAATGTGATTTTTGACGATTATGAGGACACTTTAGCATTTATTACAATAATATTATTAAATATCATTTTTTTATTTGTTAAAAATTCATATTATATATTTTACATTCATTACAAAAATCTTTATGTATATTATGATAACATACATTTTTATTATTACACTCTTTACAATTTGCTTTTCTACGATTATGTTTGCATATTTGACTTCCTTTACATTCCTTACAGTACTGTTTTTGCCGATTATGTGGACATCTTTTAGGTTGAAAACCACATTCTTTACATCTTACTCTTTTTCTAAAATGTTGGCAAAAACTAAGACCGCAATATTTACACTCAGATTTACGACGATTATGTTGGCATAACATAATTATAAAAATAAAATATTGTTTATATATTATAATTAAATATATATTTAGATTAACATATATTCAAGTAGTTTCTTTTTAGATTTGATATCTTTCATTGATGATATAAGTGCAATATTAACGTGAGGAATAGTTGAATAGAATTCATTAGACAGTGATAGCAATTTTTGTTGATCTTTATTTGTTTTTATTTCTTTTTCGAGTTTTTTAAGAACTTGCTGTCCTTTTTTAATTTGATTAACTGAAAGTTTGCCAAGAGGATAAATGTTAGACTGCATTATAATTTTTTTATATTTATGTTATCATTTTTTATTTCTAAATTTTGAAATTAATCTACTTGTTAATACAATATATTCTAATGGTATTGGTTCAAATATACTATCATAATTTTTTACAGACAAATATAAAGATCGTGCATATGATATTGCTACACAAGATCCTTCATTTGTTTGTTCAGCTTTTCGTTTAATAAAAGTTAAATTTGGTATTATTTTAATAAGATTTTTAGTTCCAACATCAGCTGTTTGTTTCCAAGGATCTATTATATGTAGATTTTTATTATTTTTGAAAATAATTCTTGCGTGTCGATTATAAGCAATTAGTGCTATAGTGTAATGAGATTCAATAAAATTATTAAGATCTTTTGATATTACATTGGTATTTCTAATATTAAGATATTTAGGATAAATATTTTTGAATTTATCCAATTTACTATTTAAAAACTTTGTTGATAGTTCAATCGTTCTAGTTGAAATAGCACATTTACTAAATATAAATTGCCCAGATTTATTAACAATTGGATTTGATAATTTATTACCTGGAATTAATTTAGATAACCATTCTGGTTCATTAAATGGTATATCAATACCAATAATACCATCTGTTTTTAATTCTTTAGTTGGACTATCGGTTAATTTATAGCTATTGTATTTCTTATTAATACTGTTTATTATTATTGATAATAATTTTAAGTTTTTTAAATTTGTATCATTCTTATAATACATATAACCGTGCTTAACATTCCATAATGGTTTGGAATATGTTTTACCTGTATAATTTTTTGGCAAATAAATTTCAGTATTTTCACGATTTGCTAAAGCTATATCAGATAATTTTCGTAATATTAATGTTCCCTTTCCTGTAATTCCTATTATTTTTTCAGTTTTAGATAATTTAATATCTAAAAAATCATTTTCATCTATAGATATTAGTAATGTTCCGGTAATTTGATTTTTAGTTTCTTTATTATATATTGACAACCATTCTGCTTTTAATGTATTAATATCAACTTTTTTAGGTTCTTTAGGTTTTTCAAGTTCTGCTAACAATTCTTTACCAATTTTTCCGGTTTTTAATACATACCTACCTGTTTTAGGATTTAATATTTTATTAGAATCATTCATTTATTGTAATAAATAAAATAGTTTATATATAAGGCATTTTTTCATTTTTAAATATAGATTCATTGTATGACAACGTATTCCAATTAATTTTATTTTGATTTTCTTTTAGTAGTCTTATAGCATTTGAATTTTGAGATAACCAAAAATAATATATCCTATCATAATAATTTAAATTTTCATAATCATTTTCTAATAATTGATTCTCATATTGTATTTTTTCATCTAATAACTCTATAGCATTTGGATTTAATGACATTCTATACCAACAAATAAGTTCTCTATTATTTTTAAGTAGTTCTATGGCATTTGGATTATATGATAAACTATACCAATCTATTTTATCTTTATTTTCTTCTAATAATTGAATTGCATTTGAGTTTGATGATAAATTATACCAATCTATTTTATCTTTATTATTTGTTAAAAGTTCTATAGCATTTGGATTTTTTGATAATTTATTCCAATTTATTTTATCTTGATTATTTTTTAAGATCTCTATAGCATTAGGGTTTGAAGATAATTTAGACCAATTTATTTTATCTTTATTATTCTTAAGTAAATTAATAGCATTTGGGTTTTTTGATAATTTATTCCAATTTATTTTATCTTTATTATTCTTAAGTAAATTGATAGCATTAGGGTTTGAAGATAATTTAGACCAATTTATTTTATCTTTATTATTGTTTAAAATATTGATAGCATTAGGATTTGAAGATAATTTATACCAATTTATTTTATCTTTATTATTGTTAAGTAAATTGATAGCATTAGGGTTTTCAGATAATTTACACCAATTAATTTTTTTATAATAAATTAAATTATTATATGTTTTTTTTGATAATCTTTTTTCATATTTAATTCTTGATTCTAATATGTTAATAGCATTTGAATTTGCTGACAATGCATCAAAATGTAATTTATTATAATCAATCCAATCTAATAAAACTGGTTTTTTGTTATCTAATAATTGCCAATAATACTTTAAAATTATATGTATTATATTTTCATTAAACATAGATTTATTTAAGATTTTTTTAACAATATTGAATTTTTGTGTAGCTAAAGACATTTATAATTATAAAATAAATAGTTATCATTTTTTAAATAGGCATAGGTTCATCTTCAAATATTGAAGGGTTTGAAGATAAATAATACCAATCAATTTCATCTTGATTTTCTTTTAATAAATCTATAGCATTAGGATTTAAACATAAATTATCCCAATCTATTTTATCTTGGTTTTTTTCTAACAAATGTATAGCATTTGGATTTAAAGATAAATTATCCCAATTTATTTTATGTGGATTATGTTCTAATAAATGTATGGCATTTGGATTTTTAGATAAATTATACCAATCAATTTTATCTTGGTTTTTTTCTAACAAATGTATAGCATTTGGATTTAACGATAAATTATGCCAATCAATTTTATCTTGGTTCTTTTCTAACAAATCTATAGCATTTGGATTTTTAGATAAATATAACCAATTTATTTTATGTGGATAAGTTTCTAATATATTTATAGCACTTGGATTTAAAGATAAATTATCCCAAACAATTTTACAGTAATTATGTGCTAACAAATGCATAGCATTTGGATTTTTTGATAACATAAACCAACTTATTTTGTCTTGATTATTTTCTAATAGATGAATAGCATTTGGATTTTCAGATAAATGTTTCCACGACAATTGCTTTGGATCAATCCAATCTAATAAAACTTTACGTTTATTTTTAAGATCTTTCCAGTATTCCGTTAGGATAATCTGTATAACATTTTCATCAAACACAGTTTTGTCTAGAATACTTCTCACAACGTAAAATTGATGTGTAGCCATAATTATAAAATAAAAATGTTATCATTTTTAAATTAATATACTATTTTATATGTTAGGCATAGGTTCATCTTCAAATATTGAAGGGTTTTCACATAATAATTTCCAATCTATTTTATCTTTATTATTTTTCAATAAATCTATAGCATTTGGATTTGTAGATAATTCTTTCCAATCAATTTTATCTGGATTGTTCGTTAAAATTTCTATAGCATTTTGATTGGTAGAGAGGAAAGACCAATCAATTTTATTTTTTAAATTATTATACACATAAGGTGTAAATTTTTTTTCATATTTTATTCTTTTTTTAATTAAATCTATAGCATTAAGATTTAACGAGATAAATTTCCAATCTATATTACTTTGATACTGTTCTAATAAATCTATAGCATTTGGATTATATGATAATCCTACCCAATTTATTTTTCCTTTATTTTGTTTTAACAAATCCATAGCATTTGGATTTCCTGATAAGTTATTCCAATCTATTTTATCTTTATTTTCTTTAATAAGATCTATAGCATTTGGATTAATACATAACATAGACCAATTTACTTTATCTAAATTGTTTTTAAACAAATGAATAGCATTTTCATTTGTAGATAATTCATACCAATCTGTTTTATGTATATATTTTTTTATGTATTCAATAGCATTGAGATTTAATCCTAACGATCCTGAATCTAACTTATCTTGATGTTTTTCTAATATATACATATCATCACATATATAAGAAAAACAATACCAATCAATTTTATCGTTTAAGTTTTCATATTCATCTATTGTTAAAGAATCTTCATATTCTACTCGTTCTTTAAGTAGTTCCATAGCATTTGGATTTGCAGATAAATTATGCCACGTCAATTGTTCGGGTTTAATCCAATCTACTAAAACTTTACGTTTATTTTTAAGATCTTTCCAGTATTCCGTTAAGATAGTCTGTATAACATTTTCGTCAAACACAGTTTTGTTTAGAATACTTCTAACAACGTAAAATTGATGTGTAGCCATAATTATAAAATTAAAATGTTATCATTTTTTTATAAAGGCATAGGTTCATCTTCAAATATTGAAGGATTTAAAGAAAATTTATCACTATCAATTTTATCTTGATTATTTTTTAATAAATCCATAGCATTAGGATTTAAAGATAAGAAAGCCCAATTTATTTTATTAGGGTCTAACAACTTTATAGCATTTGGATTAATACATAACATAGACCAATTTACTTTATCTAAATTACGTTCAAGTAAATGAATAGCATTTTCATTTGTAGATAATTCATACCAATCTATTTTATCTTGGTTTTTTTCAAGTAAATGAATAGCATTTGGATTTCCTGACAAACATTGCCAATTTATTTTATCTTGGTTTTTTTCAAGTAATCTAATAGCATTAGGATTTCCAGATAAAAAAAACCAATTTATTATATCTATATTGTTTTCAAGTAATTCAATAGCATTTGGATTTGTAGATAACATTGACCAATCTATTACATCTATATTATTTTCAAGTATTTTAATTGTATTTGGATTTTCAGCTAACATAGACCAATCTATTATACTATATTGCATTAAACATCTATATTGTTCCAATCGTTCTTCAAGTATCTTTATAGCATTTTGATTTCTAGTTAATACAGTCCAATGTATTTTATTTGTATTTTTTAATAATATTTCAATTGCACTTGGATTTTGTGTTAGTCCAAACCAAAAATTATAATATTCATCCTCATTCAATTCATCTTCTTTTAATTCTGTTTCAATTAAATTAATAGCATTAGGATTACAACATACTGCAGACCAGTTTATTTTATCTATATTATTTTTAAGTAAATCTATAGCATTTGGATTAAGACATACACTATCCCATTCTAGTTTATCTTTATCAATCCAAGGTAATAATACTTTACGTTTATCTAATAATTGCCAATAATACTTTAAAATAGTATATATAATATTTTCATCAAATATAGATTTGTTTAGGATGATTTTAACAACATTAAATTGTTCTGTAGACATTTATAAAATAATAATATAAGATATCATTTTTATAATGGCAAAAAAATAAAATAATAAAATGATTAATAACCTTTTATCTACTATATAGTTTTGTATATTATCTATTCATCATCAGAAAATTCATTCTGTTGATAATTCATTTCTTTCGCAATTTGTTCTTGTTCTTTCCACATTTTTTCAATAATCTTTCTTCTTTCTAGATCACCTTCTTCAGTGAGGTTTAACACTTCACAAAAGAACTTCATTTTTTCAATCTTTTCCTGTTTAGTTTTACAAACATACATTATTTTTTCAAGCTTTTCCTGTTTAGTAAGAGTGTTCATTTGTATAATAACGTATTTATTTTACATCATTTTTATATATATAAATAAAATTATACAATAGGCATAGGTTCATCTTCAAATATTGAAGGATTTACAGATAAACTATACCAATCTATTTCATCTTGATTATTTTTTAACAAATCTATAGCATTTGGATTTGTTGATAGATTATACCAATATATTTTATCTTTATTATTTGTTAAAAGTTCTATAGCATTTGGATTACTAGATAAACTTTCCCAATCTATTTTATCCTGATTATTTGTTAAAAGTTCTATAGCATTTGGATTACTAGATAACCTTTCCCAATCTATTTTATCTTGATTATTTGTTAAAAGTTCTATAGCATTTGGATTTAAAGATAAGAAATCCCAATTAATTTTATCTTGATTATTTGTTAAAAGTTCTATAGCATTTGGATTTTTAGATAATAAACCCCAACAAATTTTATTATTTAATAAATCTATAGCATTTGGATTTGCTGATAAATGATACCAATCAATTTTATCTTCTAAATCTAACCAATATAATTCTTCTTCTGTTAATGTATTTTCAAATTCTATTCGTTTTTTTAATAATTTTATTGCATTTGGATTTTTAGATAAACTTTCCCAATATATTTCGTTTTCATTGGCTGACAATAAATCTATAGCATTTGGATTTAAACATAAGTTATTCCAATTTATTTTATCTTGATTATTTTCTAATAAATCTATAGCATTTGGATTTGCTGATAAATATTTCCACGATAATTTTTCAAGGTTAATCCAATCTACTAAAACTTTATTTTTATTTTTAAGATCTTTCCAGTATTCTGTTAGGATAATTTGTATAACATTTTCATCAAATATAGATTTGTTTAAGATCATTCTCACAATATTGAAACGTTTCACAGCAGAAGACATTTATAAAATAAAAATTTATGATATCATTTTTTATACAAAAATAGGCATCGGTTCATCTTCAAATATTGAAGGATTTGAAGATAAATAATACCAATCAATTTCATCTTGATTATTTTTAAGTAAATCAATAGCATTTGGATTTAAACATAAATTATCCCAATCTATTTTATCTTGATTATTTGTTAAAAGCTCTATAGCATTTGGATTTAAAGATAAATTATCCCAGTTAATTTTATCTAAATTATTTTCTAATAAATGTATAGCATTTGGATTTTTAGATAAATTATCCCAGTTAATTTTATCTAAATTATTTTCTAATAAATGTATAGCATTTTTATTTTCAGATAAAATAAACCAATTAACTTTATCTAAATTATTTTCTAATAAATGAATAGCATTTAGATTCTTTGATAATAATATCCAATCTATGTGATATTGATTATTTTCTAATATATTAATAGCATTTGGATTTGCTGATAAATGATACCAATTGATTTTATTTTCTAAATCTAAATCATATAATTCTTCTTCTGTTAATGTATTTTCAAATTCTATTCGTTTTTTTAATAATTTTATTGCATTTGGATTTTTAGATAAACTTTCCCAATATATTTCGTTTTCATTGGCTGACAATAAATCTATAGCATTTGGATTTAAACATAAGTTATTCCAATTTATTTTATCTTGATTATTTTCTAATAAATCTATAGCATTTGGATTTGCTGATAAATATTTCCACGATAATTTTTCAAGGTTAATCCAATCTACTAAAACTTTATTTTTATTTTTAAGATCTTTCCAATATTCTGTTAGAATAATGTGTATAATATTTTCATCAAATATAGATTTGTTTAAGATCATTCTCACAACATTGAATTGTTTTACGGCTAATGACATTTATAAAATAATAAATTAATGATTTCATTTTTTATATAGATAGATTTTCCATCAGTTTAGTATTCCATTCTATTTCATCTGTTATATCCCAAGTATTTGATTTTTCTAAATTATCTTTTGCTAACAATGGTTGTAAATTTGTATAATGACAACATTTTAAGAATTCTTCTTTATTATTTAGATCAAACATTGATACAGGTTTTATGTGATCAATATGAATATTATCAAATGTCATCTTCTCTTCTTTATCAACATTTGCAATATCCATTTTATCTTGAAAATATTGTATGAAAAAATCAATTGAACAACCTAAATATTCAATTGATTTTTGTTCTTTAACCAATGTTGAATTATTAAAACACCTTCTAATCTGTTGTCTTTGAAGATTTACCAAATATAATGGTAGATCACATTCTTTACAGTTTGTTTTTCTACGATTATGCGGACATATTGCAGATCCACCGCATTCTTTACATTCTGCTTTTATACGGTTATGAGGGCAAATTGAACCACCTCCACATTCTTTACAAGTGTATTTTATACGATTATGAGGGCAAATTTGACTACCATTACATTCTTTACAAGTTGATCTTATATGATTATGAGGACAAATAGACGAACCTTTACATTCTTTACATCTTGATTTTTGACGATTATGTTCGCATAATCCTATACCATTGCATTCTTTGCATTGCGATTTTATGCGATTATGAGAACAATAACTATTACCATTACATTCTTTACATTGGTATTTAAATTTTTTATGAATACATAGTGAATTTGAGCATTCTTTACATTTGTTTTTAATTTTATTATGAATACAAAATACAGAACCACCGCATTCTTTACATTTTCTTTTTTCAATATTATGAATACAGTTATATTTAGTTCTACAAGAATAACATCTTTTATAATATTCTTTTGTTTTGCTATTAATATCTTCACTTTCTTTCAAAATATTATTGCAATGTTTATAAGAACAAATCATTTTACGAAAAATTAAATAATTTAAATCATTTTTATATATAAAATTAATAAAGGTATCTTTTGGTGTCCCATGAGGGGTTTGAACCCTCAACCCCCGCGTCATAAGCACGGTACTCTACCGGTTGAGCTAATGGGACCCGATACCTTTAAAAATTAAAAAAATAAGAGAAAATCAAAAGATATTATAACATCTTTTGATAATTATATAAATTGAATTATCTTTATATACTTTTGGATTTATAAATAATTATCATAAAATAATTCTATAATTTCAATAATTTTATTATCAATCCAGTATTGAATTTATTTATTCTTTCTTTTCATTATATCATTCTTGTTTTATTATTATGAATAATACCACATTTACAAATAAAATCAACTTTTATATTTCTATTATATTTTTGTAAAATCCACAATACATTCATATCTTAAACATAATTTTTCTAAAAGTTGTTTATAATACTGTATTTTTATAATCTTAAAAAATGATAACAATTTAATTATTTTTATTAATGCCTAAGTGTCCTCATAATCGTAGAAAATCAAGATGTAAAGAATGTGGTGGTTCTGCAATATGTCCTCATAATCGTAGAAAAACAAACTGTAAGGAATGTGGTGGTGATTCAATTTGCCCTCATAATCGTTTTAAATACTTTTGTAAAGATTGTGGTGGTTCTGCAATATGTCCTCATAATCGTAGAAAAACCCAATGCAAAGAATGTGGTGGTAGTGGTATATGCGACCATTTAAAAATTAGATCACAATGTTATGAATGTAAAGGTTCATCTATTTGTTCTCATAACCGTCAAAAATCACAATGTTATGAATGTAAAGGTTCATCTATTTGTCTTCATAATCGTGTAAAATCACAATGTAAAGAATGTAAAGGTTCTTCAATTTGTCCTCATAATCGTGTTAAATACTATTGTAAGGATTGTGGTGGAACACAAATATGTCCTCATAATCGTAGAAAAACTAGATGTAAAGAATGTTTAGCTGATAAAGATAATACAATTCCTGAAATTGAAGAATATACAAAAGAAGAATATGAAATTATTTCTTTTTTAGAAAAAAAATGATAACAATTTAATTATTTTTATTAATGCCAAAGTGTCCTCATAATCGTAGAAAAACCAGATGTTATGAATGTGGAGGATGTAGTATTTGTTCTCATAATCGTCAAAAATCAAAATGTAAAGACTGTGGAGGAAGTGAAATTTGTTCTCATAATCGTCAAAAACAAAGTTGTAAAGAATGTGGTTATATTCCTAAACTTTGTCCTCATAATCGTCAAAAATCAAAATGTAAAGACTGTGGAGGAAGTGAAATTTGTCCTCATAATCGTAGAAAATTAATTTGTAAAGAATGTAAAGGTTCATCTATTTGTCTTCATAATCGTGTAAAATCACAATGTTATGAATGTAAAGGTTCTTCAATTTGTCCTCATAATCGTGTTAAATACTATTGTAAGGATTGTGGTGGAACACAAATATGTCCTCATAATCGTAGAAAAACTAGATGTAAAGAATGTTTAGCTGATAAAGATAATACAATTCCTGAAATTGAAGAATATACAAAAGAAGAATATGAAATTATTTCTTTTTTAGAAAAAAAATGATAACAATTTAATTATTTTTATAAATGCCTAAGTGTCCTCATAATCGTAGAAAAGCACAATGTTATGAATGTAAAGGATCTCAAATATGTCTTCATAATCGTATAAAATCACAATGTAAAGAATGTGGTGGTAAATATATTTGCCAACATAATCGTAGAAAATCAATCTGTAAAGACTGTAAAGGTTCTTCAATTTGTCCTCATAATCGTGTTAAATACATTTGTAAAGATTGCGGTGGAACACAAATATGTCCTCATAATCGTAGAAAAACTAGATGTTATGAATGTGGTGGTGGTAGTATTTGTCATCATAATCGTAGAAAATCACGATGTAAAGAATGTGTAGTAGAAAAAAATAATAAATATACAAAAGAAGAATATGAAATTATTTCTTTTTTAGCAAAAAAATGATAGTAATTTAATTATTTTTATTAATGCCCAAGTGTCCTCATAATCGTAGAAAATACATATGTAAAGAATGTGGAGGTTCTTCAATTTGCAAACATAATCGTATAAAATATATGTGTTATGAATGTGGTTATATTCCTAAACTTTGTCCTCATAATCGTAGAAAATACATATGTAAAGAATGTAAAGGTTCTTCAATATGTTCTCATAATCGTATTAGATCACAATGTAAAGATTGTGGTGGATCTCAAATTTGTAATCATAATCGTAGAAAATCGCAATGTAAAGAATGTAAAGGTTCTTCAATTTGCGAACATAACCGCCAAAAATCAAGTTGCTGTGAATGTGGTGGTTCGCAAATATGTATTCATAAAAAACAAAAATCAGTTTGTTATGAATGTAATGGTAGTCAAATATGTCCTCATAATCGTATAAAATCGCAATGTAGAGAATGTAAAGGTTCTTCAATATGTCCTCATAATCGTAGAAGAACTGAATGTTATGAATGTAAAGGTTCTTCAATATGTCCTCATAATCGTCAAAAAGTAAGATGTTATGAATGTGGTGGTTCTTCAATGTGCCATCATAAACGTAGAAGATCACAATGTTATGAATGTGGTGGTAGTGAAATTTGTAGTCATCTTAAAATTAGATCAAAATGTAAAAAATGTTTAGCAGATAAAGATAATACAATCCCAGAAGTTGAAGAATATACAAAAGAAGAATATGAAATTATTTCTTTCTTAGCTAAAAAATGATAACAATATAATTATTTTTATTAATGCCTAAGTGTCCTCATAATCGTATAAAATATATATGTAAAGAATGTGGTGGTTCTTCAATTTGTCCTCATAATCGTGAAAAATCAAGATGTAAAGAATGTGGTGGAGGGTCAATTTGTTCTCATAATCGTATAAAATCAACTTGTAAAGAATGTGGTGGTAGTAGTATTTGCCAACATCTTAAAGTTAGATCACAATGTAAAGAATGTGGTTATATTCGTAAACTTTGTCCTCATAATCGTCAAAAATCACAATGTAAAGAATGTGGTGGTAGTAGTATTTGCCAACATTTTAAAGTTAGATCAATGTGTAAAGAATGTGGTGGATCCCAGTTTTGTCCTCATAATCGTGAAAAATCAAAATGTAAAGAATGTGGTGGTGTTGGTATTTGCCAACATCTTAAAGTTAGATCAAAATGTAAAAAATGTGGTTATATTCCTAAACTTTGTCCTCATAATCGTATAAGATCGCAATGTTATGAATGTGGTGGTGGTAGTATTTGCCAACATCTTAAAGTTAGATCAAAATGTAAAGAATGTGGTTATATTCCTAAACTTTGTCCTCACAATCGTAGAAAAACAAGATGTAACGAATGTGGTGGATCTTCAATTTGTCCTCATAATCGTGAAAAATCAAGGTGTAAAGAATGTGGTGGATCTCAAATTTGTCCTCATAATCGTATAAAATCAACTTGTAAAGAATGTGGTGGTAGTAGTATTTGCCAACATCTTAAAGTTAGATCACAATGTAAAGAATGTGGTTATATTCGTAAACTTTGTCCTCATAATCGTCAAAAATCAAAATGTAAAGAATGTGGTTATATTCCTAAACTTTGTCCTCACAATCGTAGAAAAACAAGATGTAAAGAATGTGGTGGTTCTTCAATTTGTCCTCATAATCGTGAAAAATCAAGGTGTAAAGAATGTAAAAGATAATACAATTCCTGAAATTGAAGAATATACAAAAGAAGAATATGAAATTGTTTAGTTTTTAGAAAAAAACTAAAAAAATAATAATATTTATTAATACCTAAGTGTTCTCATAATTGTCAAAAATAAAATTGTAAAAAATGATAACATAATTTTTTTTATAAACTATATAGAAATGAAAAATACTAATCTTCAAATTACTATTCCTAAGTGGGAAAAAGATCCTACTATTACAGATAAAATTATAAAAATACAACATATTCCAAATTGGTATTATGATCCAAAAGTTAAAATAATATAAATATTTTACAAAACAAAATGGTATATAAAAATAATATTTTATTATTAAATAAATATGCCTAAGTGTATTCATAATCGTATTAAATATAATTGTAAGGAATGTGGTGGTTCTTCAATATGTCTACATAATCGTGTTAAATATAGTTGTAAGGAATGTAAAGGTTCTTCAGTATGCCCTCATAATCGTATTAAATCGCAATGTTATGAATGTGGTGGTGGTAGTATTTGTGTTCATAAACGTATAAGATCCCAATGTAAAGAATGTAAAGGTGGTAGTATTTGTCATCATAACTGTAGAAAATCTCAATGTTATGAATGTAAAGGTGGTAGTATTTGTCATCATAAACGTCAAAAATCAATATGTAAAGAATGCGGTGGATCTTCAATATGCGAACATAATCGTAGAAAATCACAATGCAAAGAATGTAATAACTACAATAATAATATTATTTGTCCTCATAATTTTATAAAATCACAATGTAAGGAATGTAAGAAATATAAAAATGTTTGTCCTCATAATCGTAGAAAAACAAATTGTAAAGAATGTTTAGTTGATAAATATATTACAATTCCTGAAATTTAAGAAAATATACTAATAATATAAATGGAAAGTTTAAAATTTATAAAAACTTATATTATTTCAAGTATTAAATCATTGTTTACATTGGGAGAAAAAAAAGAATATCTACGTAATTTTTTTAAGAGAGAAGAATTAAAACATAAAACCGAAAATGGATTAGATTTTTTTATACTTCCAAAACAATATTATTTATGGAAAGGTATTAATACCAATGATAAAAAAAATAGAAATGTAGATATTGAAAACAAAGATACAGATGTAATGTTAAAAACAATGTCTTCATATTTTTTTGCGGATAAAAATACAGCTTCTTTATATGGAACAAACAGATCAGGTGTTGATCTACAGTTTAAAATTGTAGAAGATATAGTTTTATTGGATATAAGTAGCCTTAAAACAATAGTAAGTTTATTTAGATATGTTAAAAATTTAACAATGAAAGATGTTAAAAACAACAAATATTTATTAAAAGATTATGAAAATGAATTGAGAGCTTGGAATGAATATCCAAATTGGAAAAAAAGATATCCAACTGAAGAAGATTTTTTTGAAAAGAAATGGAAAGTTAATTTACGTGAATTAATTACTGATACGTTAGGTAATTATGAAGCAAAAAAAACACCAAATGGAACAATAGGATCACCTAAAACACCAACAAGAGTTGAAAGAAAATCAGAGGAGTTTTTTGATATTTTATTAGTTAATTTTATATGTAGTATGACAAGTTTAGGTTATAATGGATGGATATATTTTAGAGTAAATGAAACAAATACAAAAGGTTCAATATTTCACGATGAAATAATGATATGTAATCCAAATGGTTGTATAGAATATATTGATTATCATAAAAAATAATTTATATAAAAATGATAACATTATTAATAATATAATTATGACATTTCATCCACTTGATATTTGTATTATTCAAAATTGTGTTAAACCACAATGTATTCATCTAAATGGAACAAATTGTATATTTCTACGTAAAGAAGGTAATTGTTATATTGTTATTTGTCCTAATGAACCAATGATGAGGTCATTGGCGATAAAGAATAATAATATTACATTGGATAAAGATAAAAATATTGAATTTATTCCAGGTGGTAATTATAGAAAAGTAGAAACACGAACAAATAATATTGCTCTCAATATTAAAGATAGAATAATAAATTGTAAAAAATACTTTACATTGAATGAGGATACAGTAATATTTTATGATGTAGATGGTAATCTACAAGCAGGTAGTAAAGGTGGTAAGTTTGGAGATATTGCTAGTGATCTTTGGAATAATAATATTATAATGAATACTAAAAATATGAAAGATGATTTTCTTGGGGTTTTCAAGAAAATTTTGTTAAATAAATAAAATTCTTTTAACAAGTAGCAACTTTTTGAAAAATGTGTAATTCATTTTTATCTATTATACCCGGTGTAGGTAATCTAATATTCTCATTATGAAATATATATAAATATCTATTAGTTATCTTTTGTATAGTTTCTAGTAATTCTAGATTATTAATAATATCTTTATTTTTATCATATGGTGTTGATTTAACAATAGAATATAATAATTCAAGATTATTATTATTATCACAAGCTATATACATATCAAGAATATTTTCAATATTTGGAAAAAACATATGTCTATTATAATTACTATTTCTAGAATAATGAAAACCTAAAGTATTTTTAAGTATGGTTAGATGTTCATTACTTACATCATTTATAGAAAAAGTATTATTTATACAATTATATAGAAAATTATCTTTATCATTTAATTGTTTATAATCCATTATATAAATGATATGATCTTTACCAACCATATTTGGATTATATTCTTTATTATTTGGTATTTGAATATTTATAGTGTTATTGGTATTTTTAATAACAAATATGATATTTATACAATTAATTGCTTTTCTATAATATATATCAAGATCATTACTTTCAACAATATTTATACATTTTTGTGATTTTGCAGTAATACAAAGATTATATAAATCATTATCAATTATTTCATCAATATCAGACAATGATTTGATATTTTTAATTTTTGTTAAAATGTTATTAAGATTATATTGTGTGCTAGTATTTTCCGTAAAATATAATTCACTTAGAAGATATTCAACTATATTGTAATATAGCGGATTGTATGTATTTCTGATTGGAGTTGTAGTATTATAAGTAGTCTTAAGAATTTTATCTTTGATAGGAGTTTGGTTAAAAAAATGCTCAAAAAAATCTAAATTTTGTTTGTAATTGCGTGGTAAAAAATCTCCGTATTGAATAATACTATTGTATTTTTTAGGATTGCTCATATGTACTTTGTATTTTTATGTTTTCATTTTTAACAAAAATATAAAAATGATAACATATTAATATATTTGTACAAATGCCTATTTTTGAAAAAAGTTATGATTATTCAGCTAACTGTATATATAAAAAACCTTGTGAAAATGAAGTAAGGTTGTATAACTTGTTTAAAAAAAACTGTGATATCTTAGATAAAGAATCTATTTCAAGAAATAATGAATTATTTGCAACAGAAATGTTAATGATACGTAGTTTTCTAGATGAAAACAATATTTCATTTCCATTAAATAAACAAAATATAAAACCTGTTAAAGATAAATTAACTAATTTTGTTATGACAAATAATATGGATATAATACTAATATTGATGGATAGTGAAAATATTAAATTATTGTTTGTACCCGAACAAGATAATGATGATCTAATTAATAAAATTGAAACGGTTATATTTAAATCGAACAAAAATGTAATTTTAACAAGTGTTAAAGTTTAAGAAAATTGTATAGTTGAATAATCTGTATTTTTATTTATTTTAATAGAGATATCAATAATATCCTTAATTTCATCAATATGTGATACAAGTATAACACTATTAAATCTTGTTAAAAGGTAGTTTAGAACTTTAGGTATTAATGTGCGATTATAAGAATCAGCACTAGTCCAACCTTCATCAATGAACAATTGGGAACAAAAACTTTTATTGTTATAAAGATCAAGAAAGGATATACGTAAAGCTATGTTAATTATAAATTTTTGAAAACCAGATGCTTTGTTGATAGAAGTAGTATTATTTAATGAAAATTGTATTCCGTCGTTTTCAATAAAAGCATTAACAGTGAAAGGATGTATAGTAGAATTTACGATAATATTATTAACATTTTTTATAATATTAGGTAATACGTGTGTATTATAAATCCATTTTTGAAAATTATCGTAATTATCAAGAATAGTTTTAAATATATGAACAGAATGATTTATATTGTTTTGTAAGGAATATAAAGTATCATATTCTTTTTTATTTTTTGAATAATTATCAAAGTAAGTAATCATATTAGTTTGATAAATAATTAATGAATTTATTTCATCTTCAATTTCTTTAATTTCATTTAATGTTTTTGTGCGTTTATGATATATTTTAGAATATTTAATTAATTCTTCATTATAATAATATTCTTCCCATAACAATAATTGTTTATAATTTTCAATATTTTGATAATCTAATATAGATTCTTTAAAAGATAATATATGTTTAATATTATTATATTTTTCATTTAAATAAGAATCATACAGTTGATGTGCAAAGTTTATAGTATAATAAATAGAGTCAAGATTGTTTTGAATAGATCTTTTATTAATGTTATGTTGATCATTGTCTAATTGAACATCATTTAATAATTGAAGATTTGTTTTTATACTATTATTAAGATCGTATATTTTAGTTTTATAATCTTCGTAAAGTTTATGATTCTTAATTGAATCGTGATAATAATCTAAACTATCTTTTATTTCATTGTATTCTTGTATCCAATCAAATATTTTATTATTTTTAATAGTTGTAATAGTTGTTTTAATTTTATGTTGTTCAATAGTATTATTATAATAATCTAAATTGTTTTTAAGATAATTAAATCTTTTAATGTATTTAGATGGATTAAGAATAGAATAATTAATTTGGTTACTAAGAGTAATAAGTTTATTTTCTAATTTTAGTTTTTCTATAATCCAAGGTTGTTTAATACAAATATGACAATTAGGATTATATTCAATATGAGTTTGTTTTGATAATATATTTTTAATTTCATTAATTTCTATTTGTATATCGTAAGTTTTTTTAAAGTTTAATAAAGTATTATATTCATTAATGTATTGATAACATAATTCTAAAGATATTGTAGGTTTGATAAATTGTTTTTCTAATTCAATAAGTTTAGCATTATATTTTTGGTATTTTTGGTATTTTTTTGGATATTTAGTATCAATAAGTTCAAAATAAGCAATTGCATTTTGAGCATCTTCTAATGAAATATCAGGTTCAGTAATTGTTTTTAAAGAATGATAACTATTATTTAATTTATTAATAGTTGTTTGATATTGTTGAATAAGAATATTATTAGAATTAATATTATCATTAATAGCATTGAGACTAGCTTGCAATGAATTTAATTCATCTAAATTATTTGCAATAGTTTTATTATTTGTATTGGTATGGGTAGGATTATAATTTGTAGCAATATGTTTTAATGTGTCAAGATCTTTAAAATGTGTGGCAATAAGAGTAGAATAATTATCAATTATTGTATGATTAGTAGGTTTAATATGTTCTAAATTTAATAATTCTTCTTCTAGTTGTTTAAAATCAGTATTAATATACGGTGTAATTTCGTTAAGATTAGGTATAGAAGATGGTTTTCTAGTAGTATTTACTAACAAATTGTAATCTTTTAAACTGGTAGTATCAATACTATTAATAATAGGTGTTTGAAGTTTATCTAGAGGATATTTATCATAATCAATGTATTCTAAATGTGTATAGAGAGATTCTTTGTATAAGTTTAATTCAGTAATTTTGTCGGTAATAGTAATAGGATTAAAATCAATTTGAACAATATTATTGTTAAGTTCCATTAGTTTAGTATCAATAGATTGTTGAGTATCTTTGTAAGAATTTAAACATTCTTTAACAAGATCTCTAAACTTGATAATAGAATTGAGATTTATACGATCATCAATAAACTTTTTAATATTTTTAGGATCTAAATGTAGAAAGCTATAATCAAAGTCTTGTGTAATCATAGATGTTTTAAGAAAATCTTGAAGTGTTCCTAGATTATCAGCAAGCCATTTTTCAATAGCTTTAGTTCCTGAAATGTTTATAGAATTTTCAGAGGATAGTATAGTATCTGGTATTCTTAAAGAATTATCACTTCGTTTAAATGTTCGTTTAATTGTATAATCTACATTATTAATAGTAAATGTGATAGATGTAGTAGCTTTAGTTGCTTTAAAATTAATGAAAGATGCTGAATATTTTTTGTTATTTCTAGATGGAATTGCTTCACCGTAAATAGCATAACAAATAATTTCATATAATGCAGATTTACCAAAACCATTTGGTGCATTAACAATAACAGATTTGTTGTTAAAATGTGTAAAATTAATAATATTATTTTTACCATAGCATAAACAATCTTCGAACTTCAATACTTTAAGAGTATAATGTGTAGTAGTAATATGAGAATGATCTAAAGAAGATTGATAAAGTTCAATAGCATTAGATATTTTTTCATTTCGTTTGATATAATTAGATGGTAGTAATAATGATTGTGGATTATCAATTATATTGATAATATTAGGGTCGTTAAAATATAATTTAAAATAATTGGTATTTGTTATATATTGTGTTGATATTTGAATATTTTTAGAATTAGAAGTGATTATATTTTTAAAATTGATAACATTAATATTATAAGACTTTAAGGTATTATACAACGTATCAATATTACTGTATGTTCCATCAATACGGATTGAAATATTTGTAGGAAAATTAGGATTGTTTAGAATGTCATTGATTGGTGTTAGTTTATTTTTATATTTAATATACCACGTATCATTGCTATGTTTAAAGATAACAAAACCATAAGGATTAAATACAGGTATATGTGTAGATTTTTTAGTTTTAATATTCCAAATAAGATAACCGTGATCTATAATATCTTCACCAAAGTTTTGTTGAATTAAAGAACCTGAGTAAGCATACGAACAGTTTTTATATATATTTGATTGATGTAAATGTATATCACCTAAGCAAGCAATATCAAAATCTTTTAACATTTCTAAAGGATATGAATTATTGGAATCAACTTCTTGATTGTGATTAAAATAAGTTTTACAAAAAGAACCGTGAAATAATGCTACTTTTATTTTTTTATCAATAATTTTTGGAAATTCTGGTAGATCTTTAACAATACCTGAACCCTCACCTGGTATTAGAGTATCTTTAACTGATATTGTAGAAATACCTATATTGCCTAAAGTGATTGTAGTAGTAGTATTAAGATAATATAGATTTTTTATATTAGTTAATAATATAGAATCTAGAAGGCTGGGATCATTTGGATATTGTTGTAAAAAATCGTGATTACCAGGAATAATAACAGTTGTTGCTATAGTTGTTAATATATTTATGAATTGTTTGAAAAGGTTAAGACCGAAGTTTTCTACTTTATTTTTATTGTGAAATATATCACCTGCTACCAAGATGATAGAATTGTTTTGATTAATATTATTTGATAATAAAGAGTTTTTAAGATTTTCAAAAACTGTTAAATATTCATAATATCTTGAATATGTTTCAGTTCCAGTTCGTATATGTATATCCGCTAAGTGTATAATATATTTGTATGTCATTGTAATATTATTAATTAAAATATCATTTTTACGATAAATTTATTCTCCTTCTAACTGCTGTAGGTCTTGAAGGTGCTTTAGGAATAGTGGGAGGTGGTCTTTCAGGTCTTACAGGAGAATTGAAAATATCATTATGATAGATAATTGATAATATTTTTATAACAATATCTTTGTTCATATACTTTTGTAATCCTGCTTGTATGAAAGGAAATATTTCATTAAGAGTTCTATGATTAAGGTGCCAATCTTCTTCGTGCCAAATATCCATTGTGATATTTAAATTATTGTGTTATCATTTTTATATAAAAATGATAATATCATTTTATGAAGAATAAAATGAACTGTATAAATATAAATTTTGCTGATAAGGTTCATAAAGCAATAATATATAAACTATCAAAAAGAAATAATTTTTATGTTAATGATATTAGTGCTTGGTTATATTCAGATAGTCAGAAAGGTAGTTTTAACAATTGGAATAGGTATTATGAAAATAATATGTGTAGTAATATTATTATATTTCCATATTGGAAAGGAATATTTATATGTTTAGATAAAAAAGTGATAGGATATATAATATATTACGAAAGACATTATAATGATGATAATGTGGGTAATTTTCTATCAATTGAGTTTATGTTAATAGATCATAGATATGAACGTAAAGGGTTTGGAAAATTAGGATTGAATTATTTATTAAATATGTATAATGATAAAGATTACTTTGCGGTGTGTATAGAAAAAAAGAATAAAAACGTAGAATTTTATAAGAAAATGAAATTTGTAGAAAAAGAAGATAATAAAACCGAAAATCATCATAAAGAATTTTCAACATTTTTAGCGAACGAAGATTATTGTTGGTTGTATAGGTTCTTAAAATAAAAGATTACAAAAATCTTTGTAAATAGTTTCATTAGTTAAATCTTTATCATTATATTGTTCGAATGCTTTGTGTAATTTGAATGGTATTTTTTTACCTAATATTTTATTATTATCAAAAAGTGCTTTAATTTTATCAATAATATCAGGTGGAAAATATCTAAGATCACTAATATGAACGTGTCGCATAGGAATATTAATATTCACAAGGGGAATATTAAGTTGTCCAGTTGTATATTGTATTTCAACTGCAAAATCATTAGGTAAATGATTAATAACTAATTTAATATCTTTACGTGTTTTACATAATATTGGACGTTTAATAGATGGATACATTAATTTCATTTTTTCAAATATTTCAGTTTTTTGTTCTTCGGTAAAAGGTTCTCTATTATATGGATTTGCAAAAGGTTGGTTAGGGTCATTGGTTTTAACAGTATTATGCCACATTTTATAAAGATCTTTGACATAAAAAGCATATGTCTTATTGTTAGAAAATACTTTAATAACGTGTTTAAGTTTTGAAGAATCCATATCATCCCAATTATCACCTGATATAGGATCATCTTGATTTACAACTTTAGGTTCTGTATGTAATAAGTATTTAATATATTGATCTTTTTTATCACTAGAACTAGATCTTGGTGAAGGTGTTTTTGAAAATGAAATGGATAAAGAACTGAATTCTTTTTTTACCTGATCTTGTAATAAAAGATCTAATATTTGATTAGCAATAGCTATATGTTCAGTTATATATGGTATATGAGAATTATATTCTAGAATAATTTCAAGAATAATTTTAAGAGAAATATTACGTTCTTCAATGTTATTATTATTAAATACAAAATCTTTAAAATATTCAGCAGGTTTGCGATTAATAACACCTTTAATATTATTATTAGCATTTTGTTGTTCACGATCTAAATGATAACTTTCGGTATATGTAAGATTAAACATTGCAAATATATCTGTACTATCTTTGTCCCATACAAGGGGATTATAATCAGGAATAATTTCCTTAATATATTGTAAAATATTGTTATATTGTATAACATTGGGGTCTGTTGGATTTGTTTTAATATATTTAGCAATAATTTTAGTAGCATCAGTATGTGTAGTGTTAGGTACATAAGCATTAATAATGTTTTTATCAAATGGTAATTTAAACAATGGAATGATATTGTTAAAATTAACTGTAGGAGAACTGCTAGAACTAGATTTTGATACTACTTGATGTTGTTCTTTGCATTTTTCTTTAATACCATCAATAGTTGTGTGTGATGTTAAGTATCTTCCTGTAGTTGGATTTTTAACACGGGTGATTATTCCTTTTTTAAATTGTTTGTATTCTTTTAAAAATTTTATACATTGTTCTTTAGTATAGGTACTCATTTATTTATAAATATTATAATAAATCTAAATTATTAACAATATCTAAATGTTTTAACCAATAATTAATTGATTTTAAATCATCTTTGAATATAGACTGTAATAATTTAGGTAAAAATGTATTTTTTAATGTAGAATATTGAGATTTAAGATCTTTAGGATGAATATTTTTGAAAGATATTAAATCATCTATGTTTAATATTTCGGTAAGTGATTCTAAAAGTGGTTTATCTTTATCTAATTGTAAAGCAATTTCGTAAAACTTTTCAATTAGATCACAAAAATATTTAATTTCAGTGGAATCATTAGAACCGTGTTTAGCACGTAATTCTAAAGTGCAAGAATCGCCTGTAGAGAGTTTATATAAATTAAGAATAGAATATCTGTCAACATATTGAAATGAATCAATGGTATATGAGTTTTTTTTGTGTAAATGTGAGAATCTATAATTAGCTTTATTTTGATAAATATGCATTAATAAAATTAATTTATCTTTGAATAATAAATTTTTATAAGGAATACAGAAAGTTCTAGGACTATTTGATGGACTTGAAACATAATCTTCGGGATTTATTTTACTTAATTTATCAATTTTTCTTTGAATAGTATCAATTTTTTTTATTAATTGTTTAGGAGTTTCAAGCAATGATCTTAATTGTAGATTTTGTGATTCTAATAATTCTTCTATACGTAGTTGTTCTTCGATTGTAAGATATTGTTTTGTATCAGTATGAGATGATGTTTCAAAACTGACAGGTATATTAAAAAATTCGTTTATTGTTAAGTTATCTAGTGATTTAATATTGGAATCAATTGTTTGTAAAGGTCTACAGTAATGTGATGTTCTTCTGTTAGGTAAGCAAATTAAATAAATAAAGTTTTGAAGAATATAAAAAACATAAGTTATTTGAAAGATTATGTAAGGATTAGTAATACCTAATTTTTTATCTTTAATACTAAAATGAATATGATTTGATGTTTGTATAGCGTGAAAGGGTGTTAATTTAAGTTTTTTTTGTAAAGAATTCAGTAATAAATCTACACCTATCTTAACTTGTTCAGAACTAGAAAAAACAGAGGAAACAAATTCAGTATAAGGAACGTGGTTATCGGGTATTAATTTTCCTTTAAGTAGTTTTTTAATAGTTTTATAAATATTTGAATAATTCGAATGTTTAACTGCGAGACTTGTATCTTCATCATAAAACCAATTAATTTTAGATTTACAGTTAGGTAATATTAAAGGATTTGTATCATCATTTCGTAATTTATCAAATAAAGAAAAAGAATGATAATGATTATTTTTACAAATGATATGCGAAATAATTAAAATAATAACGTAAGTATCATTTGCAGTTAATTTAGTATTAGTAAATTGGCGTGAATTTACATTTTTAGAAAATGCAGTATCATAAACATAACTGAAAGGATTTACTCTTTTAATTTGTTTATAAATATGATTGAGTAGTTCTTGAATAGTATGACAATTATTTGTAATAATTTCATTGTAAATGAGTGTATAAAGATTTTTATCTAATTTAATAAAAAGTTCCATTTCAATACCAAATGTGAGTTTAGACATTTGTTTAATAAAAATAAATTAAATTAGTGTATTTGGTGTGTGTTTAATGTTGTTTTAGTGGATTTTGGATTTTTAGTTGGGTTTTTAGTAGGTTTGGGGGGGGTAGTTGAGTTTTTAATGGGTTTGGGATCTTTAGTGGATTTTGGATCTTTAGTGGATTTTGGATCTTTAGTGGGTTTGGGGTTTTTAGTGGGTTTAGATTCTTTAGTGGGTTTGGGATCTTTAGTGGGTTTAGTGGGTTTGGGATCTTTAGTGGGTTTAGATTCTTTAGTGGGTTTGGGATCTTTAGTGGGTTTAGGATCTTTAGTGGGTTTAGGAACTTTAGTGGGTTTAGGATCTTTAGTGGGTTTAGTTTCTTTAATTGATTCTTTAGTGGGTTTAGGATCTTTAGTGGGTTTGGGATCTTTAGTGGGTTTAGGATCTTTAGTGGGTTTAGGAACTTTAGTGGGTTTAGGATCTTT
>ENA-OUOG01000162-OUOG01000162.1-marine-metagenome-genome-assembly--contig:-NODE-162-length-84160-cov-5.546115_pt1 | contig 84160 bp, 124 predicted proteins | sample MGYA00248635_ERZ508505 | MGnify/ENA primary metagenome ERZ508505 (study PRJEB26176, sample SAMN06267871) | marine metagenome | isolation source: Saanich Inlet, British Columbia, Canada | place: Pacific... | reverse complement strand
TGTCCTTGCTAAACTTCTTATTGTCGGCAGTGGGTTCCATTTGATAACTCCACTTGCCTCTATCTTCGATACGAATATCGTTGTACACCTGCCCGTTAGCAGTGGCGAGGAACGGACTTGCACAGTCAAAGCTGATAGTAAAGTTTGGATTGTGGTTAGCTCGAACAGCACGTTGAACGTCTGTTAGCAAGCATGCCCACTCCAGTTTACTTGTACCTAAGAAGTGCATCCAATCATGTTGTCCAGGTTCTAGTAATCCGTCGTGGATTAATGTAACAAGTCGTTTAAGCACTAGGTGTACATCGCACATGTTTTGTCCTCCCATGCCCCAGCCATCAAACGGACGATCGTATTGATCAGGATCCGAGTAGCCTTTCATTAGTTCATACCAATGATCTGCTTCTGCGTGATTACCACCTTGAAGAACGTTTAATACTTTGAGATCGCCTTCGCGATTCTTAATCCAGTATTCATTGTTATACTGTGTAGCATTAACAGCATCTTCATAACTGCGAATATTACTTGCAGCAGCCGCTTTGGGATCTCGAAATGTCCAGGTCGGGATATCCATGGTCATGCCGTGTGTAGCAATGCCCATTTGCCATTCCAGCACCATTCGACGCTTCTTTTCTGCTTCTTTATCAGCAGGGTTAGTCCAGTCTGCAGGCCACACACCTTTGGCAATCTGGAATCCGCCTGAGTCAGCAAGCATGATTGTATCTGGGTCACGTTCACGAATCATTGCTTCTTTAGGAGCATGTTTGCTTAGATCAAGATTGGCGTGTCCTGCACTATATAGGCTCCATTTATAAGGAAACAATCCTTCCTGTGCATTAAGCCAGTTCATAGCTTCCATATTGCCAATTGCACTAGGAAGTCTACCTGCGTCTAGCCCTAAGCCGTGGCGCTCCTTGCCGATGTAAGATGCATAAAAACTACTGATAGCCGGCAAGAATACTGCGTAGTCTTTTTGTTTTGCTGTTAAGTTATATTGTTCCATTAACTTGTATCCAGTTTAGATCAATTTTGTCAAAATGTAAATGACTACCATCAAAGTCTTTGTAAAAGTTCATCAGTGATACACACCCTTCTGTATCCATTACGCATAAACTCGTCGTGAACTTCGGGCCACCCTAATGCAAGAGTAACTGTATTAGATGACATTAGATTATATTTCTCGCATATTTGTTGTTGCAACGGACGATATTTTTCTACAATCCAGTTGTGACTAAATTTTTTGAGTAATCCTATGCCAGCATTTACTGCCCATCGATTAATCAATTTCATGCCGCTGTTAACCTGAATCAAATCGTCGAAATCGTATTTGCTAAGGCGTAATCCTAGTCGCATAGGCACACTAAAACATTTACTAAGGCTGAATACTACATCGGTGATACAAGGTTGTGCCAAATCAACTTGAATATCATAACTTATACCAAAGTATGCCATATCTATTAGAACTGGTACATTATGTTGATTACAGTAATCAATGATATTATCATAATTGTGATGTGTACTTCCGTTACCGCTAAACGGTAAACTAATGATTACTGCATCATTACTGTCTAAATCTTCTTCCTCGATGAATTTCCAAGTTGCTTTTGCATGATTACTACAAATTTTACTTGCAACAAATTCTGCACGACTAAATCTTAATCTACGAGTTGTAGCATGCCGATGGACAAACGTAGCAATCCCCTCAAGTGCACCTGCACAGTATGCTTTTAGAGGAAACTGCTCAAGCCCGTGTATCGTATTGTAATTGCTATTCTTGATCCAATCTACAAACAAAGTTGTATAATTGTCAATGTTCCAAGACTCTAAATCGATATCATCTAGTGTTTGTTCAGTTAGTAAAAGTTCTAATTTTTTCTGAACAACTGGATCAACGATTGGATCGTGCGCTAGTTTCATTACTTACTTTGAGCCGGTAAGATATATTCGTACACAGCAATGCCGCTGTTGACTGTAATCTTTGTAGCACCTTCATCTGAAATTTGAACTTTCTTGTCACCAGTTAAGTTCATAATTGAAATAAACTGTGTTACAGGCCAGCTCCATGTTTTAGTAAGTTTACCGCCTACATCGTGTTGGAATACAAAGTCACCTGCGTGTGTGCTGTGATCACCAAACAAGAACTTCAAATGCCCATCTTCTGTTTTGGTTTGGAACGTTGTTTCTTCTGCGTTAGCCTGTGCCTGCATCTTTAGACGCATGATACTTGCAGTAGTAGGTTCAAACTCTACAGTCCAGTTTACGTCACGCATTTTAACTGTTTTGAGTTTTTCGTTAACAATTTCACTTACCATAAAGCGATAATCGTTTTGGAAGTCGCCAGCTTTGTTCTTAAACTTCATGCCAACTGCTTGTTCTTCGCCGTTGCGCTCTTGACGTGTTACAGTAATTTCTGCATCTTCTTTGTATTCAGGAATGTTAAGAAGAATTTTAAGTTTGTTTAGATTAGGCATACCAAATGTGCCAATAAACTCTGCCACTGGTGTAGCAAACTTTGCCTTGAGTACAACACTTTTATCTTCTGCAAGTCCTTCGACTGTGGTTTCGGTGTCAGTTCCGTTGATCTTAATAAGGTCAACACAGCCAAGATCGTATGTGTGTTCTACAAGGTCTAGTAAGTAATCTCTCATGTATGTCTCCGTCTGAGGTAGTATTTAGATTAATGATAAAGTAATTAAACTTTTTTGTCAAGTTATTTTGGACGATCACTAAAACTTAAAATCTCTCCTAAAGTTTGTCCGCCTCTGAGAGTTGTTATCTCTCCAGGTTTTTTTAGTTCTAACCAACTGATGTTTTCTACATCGTCCACTTGGCTGATTATTTCGTATCCTATATCCTGGGCAAATGCAACCACTTTGTGCCCTGGAGTAAAACAACAAAACTCTTTTTCCACATTCTGAACTGCATATGGCATGTCACAATTGTTGTATGTAAACATAAGTATTCCGCCCGGTCTTAGTTTATTATACAGATCTTTTAATGCTTTTTCTAAGAAATTTAGAGGTTTAAAGTTAAAGTAGTCCACTGACACAATAAAACCAAATTGATTATCTGGTAGTTGGTAAAACATATCATTGTTGGTTTCGTTAATTGTGTAGTATCTCAATCTTCTTTGATAGGTTTGCGACCAGTTGTTTTTGATTTCTCTGAACAACTCTTCGTCTGTGTCTATTAGATACAGTGGATCGCATCCTTTGATAATTTCTGTAACTTCGCCAAATGCTGGCCTAATTTCTGCACCTGGATACCTCCAGTCATTGTATGCAGACACTCTTGACAAGAATATTTCTTTAGAGCTTTCTACTCGGAATGTTAAACTATTTTTTCTTCTGTCGAAAATATAGTCCACACTGTCGTGTCTAGATGCGTAATAAATTTCTTCACTGCGAACATAATAACCTGCTTGCAGTTTGTCAATTTCTTGTTGGATAAGTTTTCTGTATTCCGATATACTGTTTTTGATAACATCAAATTCTTCGGATATTTTAATACCGCTATGAGTTATAGATTGAATAGTATTATCGGCTTTATAAGCCAGATTATTAATGATGCTAACCAAATGCAAATGACTTTTATCAAATGCATTTACTGTTTCCTCGAGATCAAGTGCATCAATTGATCTGCGTATTTTAATTAACTCGCTAAGTCTCATTCGAAATCAAATAAACTGTTAAATGTGTTTTTGGTGTTAGTAGCACTAGCAAGATCCCACTTGAGTTCTCCTAACAAGTTTTCGATCTTCTGGTCTACCACTGTTGCTTCCATTGCCTCTTCATCAAATGGCAATTCCTTAAACCAATCTGGTAAGTGCATTTCATCTGTGGGATAACCAATACTGGTCCAGCCAAGCGGATTGCTTTTTAACTTACAAACAATGGTTTTCATACCGTCTACAATGTTCATGCTGTAGTTGTCTGAATTCATCTTTTTAAGATTGTTCCAGTTTAATGCGGCACGAACGTGTCCTGGCATGTTAGCTCGCCCTTCGCGTTCTTCTTTTCTACTGTACATAGTTAAGTTGTTTACACGTTTAGGCGAACCTTTTTCCCAACCCGGGCGTTCACTAAACTCTGCTTTAAATTCTAATATGCGATCAATGATTTCATTGCGTTCGGCACCGTTTAGTACACGCTCAAGGATTTCTTTCAAAAAGTCTTGAATAACCACTGGAGTATCACTTCGCTTCAGGTCAAGACCCATTGCTTTGATCTTGCCTGTTTTACCGTTAACGTCTTGGCGTTTTCCTTCGACGTCAATAACGTTTACAGCATAGCGTTTCTTGGTAATGTATAATCCTCGATCTGCAACAATTTCTCGACCGCCCTTGATCTTAACACCCATTTCTCTTGGGCAATGGAAAGCCTTTTCCATAAATCCTGGGAAGCTAGCATTCAACTGATCAGCAATGTTGTCGTACAGTTGGATACAGATTTCTTTGTTCCACTCCATACGTCCTTCGGCTACTTCTTTTTTGATAATAGGCCAAGCACTAAAGTACACAGAGTCAGTGTCGCCATAGATAACAGCATCGCCTACATGATCAAACTTGCCTGTAATAACTTCATTCACAAATCCGTCCATGTGTTTAGCAATACTACGTCCTGTAAGTGTAGTCGATTGCCCGATACGTTTATCAAAGAAACGACATCCAGGATTAAGAATAGCACCGTACAAACTGTTCAAGTTAATCTTCTTAACTAACTGACGTTTGTCCCAAAACTCTATCTGATCTGCACTGGTTGCTTCTCGCAGTTTTGCTTGTAGTTCTTTACGTTCTCTGTACCATCTTGCTAGCAGACCAGGGACAACGCCTTCTTGTTCGTATGTAAAGATTGTTCCATTAGCACTAAGAATCCAAGGACTATTGCTATCAAAAATAACCTTCCAAAGTTCAGCGGCGCTGTGAACAGTTGTTTCACCGTTTTCCCAATCCACTGTGAGCTCTGTGCCACGTTGTTGTTCCATTACAGCAGTGTATTCTAGTGTAGCAAACAATCCTTCCCATGCTGCGGCAAAGCTCATCTTCTTGCCTATGCGATCTTTGATGTAACGATCTGTCATGATAGGACGGATCTGTCCTACAATGGTTTCTCCTGCCATGTTCAAGGCCTGAATAGCACTTGGATATAGACTGTTGATGTCAATAGCACCTACCCATTCGTGTATACCTTTCTTGGGATATGCTACATAAGCACCTGCAGCTTGCGTGTCTTCTCCGTCTAGTCGTTCACGGCGGTTAGGTACGACCAATCCACGCTCGTGTGCTTCGTTGATAATTGCTTGTTCTGTAACAGCAACAGCACCCATTGTGGTTTGTAGTAGTACAGTGTTTTCATGTGCTAGTGTGTTAGCAAGATCCAAGAACTTTAGCTTTTTATCCATTCTTGCCAGTAACATTGTATCTTGGCGGTTGTAGTCGATGAACGTTTTAAAGTCATTGTTGTAAAGTTGATCCAGTGTACCTTCGTATGTAACCTTGCGCTCGCCTAGTTCGTACTCACCAATGGCATCCAAACTATAACTGTGGCGTTCTTCGTATGTGTATTTTCTGTACAATTGCATATAGTCCATGTGGATCCTACCAATTGTATCAAAAGTCAAGTTTTCAGCACCAAATCGCTCAAATGTACGTTGCTTAGGCATCTGTCCCCAAAGACACATACGTCGTGTGTCATCTTTGCTGAGCACTCGTATAATACGCATAGTAGTATATGGAATATCAAAACCTTCGCTGTTCCATCCACTTAGTACATCGGCATCATCGATAATGTCCAGAAATGCATTTAGCAAGTCCTCTTCACGCTCAAACAAGAATGTGTTTTCGAACTCGTTGCAGATTTCTGTTGCTGTTTCCCAGCTCATGTGTTTAGGAGGCAATACAAATGTAATACACTGATCCAACCAGTCTAAGTATACTGTGATTGCTGTAATCGGGTTGAACGGATCATCCGGACGACTGTAACCACGTTCTGGATCAAAGTCAACCTCAATATCGAAAAAGCATGTGTGCAGTTTAGGTGCATTTGCGCCTTTGTAGTTTTCTTCAAAACAGCGAAACACAGGATTGATATCACTTTCGTAGATTGTCTTACCCTGTTGAATGCGTAGTTCTTTACGAAACTCTTTGTTGTTTCTTGAACTGAATCGACTTACGGGATTACCGTAGATACTGCGGAACTTGCCCCGCGGATCGTCGTAGTAAAACACATAGTTAGCAGGATACTCTCGGTATTCTCTGCGTCCATCTATTCTTTCTACAACGTGAATGCGATCGTGTTCACGATCAAATAGTGCGTCAACGTAACTCATTTATCTCCTGATTGCTTGTGGCCAATCTACCTTTCTTCATGCTCGTAGTGTGAGCGACTCGTGGATACTTATAATTGTTTTATTTGATTCCATATATTTTGCATATACCCATCGCTGCTGTTTCTTAGTTCCAACAGCACGTTTTTATTGTGTTCTGCCCTTCGTGAAAATTCCTTTAAGGTTGCATTGTTGTATTTTAAACTATTATCTAACTGTTGTAAAATCTTTGATTGTCTTTCTAACCAATCTGGACAGCTATCATAGCTATGATCTACCACATCATCGTAAACATTAAACCCGAGTTGTCTAAGATATGCTATACTGTTTGGATTTGAAAACAACAACAAAGGCCTCGGTAGCTGTAATGCTCTAAAAGTTTTTTCAGTAAGCAATATCCAACCAAGATCGTTAAATGATGTTTCAATTACAACACTTACTTTGCTATCCAACGTTGCTTCTTCAATGGTTACATCAAAATTACTGTAAGGTATGCTTAGATTGTTCAGTATATAATTGTGTTCTGGTTCAAATATTTCTGATCCTTTGTAAAACAGTTCAAACAATTCCAATGAAGAATTTTCGTAAATTGGATTCTCGCTCCAAAAAGAAACATTGCCATTGTTGAGGATATTTTTTCTTATTAAGAGGTAAAACCAACTTTGACGAACAGGACACGAACGCTTTATAAAACAATTATATTCTTTTGTTGGCATACAATTAGTATATTTGTAATCGCAATAGTAGTAACCTAAACTGTAAGGACTAGTCAATAAGACGTTTTTGTTATTATCAAGTGGTACAGAATCTGTGATTTGCCATGTAGAATCATGCGGTAGTACACTAGCAAAATTTACCAACACAGAAGTTTTGTTTTTTTCAAATCTTGCAACACCATCGTCGAAAAAATATGTGCAGTCAAATCCAGAGTTGGTTAGTATTTGTTTAGTTTTATCTAACCATTGCAACGATACGTCCCACCAACTGCCATCGCCGTTGATTTGATCGCTGAAAATACTTTTTTTATACTCGCCAGGATCCATTTCGGAATGCACCAACTGAAAGAGTTGGATCCCATACAATTTTTGTTTGTTTTTTACAATCTGTTACATGTAGCGCAGTAGGAATAGCACTCCAATCTATAGATGCACTAATCGATATACATCTACTATCTTTATAACTGATGCTGTCGGATAATACCAATGTTGCATTTTTATATTCTGATAAATCGAGCGTAAATTCTATAGGATTATTTACAGTTGTTGGCCCAATTTGTAATGCATTCTTAATTATTTTATCTGGTTTAACTTGATTTAGATTTGCAACAGCGTTAGCATATCCATTGGGCAAACTTGGATGATCGATTAGTGTTTTTGGGGCATGCTCGGCTAACTCAGTTGAAATAATTCCTTCGTATACTAAAACATCCAAGTTCCAACTGTCTGGCAACGATACATAATCACCAAGAATATTGTTAGCATGGTTCCAAAAGTCACACATGTTAAAATTAACCAACATCTGATCACTTGTTTGTTCGCAAAGTAAAACATCTACGTTGTGTGGCAAATCTTTAGGTTCAAGATTTAAAAAATCTTTATAGTACAAGGTGATTTTATTACCGTAGCCTAGTTCAGTCAACAGCTCTCTAGTGTAGTCCGCCCGGTGTTTTTTAACATCTACACCAATGTAATGTTTTGCACCGTGTTGCAAACAATATGCCGCAAGGATACCAGCACCGCATCCTATTTCGAGTACTACTTTGTCTTTAACAGCATCTGCAATCGATTGATTATACCAAGTGTTTCGCGGAATATCATTAAGAAAACTTAAACATTCATATACTGCAAGATTGTGAAACATTACTTTTGTATTACCTTTTGTTTTTGTCCATTGCGATGTAAATCATTTGTAATACAGTGAATGCCACAGTCCCAAAAGTATTTGTGTCTAAATGGAACCACATGTACATCAATGCCGTGACGGGCACATGCTTTTTCAACTATATCGTTGTGAGCACTCACTATGATATTTTTAGGATCAACAACTAGAATGTTTACATCGAACACAGTTTCATGTACTTCGCCGACCCAGTCATCGAGATAAGTTTCCACAGTATGAATAAGATTAAGATCTTTTTCAAAATCTGGCAAAAACCATCTACCTTTGACATGTTTCATGCTAGCACTGAATTCTTTTACATGTGCATATTCGCTGTCGGGCAGGTATACCACTTCCCAGTCAGGATATGTATCTTCGTAAGTGGCAACATCGTATAGACTGATAATCAACCCAGGAGTTACAGGACAATAACAACTATCCCCGTGTCCTTCAAGTTGTACCACCCTGTTGTTATATTGGGGAAATTTAGCATCTACTGTTTCTAACAATGCCTGTTTGTCATCGTAGTAGGTTTGTGTAGCAAAAATAAGATCTTCGCCCATTCTACTAACAAAACATCCGTTGACAAAATCCAGATCAGTGTTAACAATTTCGTTGCCTTGTGCTTGCAAGTGATCAAATACATGCTGATAAAACCCTAGTTTTGCATCCAAGTGCTTCTGATCGAATTGTTTAAACACTTCGAATTTTTCTAGCAATGGGTCTACTATATCAGCAGGCATTTCTCTAGCAAAGTCTACAGGACGAACATACCAAGGCCACTGTTCCTGTTTGTTTTGTCTATAAAACACACTCCATGCGTGGCTAGAGTTTGGAACACCAGGAACCCAAACCTGCTCGCCGATCATGGTAAAATAATCTCGAGGAGCAGTAGGAGGTTGTACCCACTTTCCGTCAATAAACAAACTGTCTAAATCACTAGGAAATTCTGGACGCATTACATTAACGCCAAACTTTCCTGATAGTAATTTAATTAAGTTTTGATAATCTTCTTCAGTTTCTTCTGCAAGACTTTCAAAACGTTTTCTTGTTTCTTTATTCTTAATCCACGAATAAAATTCTGGTGGATAAGTCTTGCCTACTAAACAAGTATCAAGTGGATCCCAGTGTTGATAAACGCTGTAGGTCAAAGAGTACGTCCTACTGTTTCTAAGATAGTTGTAAGTTCGTCGTGATCTGCTTGAGTTTCGCCAAATTTGCTCTTGTGTGCAATCTTAACTGCTTTCTTAAGAATGCTAGGCTTTACTTGAAGTTCTTCTGCTACTGCTTTGATTGTATCGTTAAGCCCTTCGTTGAGAACTTCTACTTCGGTAAGTACACCCATACCTTCGTTGATAAGTTGTGTAAGTTTTGCTTTTTGTTCTGGATTGAACACTTTGGTATCGTGCATGATATCTCCTATTTGTTACGAAGTGTAGTATATAACAGTTTTTGCGTGGAGTCAAAATATTTTGGTAAAGTTGCTCACTTTAAAATTTACGGTAGCGAATCGTAAACTTAAGCCAGCAGCCGGCTATTGCCCTAATGTAACGGTCCTAAGGCAAATTCTTTTTAGATTTCGTTTTTGTTTTTAGTTTAACAGGATATGTTTTTATATGTTCAACATGACAAGGTTTACAATGATACAAACTAAGACTTCCCTTGTAGTCCACATAAAAAGAACCCGGAAGCAGTATCCGGCAACTGTCGCATTTGAGTGGCATCACTTTTTAGCCTTGGTGCTTACTCGGATTGGTTTGTTGCCTTGTCCTGATTGTGATTTGCCGCCACGGCCTGCCTTGTTCTGCGCCGCACGTTTGCGACGAGTTGCTGACTCTTTTTCTTTCTTTGACATACTAGCGGCTTTTGACGCTGGTACACATTTGGCATAGCCTTTTTTATCTCCTGATGTTCCGCACTCTGAGTGTCCACCGCCTTTTTTCTTCTTGCCGATGTTTACCCATTTTTGCTTAAACCACTTGCGTAGTCCGCCTTCGTATTCTGTAACGAATTCACTTGCTTTCATATCAGTCTTTGGTTATAGGGCCGCCTTCTACCCAGGCATCGCAGGTGCGCTTGGCTGCACACTTGAACTTGAGAAACTTGCAGTAGCCCAAGTCACCTGCATCGATTGTGTCATAGGGGTCTGAACTATCTTCCTCACCTATACCTTTAGCAATACAATCCAACATGTCAGGGCTTTTATCAAATGCTGCACAGTTGCCGCATAGGCTTGTTTTAGCATCTTCAGGATCATCCAGTTGCCACATTTCTGCTTTGGCATTCCAAAACTTTTCGTTAGGTTCGGTAGGATTAAGAGGACCATATCCGTATTCTTCAATGGCCTTTTGACGATTCTTGAGATTAAGATCTATGCTTTGTGTTGCTGGAGGACAACCTTTTTCCATTGCTTCCATTAAGTTGATCAAGTCTCTCATTTCTTTTTGCCTTTGCGTTTTTTCTTAGCAGAACTTTTTTTGCGGCAACTGCCTACTTCTCCTGCTTTAGTGCCAGGAACACGTTCGTAACCAGGCCAACATTTTAGTTCGTATAGTCTCATTTTTTAGGCTTGCCCATTCTCCAGCCACCACCTGCGGCTTTGTACTGCTTTGCGGCCCAAGCATTGGCATACGCACTTGGATACACATCAAACTTTTTCTTTGCTTGACTCTTATAGTAACTCCACTTGCTTGGATCTGTTGGCACAGGCTTTTTCTTTGCTTCTTCTACAACAGCAGTCCAATTGCTTGCATCTGCTAGTTGTGTTTCTACAAACTCTAGGTATTCTTGATCGCCTTCGATTTCCCATTGTGCAGGTTGTTTAAAACTTACACTACTGTCATTGTTGATTGTTACAGTAATGTTTTCTTCATTGTGCTTGTATGTGCCAGGCTGTAGATTATGACGTAAGTCAATGTTTTCCGCTACCTGGCTTTCAGTCTTTTTTGCAGTGTCAATCACCTTCAAGTTTTCTGGCACTGTAGCATACACCTTACCTGATTCATGCTTGAACATAACTTTGTCAATGCCGCCTTTCTTGCTGAAGCCTGTTACTGTGCCTTGCATTTGGCCCATCTTCAGTGTTTGTACTGTGTCGCCAATCATGATGTCACCTTCTTTTGCTTCTGGAAGACGATCAGGATTACGAGTGTTTGGACTTGCACGAAGATTGCCCGGTGCTCGAATGCCTCTCTTTGCCGCTTTTTCGCGAGCCTTTTGCGTATCAAGCACACCAATGCCCAAGCCTTTTTCAGCGGCACCTGGATCTAGATCCTTGTTCATCTGTTGTGTTTGTGCCGCTTGCTTCTTCATCATGTCGCTAGCCGCACCACCTTTGACAGTGTAACCAACACGCTTGCTAAAGTTCTTGTCAAAGTCTTCTGCTACACCTTCGCTAACTGGCTTGGTGGTAGCAAACACTGTGGTTTTCTTACCGTACTTCATTTCAATGGTGTGTGCGGCTTTTTTAGCACTTGCTTCGTTTCTAAACACTTTCCAAGGCTTGCCATCAATTTTAACTTCGTAGTTGTTCTTTGTATCTGGCTCATCATAGGCACGATAGTCTGAACCTGGGCCTTTGTATCCTGCATAAGGCACTTTGCGCATTGGTGCTTCTTTGACTTCTTCTTCGTTGTCGTTGCCAGCAGTTTCGTCGCCTACAGCAACATCACCTTGCACTTTCTGTGCCAATGACATCATCTTCATGATTGTACTTTCTGACTGTCCTGTAACTTGCTCTAGTTTCTCAATTGAGTTTACACCTTGTGGAGCACCGTACTTGGTAAGCTCGTTACCAACAGCGCCCATTGCCGCACCCACGTCGTCATCACGCTTCTTACCCATGTCCATTAGGATACGACCTAGTCTAGCAAGTTCACGTTGTTCGTCTGTTTCGTAGTAGTCTTCGTTCATGCCGCGACGCTTTTTAAGAGCCGCTAGTTCACGCTCTAGTTCTTCAATTTCACGATCTTCTTCTCTGTTTTGACTGTACAGTGTGTTAATATCTTCACGATCCATTTTTTGACCTTTATCAAAACTTAGGATTAATGCTTCTAGATCGTTTTCTGCACTTGGATTCTTAGCACGAAGCAGTTTGAGGATACGTTCTGTACGCTTGTTAGTAGCAACCTCTTCGTATACACTTTCAATTGTTTTGTTCAAATACTTTTGACTAAGAATTTTGATACTGCCAGTGTCGTTTAGATCAAAATATGCATCTAGTTTGTTGAGATGTTTAGCAGCATACTGGTCACCTTGCTCTGCAGCTTGTGCCATTGCTTGTCCCAGTGGGCTATTCTTAGCACTGGTCATGTCTGCCATTTGGTTTACACCTAGTCCTAGTAGACCTGCTAGTACAGCACCTTTTAAGTATGTACCTACGCCTTCATCTAATGCCGCATAGTCGTCGTGATCAATATACATATCTGAGTCTGGATCGTAATACTTTCCTTCCTTCTTGTCGTAGTAAACAACTTTGCCACTTTTGGTTTGGAAAGGACCTTCCAATCCAGCTCGCTCTTGATAACGTTCGCGATCGATACCACGAGTAACTGTGTATCCTTCATTGGTTGATTCAAATAGGTCTAATAGGTGCATTACTTTTTCCCACGCTTTATGTATGCTTCACAAGCCATAAGTGCTTGTTCTAAGTTCTTAAATGTTGCACTGTGCAACTTGTCATTAACTTTTAGTCTAAAACCGTCATCTTCGTTACCGTGAAGTTTGATAGTTTTACCGTTGATGTTCATTGTCTTGATAGCTTTGCCTAGCACATCTTCTGATGGTTTCTTAGGAGAAAGATCTTTATCATCAGATTTTTTAATATCGCTTAGATAGTCAGTTAAACGAGTTTTAATATCGCCTAAACTATCTTCTTCAATGCTTTCGCCGGCATGCTTAAAATATTGTACTTCACGTTCGTGCTTTTCAGCGGCTGAGCGACTGTCAAACGTGCCAAGGTTTTTCTTGTCATCTTTGCTGTACAGTCTGTACTTGCCACTTGGAAGTTTGCGAATAGTTTCAGTAACTTCTTCTTCGCTTTCGCCTACCAGCATACCGTCCATTGGATGATCTTTCTCAGGTTGGCCTAGAACAGGTGAAATCGTTTTTGGTTTAAATTCTGCTGGAACTTGATCTGCACTTTCGGTTAGTGCGTCTGGAGTTAAAGTTAATGCACTCTTTGTGCCACTGGTGCTAGCAAAAGCACTCAGGATGGCAGTCATGTCATTGTCTGCTAGTCTTTTTTGATTACCAGCGGCAACATCTACCACTGTTTCGCCTTTTTGTACACCGTCTAGTTTGCCAAGAATATTAGCAAATGCAGCGGCTTCTTTAGGATCTACGCTCATTTTTAGAAACTCTCTTTTTCTTTCTATTTTTATATTTATCAAAGAGAGTTTCTATAGGTACTCTTCGCTGGATGGCGCCAAGCGGTGCAACAACAGGTGCAAGATCACCTGACACTACAGCAGTGTCTTCTATTATAAATTCTGTTGCTCGCATTATAGTATCCTAAATGTTGTACTGTTAATGATTTCGGCTGGACCGTATTCTACAGCAGTATTTCTCATTCTAAGTCTAGCAGGATCGACTTTCTCTAGACGTATTGTATATTCTCCTGGTGGTGCACTTATTTGCAAGTTTTCTCGCAAATACAGTGTACCTCTCCAGATATAGTTTCTTTCTGTAAACAATTCATCGTTAACATATAATCTATATCTAGGATTGTGACCTTTGTCGCAAAACAAATCAAATGCTATTTTTACAAAATGTTTCATTAGTAAAAACTTTTTCCGCTCATTCCTATTTTATCTAGATGATACGGATAATCGTATTGTTTAAGATATTCAACTATCCAATGCTTATAACTTTTGTTTTTTAACTCTACTGTTGTATTTAACCATTTTTGTACTAAATGTTGGTCCTGGAAAGGCATTCTTATTTCCTTGCCGTTGAATCCCATATGTATGTCTAGTCTACTGTTAATACTAAACAATCCAGAATAATGATTGTGCCACGGCCACATAATTTCTAGATTTTCGTGGAACATGCCTCCAAACTTGCTTCTGGTTCTTGTTTTTTTTCCATTATGACCGTAGTCGCAATACAACTCATCTGCACCTTCGCCATAAATTAAAATTTTACATTGCATACTGTCTGCTATATCGCAGAAAGTTTGATGTTTAGCGGTATTATTACCTGGTGATTTTGTTCTTGGATGTTCATATAAATCAAATAATTCATTTAAATGTTGGTTGCTTATATAAGATTCGGTTACTCTGATAGAGTTGTGTCGAGCTATTCTGTCTTCTACTGTTTGATTGTATTCTTCAGAAACATCAGCAATTGATAAAAAATCTATGTTGTGATTCTCTAAACAGCAAGTTATTGCTCCGCTGTCTAATCCACTGCTAAATGTGGTTATAGATTTCGGTTCCCATCGTAACAATACAGACTTTTCAAACTCTTCAAAAACATCATCTAAGTTGTTTTTAACCTGATCAAAATTCCAATGTGTGTTTGTTACCATTGACAATTCAAAATTTGATTTATCTAATGTGTAGATTTTATTTTCTTCACAAGGCCAGGCTGCACCAAATGAATCTATTAATACCTTGGGATGGCTACATACTGCAAGTGTTTTATCTGATTTATTATAGTAATACCAAAGATTTCTTACAAAAAACTGGTCAGCTGCAAAAACTACATGTGCATCGGTAACATAGCATAGTGCATATTCTCCTCTAAGAGATTTTATAACATCTATTGTATTGCTTAACAAGTGATCTAAATTATCCGCAAGCCATTGTGTATCGTTTGTAAATTTACTATCAGTGTAGTTGTATGTTGATCCGTTATAAAGTAGAGTACCACTGGTTGATTTGATCGGTTGCTCTACTGCCAATCCTATTGTGTTTAATAATGAATGTGCAAAGAATTCGTCTTTATAGTGACAGGTACTAAAATTTTCAGGACCTCTGCGTTTTATGCTTGACAATAGATCAAGATCTACAGTAAGATTTTTACTGTAAAATAATCCACACATGAAATTGCCTTTTGTTAGTTGAAAGTAATTTTACTTATTTTCTTTGTTACAGGAGTTTGATATTTTTGTTTCGTCTTCTTGCTTTCTTTTCACTGGTTTTCATTTTCTTTGCTTTGGCTCTCAAACGTTTTTCGTCCGTCTTACTTAATCGATCTCCTAAACGTACTCCCATAAATTGTGCAGCTTGTTGTAGAAAGATATTCATAGTAGACTCCTTGTTTTTATTTTTTCTTTTTACGCCCTGATTTCATGTTGGCGCACCAGTGGTACATTTTGCCACGTTCACCTGAATATTTTTTAGCCATTTTTCTTAAATGAGATACCGATCCACTGCAACTAGCACCGGCCTTCTTTACACGACCTGGTCTGCTTTTGCCCTTTACTTTGCCATCTGCAAAGTTTTCTACAGTGAATTCACTAGCTCTCATACTTTATTACTTTCTCTTAGCAAGTGTTACTTCTATATCTATATTAGTATCGTATCCGCCTTTGCGAAAATATTCTCTAATAGTCTTCGTAGCATCGTCTACGTCTTTAAATGTATCCAATGAGAAAACATATTCTCCGCTATCCCACGGCTTCATTGGATCCTTGGCTTTAACATACCAAAACTGTTCGCCTGGTTTCATTGCCAGTATTTTTTCTCTTGCAGTAGATCCGCCCATTGCTTTTGCAACATCAACTTTGGCGCCTAATGCTCCAGCTGCTGCTGTTGCACCACCAAATTTAAGCAAATCTCTTCTGGTTATTTCATCTATTCTCATGATCAATTCACCTCGCTAGCATATGTAATTCTTACATCAGCATTTGGGTTTTGCTGTTGTAGTTTCATTAGTGCAATATTACGAGCTTTTTCTTCTGTATCAGCATCAACAGTGATATCCATTCTCACTGGATTGCCTGATTCGCCGGTTATAGCACTAATCACACGCCATTTGGATTCTTTTGGAATTCTAGCTGTGACATTGGATCTAGGACTATTACTTTTTACATATTCTTCGGCTTTTGCAATAGCAATTTGCTCGCTGGCGGCTTTTACAGTAAAGGTTTTAAATGTTGTTCCATACTCACCAAATATTCTAACTTCAACGTTATAGCTTTGTGCTTCAGCTTCAGGTTCTTTTGACATATCCACACTGCCTGGATCGATGTCTTTGAGATCCTTTACAGCGGCTTGGAAAGTGCCTGCTTTCTTTCTCACACCCTGGCGCAATTTGTCAATGGCACTGGCACGGTTTGGTGCAGTGATTACTATGTTTAGCTCAGGGCCTAGATCGCCATACTGTAAAACCTTGTAAGCAAAGCCAAACTCTTTGTCTGTGTAATCTGGTTCTTTGGGCAGTTCACCACGCACTGGCATCACTTTTGCAAGTTCAATTTGACTGGCTCTGTTAGGAGTGATCCAATCAGCATAGTAAGGCAGTTTCTTTCTTGCTTCTACTTCGCTGGTTGCAGGAACATTGAATGTAGCAACTTCATCTTCGCGCAACACTGCCTTCATGATGCTTTCTCTTACACCAGCTTTTGCCTTTTCCCAGTCCTGTGGATTTGGCACTACAAACTGGAATATTCTGGTACGTCCTTGTAGTCGCTTGGCAACTTCGCCTTTGCGTCCTGCAGGTTCTTTGTTGGCTTTTGTAGGATCAACCAGTTTGAAGTTGTCATGAATGCTATCGTCGCCAAACTGTTTGAGCCAGTTTTGGAAAAGTTCTTGTGCTTCTTCTTCATCTCTAGCAAAAATGTCTTTTACTACATCACCAGTTTTTAACCTTACAATATTGTATGTTCTTTCGCCGAACGCATCTTGCTTGCCAGCTTCTGGGTCAATTCCTAGCACATTGTTAGCCCACTGATCTTTGAGGTCTTCGGCATTGATTTGGCCTGCTTGATACTGTGCCCAGATGTTTTCTGCTGGATCTTCACTGTTGATCAACTTGAACAGTTTCTTTTGATATTCTTCTCTTTCGGCGTTGGGATCACTGGCAATGGTGTATGCTCGTGCAAAACGCAACATAGCAAGTTCTGCTTCTTCAACTTTGTTTAGGTAGTCGCCACCTGCAATGCGGAACTCAATATAACCTTGCTTGATGTGGATACTAGTGTATTTGTCTTGCCCAGTTCTGCCACGCACAATCTCTGCGGCTTCTTTGTTGATACCGTTGCGCAGTGCGTCCATTGCACTCTTGATGTTCATTCTTTCGAATTTAAAATTCTTTCTTTTTGCTTCCTTGGCCGCAGTTTCCATTTTTTCTATAGCACTTCTAGCATAGCTGTTGTAGCTTCTGTCAAACTGTTCCAGCATGTATCTATCGCCAGTGAATAGAACCAGTTTCACATAGTCAAGATTTTCTTCATTGTCTGGCAAACTAATGCCCATGTGTAAGCCTGTGCTGTCATTGGTGTAAGCATCATTTCTCTTTAGGAAAGCGGCTACATCTAGCAGTTGTTGTTGTGCCGTTGCCAGTGGCATTGGAGGTGACACAATTTCTACACCTGCGTCACTGGTTGAATCTGGTGAAATACTGCTATCTGGTTCAATGATGTAGTAATCGCCTCTACTCTCGCTGTGATAACCTGTGCTCACAACCACCTTCTTGCCCACTAGTTTTTGCATCATGTCGCCGAAGTCTTCCCAGGCACCTTCGTCTTGAACATTACCTTCAATGTAAGGCCAGTCCACACCAAAGGTGTCAGTGATGTCACTCATGTAAGGAAAGTTTTGTTCAAAATACTCATCTTCTTCTAAATCGCGATCAGAATATTTCATTTCGCGGAATGATTCTAGAGCATCACCATAAAAGCCAGTTTCGCCGTCCCACATCTTTAGCATTGTTTCTTCTGCAGCTTCGTTGGCACGATCAGCAATACTACTGTTTACATCATCTTTGTCATCATCATCGAGTTCATCGTAGTCTTTTTTGAATATTTCTTGTGCTACGTCATCAACATCAAATGCATCAATTTCGTCTTTGACTATATCGTCCAACCAGCCTTCGTCTTCCATCACAGTTTTAAATTCGTCGTACTCCCAAGCATTCATGATTTGGTCGTCTACCCATTCTGTATATCGTTCACGCAAGGTGTCTCGTAAATCATCTGCCGCACTGCCGTACAAGCCAAATCCGTGATCGTCAAAACTCAAAAAGTCAAGCACATCATCAATGCTACGAGGTCTACGATCTTCGCTCATGTCGCTTTCACGATCTTCGTCGTATTCAAGTCCGCCGATGTCTGGCAGGATAACTTCTGCTTCAAAGCCTGCTATAATACCATTGGCCGCATCGCTGGATGCCCAGTCGCGAATAGCACCAGGAGTTTGACTAATCTCAACAAGTTCTTCTTCATCTAACTGGCTTTCTTTGAGTGCCTTGTATTTGGCCATTAGGCTTTCTGTTAAGCCCAGGTTATATGCTTTGTTAGCACTTGTATTTTTTGCGGCACTCTTGTGTAGCAGTGGAGGACTGCCTTTCTTGTCAATCTTCATACCTAGTTTAGCAGCCTGACGCTGTGTCTCGCCTGGCTTAACATCCACTGTAAGTGCTGTTTTAAATCTTGGATCGTTTTTTTCTTTTGCTGAGGGAATGTATCCACTGGCACTTTCTGTAGCAACTGTTTTCAAGTTCCATACAGGCACACTAGCATCGCCACGCAACAGTGCCGCTATCATTCTGCCCACACCAAATATTACATCACCATCAACCATAACGCTTGGCTTGGCTGTGTTAGCAGTCATTTTTGCGTATCTAAAAAATCTATCCGGATCTCTATCGTAGACGGTGCCGCTTTTGAAATTTGTCCCATAGCGTTTGTTGATAGCATCAACAACTGGTTGTGGAGTTCTTGATATTGATCCTTTCATCCAAGGCTGTTTCAACAATTCTTTTGTGCTCACCATAACAGGTGTTTTACTGGTTAAACGCAATTTTGTAAAAACGTCTATGTCTTCTTGATCTGGATTAGGACGCTCATCAATGAACTCCTGTGCAAGTTGGGTAGGCAAACTCTGTATCCAGGCACGCCATTCTTCTCTGGCGTTTTGTATGCTAGAGCCTACATCAATGCCACCCATCTTGTCTGCTTCTTTTACCAGCGTAAATGTATCCATAGCATCGCCTTTCTGTACAATAGGTTTGAACCCTAATTGCGGTGCTAGTCTTTGTACCATACGCTGATACAGTTTTGTTCTACTGGTACCATCATCGCCTTTGTCTGCTGTAAATGTAACCATACTAGGATCTACTTCGTTGACGAATAATTTGATTGCCGCAACTGCTGTTGCTAGTATTCGTTGGGCATCTCCTTCACCTGTGACCTCATAATTTGAGAGTGCTCCGCTGTGATGTGGTCTTGTTCCAAATTCAAACTCCCATGCCAGTCCAGGACCTTTCTTTTTGTCTTTACTCTGACCTAAAAACTTGATAGTGTGAGTAGGACTATTTGCTTTCGTAGTCCACTTGTTTACATAGTACATGTAGTCCGGGGTGTCTAATCTATATGGTTGATCCAAACTTTCTGACAAGCCTTCTAGTCCGTATTCTTTCTTGTAAACATCAATTAGTGCTCTGTAATCAATGCCTTCGAATTCTTTTGCAATCTGTTGAGCATAGTAGCCAAGTCCATGTTGTGGTGCACCACCTTTACTGGCTTTAACTATTTCATTGTGTAGGTATTGTGCGACTTTATCGTAGTCTGCTTTATGTGAGACAGCACCAAATTTTCTTTTTAGTTGTTGATATATGCTATCTTCTTCTACATTGCCTTCTTTAACATTTCTAAGTTTTTGTCTTAGAATATTGTATAATTCTTCTTCAGCACCAGCACGACCCATGTCTTTAACCGTTTGTGCTGTGCGTCCTACTGTTTGTACACCCTTGGCTACGTCTTTAACACTGGTAACAGCACAGCCTGGTGTGCCAGCAATACACGCACCTGCTAGTGCCGCGGCACCTGCTGCCTTTGCTAGTTTACCTTCGGGTATTTCGTTTGTATACTTGAGATCGCCTTTGTCCACTACAACTGCTGGCAGAGTTTCTACACCTGCTTTCCTTGCAGCATGCCATCTGTGATGCCCATCTAGGATCATGTAGCCTTTGCTAGTCTTGACAACAATAATAGGATCTGGTGTCCACCCTTTACGCATTTTAAGAGCCAATGCTAACATTGTGTCAGCGTGTTCTTTGGCTTTCATCTTATCGTCTGGTTCTAATCCGTATAGAGAGTTCACAGGAACGTCTGTGTCTTTAGGACGTTTCATGTACTCATCAGGAATGTCAGCACCTTGATATTCAGGGTTAGTGTAAACTGTAATTTTGTTTTCGGTGGTTAGATAACTGGCTTTCATCTCAACTCTTTAAAGTGTATATCTTATTTATCGCACTTAAAGTAAAGCCCCTTATTCGGGGGCTTTGTCTTTTTTGGTTTTAGTTTTTGCTAGTACTTTTGCACTTTGCCGTTCTAGAGGCAAGTTATTAATGTCAATTTCTACCGGTTGTACATCAGTAGTAGGTGCATTAGAACTTGCTTCTTCAGCTTCAATAACCTGTTTTAACGCTTCGTATGTTGGCTTTTGTGTTTGGTAATCAAATACATAACTACCTGAATGCTTGAGTAACACACGCTTGTCAACCCAAATCTGACCACCCAAATCTCTCCAGTTTTCACAGAAAGTCCAGTCTTCACTATAGTAACGTCCTTCTCTCACATCAGTGTCGTAGTAGGTTTTCATATAAGGATCAAGGGCTGGATCTAACCCAATGTCGTTTTTAAACGGAACCACAGCAGGATGCTCATCAAGTTTTTCAAACACATGTCTTTTAACTACCATAAATCCTGTGCCAGTTTTGCTAACTTCTAGTACGTTGCCGTCTTCACTTTGTTCACCGCCTTCGATTCCATTTACAACCCAACGAACTGGTAGACTTTTCATAGGATATAGTCCGCCGATAACATCAACATCGTGATTAAGCAACAACAGCAAGTGCCAAGGCTCCCATCCAATATCCGCATCAATAAACACAAGGTGTGTGCTATCTGGATTGTTTAAGAATTTAGCAACCAATGTATTTCTTGCACGACTAATAAGACTTTCGTTGGTCATAGTTTCGATTGTCCAGTCAATACCTAACTGGCGACAAGTGTTACTCCACTTGATGTAGCTCATAAACGTGCTTTCTGTGAGCATGCCACCGTAACAAGGCATACAAAGGTGCGGACGCTGTTGACGCAGGTAATCAATGTTTACCTGAATTTGCTGTTGTTCAGACATAAAATCCTCTTTAGTGATAAGTTATATGGGTATTTAATGATTTACAGATCGCAAGTTATTTTTTCTTGCGACCTGCACAGTGAGCCTTTTGCGAAAAGCCTTTTGGGTTGTTGCAGTCAATACTGTCTTTGTATTTCTTGCTCCATGCTTCGTAGTATTCTTCTACACTCTCTCCGCTTTCGCGAATAGTAAAAACAGTCTCTTCGTCCATGTTGTACACTTTGTCTTTAGCAAGCGGACGGTTACCCTGCTTAGACATAAATTTTTCGTATTCTGCTAGCGCATTGATTCTGTTAACTAGACTGGACTTCTGTAAAACATATTGTAATTGTGTGTAGTTTCTTTGCTCTAGCATAGAAAGCACACCAGCAAGTCCTCGCTGTACACTTGATACCAATGTATCTTCGTCATATGTACCGAGTCCATCTACTACAATATCAACACCATCTTCTGTTGGTACTAGTTTTGCTTCTTCGACTTTGTTTGTACCTAACACAGTATCAAAAATTTCAATTACTTTGTCTGAACTGCCTGGTCTGTTTTTTGTTGCTGGATACAGAGTAGCAATTAAGTTTGCTTTTTCATGTTGTTCCATATCGGGCCACTTGTTACGAATTTCAGTAGCACTTGTCATGCCGCCGAATTGTACAGTAGGCATGTAGTCCATATAAGCATGTTTACTCATCGGTTGTCTATCGCGCAACTTGTTTACTTGCAAATACCCAGGAGTGCCATCTTTCTTGATTTGTCCCGGTTGTGGCTGACTGGTTGCATCTTTTTCACTGCGAACAAAAATTAATACTGTATCATCAGCGTCGTACATTTGTTTGATTTCGCTAGCGACAAACGGTGATTTAACTTGTATAAATCTATGTGAAGGCACACCAGCAAGACTCGCTAGTTGTTGCTTTAATGCAAACGGAAACGGGCGAGTGCTTTTGTCATCAGTGGCGGCTACATACACATCAGCGTTAGGATATTTTTCAACTACGCTACGGTACAGTGCCATGTGGCCTGCATGAAATGGGTGGAATCCTCCGGGAATAATTACAAGTTTCTTCATATTCTTATTTAGTAAGTTAAGGTCACTGAGTTGATTGTGCCACCGGTAAATCCGCTAACTGATGCTCTAATCCACGCAAAGTTACCCGTTAATGTAATTGAATAATCTGTGGTAATAGCAGTACTACCATCTGTGGCACTATCGCCAGGAAACACATACGCATCAAACCATTCTCCGTCTTCAGTAGGATCGGTATCTAAACTACATTGGATTGTAATTGCACCCGAAAAGTCATTGGTTTGAAAACGTATGCTCTGAGTTGAGCTACTTCTTTTGTAGTACCCTACTCCTTTTTGTCTGTCACCAGAAAATGCGGCTGTACCGCTGTATTCCGTTGTTGGGATCAATGTTAAACTATCTGTTTTCACGCTTCTTCAATTTCTACTAGTACGCCAGCGCCTGCTAACTGCTCAAGCACTGCTTGTAATTGAGCTGTGCTTTCGCTATCAAGAATAGGTGCTTCTTGATCGCTGTCTTTCAGTAGTTTGCTGAGTTTGACTACTAGTATTTTTTCTTGTATCTTTGCCATACTGTATTTATTCTTTAAGTAAGGTTAGTGTTTTCTTAATTTTAATTGGGCTTACTAATGCCAACATAGTTAAGAAACCATCATCGTTGTGATCGATAAAATAATTATCAGCAACATATCTGTGATTTTCCCACATTGTTAACCATTGAGTCATAGCCGGTCCAATTCTAATGTCCGTTCTATCTAAAAGAAATTGAACCAAGTTTTGTTTTTGTTCTCTGGTAATATGTTGATTTTTAAAATAGGTTCGATAATTGTGTTTGGCACTTTTCACAATCATTGTATTTCTCGGTCTATCTAATTCTACTTTGTTTATATCTAAAAGTAAAACGCCCGGCGATGAAACAAATCCATGAACATCCATTAAACTGCTTGTGTAAAGATGCCCAGTGTCTAAACTAATAACCAACTTGTGATCTGACGGTATTGCTTTTTTAGCATCAAATAGTTTGTGACAATTTTTTATAGTTTCGTCGGTAATAGGATGCCTAAAACTTTGAAACTGCCAACTGCCACCAAAGTTAACCTGTCGTCTCCACTTTTGATTCTCAATGTAGTCGTCAATGGTTTTGTGATCGCTGTATCTAAGCGCAGGCAGTTCCTGAAACAAAAAGTTCACACAATATTGATATCGATCAAAGTAGAGTTTGTCTCTGCCGACTGTTTTAACTTTTTGGTTTAAATTGGTCAAGAACGATTAATCCTTTGTCGTTTACTGCGCCGCGAGCAGCATCATTGTGCTTACCGTCTATAATAAACACAACTTCTTCATCCTTGTAGTCTGCATGCAACTCACAATCTGATAGTTTTTCGAATAGAATCTTTTTACTCAACGGAACTTTAATAAGCTCGTCAATTTTACGACTCAGAGGTCTTGCACCCATTTTAGGATCGTAACCTACTTGGGCCAAGTGATCAACTAATTCTTCGCTGATAGTGAGTTTAATACGCTTCTCTTGCAAACTACCGCGCAACTGATCAACAAACTTAGCAACAACTTTCTTGATACTAAATGCATCCAGTTTATTAAACTTACAAATCATGTCAAGTCTATTACGCAGTTCAGGCTTGAAGTATTCTTTAACAGCACGATCTTCTTCGCCTGTGCGTTCCAAGCTCTTGCCAAATCCAATTGCGTTGTTTTCATTGTCTCTTGCACCCAAGTTTGATGTCATGATAACAATGGTGTTTTTAACACTCACAACTTTACCATTACTACCAGTGACAGTACCTTCATCCATAATTTGTAGGAAGATGTTTGAAATGTCTGGGTGTGCTTTTTCAATTTCGTCAAACAACAATACACTATACGGATGCTTGCTGAGATCATTGATAAGTTTACCGCCGCCTAATGCACTGTCATCATAACCTACATACCCCGGAGGTGCACCTAGCAAACTGCTGATAGTGTGACGATCTTGGTACTCACTCATGTCGTAACGTAACAGCGTCATGTCAAGATTCTTTGACAGCAGTTTAGCAAATTCTGTTTTACCTGTGCCCGTTGGCCCTAGGAACAAGAAGCAACCCATTGGACGAGTGTCACTGCCGATGCCTGCATAGTTTACATACAGTCTCTCAAGAACTTCGTCAACCACATGATCTTGTCCGTACAATCCTTCTTTAATATTGCCTTCAAGATCAGTAATACGCTCGCTCACATCATTGCTAACTTTAGTATCAGGAATATTAGCAACTTTGCTAACCTGTGCTTCAATTAAGTCAACAGTAATAGTTGCTTCCGCATCTTTAACACGCTCTTTGGCACAAGCCGCGTCAATTAGATCAATACTCTTATCTGGATTTTTCTTGTCATGCAAATAGCGATTACCTAGCTCTACAGCACGTTCAATCGCAGAATCTTCAATTTTAACATTGTGAAATGTTTCCAGTCTTGGTCGTAGTCCTGTAAGAATTTTTACAGTTGTTGCTGCATCTGGCTCGTTAATGGTTACATTATAGAACCGACGCATGAGAGCACGATCTTTTTCAAAACTGTCGTAGTATTCTTCCCAAGTGGTGCTGGCTACAACTTTTAAAACACCTTTTGTGATAGCAGGCTTTATCATATTAGCAAAGTCTAAACTACTGTTACCGTTGGCACCGGCACCACGCATGGTGTGTGCTTCGTCAATAAACAGAATAACTTTTTGTTTGGTTTCTAGTGCAGAGATCACATCTTTAAGTTTTTCTTCAAACTCGCCGCGGTATTTACTTCCTGCTAACAAACTTCCAATTTCGAGGCTCCATACTTCATGATCCTGCAAGAAACTAGGAACGTCGTTGTCTTTGATTTTTTGTGCAAGTCCTTCTGCAATAGCAGTTTTACCCACACCCGGATCGCCAATCATTAACACGTTGCTTTTGAATCTCTTTGCAAGCACAGTAATAATCTCATCTAACTCGTTGCTACGTCCAATTAGTGGTTCTAGTTTATCTCGCTGTGCCAGGTCAGTTAAACTGATACAATGTTCTTTGAGTATCTCGTCTGCTTGATCCATGCCCATGCTATTTGGATCTGAAGAGTTGTAGTTCTTTTCGTAAAACTCAACAAATGCTTTTTTTGTTACGCCATATTTGAGCATGTAGTAACTGGCATGGCTGTTGTTTTCGCTCATAATTGCCAGCCACAAGTCAATGGTTAACATATTGCGTCTGCCAGCAAACAATACCTGTGTAAGTGCGCGGTTAAACACTCGCTCTAAGGCATTTGTTTTCTTGGGCTCGCTACTCTTTTCGTTAAGCAAATGAACTTGACTATCAAGATAGTCGTCAAGATCTCGGTCAAGATTATCTACACTTACTCCAAATTTTTCAAGCAGACCAGTAAACGAATTATGTCTCACTAGTGCTAACATCAAATGCTCTAGTGTCACATATTCGTGTCTTTTGATTCTAGCAAGACGTTGTGCTTGACTGAGAATCTGTTCAATCTCTGGATTTGTTTGCATGAGTTTCCTTATTGCTTACAATTATTTATTAGTGTCAGTTTTGCTTAAAATATCTATTATTTCAACAGGTATGTTATCTGGCATTGTTGCTTGCACCTTTACAAAAATATCTCCAGAATTATGTCCTGATCTTTGTAAACCTCTGCCTTTTAACCTTAAACTACTGCCTGGTTTAGTTTGCGGCGGAACTTTTAAATTAACAGTTCTACCTAATAAATCTCTAACAGGTATTTCTGTTCCTATTATAAGTTGCCAAAAGTTTAACGGTTTTTCGCACCAAAGGTCAAGTCCTTCGCGGCGCCATTGTGGATGAGGGTTTATTCTAAATCCTACAACAAGGTCACTATTTCTAATCAACTTTGGATATCTTACCGCTTCTCCGTCGTGTATGCCTTGTGGTATATCAATCTCCACTGGCATAGTGCCAGCGCCTGTGTTTACAGTTATCAATCGTGGACCGCCCCGGGCAACATCCTCTAAATTAATCCAAAGATCAATTCTACTGCTACGCATTTGAGATCGCATGTTAAACTGTGTAAAATATTGATCTAGTATGTCATCAAAATTGTGACGCTGTGAATAAAAACCTTGAGGATTGTCATATTCAGCACGTTTACTTTTGTCGCCTATTACGTCGTATGCTTCCTGAACTTCTTTGAACCTGTCAGCATTGCCACCACGATCTGGATGGTGCTCACTGGCAAGTTTACGATAAGCCTTTTTAATCTCAGAGTCGGTGGCTTGTTTATTAACCCCAAGGATAGCATAATAATCTTTCACTGAAATAATTATACTATCTTTGTTAGTTGTTGTCTAGTTTTGTTTCGCTGATTGTTTTATCGTCTGCATTAGGATCGGGTGTTACTGCCTTTTCATAATACACAATGATTTCAGTTTGTTGATTGATGTAGCGTCTTAGTTCGCTTACGTTGAGTGCAAGGTTTTCGTAGTCTTTGATAGCAAGAGCAACAAAAGCTAGTTCACCGTTTTCAGCAGTAAACTCAGCGATAAACTGTTCCAAGTTGTCTTTGTTTACAACATATATGCGAGTATCAACCAGCTGGACTGGCTTCGGACGGGCTACTGTTGGTATTGTTGTCTTCTCTATCTTGGTTACTACTTTGATCTCCGGCTCCGGGCTCGGAAATAGACTGCAACCAGCTAGGGAGAGGCTTATCGCCATTGCCGCCAGTGTCCGAAGTGATATCACGCCACAAGTTTGCTGTTGCGCCATTCATCTTACCTTCTAATAAAGCTGGCTTTTTAATGGCCAGTGCAGTTAAGTTGTGTTCTCTTAGTTTTGCTCTAAGATCATCACCATACTCTTCTGCTTTTTTCAAATTGTTTTGCAAGCCTAGATTTAGTTCATTTAGTCGAGCTACATCTTCTTGCATGGTTTTTAAACTGTCAGTAGCAGTTTGCACTGCTACTTCTAGTTGAGCATTGTTCTCTCGTAGGGTTGCAATAGTGGCCTGGCTACTGTTGTAATACCAATAACCTAATCCTAGCACAGTTGCTAGAATAGCTGCCATTAATCCTGCAAGTTTAAAGCCCATTACTTTTTAAATCTCTTAGCGAAATCGATTATGCCGTCTAGTTTCCAACGTATAATCCAGCCTGCAGCAAAACCAACAATAAATCCAAGTGTCATAAACATTAGTCGTTAATCCCGTTGCTGTATTGAGTCTTGCCATCTACACGGCTTGCAGTTAGAATAGACTTTCGGTTAGAACCGTCTGCTTTATATGAAACGTGAACCCAACCACTATCAGGGATGCCAGCGGTATAAAACTCAAGAATAAGCTGGTCAAAATCTAGGTTCTCTTCGATCCAACGAGCCAAGTCACCATTTGCTACGCCCGGTACTTCGATATCAACTGCTTCGCCTTTGCAATGCTGACTCGTAGCAGATCCGCCGACAGCAGCATTAAGCTCAGGGGAACGATAACCACTATTAATGACAGTAGGACCAAAGTGATCTCGTACAGGTTGTACAACATTTTCGAAAAGTGCAACTGCCGCATCTAGATGTTCTCCCTGTGGTGTATTGTCAATGCCCTTACGCTCAGCAGTCTGTGACTTAGTGAACTCGGCCATTGTAAAATTCTTAGATAAACGCATGTAAGTAATCCTCCTTTGCATGGGTATTTAGTAATGTACGCACTTTTGGTAGCCAGAAATCCGATGCTTTTTTGTGTGCTAATTCTAACGGATGCCAACTTTCACTTTCTGGAAACTGGTTCATTCTACTCCATTCTAAAAATGTTTTTCCGTTGTATGTTGTGGTATATTTTTGTATTTTATTTTGCAAATAGTCAACAGATGCAGGACAATGCCATTGTTTATCAAATAAAAGATGATCCATGTAAGTCATTAAAAATTTGCAATTGTTATCCAGCAATGCTTCTAGTGCTGTGTTAATATACATAAGATTAGATAATTTAGCATCTAAATCAGAATAAAAATTTTTGTAGTAAAATTCTGCGTTTTTAGTACTTTGTCCAGGTAATAAACTAGTCCATCCCTTGCAATCCCTAACTCGGGACTCGCCAATATACTCAAATCTATCTATCCAACTCCAGTTAATAACATAAAACATACAATCTTGATTATAAGATACTGCTCTTATAATATCGTCTGCAATGACTTTGTTACTTTGGGCCGGTAAAGCAGTGCAATAATATTCAAACCCTGAGTGTTTAGCTATTAGTGCAGGATAAGTTAATTTACTAGAATGATGCCAGGCTACAGAATCGTAGTCTTGAATGTCTGGCAAATCGCTGCCAAAAAGAAAACTGTCGCCGAACGCACCTAATATCATCATGATATTTAAGTGCTTAAATTACTCCGGCAGCATTTTGTAGTTTTTTAATATCACTGGTACGTTCGTAAACGTCCTTGGTAGGAATACCACTGGCCATTCTCATTTCGTTGAGCTTGGCTTCTTTGCGAGCACGATATTCTGCAGGACTATCAGGCACTAACTTGTTATAAGTTTTTACACTCCACGGGTGATTTTCACCATTGTAGTGTAGTATCCAGTTGTCTCCTGCATACTCTGTTAGTGTGTTAAAATCTTGTACAATTTCGTCTAGTCTGGCACCAGTTGTACTACGGCGTCTCATTTCAACGTAAACAAGATATCTGTTTGGCTTAACTTCGCCTGGACTCATATCAGCATCGAGTATAAAGTCATAACCTTTTTCAAACCAATTTACAAGATCTTTTGCAGCTTGTTGATTTCGGACAAAAAAACTAGCGACAACAATTTCATCATCCTCGCCCATTTTGCTAGAAAATTCATCAACATGGATAGTAGGCTTCATCATACCTTCGAGATCTTTGTATCCCAAGCCTTCGTAGATTTTATTCATTCTCTGTGTCCTGATATTGTTCTTGGTCTAGATCCTGCTGATATGCATCTTCAAGATCTTGTAAATCAATTGTTTCGTCTTCTAGTTCTAAACTACCTGTACGGATGTCATTCATTAAACTTTTTGGCATTGTAATTTCTACCAACCAAATTAGTTTGTCTTCTAGTTTAGCAACGTGAGTACCTTGCTGGAAATCGCCAGGATCTTTAACTTGCACTGGCACTTTAATAGATGTTTTTTTGTAGTTTACATCGCAGTCAAATGGCAATAATCTCTTGGCACCTCTTGGATCTGGCATTAGTTTTTCTGGCCACATAAATGTACAACTAATTTTATAGCGACCTATTTCAGGACCTGCTACTAGTTCGCCTAGTATCCAATTTTTAAAAGCATAAATGTCCATTTCGTCTAGCACTCGCTCAAAGTCAAGCAGTGTGTTAAGACTACCTTCACTGAGATAGAGGTCACGAATGGTTTCGCTCACTAGCCAATAATCTTGATCGTTTTTGAAAATGTTCTTATCCATGATAGTGTATTTAGTTGATTGTGATGGATTGATAATTTTGTGAAATGCTGAAGTAAAGCCAAGTATTTAGTGAAGGAATATCTTCTATCTACCCGGGTATTAAACTTAGATTACAGTTCTAAATACTTTGACGGCCAACAAAGGCCTAAAGGAGAAAACAATTTGAGTAAAGCAAGAAAACGCAGTTACAATAACGAAAACGTTTACAATCTTAACCAATCCCCTAACTACAATCCTAAAAATATAGAACTAAGACCTAAAACACGCAATCAAGAACAATTAATACTAAATCTGTTAGATCCGAGTCAGCACATAGTGATGGCTTCTGGTCCTGCTGGAACGGGCAAGACTTACTTGGCTATGCTAGCCGCAATCAAGGCTCTCAAAACAGGTTTATGCGAACGTATTGTTCTTACCCGTCCTGCTGTAGGTGTGGAAGATGAACAACACGGATTTTTACCAGGGACACTGGAAGAAAAAATGGCTCCATGGACGAGACCATTGTTTGATGTACTGCGAGAATACTACTCAACTCGTGACGTATTAGCCATGCTGGAAGAAGGTACAATTGAAATATCTCCACTGGCATACATGCGAGGCAGAACTTTTAAAAACTCATGGATTATAGCAGACGAGATGCAGAATGCTACACCTGGACAAATGAAAATGTTGCTTAGCCGAATTGGCGAGAATAGTAAAATAGTAGTTACAGGCGATGTAGAACAAGCAGATAGAGCCGCTAAAGAAAACGGACTTTTAGACGTAGTAACAAGACTTAAAGAACGGGGAGGTGATGGTATCGCCGTGTGCAGTTTAGGACAACGTGATATTCAACGTCATCCTATTATTGACACAGTGTTAGAACTCTACGCTGATTGATTACCTAGGACAAGCTGGTAGATTTCCTGCCAGCAGTCCACTCGCTTAACAGCAGAGTGTTCAAAATCTCTGTTGTGATCGTGATCCATTAGGACGCTGTTAAGTCCAACATTATGTCCCACAACAGCATTTTGTGGTTTGTCTTCTACCCACCAGCAACCTGTATTCCTATATTCTTCTAGTGCTTCATCTTTATCAGCACCAGTGTCTAGATAGGTATACTTTTCAAACACTGTATTACCAAACAATTCACGCAGATTCTTTGTACGCAAATGTTGTGAGTAAGTGTCATTACTTAAACTGGTAATAGCATGAAACACATAACCATGACGTTCATGTAACAGTTTAACATAGTGAATAGCATCACGCAGTGGAGGTAGTTTGCGGATTGTGGCACTTTCGTTGAACATGCGGATAAGTCGTTTAGCTTCTGCTTTTTCCAATCCGTACTTGACGTCCATCAAGTAATCGCCTGTTATGCTGACCTTATAGTCATGGCGTGCCATCCAGTTATCAAAGGCGTACTCCCAATCCAGGAGTACACCGTCGCAATCAACTAGGATTGTTTTGTCCTGACGCCACTTCAAGCGTCTTCTCCTAGTTTGCGAATTTCACGACACAAACGAATCATTTCAATCATTTGTGCTACCAAAAAGCCACATGCAAATGCGGCAACTACAGTTTGAATATCGTACATTAGAGTTCTCCTCTTTGGGTTAAAATAATATCTCGTACAGTTTCGCGATCGTATGTTTCTGCACCATACTCGAAGAAACGTTTTACTTCTTCGTCATCACGTGAAAGATACGCATTGATGCCGTCCATGATTTCATCATCTGTGAACTGGAACTCTTCACCGTAGATTCCATCATGTTCAAGGCTGTAGTAGTCACGCATATAATAGCGAAGTTCCATTCCACGTTCGACAATTTTTTGCATTTCTACGATATTCATTTGCCTATCTCCTAACTGTTATATACAGTATAACCGAAATAGGCAAAATGGTCAACCTTTTTTATAAAAAAATGCTGGCAATAATTCCTGCCCAGAGGAGAAAAATTACAACTTTAACTTGAAGATTCAGCATCTAGATCTGCATTTGCTCGCACAAGTTGTGCAAAGGTATCGCCGTAGTGTTTGCTGTAGTAACCAACAACAGTGTTCCAATCTACAGGAATATTGCCTTCGGTCATACGGCACTTGAGGATTTTCTCATCTTTAAAGTCGAGAATAACGTTCGCTTCTGTTAAGTCACGAGTTTTAAGTTTATTAAGAGTTTGTGTTGATTCGTCAATCTGTCCACTTGGACGTTTAACAAAAGTGATTACAAAGTATCTCATTGTGTTGAACCTTTTAAATATTTTATTGCGTTGTTAAGTTTGTCTATACTATCAGAAAAATTACCTAATCCTAAATTACATTTATGACAAAGATACCCACGAAAAGTGTTTGTTTTATGATTATGATCTATACACCATGCATTTTTTCTTTTAGGATTTGCTTCTAATATTTCTTGTTCGTTACGTTTACAAATAGGACAAATGTGATCTTTGGACACCGTTGGTGCAATTTTTTTTAGTTTTGAAATTATATTTGCTTGTTGTTTTGCACACTTTTTACATTCGTACCTTAGATAAGTTGATCCGCCATCCGTTCCGAATGCGTGTAAAGGCAAGGATTTTTTACACATTCCGCATTGTTTTGTTTCTTCTTCTAATTCTGGAAACAAATTTAACACGTCGGTATGTATCATATCTGTGTTAGCTCTACTAGTGTTGCTGACAAGTTAATTTCGGGATCTGCTACAAAACTGTGATTAACAAGTCCTTGTCTAATAATAACAATTGCCTGATCTTGCTTTTCTGGTTCTGTACCCCACAGTTCTAAATTGTCATACATCCAGCGGAATACATCTTCCATTTCTTCCGGACGTACACTACTACACATTAGTTTGCGAGCGTCAATAATACGTCCTGCTTTGAACAAATCAACAGCACCTAGTTTCCAATCACTACTTCCGCCTTCATCGCCATGCGGTGCACTTAGTTGATTGTCTATAACATTCATCTGGCACATGTTTAAACATTTACGCAAATCTGGATAGGTTGCTTTTACATAGGTGTCTAGTGTGTCTAGTTCAAACACCACACCTTCTGTGACCAACACTGTTGCCATTCTGGCAGTAAACTCTACTTGATCCACTTTCTCGATGTGGAAGCCCTGACAACGTGAATGCAAAGCAGGAATAACCCTGTTAGGATAATTACAGGTGAGGATAAAACGAGCACTAGCATGGTATGTTTCCATGACTCCTCGCAACGCCGCCTGACCGTTGGGTGAGATATAGTCTGCCTCATCTAGTAATACTACTTTGAATTTACCAAATGGCATTGTTTGTACAAAGCCTGTGATCTTGTCACGAATAGTGTCAATGCTGTTTTCACGACTGGCGTTAATTTCTAGTACATCGTAGTCGTCGATTTCTAGTTCGTTGATTAGAATTTTTGCTAAGGTTGTTTTACCTACACCCGGTGCTCCACTAAACAACAAATGCGGAATAGCACCTGAGTTAATCCAGCCTTGTACTTGGTTACGTTGTTCGTTGTCGCGGAACACATAGTCTGCAACAGTGCGTGGTCTATACTTTTCAGTCCACAGTTCTTTCATTGTTTTCTCTACCAGTTATATAAGGTTTTAAATAGTCGCTCCACATTTGATGTTGTCGAGGACCGGGATGGATTCCGTCAGTTCCAATATCAACAAAACTTGTTTGATAATGGTTTTCAATATAGCACGGATTGCTAGATAAATGCAACCTCAATGTTTCAGTTGATAACAACGGAAATAAAATTAATTTGGCCCCAATTTTGCAACAAAAATTCTCAACTTGGTTGACTGCTATCAGTGCTTTGTACAAACGGTTTTCTTCAGATACAATCGATAAACTTCCTGTTTCGCTAGTATCAAAACTATAGGGATTAATATTTTGTACTTTATTATCCTTCCACTCAGTTGCTCTATACTCACTGGTTAATCCCCATACAACAATATCGTTAGGTTGTATGTCTGATCTTAATATCTGATCAGATGCCCATTCAATGCTACTTCCGCCCATAGTTAAAAAATTAACCGACAAATTTATTTCGTCTGCTAATAGTTGCCCGTAACGTTGATTCTCGTCAACTCCTATTCCGTGACTGATACTGCAACCACTGATCCATAGATTTCTACTGTTGTTTTTTCTTTGATCAGACAGTTTTAAATATTTTAAATCCTTGGTCCAGTGATCTAAATTTAAACCTTTAACATTTTGTTTAAGCCTATTCACATCATAAAGATAATATTCAGTAATACGTTGCATGCTGTGTAGTTTATACTGATCGCTGTGATCAGACCAACGACCTGCAGGAGGAACATACTCGATTTCGCTGGCTGACATTAAAAGTGTATAAAAGGGTGAGTCGTTTTTGGTTATCTTACCCACATCACTGAAACTAGAATGAGCAACAATATTTTGTGTTTTACTTTGTTCAATTATTTTTTTATAATTTTTTGTTGTAACAAGAATTGAATTTCCGTATTGATTTGCATAGTTTGCCAAATATTCAGTGTTGTCGCCGACGAACAATTTTAACACAATCTAATTCTCTTCGGTGTTCTCAATGAGGTTACTCCATTTTTTGAGTTTTTCACGTTTGGCTTCAGCGGCTTCTAACACAGCATCTTCGCTGATTAGTCCTGCTTCTTGACATAGTGCAAGCATGCACAGCAAGTCGCCTATTTCTTTTTCAAAGTTTAACACATCTGCCCAGGTTTCACTACCAAAGCGGATAAGTTTACTTGCTTCTTGTTGAACTTCAGCACATTCCTCCATGAGGATCACAAGAAGTTCTTCGGTGTGTGTCATAATCTTGTTTCTGTTAATACCACAAGTCTGGCTTCGATAATTTCTTGATTGCGCTTGCGCATTTCTTGTTCGTCTTCTTGTATTTGCTGTTGTTCAACTTGTGGATCTTTTTCTTTGAACCTGTCAAACTCTTTGTTTTCTGCTAATATACTGCTTTGTGCCCAAATTGTAAAGAGACTTGCCACAATGCTTAATGCTTCCATTATGCTTTTTCCTTGCGTTTAAGTAGTTGAACTACTCGTTCTTGTTCCCAGGATTCTTCGCCGGTAAAATATCCTACATCTTCTAGTAGATCTTCAATGAACCATTTCATTTCCACTAACTGACGTTTGTATTGTACTGTAACAAAACCAGTTTCGTGGTGGTCATTTGCTGCATGAGCAAGCATACGCAAATCGATACGCATTTTATCTAATGCAAATTGATCCATATTAACGTCCTGCGCCGAAGTCTTCCGGTCTGTGTGTTACGCCTGGTCCTGTATCGAGCTCGGCTGGATTAAACGGAACAATAGTTGCTCTTGGATCTTCATCACTAATGAGCAGTAAACAATCAGGATCTACTTTGCGTAGTGTTTGTTTTTCGCCTTCCTGGTTAATGAACTGTATACCACGAGTCCAGCGTCCGTGTTCTACTAAGATCCATTGTCCTACTTCTACATCTTTTTGATCAGGACCCGTTGCATATACCAACGCCCATCTAGGATGTAATCCACGTTGCTTTCCGTCATCTCCTAATAAAAAAATACCGCCGCCTGTCATGCCAGCTTCAAAGTTCATGTCTACTACGAGAATGTCGTTGTGTAAGGGACGAATTGCTTTAAAGCCTTCTAGAGGGCGTAGATACTTTTGTGATCCACCGGCATCCAATTTCATATTTTCTTAACTCCTGCCTTTTCTTGTGCAAGTTGACGTGGGGTTTTCATTGGTTCTTGTTTAATTTGTTTTGCTTTTGCAATAGCATCTGCTAATCCGCCGAGCGGAGCCGCTTCAGGTTCTGTAATTGGATCTTCTACAACAGGTTCTGGTGCTTTTACTACTTCAACTGGCGTTTCGATAACAGGTTCAGTAACTGGCTTAACTGTCGGCTTAGGGGCTGATTTTTTACTATCAACAACAACGTCATCGCTAACATTGGTTCTAATTTGTTTTTTATATTGACGAGTAACACTGCTGGTTCTCGAATCGATTGTTTTGTTTTGAGGATTAATTTTATCTCCTCGTGCATTAACACCCATGTTTCCTACTGCCCTAACAGTTTCATTTTGCAACTGTAATGCACCGAGATCCACGGTTTTGCCCTGTGATGTTCTATAAACCTTTTTACTCATTGGTTTCTCCTTGATAATGTGCGTATTTAACGCAAGAATTCTTCTGGGTTTAAATCATAGTAAATGCTGTCAATACGATGTACTTCTAACAAGTATAACACATAGCTGGCAACACTACTTCCTCTTCCTACACCCCAAATGATATTGTTGGATTTCATTGTATCCACTAGATATTTTAAATATTTTAACAAATCAAACAAGTTTCTTTCTTGATATAATAGCAACTCTCGACCTACCCGTTGCAATTGCTCGTCTGTTGAACAAAGCCCTAGCAAATATTCAGCAATGTCAAATGACTTGTATTCATCGGGCATATACCAATTACTTTGATTTTGTTGATCAAACTGTTCAACTGATAGATTTTTATCCGACTCTGTTAAAAACATTGGCATGTGATCTAATTGATCTTTAATCAAAGATACATTTTCTACAATCAATTGGTCAGGAATAACTCCGCCGGTCATCAATTGATCGATTAAATCGTTTTCGTTAAAAACCAGTTCGCCAAATTTATTCTTTGTCATCTTTTCCGAATGCTAACACAGTTGAGTCATCTTCTTTTACAAGCAATTCGTCGTCCCATTCTAAATGAAAGTCGTGCCACGTTGCATTTTTTTGCAATCGTATAATATTACTATAGTTTGTGTTCTTTTCAACGGTATTTGGATCCGCTGTATGCCACCATCCTAAATCTTCAAATGGCCCTACATCTTCTTGTTCATCTTGCAGATACCAAAGATTTTGCCCTAAGTCACTTGAAATTTTAAGTTGTGTTATGATCAATCGATCTTGCATGATTGCATTCATTTTACAATACAACATGATTCCGACAATCTGATCCACCGGAGTTTCTGGTAAGATTACCACATTCATGTCTGCACTTTGAAACTTGTCAATTGCATCAACATCGCTGATATGTATAAACACACAGTCTTGAAAGTGTTTGAAAAACATGTGGCGCATTCTATCTAGTGCAATGTTTTGTTCTATACCGTCTACTGTTTGTGTGATCATTTCTATCTTGATATAATAGTTGTTCATGTGCAACTGATTATCAAGATATGTTCCTGCTGTAAATTGAAATTGGTGTTCTAATCTTACGTTCATGATATATCAATTTTGTCGTCTTGCCCCGACCCTTTGTTGTTTTGACGTTGTCTCTCTTGGTAGTGATTACGATACGTTTCTAACGCCATTTGCACTTGACCGATAAGTTGAGGATTTCCCATTCTGTATGCTTGCAATAATTTTGCATTTAGATCAGAAATTTTATTTTGCAACTCTTCTTCTTTGAGATTTGCTAAACTGCCAATCAGTGGGTGTTCCATCATAGTTCTCCAACATTGGAGCCGTCCATAAATTTATAGGCGGCAACCATAAGTCATTCCAGACTAGTTTAGAGGTCTCCCTCTTTGCGGTTTTCGCTGTAGTAGACATCAAATTCTCCGCCAGGATATCTTGCTTCAAGTTTCTTAACGTTTTCTGCAATTACTTCGTTAGGATCAAGGTCGAGTGCTCGGCAACTATTAATCCAATACCACATAATATCGCCAAGTTCTCTTTTAGCATGGAAGATTGTGTCATCATCCAAAGGTTTGCCTTGGAATACACATTTTTTAACAATTTCACTGAACTCACCTCCTTCGCTGGCTAGTCCAATACTACCAGTTAGTAACAAACTGATGTTTACTTTTTTATTTAATTCTTTAAGACTATCCTTAAGATAAAAAAGATTATTTGATTCATTGCTGGTAACTTTTTCAACAAAGTCTTGGTAACGATTTAAATCTACATTCATAAAAAAAACTCCTATACACGTTACATATTAGCGTATAGGAGTCTCGATGTCAATGGTTTTGGTTAAGCTAGTTGAGCCGATCCGTTAAATTCACCTGTACCTAGTCCAATAACATACCATTTACTGTTAGTGTAAAGAAGCGTAGCTGTCTGCCCAAGTTCGTCAAATGTAATTGTGCCTGTCCCGCTTGTTTTCCACCCAGCATTTGTAACTGTTGTTACCATATCGCCACTTGCAACATTGGCTGCAACAAGAACTTTAATTTGGCCATCGCTACCTGCAGCTAGTGTACTTGTTTCTGCGGCCGCTGTTGTAAAATAACTGGTTGTTTTTAACAAACTTGCTGCACCACTAGCGGCAAGATCTTCACTGCTTGGCAAGTAAATTGGATCTGTGTTACGATAAAGATCTTCAACTGCAATGGCAGCACCGCCATTTACTGTACTAAACTTTAATGCATAAGTTCCTGCTTGGTTAAATGTTACAACGTTGTCTGCATCGTTGCCCTGAATAACTGCATTACCGATGCTAACAGCACTTGGCATTGTTAGTGTATACTGTGTAACACCTTGTGTAAGTTCAACTGTCCACTCAGCATAGTTTCCGGCCGATGGAATATTGCTAAATTGTAAAGTAGCACCACCAGTAAGGGTACCAATTCTGTGATACGGACCTGCACTAAAATCTACGCTAACATTGCCAGCGGTATTTGCTGTATCTACTTTGGTAAATCTTACACCTTGCAGTTTTGGATTTTCTAGCAATGCGCCATTGAGGTCGTTGTCTAATGTAGTACCTGTTAATGCGCTTTTTAGCAATACTTTACTTTGTAGGTCATCAATTTCACTTTCTGCATATTCAAAGTTTGTTTTAATGTTTGTAAAGTTATCACGGAACCCTTGCGAGTCGTTATCTTGACCTGCAATTGGATATGCCGTATCTATGTTATTTGGGTTGATGTTACTTGCCATCTGTTTTCTATCCTAATATGTTTGTTTTTGGGAACACTAGATATTTATTATATCTATCTGTAAACTCATAATTATCCACTGGACTAGTGAAACGTAAACTATCATTGTCAAATGTAGTCGATGCTTCGAGATTTGTACTGTCCGGACCGGTAGCTTCTACTACATCAAATGTAGTTTGTTTAGCTGTTAACCAACTTCCACCGTCGGTGCTGTCTTCATTTGGTATCCAGTTTTTGGTCATACTGCGATCTAGTATATATCTGTCAACGTCAAAGTCGATTCTATTCAGTATTTCACCAAAATTCTCGCGAATATTATAAGCAATTCTTGCACTCTCGCCTGGCAGTGTGTATGCAATTACCCATGCACGGGTAAATCCTAATACTCTACCATTTGTTTGTTTACTGGTCATCCATAACGGTAATACTGTGTTTGTTTGTCCTACTGTATCAATAACTTGATCTCGCATGTTAATCAAACTGTTAGGGTAAACTGTGCTTGTTGTTTCTCCATCTACTGTGATAGGAAATGCTGTGCTAACAGTTTGCGCCGGGCTTTCGCCATCTTGATTAACTCCGTTGTCTACAATATTTGCATACACAACTTCATATACGACTTCGTCATTTTCATCTAATGCCTGTGCTGTTCGAACACTGTCAATAACCAAATGCTTGCGGAAGTGATTGAGTTGCAGTGCTTGTACATATTCTTCTAGTGTAGCACTGTCAAGACTAAATGCATGAACATATTTTACATCTTCTGCTACTCCAAAATATGGATCATTTTTGCGGTACAGGCTATCAGGAGGAATTACATCTTGGTTTTGTACTACACTTTTAATAAGATCTCTATCTTCTGTCGGAGGCATTGCTTGTATGCACAAACTTTCATATGGTGTATTGTATGATCTATTCAAAAAGATTCTAAAAGTTCTAAATACACTGATTAAGCCATCGGTAGAGTACGCCTCCACTGTAAAATCAAATTGTTGATCAAACGTAGTTGGATCGATCTCTAAACGTGTTGCTCTTGTTTGGTCAAATGTTGTTGTACCGCCATCTAATGCAAATGTATTAAATGTAGCACGACCAGCAATTTCTCCAGTTGGTAATAAAGAAAGTCCTTGAGGCAGTTTGTTATACACTCCTGGAGTATTAGGATAATCACCTTGCTTTAATCTAAACTGTAAAATTCTGTCACTAGGTGTACTTGCTAAAATAGCTAACTCACTGATAGCACCACTATCAATTGATCCTAGACTATAAATTGTTGTATCAGGAACTAGTGTTCCGTTTAACCAAGTTACTCCACTTTCAATATCACCGAGGATTGTAATACTGTACGCATAAGGTTCGCTAACAACAGCATTATTATCTCGCTTGTAAACAGTTATTGAAAAATTATAGGTTATTTCGGTTGCCCCTTGGTCTGGGAAGTAACCTCTTAGCCATCCAGTTGTTCTATCAAAAATTAGATTTGGTGGTATGTCTGTACTGTCGCCTGTTTCAATCTCAAATTCATAAGGATCGCCATCTAAATCCAATGCCTGTATTTGGTAAGCAAAAAAGTTATCGTGGCGGAATGTACCAATGAACCCTGCTGATGTTGTGCTTGTAGCCGCAGGATAGTTGCTGATAAACGGAGTTCTTTGACTTAGTACATCAGCAGTAATGGTGTCGTTGTCTGCGGTAAAGTCTGTAGTATCTGCTGTAAGACTGTCGCGGCTTATAACATACATTTCGTATGTTCTTAGATTTTGATCTTTGCCGTCACTGATTTTTATAGTAAACTGATAATTTTTGCTAATACTGCGAGTCGAAAAGTCGAAAGGAAATTCATCATACGCCACAGTGTCTCTATCGTAGCCTGCAATAGCAGTGTCTGGTAAAGGTGCAATAGGTTCGATATATCCTGATATAACGCCTGCTGAACTTACACTTAATCCTGGTGGTAATTCGCCAGACTCCAAACTCACTGTAACAGTGTCGTCTGGGTCTTGATCAGTAAACTCAATATCAATATCAATTACATCACCGTCGTAGAAATTTCCTAAACTACCCGCAGGTGTAACAAACTCAGGTATATCTTGTCCAGTAACAGTAAGAGTAAACGTTCGATCATTGATTCGAGTAGTGCCGTTTTCTTCAACGTATGCTCGAATAGCAAACTTGCTAACTACATCTTCGCCTACTTCAGCAGGAACACCTTGGACACGAGCAAAAGGAACTGGTACACCTTCAATTGAACCATTAAGCCTAACTTGAATACCTTCAGGAAGTTCGCCAGCGACAAGCACATACTTTACTGTACCACCGTCTGAGTCTAATGCTATCACTGGTGTGTTAAAAAACAAACCTTCTGCAATGGTTCCTAAACTACCAGAGTCTGTAATCCATTGAGGTTGTGCCATTTATAGTCTTCCTATAACAACTTCAATTATGCCTTCATCTCCAGTGAAGTCTTCAAGTGCCTTTCCGATCACTGTGCCCATGTTTGGATTTTCTTCTGCTCTAGCACATCCATCACTGGTTGATACAAGCATTTGTCCTCTTTTTATAGGGCCTTTAACTCGAGTTGGTACCCTTCCTAGCAGTGCTAGAGGTACTGCATTTTCTAATTCATTGTTCATCAAGTATGCAGGGGCTGTACTAACAACACCAGCTACCATTGGATCAGCGTCTCTGATACTTTGTGTAACTTCGGCACTACCGCCAAACACAACAACTGTGCCGGGTGCATACTCTGCATCGGTTGCATACATTTCTGCAACGTCAGCATACTGTGCTGATGTTGCTTTAGCAAACACTGTATTAAATCCTTGGCCAGTTGCACCAATATTTCCAACACCATTAGTGCCGCTGTGTGTAATACTCGGAACAGTTAGTCCAGCAAAGGCTGGGCTGTAGGTACTATCCAAACTAAACGTAACGCCTGTTAGGTCTACACCATTGGTAGCTGAATAAATCTGTGCTGAATTAATTTGACTAAACGTTATATTGGTAGTACCAAATGTGATTGTACCTGACGTAGTCATTACATACAGTTCGCCTGCACCGGCAGCACCTTCTTGTACAAAAAACGCATCACCTTCGCCTAGTGAATCTGGATCACTTGCTCCGTAACTATCAGCATCTGTTGCTCTGGTAAGTACCCAGTTTGTGCTTATACTACCTGTATCAGTTACAGTGTACACACCGTTATGAGCAGCATTACTCTGTTGATAAATTAGCACACGGTCGCTTGTGTTTAGTGTAATACCATCAATAACCAGTGCGGCTTGTGTACTATTATTGGTTAATGTAGCACCAACTCCGCTTGTGCCGTTATCATAATCTGCACTAAGAGCTACTTCAGATTCAACTCTCACTGGATCATGATAATGTAATCCTGCCGCGGCAACGGTATCAACGTAGGTTTTTGTGGCTGCATCTGTGCCAACAACAGGTTCAGCCAAGCCATTGATGTTATTGGACGCCATTACAATATTACCGCCCATTGTTAAACTAGTTAGTGTACCCACACTGGTGATATTGGTTTGTGCTGCTGTTGATAATGTACCGCTTACTGTTGTTGCTGTAACACTAGTAGCATCAACATTGGCGAATATCACATTGTTTATTGCGTCAACAATAAGAACACTGTCATCTGCAAATACACTACCTTTTATATCGCCGACAAATTCAGTTGCACTAACTGTTCCTGCTGTGATATCGCCAGTGGTAACAGCACCTGTTGTGCTAATAGTGTTACTGCCAAAACTTGCTAATAATGCTACTGCATCAGCGTCTGTGTATCCTTCAGGAAGTCCAGCAAGCTGGCTACCATTGCCAAGAATATAATCGCCAGTGATATTACCAGTCGCTGTTATATAACCTGCAACATTAGCACCAGTTGAAGTAATTGTAAGTGTACCAGCACCGTTTACTGTGCCGTTGATATTACCGTCTGCACCTGCAATACTTAAAATACTACTACCGTTAGCAATCTGAGTTACAGCAACGTTACTAACCACTGTTACATTAGAGAGGAATCCGCCGTCTCCGATAAAGTAACCCGATGTTGTAATGTTAGTATTAGCCTCGATATTTCCAGCAACAATATTACCCGAAGCATCAATGGAGCCAGTGTTAATAACGTCACTTACCACTGTGCCCGGTGTTATCCCGTCGGGCCCGTATACTGCTAATCTGTTCGCACCGTCATCTTTTAATACCAAATCGCCTAGTGTAATTGTGCTACCTGATAGATAAATTTCACCCCAACGATTGCTATCGCTACCTAAATTTAAAACACCAGTTCCTGTTGGTATAAGATCACTAGCAACACTGCCAGTTAACGAAAGACTGCTAGCACTAAGATTGCCATCTGATATCAAATTCCCAGTGAGTTCTAAACTGGTTTGTGAAAAAATTGCAACATTACTGAGATTTGCAACAGTTACTGAAACGTTGCCGTCAGAATCAGCAATGCCGATATTACTAGTACCGTTAGTTAGGAATGTTGGTGCAACTGAGTTACCGTATAACTCAGCAAAGTTATCATTGGCTTTATCAAAGGCTGTTCTCAGCCCGTCGCCTGTTCCGTCGTTCGCGGTTGTGCCAATGTTGATTATCTGACGTGCCATGGGAATCCTCTATTATTTAGAGTATTTATAAGAATAAAGACTATAACTGACTATAGATATATTCTGCCCAAAGGCGATGTGCTTCTTCAGTAGGGTGTTTGGTTCCTGATTGTTTGTTTAACTTGGATTTTTCAAGCCAAGATATCGCATCCAAAGACTTTGTAACCAATTGATCTAGTTCTTCTAAATATTGTTTTTCTAAATTGTTGTCTCGTAAGTATTGCAACAACGGATAAATCCCAAGATCACTTAGTGCTACAGTATTGCGATTGTAAGATTCAATATTTTGTGCTAATCCAATGATATCAACCCAAGTTTTGTCTAAATGAGGTAATATAGAAATATTTTCTGGACGAGTGTAAGTAAAATTCCGACCAACACGGAAATCAATTGCAGGATAACAATCGAATAATTCTTTAAACGCTGAAAACATTCTTTGTTCATAGTCTACTATAAGATCATGTAAGCTATTGCATTCTTTGCTAAAGTCTCTTACTGGCCAACTTGTTGGATCTTCTAATTCTCTAAAATTTTCAGTTAATGTTATAACGCAAACAATTTTTTTGTAATTGTTTAATGGAAAATCTGCAAGAAAATTTTTCAAGTTATTGTAGATATGCCAGTTACTAGCTGCGGGCTTTGCAAGATTAACTAAATCTGAATCAAGAAGTTTGGACAATATAGTTCCAAAGAATACACTGGTTCTATATTCTGTGTTGTATTTTTTGTCTTGGCAAAACGTATCTCCAAGAGAATCTCCCCAGGTCCAACTGTCGCCTAAGCATACCAATAAACAATCTTTGTTTTCTATCTTTTCGTGGTACCAGTGAGTACCTCTAGTCCATTCCCAACTATTGTCGATCAGTTTCTCCTCATCTGACTAATAGCTCGTGCATCTTCTTCACCGAGCACAGGCACAGCATTTGATTTGTGCATTGTAGCAATACCTTTTATAAGAGTACCAGTGTATTCTTTCTTTTCGGGAAGCGCCGCGTATCCTTTTGATATCTGGCCACTCTGATACGTTGGAGTCTCCCGCCGATAACCCGTAGCCTTGGGTGTAAACGTTTTAACTTCTGTCTGAGCCAAATGCTCTTGTTTGCGTTTAGTCGTAGTTTTGCCATAGACACGATTTACATACTCCTCAAATGTTACACGCTCGCCGTGACGACCTGCTTGCTTCATGCGCTTATTGAAAGCACGATGTTCCGCTGTTAGCTTTTCCTGTTGTGCCGTTGTTAGCTTTTTCTGCTGAGGCTTACGAGTGTTTAATGTGCTATACCCACGAGCAAGATGCATTGTCATAACTAACTTTCCTGTGTACAATTTATAATAGTATACTGTAGAATTACTTTTTGGACAAGAGCTCAGGGTATTTTAATCTAAAAATAGTTTCTTGGTGGTTATCACTGAAACTAGCAAATGCTTTAACCACAGTACCGTGTTCGGCTGTTCTAAAATGATCTGTCCACACAATCCAACCATCGCCCAGCCACTTAGCCTTGCTCACTGCACCAAGTCCAATTGGTCTACCATTCTGAGTATTCAGTAGTTTTCCTACGTCTTGTTGTAGGACTTTTAATACGTCCGGAATAAGAGCGTAATTAATTTCCATTAAGAGCGTTCCACACTGCTTTCTTTTCCAGCAGTTTACGCTCCAATGCTCTGTACTTTTCGCCTAGGGCGTGTAGTTCGTCGAACTCTGCTTCTAGTGCAGGGTTGACTTGCAGGATAGCCAAACGATCGTTTAGGCCTTTTAGTGTTTCTTTTAAACTTACACCATCAATGATTACGTCTGCGTCTTTACCGTCAAGTGTTATCGTACCGCTTGGAGGTTCACCAAAAACATAACCATCCTCCAACCAACTGGTATCCAGTGTAACAGAGTCTGCCCAATCGTCAGCTAAATTAACTGTGATATGATCGTCGTTGTTCATAAGGCAATGCCCTCTTAGGAGAGGGCATTCTTTTCTTCAGTGATTTCTGCACGACGAGTTTTACACGCCTTTGCAATTTCCTGAAGAGCTTTACGAGCACGAGTTGAAGCGGCTTTTACGCCTTTTTCTGTGAACTTTTCGTTCTCTGCAAGATAGACTTCCATCTGCTCTTTTAGTGTGTCATGACTTGACATATTTTTCTCCTTGTTGAAAAACTGTATTAATTAGTGGATTGTTGGAGGTGTTTCGTTTTCTTTAGCAATCTCTTCTTCGTAGGCATCATCTAGTGCATCCAACTCTGCAACTTTTTCTGCAAAGTGTTCGTCTAGTTGAAAATAAACCTCATCGTGTTGTTCGGCTTCTTCTGAACTTACACCTAATAAACGCATAAGTCCTCCTACGTGAACATAGTCAATGCCGTTGTGATAAAGTGTAGCACATACATCAATTACCACATCGGCAATGCCATTGTCCTCGATTAGTTTGCTTATTTCATCGTTGAACATAAAATTATTTAGTTGACGATTTATGCTTCAACAGGTTCTTGCTTGCGAGCACGAATCTCTGCTAAATCAAATCCAACACGCAATTCGCCTTTTTTGGCTTCACGCATTTTCTCTGCCAGTTTAGCATCTACAGCATAACCAGCATCACCGCCAAGATCCTTTTCTTTGAGGAACTTGAGTGCGTCCAGTTTTGTCATTGGCTCAGGAAGTTCAAACAGTTGAATGTTTGTGCAACCATTCTTGTCAAGGATTTTTACCCTTGCAATAAAGTCATTTGCAAAACGAACTTTGGTTAGTCCATGTTGTTCTGCTGTGCCTACTACTGTGTAAAGTTTGTTGTCTGCCATTTTAATTTGCCTTTTTTACTCGATTAAAGAATGTTGTGTTATCAAGGTGCTTTTTAACAGTGCCCTTGAATGCCACTGTTTGTCCCTTTGCAATACTATCATCGCGAAGGTAAAATTGTACACGATACCCATTTGTGGTAATACCGCGAATGCTGTAAGTGCCGTACTCATGATTGTAGCGTCTGCTGAGAATCAAGCACTCAAAATCAACACGTGATCCAACATCGGCAACATATCCACGTTGTTCGCCGATGCCTTCTACTACCTGCTGTTCTTTGATTTCACGTTCGTAACTGCTGATCTGACTAGCAACTACTGCAATCTCATAGCGATCAGTTTTTGTGAAACAATCCATGCCCACTGCACGACTAAGTGTACGTTCAAAGTCCGAAAGCTCACGCTTGAATGTAAGCATCATCAACTTCTTGCTGTGGTGGTCACGAGCCGCGGCACCCAGTGCATAGTCTGCTTCTGTAAGCACACCTCGGTCGTGAAACATTGTTTCCTGCATCAAGAACTTGTTAGCAATGCGATCGTCATCTTCGGCAACAGTTTTGTAACCACTACGTTCGGGCTTAAGATAACCACCGTTGGTACGATATGCATAAGCAGCACTTGCCCATGCAACATCTGCAGGAACAATGTTTAAGTCTTGAACTTTTGCTGTCATTTTGCTTGGGGCCATGTAATTCAACATATTCACCTCTTTGCCTAACTTTTAACTAGTATAGCCGTTCTAGCTGAAAAGGTCAACCTTTTTATTCAAAAAGTGGATTGTTTTTAAGTCCAGCAATTTCGTCAACTCGTGCATTAATAATGTCAACGTAATCAGGATTTGCTTCTATGAGTATGCTCTTGCGATCGTGCTTGATTGCTACACCTGCTGTTGTGCCTGAGCCTGCAAATGGGTCCAACACAGTGCCTCCTACTGGACAACCTGCTAGCACACAAGGTTCAATCAGTTCAGGCGGGTATGTGGCAAAGTGAGCTCCTTTGAATCTGCTCACAGGCACAGTCCACACACTGCGTGGGTTAACTTTTGTGCCGTCGCCACTTTTGCTTTCTGTTTTGATGCTAGCCAGATCAAAGTAGTATTTCTTGCTCTTGCTGAATAGGAAAACAAATTCATGACTCTTTGTGCAACGATCAAACACATTTTCTGGCATTGGGTTAGGCTTACTCCACACAATGTCTTGACGTAAGTACCAACCACGACGTTGCATTTCAAATGCAAACTTCCAAGGTACACCTAGTACATCTTTGACTTTGTAGCCTTCGTTGAGTAGATCTTTTAAATCTCTATCATTTGCATGTGCGCCTTCCCTGGCAGTTCTGTCCCAGCCTTTCTTACTGCGTTGATAGCCGTTAGTGTTACAGTAGCCATCTCCGATGTTGAGCCACAGTGTTCCGTCGGGCTTGAGCACTCTATGAACACCATCCATGATGTCACACAAGTTGTTTACAAATTCTGTTACTGTAGATTCTGTGCCAATTTGAAATTCATGATCGTATTCACGCAATCCAAAATACGGAGGACTGGTTACACAAGTATCAATGCTTTCTGCCTCCAGTGTGTTTAACACTGTTCGACAGTCGCCGGTGTGGATAATTAATTTTTCTGACATTGTTCTCGATACTGCTTTCGCAACCACCATTTGTATCTGTTGAAATATTCTTTTACGTCAAGGCGAGAAGGAGCATTTTCGTACTCCATTTCTAAGATGTACTCGCCATAAATTTTGTTAAGCCAATCGCGGAAACTCATGCTAGTTCAACTCGCTCATCATATTCTAGGAAAGCAGATTCAAAGGCTACATAGCCGATGTCACCCTCGCGACCGAAGTCAGCGCCATCTTTTTCGATCTTGATGGAGTAACCAAGAGCACCGTTTGGCATCCAGCCTTTGTCGATGATAGTGCCTTCGATGAAAGCTTCACGGTTACCCATAAAATCATAAGAACGAATACGCTGTCCAACTGTTGCAAGGTTTTCAAATTTCAACATGGTCTGCTCCTAATTTCTTACTATACATATAGTATACAATTGGGTTACAGATAGGTCAACCGTTTTTTGCATTTTGGCTTAGTCAAGTTGTTTAATTTTGATTTTTTTAGAACTTGCAGAAAAGTCCACGTTGTTCATCTTAGATGGGCAAAGGCTACACTGGGGTATAGGAGTAGCATTTTTTAGATTGTCAATAAATTCGTCAAGATCATCTTTGCTCCAGTCCAACGATGCTGGTTGATAACTGTGTATTAGTCTATCCTGTTCTTGATCTCGCTCAACAACAAACTGCTTTACAAATTCTGGTAGTAGAGCAACAGGACCGCACTTGTATAATTTTCCATCAATGAAATGATGGCACACTTTAAAACAGCAAACCTCCATGCTCTTAGCTGGATCGTTTTTGTGCAGGCTCAACGTTTGTTTTTGCTGATCAAAAATCAATGTACTATTTAAAAAGGAATCAGCAGGTAACAATTCTGCTTTGATGTTATTATCATCTAGTATAACCAATTTTTCAAATTTTCTTTTATGGATACCTGGGGAAATATTATGTAAGTTTTCACATTCTTGTTGAATTTCTTCAGACAAGTTAGAGAAATCTGCAGGCGAGTTGCATTCAGGCCAGCTATCATCTTTTATATTGTTGTAAGAGGATTTCCAAAAATCATAATCTCTATCAAGATTTATATGATCAATGGATCGGATGTCTGACAGTAACTCACATATGTCTGATTCTAATTTAGATTTTTGTTCTAAGTTGTGACAATTAACTTCGAGTGTTACCCTACCTTTTAACGGTAATAACATCTGGTATAAATTTTTTACATTTAGTATCCGAGTACCATTGGTAATGATTCTAATTCTACTGTCAGGCCACAAGTTAGCAACACCATTGAGCCAATTTGAAAAATCAGGATTTAGTAGAGGTTCTCCGCCGAGAATGCCAATTTCATCAATTGAAATTAGTTTTGCCCATTCTTTATATTCTTGCTCGTGGTCTTGCCAACGCCAATGCCCTTTAAAATTAAAGTTATTAAACCGATTACAATTGGTACAATTTAAATTGCAAACATTGGTGATGTAGAATTCACTATAACCTAGATGATACATTTAACTATTTACACATTAGTTTTTAGTGAATTTAAAAGTTTGTGATACCATATTGTATGCATTTGTTCACAATCTTGTATATGCATATCTATATCACACACGTTACGAATGTATTCTTGTAAAATATTAAAATCAGATTGGAACAAAAGATCTCCGGGTAAAGATATAATATCTTGTTCGTTAAATACTTTTTGTACTATTTTAATTGTGTATAAACTTCTTTGTTCTTCGTAAAAGTAATCGTTCAATGGGTTTAACTTTGTATATCTTTTCCAACCAAATGTATTTCTTTCAGGAACTTGTATGACAAAAATCTGTCTATTATCAAATTTCTCTATTAGTCCAGATAAAAACAGCCAATAGTATTCCCCAAAGTGTCCACACAAAACATTGTTGTTATCTTCTACTATTTTAATATCATTTAAACTTAAATTTTTTATTTGCGAGGTATGGGCATTAATTCCTGTGTGGTTTAAATAATCTTCCACTTTACATCGTGTAGTGAATCTTTTATCTGTGGACAATAAGTTAGACAAATGATTACCACCAGTGCCCGGTGAGAATAAAACAAAAATATTTTTCATATAGATTAGTTATTCTTATTACTTCGGTGCGTAAAAAAGATGATCATCGATTTGTGTAACGTAACGGAAATCTTTGCGCCAAAGAGGACGAACGTTTTGAGCATGATACCACAAACTACCATCACTGTTATCAAATCCAACATTCCATAGAGCGTATGCTTCAATTGCTACACGCTGGGCGTGTTTCCAAGCTGCTTTTTCTTTTGGTTCATCACTGAGTCCATCACAGAACCAAGAAAACTGACACTTGTGTTTGATTGGTACGTCACGGTCATGTGTTTCTTTCCACCACTTGCTCATGTAACCTTGTTCAACTACTTCACAAACAGTGTTAGGAAAACGATCGCTTTTAACACGATTTAGAACCACATGAGTTACTGCCATCATACCAGCATCGCTTTGATTGCGAGCTTCGAAGTAAGCATTTTTTTGTAGGCAAAGAGTGTCTGCTGGCGACAGTGCAACTGCCATCATCAAAATAGTTTCGTTCAACATAGCTCCTGTTTCCTTTTATTTAATGTTACAAGGTTGTAATATAATATGCGTAGTGTTTATCCAGTGTCCAAGTCTCTGTGTCTACTGGTGTACCGTCGTGCGTTTCAAATCTACCTTGTGTTGGGAAGCATAAACGATAGCGTTTCCAAAAGTCAATCAAACTCGGAGTATCTGAATTCCAGCCATGTTCTTTGAGCAATTGATCACTCTCTACACTGAGTTTACAAGTAGGAGCATTACACGCTTCTTCTGCTGTAATTCTTCCTAGCAACAATAGGTCACGGATACGACTTGCAGGAATCATGTGTTCAAAGATGCCGTTGCCCTCTACACCCTCTTCGATGTAATGAGCGCCAATGTTTTCTTTGATACAGTATTGGTGGTAACGACGCAGTGCATTGTCCACGTCATCACGAATCAGTCGGCTTGTTTGCTCGTCGTTGCGAGTAGCATCATACAGTTCGACAAGACGCTCCAAGTTAGAGACTACATAACGAGCTGTAGCCTTATAACTAGCTGTGCTTCGCTTTACCCGAGTGTATTTGGGTGTACGGAAATCTTCTAGTCGTTCAAACAGTGTCGGCTTCATCATGTCACCTGCTGTAGTAAACTTCATATCGCCCATCATGTTACACCCCCTTTGGGAACAAACCCGGAGCAGGATTAGTTGCTACTTGCATAAGAGCACCTTCTCCGTGATAAGGAAGCGGAATACTACCGCCTTCCATGATGTACAGTTCACGCAAGAAGTTTGCCATTGCGCTAGGTGCACTCCAACTTGCACCTGGATTAACATAAGCAAACTGTAGTTTAGCCTTACTGTGTACTACCGAACTATTGTTAAAGTATTTTGCAACACTGTACAACACTCGCTCCATCCACATTGGTGGTAGTTCTTGACGGCTATCCAATCGTGCTAGTTCATACAAGCCGATAAACACACCCTGGTCAATTTCTTCTTGGCGTGGAAACACTGAGCGTATTGCTTCAAGAATCTGGAATAAGGTTTTTCCGCTTTTGTCTAGTTCAATGCCTTTGTAAGCATACTTGAAGTGCGAAAAGTAAAAATCTTTGCTTCCACTCAGAGTTGGGCTCTTTCGAGTGTTCTTATCTTCAAGGTCGATGCCAGCCTTGTCAAACTGATCTTGCAGTGTACGGGCACGAACATTCTTTTCTTCGCGCGAACCCAACTTGTAACGTGTAAGAGCATTACGGTGCAAATCGCCGGGAGTGAGTTTCTTAACACCTGTTTCGTTTAATTGCTCAAAAGCATAACTTGGAAAAGCAGGATCATCTGTAACCACAATGTTACATGGAACTTGTGCATAGCCTAACAGTGCCGTTGCTACTGTACGATGCTGTCCGTCATAAGTGAATACTTTGGTGCTGTCTACATTGTCGTTGCCTTCGATGCGGCAAGCACTAGCAGGTCCACACAAACGTGGATCGTATGCTTTCATGATAGCAATAACGTGCTTGGGAATAACATCACGTTGTACTTCATAGTCAATCCACAGATCAGCAATATCAATCATGTGACTGCCTGTTGGGAAACTGTGTCCATTGCCATCTACTCGGGCACGGAAACTGTCTAGTACTTCTTGTGTGATTTTGAATTCAGCTTCAAGAGCAATACGCACGTCTGCTACAACTTCACTTAGTTTACGAGTAATACGCTTTGACATAACGTTCTCCTTATGCCGCTTTTTTGTAAAATTGTTGGGCTTTCTCGGCATTTTCTTTATTGCCAAAAACCCATTCTAAATTGCTTGGATGATAATTGAGTTTGTTGTGATCGATATGATTTACAATCCACAACCCTCTACATGCGTTTTTTACACTCTCAGGTGTACGCTTCCATTCTGCGTCTGTAACGCCTGCTGGTTTTGGTAAAGAATTTAGTGTTTCGTGTACAACAATATGTAAGTTGACAGTCAAACCACCTCTGTACTGTGTAGTAAACACAGTAGGATCAACTAGGTGTATACAAGGGTAACTTACTTTGAGATTTTTTGGATTGCGATGATTCCATGCAAGTTTATAAGGAAATCCCCTTTTAAAACTATACAAATCGCCTGTGTTGCGATCAACTCCGTAATCGTGTAATTTTTGTCCGTTGTAGATTGCTGGACGTACAATATCTGGTTTCATTTTTGCTGTTTCCTGTTTTACAATAAAACTGCGATGCGGTGCAATACCTCTCGCTACATTTATATAGTATGACAGAACAGGAGTAAGGTCAACCCCATTTTAATAAAAAAGCAAAATAATCTTTGCTATCGTTGAAATAAAAGATGTAACGTCCTGGACGAATGTCACTGGGCGTGTCTACAAGTTGCCAACGCCAGCCCGGTTGGCATTCTGTTTTACACCAATCAAGAACTGCTTGTAGTCCTTGAAACGGCCGTGAGATTTCTTTAGCATGTTTAAAACCAACGTTATCGTTGTGATAAATTAATGAATCAAGATTCGCTAACTTGTGCATATCCTAATGCGTCATCCAGTAACTGGTGATCTAATCCCCAGTTGTCATATCCTTCACGCAGTAGTTCAATGTAACTCTGCATAGGGTATGCACCTCGGGCGATGTCTACCATTTCATAAGCCATAAAAGGTAAACCATCTTGTTCAAGGTAAACTTTCTCATAGTAGGTAGGATAGCCCTCAAAAGCATCCAAGTTTTCTTCACAGTATTCTGTGATCTTCCAAAGAAATCCATCACATACTGCATTAGGATCTCGAATAATAGTAGCATGGTGTCCAAAGTCTAGTCGCCAACCACGCAGTGTCATTTTGTGTACAGGCTCAGCAAGTGGGCAACGACTTTTCATACTAGCATAAGCCATGTTAGCACCGTATGCAAAATAATAGCGTCTATTTAATGGGTGTAATCTTTTGGATTTCAACTTCAATTCTGCCTTTCTTTAATTTCTCTAAAACCTGTTGTTCATTGTCTGCTGTTATAACACTGTCTTTAACAGCATAGTAGTATGCCGGCGGACAACAACTGCGCTTTTTTTCTTTAAAACGCACTTGGTAAATCATACTGTTAATTTTTGTACTAAACTTAGTGCCGTTGCTGTTGCAGGAATAACACTGCCTAACATAACAGCACGATCATTCCAGATTATTCCAACTGCTGTCCAACTTAACGCACTACACAAGTATAACATCATACCGTACAATGGAAAACCTGCATTCATAATAAAAATACCAGTAACACCAAACACCACACCACACCACTTGATATACCAGTCCAGTGTACCCACAGGTGTTGTGGGTGCCATGTTGTCATATTCTTCTTGCAGTGTGCTGAGTTCTTCGGTAAGGCGTTTTTTCTCTTTGCTGAGTTCCATAGCCAACTGAGTGGCTCGTGTTACTAAACGTGGATTTTCTTCAGTATTGTGAGTGTGTTCTACTTCTAAATCAGGCTTGTCTGTCATCTTAATCTCTGATTATCTATTATAAAGTCATAAAGTTTTTTGTGGCACTCTTTGCCGGGATGTCCTAGATCAGGAAACATCTTTGCATGGTTCCTAAACAAATTTAATCTATCTAATCCTTTATCAGCTATAGCAATTAGTTGCTCTAGTTGTTGGGGATTTGTTGTAGCATTTTTCAGACACTCCATGCAATTTATGCCCAAGGAATAACAAGGATCTGCAACTTGATGTTCATCATTAAAAATTAAATTCACAAAACTTTGGCATAGAATATATAACCCAGGATAACATTCGCCAATGTCATCAAAATGCATAGTATCAGATAAACCACCTATTATGCCAATTGGTTTATTAACCTGTTGACTTAATTCAGACAATTTAGTATACCACGAACTCATAATAATACCAGGCATTTCTTCAGTGAATGGTAAATTTTTTAGTGCAAGTCCGCCACTAAGTGCATCGGCATCTGTTAAATTTCTGTCCCATTCGGTTTGAAAAACAATTACATGCTTGATGTCTTCTAACGTGTATTCTTGATAATTGTTGCTGTGTACTGTAAATTTTTTTAAGTTATCTGCTGTAAATGAAGTTAGGCCGTCGAATAAAAATTTTAGCCGCATCCAAGTTTCGTTAAGACTAATACCGCCGCAGGATAAATTAATCACATCATAACCGGCATCTCTAAAATATTGTGCTAATCCCTGATGCGTAATATTTAAAGAGTGTTCTTCCCTTTTCCACTCTCCGCAACCCCAGCTGTCTCCTGCTACAACAACAACTTCTTTTGTCATCTTAGTCCCACAATGCTTCGTAGTATTTGCCAAACAACCGGAAGCCGTTGCTCATGCGCTCTTGGTGTGCTTGTCTATTTGCATCATCAGACCATACCAGTTTCAATCCAAACTGTTCATCTGTGTCGGGTTCATACCGGTAATAATCACTTTCCCAATCATCGCGGCACTTTTGATTGAAAGCCCAGATCATTTCATCTAAAATCCAGTCCCAACGTTTAAAAAAGTTTTCGTCGGTTGTGCCATCGCCTTCGTATGCTTTTTTCCACTCTCCATCTGGTCGAAGCTCTTCTGGTACATCTTCAGGATCTACGTTTGGAGCACCGTGCTTGGTTTGCTTGAGTTGTACCAGCATAGGCAACACAATATGAGCAAGAGTATGATCCATACTCCATGTATCCCATGAATCAATTTTAACTTTAACAGATTGCTCACGTTCATCCAGGAATGGAATGTTGACGAGATTGTACACAGTTTGAACAGCGTCTTCTAGTTGCTCAAGAAAACGCTCAAACCGTGTTAGCTCAACTGGCCATCTCACACACCCATACTTCCAATCCATGTAACGTGTGTGAATACGACAGATTAGCCTGTTTGGGTACTTGCCTATTTTAACTTTCATGACAAGCCCCAGTCATGTTTGCCTACAAAGATCTTAAGTGTCTGCCCGTCGTCCTGAAATTGATATTCTAGATGCTCGCCTTCTTTGAAATATCGAACATAACCACGCCCGGTTTCGTCAATTACTTCTAGTCTTGATACTTTACGCAATTTTTCTTCGGCAAGTTCGATTGCCATCTCATGTAAATCACTCATTTGTTGTCTCCAAACAGTTTGTTCACTTTATCGTAGAGTTCATCGTGGATCAGTTTCTTCTTCGCACGGAGGCGTTCTACTTCAATGTCTTCTGCCCACCTAATCTTTTTACCATAATGCTCTTCGAATCGTTTGATTAGCGTTCCGTATGACAATAGTTCTTCTGTTTCTAAGTCCCATAAGTAATCACTAAGTGCATTCCAATCTTCACCATGCATAGGCGCAACACCGTATTCGTTCCAACCTTCATAACCTGGTTTGCTATCATCACGGATATCAATACGACCAGCAGAGTACTGAATCTTTGGAGTAACGCCATCAGCTTCCAATAACCCACGCTCCTCATACCAATGCAGATTGATCGGTCCCATCCAGTTAGTGCTATAAGTGATCACGGGTTGAATTCTCCAAATACGTCCGGTGCTTGTTCAGCGGCCATTTCCATATAAAGATCTGTTGGATAGTGTTTCAATAAACTGCGAGCCCGGTCTCGGATCTCTTTTGGAATGCGAGGTGTGATTCGAGGATTACTTAAATCCAACAAAAATCGTTCTGTATTTTTTATAGCATGTTTACGTTCGACTGGCAAGGTCATTAGAATGCGTCCTGTACGTCACTACCTGGATAAACAGGTTCGTCGTCCCAGTCTAGTTCATCCAACGTCTTTTTAGCTCGTTTCATAAAGTCATCACGTTGCCACCGAACTTTGTCATGACTGAGCTCGTAATAGTCTCTAGAGATAAAGGCTGCCAATGTGTAAAGTTTGTGCAAATTATCACTTGTTAGTTTAGGATACGGCATTAACCTTTCCCCCGATCTACCCACTCTGCAAACTTACGAGCAAACTGCTTTGCATGCAAGTCGTTTTCAAAATAGAAACTATGACTGTACACATCTGTGTATGTGTCCATGCTCCACTCCCAACGGTTTAGATTTGTTCTACACCAATGCTTACATTGTACATCCAAATCACTGTGTACGTCAACCTGATAACTCGTCGGTCGCCAACTCTGTTTGTATTCAAATATCTCCTGAGGAGTCATTTTACATTTCTCAAGCAAGGGTTGGTTATTCATTGTTATTTTTCCTGTTAAACATATTATAAGGATCCACTTGATCCCATACCATGGCCTGCAATGCTTTGGTGTATGCATCGTAGGTCTTGGTCATAAACTCGGTTTGTTTGTCACTGGGTACAAATAAGTCTCTGGCTTCTTCAGGAGTTAGATCAATTTCAATATTCACTTTCATAATTTTTCCTTTAAGAAGTTGAATAATTTTTTGTGAGCTGTTCTATTTGCGTGTAATTTGTCTGAAAAATATTCAGTTTGGTATTCTGTTAATAGATTTCCTTTATCTGCACTTCTCGATAGTTCGTCAACTAGAAATCCAACATCAGTTGTTTTTTCATTTTTCATAATCTTAACAAACGATTCAGGATAAACTAGTACAGGAACTGGATTATCGGTGGTTTCAACATTGTTGATACAGAGATTTACAAAACTTTGACAGGTACAATGTATGTTATCAAACTCATCAAAATATTCCAAGTCAGCAGCACCACCAATCACATCAATCGGCACGTTGATATTGGTTGCAAGTCTGTTAAATTCCAGTAAAACACGGTGTTGATACATTCCATAAAATTTTTTGTTAAACTTATTTGGAGCAAACCATTTTGCAAACCAGTCAATGTCTTTTGCTAGATCAAATACACCAAATGGTTTGATTCTAAAATCTCTGTGCCACTCAGTCCAAAATAGAAAAATACCTTTTAAATTTTTTAAGTTTTCTAGACTGCATTCGTATGTTAAAAAGTTTTTTATTTGTTCCAAAGCTTCAAAATTACCAGTGCCCGGCACACTTCTATTAACAACATTTATACCAGCTTCTTTAAGATAGTGCTCAAGGCCTGGGTGGGTTATTTTTTGATTCACCCATTCTCCCCGGCCCCAGCTATCGCCTACTATCAAATAAAATTCTTCAGGATTTTCCTTCATGGAGATCCCAAATCTCAATGATAGCAATCAGTAGACCTGCAACAACAAGAGGAATGTTGTCAGCGGCAGTACCAACTGTGTAAACAAAAAATCCAAGTAGGGCGCCAATTACTCGCTTGATGTTGAGATTAGCAAGCAGTCGTAGCAACAATACCTTGTAGTTCATCTGACTCTCCTTCAAATGATTCAAGCACAACTTCAAGTGCCATTTTCTGTCGAGCATCGTCGGCAATTGCCAGCCTCGACTCCAGTTCACTCTTTACTATACTTTCTATTTGTTGATTTGTCAAGTCAATTTTCATCGTCTTCTCCAAGATTGTTTCTGACGTAGTTAATAATCATTCTTGCATCTGGATAGCTATCCATGTCATCTACCAACATGTCAATAGCATCTAGCACATCTTCATTGTAATAGGTATATTCTTCTTCCCACTTGCGCCACTGCTCAAAAGGTGAATCTTTGTAGGTAACCCAGCGATCCCAAAAATCGTCGGGTGTGATGTTTAATGGCACTGCTTCGTATTCGCCGGTGTCAGGATTCTTCTTCCATTGAAAAATGCTGAGATCCTTTTTACCATTTGACAATTTTGTTATCTCCAAACCATTGTTTACTCGGTGTTTTGATACTAGCTTCGCGAATATCCAACAATTCTCTTAAATGAAAATCTGGATTTTGTTTGTAAAACTTTTCACAGGCTTCGATGTGATTAAAGGCTTGAATACGGATCGGAGGTCGACCCTTGGTGAAAAATACATAACAACTTTTCAAATCAGTGTCCATTAATCCTACTTATCATCATACTCTACAACTACGCCTTTACCTGCCCATATAAGAGCTTGGGCTTCTGCCGCTTCTCTTGTTTCGTATAATATAATTTCTGGGCCATTTGGTCCTTCTTTGGTTACAAACAACCAATCGTCATCAGAGAAGTCACCAAATGGCACTTTTACTGCATACTTCATAACTGTATATATTCCATCTTCCATTCCCGGGCACGAGTTTCTACGCCTGCATACCCTCTTGGATTACAAACAACTCGTGTTTCGCCAACTGTGTAATCAAATGGGTCATGGGTGTGCCCGTGTGTCCATAACACAATCTGCGGATTGTCCAGCATGATATCTTCTAAACTGCTACAATACAGTCCGTTGTTTTGATCTCCGCGATACTGTTCAGCAATGCTCTGTCTACTCGGAGCATGATGTCCTACTACAACCGTGACTTTATCTTTGTTTGCTTCTAGTGTGTCCATGACATAGTTTTTACAAGCAACATGATCCATCCAGATTTCGTCAGGATACAGTTTATAATTTGGCTTGCTACTATCTTTGATGGCACGATAATCGTTCATATACATACCAGCCCACTGTTTTGTAAGTGGATTACCTGAATCAAAGTCAGTCCAAAGTGTTCCGCCTATAAACAGTATGCCACCAATTTCTACTGAGCTTTTTTCTAATAAATGTATATTGGTTAATCCATTTACATCAAAAAAGTCTTGAATGATTTTTTGTGTTTTACGATAGTCACTGCCATAGTGTTCGTGATTACCCATAACAAAAACAACCTGATCATACTGTTCGCTAGCAGTGTGCCAAAATTGCACTGTGCGTTCATGATGACTGTTTTGTTTAACAAGATCGCGAGCTGTGCAGATGTCGCCAGACAGTATCAGCACATCAGCTGATTCGGCATTGGTGATGTCAATGTCACCAAACTCTAAATGAATGTCACTTGTTAATGCTAATTTCATTGGTTACTTTTTTAAGTGCAGATACAACAGTTTCGTCACCGTCTACTACCATGAGATGTTTTTGTAAACGTTCACTGATCTTTGTCATTTCGTCTATGTTACGAGCTTGCCCTACAAAGTTATCGTCTTGGGCATTGTAGAAATAAAATATATCATTGATTTGCTCTACTCTGCACATCACAATAGCATCTTCAAATTCTTGAACCAAGCGTTCTTCTTCGGTTTCTTCTTGTACCTGAAATCTAATTGCTCGTAGTGCAATTTCTGCTAGTACAAAAATAAAAAAGGTCCACATAAAAGTTTCAAAAAAAGCGGCTAGCATGTCAGCTCCTCTACTAACGGTACTTATACATGTTATATGATGTTTACAGATTAGTCAAGAAAAAAGGAGCGTCCCGCCGAACACTCCTTAATTCATGGTGTGAGTTGGGGAAAACTCAGCGACCCAAATGTTGAATTATTAGAAAGCCGTTTATTCAACATACTCACATTATACATTACACAGCAAACTTGTCTAGTCTTTTCGGTAAATCCAAAATAATCTATTCTGATCGATCTTAAAAGTTTCTACTTCTAAATCAAACTTCTTAGCAATTTTGTAACACTTTTCGAAACTCCACGGAAAAATTTCTACCCATGGGCCGTGTTGGTGATCGATTCCTGGGTTAGCTCTAAAGTACATTCTACCGCCCGGTGCTAACAGTTCTACACATCTTTGTATTCTACATTCAATGTCCTGTTGGCTGTTAAAGTTAATACTGCCCAAACAAATAATTGCTTCGTAGATTTCTGATTCAACTCGATAGTCCAGTATGTCTACCATGAAATCGGCTTGGTTGTTGTATGGATCAATTCCTATTAAATTTGGAATACGTTCTTTGAATTGGTTGTATCCGCATCCTACATCCAATACACTTGCCGGGTTATGTTTATTAACCATGTCCACTAGTGGCCACCCAGTGTATTGGTACTTTTCAGTGTGGGGTCTCCACACCTCTCCAAAAAACCAATGTAGATATTTTCGATCTAAGTCAGCAACAATTTCTTTAACAGTTCCTTTAAACTCGCTACTGACTCCTAGTGTGTTTTCTATTTTGTCTTTGAATTTTTTGAATCTAGCCGGCGTCCAAGGCAAATAATCAATTCTTGTTTCTTCATCAATTTTTAAACTGCTGTACTTGGGCAAGCTGAACGATAGATTTAAATTTTCAATCAAAAGACGCAAAATTTTGCTATTCATTAAAATTTTTTCCTTTTTTGGCAAAAAATTTATTGTTTCGTAAATTTTTTGATAACTAATAACACTATTTAAAGGAATAACGTGAAAGACGAAAATTTTAACAGTGTGTGGTTTGTAAAGTGGTTTAGTGCCTTTACTATACTATGCGCAATGGTATTACATGTACTTGGCATAACACCCTGGAACAGTTTACTACAGTTAGTAGGCGCTAGTGGTTGGGTATATGTAGGCTGGAAGTGGAACGAAAAGGCTATTATCACAAACTTTTTACCACAATTTTTTATTATTATACCAGGATTGATATATTTGTATGTTACCCAATAGAATCTTTTTTACTGGAGTACCCGGTAGTCGCTGGAGCGGAATAGCTCAAATTTTAGAATCACTCAACGGATTTAATACCAGTGACCGAACCCCTGAACGTGAATACAGTCATAGCGAATATAGTGGACACAAGGGTGCTTACTTCGGGCCTGGCATGGAATTTGAACCCAAGTTGGACGCAGACTATATCGATCAGGCATGGACACACCCAGGAGGATGTCGTTTAATAAAAAGTCACGAGTGGAGCGAAATGCTAACAGATGTACACACAGCATTTCCTCTAGATTGGATTATGTTGGTGCATAGACAGCACAAGCCCAGTTTAGAATGGTGGTTAGAAGCAGGTGGGTATAACATCACATATCCTAACTACACTGCATACGAAGATATGCAAGCCACTATTAAACGCCAAAACCAAGCTATAATGCGTTGGGTGTTTGAAAAGAGTTGTAAACTAGAACGATTTACACCACATTGGGTAGAACGCGAGTTTGGTCAAACAGTTGATTTTGACAGTGGCAAATATGAGGATATTTTTGTAACACTATGGAAGCCATAGGAGTATTACTAGCAGGTACATTGTACGGCATGCTGATTGGTATTATACCAGCGGCAGGTGCCACTACTGGTCTTGTTATGCTGTTTAGCTTTATGCAATACTTTGCAGATCCATATTTGGGTGTGGTATTTTGTATGGCTGTTGTAGCAGGAAGTACAACAGGAGATAGCATCACAGGCATACTGTTAGGCATTCCTGGTGCTAACAGTGCCGCAGCCACCATGGTAGATGGCTTTCCTTTGGCGTTACAAGGACGAGCAACTTATGCTATCAGTGCCGCAGTGTTTACCAGCACAGTGAACGGACTGCTGTGGGGTAGTTTGGTGTTTATGTTGTTGCCTTACTACACAGGACTGCTACTGTACTTTGGCATACCCGAACTTTGGGCGTTCACTATGCTAGCACTAGCAACGGTAGGTTTCGTTAGTAGCAAGTACCGTGTACGCAGTTTTATAGCCCTTACAGCGGGCATTGTGTTGGGTCTAGTGGGTGTAGATCCAGCAACCAACGAACCACGTTATACACTAGGATGGTATTATCTAGAAGACGGATTACAACTCATGCCATTGGTTGCTGGATTGTTTGCTGTACCCGAATTGCTAAGTGCCCTACGCAACAGAACACAAACTGCCGGTGTATCTGGCAGTCAGTGGCAACAAACACTAGATGGATTACAAGCAACTTGGCAACACCGTTGGTTGGCATTAAGAGGAGGATTTATTGGTGCATTTATTGGCGTACTGCCTGGGCTTGGAGGAGCTATGGCAGATTGGATGGCGTATGGGCAGGCAGTGGCAACAACTCCAAACGCCGATCCTGCAATGGGCAAAGGAAACATTAGAGGCGTAATAGGACCAGAGGGTGCTAACAATGCACAGAAAGCAACAAGCATGTTGCCCACGGTGCTGTTTGGTATCCCAGGTGCTCCGTTTGCTGCTATTATCATGGCATTGTTCATGTACTTGGACTTTGAACTAGGCACACTAGACTTAGCAGAAGACACACAATTCTTTGACAGTATGACGTTTGGATTCATGTGGGGCACAGTTATAGTGGGCGTGTTGTGTTTGGTGTTTGCACGTTATCTTGGTGCTATTGCTCACGTTCCGTACCGCTATTACTTTCCATTCTTGTTGCTGTTTATTTGTTGGGCATGTTTACAGTACACAGGCGGATGGCAGGACTTGTTTATGTTAGGTGTGTTTACAGTGCTAGGCATTGCTTGTAAACATTTCAAGTTTAGTCGTCCTAGTTTGCTTATAGGTTTTATTCTTGCTGATCGCATCGAAGCGTTGAGCATACAACTTACCACTATCTATTCATTTGATATGCTAGCGGATAGATGGTTGTTTTGGGGATTACTAATTGCAGTTGTTGCAGTTGGTTTTGCTAGCATATACAGAAAGTCAGGAATTAATTATGCGTAAAATTATAACATTAGCAGCAATGCTTGCAACTTCAATTGCAAGTGCAGATTACACATTTGTAGTGCCACAAAAGCCTGGTGGCGGAACAAGTGTATGGGCAGAAATTGTAGCCAAAGAGCTTGAACCATTTTTGGGAGAAAAGATTGTTATCAAACACATTCCGGGTGCAAGAGACATTCCAGGATTTAACGAGTTCCACAACGAACTACAAAAAGATGACAAAACTGTAATGGTATCACACGGCGGAAACGGTGTGAGCTTCTTGCAAGAAAACGTAGACTACAACTATGCAGACTACGACAGTGTAGGACTTATGAATTTAAACATCATTGCAGGCAAGCGCAAGGGTGCTGACATGAACAAGCCAAGTTTTGCCGCAGGTTCAGGTATGGTACCAGAAGCATTTGCCATGACAATGCTTATTTGTGGCCCAGATAAAACTGTAGACGAATATGTTTCTTGTTTCAAAGATAATGTTACTTGGGTAAATGGCATGAGCGGCGGAGAAAGACGTCTTGCCTTTAAACGTGGCGAACTCAATGGCACAAGAGAAAACCCAGCGGCATACAAAAAGCATGTTGAATCGAATCCAGATGCAGAGCTATGGTTCCATCACGGTATACTGCAAGCAGACAGTAGCCATGCAGACGATCCTAACTATCCAGGATACCAGTTTGAAGTGTTGTTCGAGCAACGTTACGGTGTAGCACCGAGTGGCGAACTTTACGATGCGTACAAACTGGTTAAAAGTTTCCGCGACGGTTTACAAAAAGCATTGTGGGTAAGTGCTGGTAATCCAAATCGTGATCATCTTGTAAAAGCATTAACTGCTATGAGTCAAGATGCTACTGCAATGGGCAATATCAAAAAGAAAGTCGGCGAGTATAATTGGATTGTAGGAGATGCAGGTAACAAACATCGTGATACACTTATGACATTTATTACTGCTGATGCACTGCAAAACCTAGTGAAGTTTAATACTGAAGCACTAGGTCTTGCAAGTATTTTTAAACAAGGTCTTGCAAAGTAAGATAACTAGATGTTATGTACAAAATACACAACAAATGGGATCCATTAAAGGTCTGCATGCTTGGGAATAATCATGCACCAGAGTTTTTTAACGGGGTGCATAAAAAAGTTGCAGATCCTTTAAAACGAATTTGCGAAGAAACTCTCGAAGACTTAGAAGGATACAAAAATATACTACAACAATTTGGAGTCAACGTGATACAGCCCGATCTGAACCCAAATGAAAGGTTTATTGATAATCCTCACAAATATCCCAGGGGTCCATTACAACCAAGAGATGAACAAATTGTAATAGGAAACAAATGTTTTACTAATAATAAGGATCATCCGGCAATTGTTAAAAAACTGCTAGAGTATGATTCAGAGAATACTGTTCTCACTGATAAATTTCCATTACCTGAATTCAAATACAATGAAATAATGTGTCCACTAAGTGGCGATTGGCCGACGTACAAAGATTATGTAAGTGGATACAAATTAAAAGATTTTGTTGCACAAGAAATTGCAGATTTGAATTATCAAACTTGGTGCATTTCTAGTGCTGATTCTTTTCTAATAGATAACCGGTTACTTGTAGGAATCAGTGATGACTCTGTTAAAGATACAATTGATGTTTCCAAAGAATACATCAAACAATTTACTGGGTTGAATTTAGATGTGGTTTGCACCGAAATGGATGGTCACACTGATGCTAATTTTCATCCTGTGAAACCAGGTGTTATTTTAAGTTTATATGATGTACACAATTATCAAAAAACTTTCCCAGGCTGGGACGTTTGTTACCTCCCTGATCAAAGTTGGGATAAAGTAAGAGGATTTTTAAAAATAAAAAGAAAAAATCAAGGTAAATGGTGGCTTGCCGGCGAAGAGGACAACGACGAGTTTACACATTTTGTAGAGACGTGGTTACAAGACTGGGTAGGTTATGTAGAGGAAACAGTGTTTGACGTAAATGTACTTGTGCTCGACGAGCATCACGTTTGTGTTAACCAAATGAATCCTACTGTTGTTAATTTTCTAAAAAAACACAATATGGAAGCAGTGCATGTTCCATGGAGACATAGGTATTTTTGGGACGGTGGTTTACACTGTATTACATTAGATTTATACAGAGAATCATCTTAAATAATTTATTAATGTTAGCACTAATCCTGTGGTACTCATTACAATGTTCGTTGCAATGAGTGCCCAGTCCTTCCACATAATGCTTACAATCAACCAAATGTATCCGCCAGCCGCAAGAATAAGTGGACCAACTGGATACAATTCTGGAAACCCAGCATTAAACACAGTGCCAACACAAAGGGTAGCAGTTGCTACCCATTTTAAAATTTGATCCAACTTCACTTGGTCAATTCCTTGGCCTGGTCAAGTAAACTTTTTTCTTCAGTTGCTTCAACAACTACCTTTGCGGCGTTATTAGTTACATTTTTAACATCGTCAATATACATTGGATAATACGCCAATGCAACTGCGCCAACTACAGCTCCAATTACAAATTTAAGCATTGTCTAACTCCTCAACACGCTTAGCCACTTGGTCCAATCCAAATGTCACAGGATTTAATATACTATGAACTTCTTTTGTTGTCAACTCGTCTGTGAGTTTCCATTCAATTTCACGTTCTACCATACGTTGCAATTCTGCAATTGTATCCATGATTTCTTGCTTACGACTCATTAATCTGCCCTCGAACGAACAACTAGTTTTAATCCTGTGATTTCTTCAAACTTGTCAGCATAAGCCTGACAAGATGCTTCTGCAAAGTCCATGCTTTGTCCACGGTATGGAGAATGCTTTTCCATACGCTTGAGGTAGTCATTCCAGTGGAAACCAATTGCAGCTAGTGCCTTTGCAGTTTGTGAATTTTTACGAATACGCTCTGGATACGAAACCCAAGCAAAACCACAATACATTGGCTCTGAACCATACTTGAGCAACATTGTTGTGATTGCTTGCTCAGCAGCTTTGGTTGCTTCTGCGTCTGCGTAAAACTGATCAACTTCAACGTAATTTGCTGTAGTCATTTGTCTTGCTCCGTTTTCTAACTGTTATATACAGTATAGCCGAAAACAGTGTTTTGGTCAACCTCTAAATGAGGTGATCAATAGAATTTTTTTTGGGATATAGGTCATGCAGTGCTAAGTTGCGATCGTAGATTTGTGCTACCACATGTACACTGGTAGAACCACCTGCACTGGTATGCGTGATTGTTTGTATTTCGTTGTTCTGCCTATCAACCCTTGTGTACACACTTGTGGTTCTATTTATATTATGTATAGGCGGAAAACTGGTGTTTAATACACCTGCGGTGTCGTAGCTCACAACCTTAGTTATGAACTACACACAATCATTATGTGCTATGAATTCCTTCAGGCAAGTCTGGAACACATTCAACTTTGAATTCGTCGCCCATTTTCATAACAAAATGTACTGCATTTCCGGGCCATTCAATTTCGCTTTTGCACTCTTCTTCACTGGCCATTGGAAACTCTTGGTACATTGCAACTTCGCCACCGATCATTACTGTAACTGTTAACACCCAACTAATCATGTATCCACCTTAATCTAAACATTGCTAAGTCAGCTTCGGTTTTAAAACGCCAAACATCAAAACTGGTACGATTGCCGCAACCAGTTTGCATGCTCCATTCGTGAATTGGTTTAAGATCTGCATCTTCTAATCCGCGAGCATGTTGATTGCCAATTTCGACTTGTACAGCAATCAATTCGAGCTTGCCCACTGGTTGCCACTTAATTATTTCGTTCACTTAACTGTGAACCAATAGTGGCATTAAGAACATGAGCTTTGATGCCATTTGCATGCGCCATTTGTTTTTGATCAATGGTTTTATTCTGTTTTTTCAGTTTTAACCAATTGATAATAGTAGTAAGGTTTACCATCTTCGTATACCTCTAAATGTGGATACCCGGGTTCAGCAGGTGTGCGTCCTACATATTCCCACTCATAACCTTTGGCTTTATATTCACGTTCAAACTCGAAAAAGTCTTGATTTGCCAGTACAAATACTAGCAAGATTCCGATAAACATTTTTACTGATCCTTTTTATAAAACTCTTGTGCCGATTTACAAGCAAACCAGATCTGTTGTTTGAGATGCGGAGGTAATTTCTCCATCATTTCGTCATATACAGGTTCGGGATCATGCAGGTAATCGTCAATACGATTTAATAATTCATCAACAAGTTGATATGTTTGCATATAAGACACGGTTGTCTCCACTTTTATTACTCTATTAGTATACCTTATTTCACCAAATTGGTCAACCTTTGATAATCTTTTGTTATAATAAATGTTGCAATGCACTAAATACCATGCAAAAAAAAGTTACTCTTTGTAACATAGTATCGCCCACAAGGCATTTAATAAGGAAATTCACAAAATGAAATCATTACTAAATTGGATCACAGATCGTGTCCGTAGTTCCTCTCTGACGGAGGAGGAAAAATATCTGTCACAAGCAACTAGTCTGGAAGACCTCGAAAGACGTCAAAGATTACTTACTTACGGTAAAGCACCTTTTCAAACTGGATATCAATATTACTTTGATGTGTACAAAGGGAGAGCTTTATAATGGAAGTGAGTATACAAGCAAGAACAGATGGAGTTGCATTCCGTCGTCCTGTATTTCAACGTCAGTTTAGACGTTTTTGTATTAGACTGGGTCGTTCGTTAGAAAACTATGGTCGTGTAAAAGCCGCTAGAACATTAGCATTTCACGGACATTACGACGTAGCAAAAAGTTTATTAGAAGGACAATGGAAATGAGTTATTTAAAAGGGTTATTAGAAAGCTTGGGTATTGCATTGGCATGTAACGATCTTGCTCGAGAAGGCAAGTTCGATGAAGTAAAGAGTATTATTCTCTCACAGGAGACTGTTTAATTCCTACTAGCCAAAGTATTAGTACTGGTGATGATATTGGATGTTGCTCTCACTGATATTAGTGCAAAACCAAAAAGATTTGCTTTAGGAATGATTCCTGAAAGACATTTTGTTGTAAGAACCGCATAAAAAGAAAGGGTGATTAATTCACCCTTTTTTCTATTACTTCATCTGCTAGTCCGTATTGGACTGCTTCTTCGGCACTTAAAAACGTATCAAACTTCATGTCATTAAACAATTCGTCGTATGTTTTGTTTGCTGTATTATGACGCACATAAAGTTCTGTTAACCGTTGATTAAGATACTTGCTCTCATCAAAGTGACGTTTAGCATCTTCAAACTCTAGTTCTTGAACGTGTACACTACCCTTTGTTCCCGGCGTACCTGAACTTACTCTGTGAATCATTGTACGACTTTCTGGTAATACAAGACGCTTGCCTTTTGCTCCTGCTTGTGCTAAGAAACTGCCCATGCTAGCCGCTTGTCCGATGACAATAGTGCTTACGTCAGGTTTAATAAACTGCATTGTGTCGTAAATGCTAAGTCCTGCTGTAACACTGCCGCCAGGGCTGTTGATGTAAAACAAGATGTCGGCTTCTGGATTCTCTGCTTCCAAATAAAGCATCTGACTTACAATAAGGCTAGAACTGTGACTGTTTACATCTGTGTCTAACATCACAATACGATCTTTAAGTAATCGACTGTAGATGTCATACGAACGTTCACCTTGGCTGGTACGTTCAAGTACCATTGGCACTAAGTTTGGCATATTATTTCCTTTTAGTTTTTAGGACACTGTGATTCTCGTACAACCTGTAAATCTACACGGTCCATACGACTAATATCGCTATCGGTTAAATCAATTTGTACTGTATTGGTTAACAATGCTTCGTAATATATTGCTGTATAATCGCCGAACAACTGATTACGTCCATAACTGTTGCCTTGCATGTTATCCCACCAGTAACAAGCACTATACACTGGTTGATTATGTGTGTCTAGTATTGTAACCAATACATTCGGCCGTTTTCCGTAGATTGCACGATAAATTAAATCTCCGCGAGCTCGATCTGTGACATAATGTTTGTCACTGCACAACCACCCATCACAATGCACTCTGCCTCTGATGGCAAGCCCCGACGGGGAATAACTTCGATCTGTGCTTTGTTCCTTGCCTACTGTTTGTAGTGTTTCACGCAAAGATTGTATATACTTTTCTTTCCACCAAACATTAAAGGTTACTTGTAATATAGGTGTGCGATCATTGTTAATGTACTCAATTTCTTTGATGTTTATGTTTACTGCACGTTCTGGGAAATCTTCGAGTATACCTTTAAGCAAGCGATCGCCGGCTGAATCTTGTTCCTGCAAACTGCGAAAACTTTCTGCTATACGCCCGCCTTGTAATTCACCTTGATCACTGTTTTTAAGACTTATACGTTCAGCAATTTTACTTTTCTTTACCCAAACATCAACTTGTAGTAATACCTTGCCAGGTTCACGATGCATGTTTACATATTCAAAATTGTGTATGTAACCACTACTGTAGTTTATTGTTTCGTGCGACAAATCATCGTTAATAATTTTAGTTTCACTAACAAGCAAACTGCCTACAGCTTGATCAACTGCTAATCTAAATGCTTCAGTTCTTGCTTCGGTTTCTGTTGTGCCAACGCTTTGTACACGAATATAGTATACTTCGTCACCAGAATCTTCCAACAGCATCCACTTACCAACTTGTAGTGCAATAGTAATTGGACTTGGAATAATCCAGCTCGGTATAGCATGTGCCAAGGCCGAGAACATGCTCAGCCCTAACACAATTGAAGCAAAGAATTTACGCATTATTTGGCAAACATTTTACTGCGGATTTCGTTTGCAGTGCCTTGATCCTTTTCGCTCCAACGATACACAGCAAAGTATACTTTACCATCATTGCGGAATCCGCCGTTGATTTTACGCATACCACGCAATGTGCCACCTGATGTGATCTTAGTAAGAGCTGATACTTTTGTTTGCTCTACACGCTCGGCAATACGACGACTTGTGTTATCATTGGTAGCTTTTGGAGCATCTGACGCTTGCTCTTGAGCAACTTCTGCTTCTACTGTTTCAGCGTCAAACTCAACAATGCTAGGAGCACCTAATCCGTTTTCAATGCGATTAAGTGCATCGTCACGAGCCTTGTCCAGTGTCTTGGTTGTGACTTCAATGCTACGCTGTGTATCAACTTTTTCTTCGTACAAGTATTTTACAAGACGCTCTTTTGCATCTGCTTCTGCACGAATTTCCACGTTGCCTTTCCAAGTTTCAGCAACACCATATACTTCAATGCGATCAAGATCACCTAATAGTGTGTAATAGATCTTAATACCATCATCGTTAGTTACAGCAACAGTTGTATCTTTAACTGCTGTTGTATTATCGCCGGGCTGACTTACTGTGAAGTCTTTGTTGCCACCAAATGGATTTAAACCGGCTGTTGAACAGCCCCCGAGTAGTGCTGCCGAAACAGCAATTGCTAAAAGTTTTGTGCCTTTCATAAGTGCCTCTTGTCTAGCCATAAAAAAACCCTACACAACAATAATAGTTGAGTAGGGTTAATGTGTCAACCTTTTTTTAGGTTTTGATTATACGGCAAATGCCTTCTTCATTGTTTCGGCTACATTCTTGTTAGCGTCGATGACTGCGCGAGCTACGGTGAAACCTGCTTCTGCGTATGTCTCTGCTACGGTGCGAACGCTGTCGTTCTGGATGTAACCATTCATCTTTTTTACGTTTTCTTGTGCAGTTGTGAAACCTGTTTCAACTGCTTCTTCAGCTTTTGCTGACATTACTTCTACTGTTTCGTTTAGTTTTTGAGTATCGAACATTTGCTTCTCCTTAATTTAGCGAGTTCAAGTAAGGAACCTTTACAGCATTCCTTTGTTTTATTTAGTACATTATATATTGCACTGCACAAAAAATAAAGTACCTAGTTTACCAAAACTGTAATATTGGAAAACGTAGTATTTTATAAATACCGTTATAACAAAAAAACAGGAGCTAACAATGCAAATCCACTCTAAGTTGGGTAAGGCCAGTATATCTGATCTATCACCCGCAAAACGTAGCCTACTATTCGCTGAACTAGCGGGTATTGCTTACTGCGATGCAGACAAAGCAGAAAAGTATGCAAAACAAATTGGTTTTACTACAACTGAATTTTATGATCGTGACGGTGCCCAAGCATATCGTTTCCAAAACAGCAAAGATATGGTAATTGCCTGTCGTGGAACAGAGCCTAGCGAATTCCAGGATATTATTGCTGACCTAAGAGCGGCACCAGTTAAAAGTGAGACAGTAAGCCGTGTACACAAAGGATTCAAGTGCGAAGTAGACGACTTGTGGCCTATGATTATCGAAGATGTTCGTGCTATTAAAAAGCAGACGCTTTGGTTCTGCGGACACAGTCTAGGTGCATCCATGGCCACTATCATGGCAAGTCGTTGTTGGTATGATGACAGTCTAGTTAACCCTGCTGAACTATTCACTTATGGTTCACCAAGAGTTGGATGGCCTGGGTTTGTTAAAACTCTTGCTGTGCCACACCAACGTTGGGTAAACAACAACGATATCGTTACTCGTGTTCCACTGGCATGCATGGGTTACAGACACGATGGCACCGAAAACTATCTAAATGCTTATGGCGAATTGCGTGTTATGACAACGTGGCAACGTGTTAAAGATCGCTGGCGTGGTATTTGGATGGGACTCAAAGCAGGAGGTGTTGACAGTTTTAGCGATCACAGTATAACCAACTACATTGAGTACATCAGTAAAATAGAAGATTAACCAAGCGGAACAGATTGGCCAGTCATTGCGTTGTACCAACCGATACTGGCCAAGTTCTTTGCTTTAGCCTCGCACATAACATCAAAATCATCTGTAAAAGTCCAGGCCCACTCGTTAACAGCATCGTTGTAAAAGAAATCGCTGTGTGCTCTTAGTTTTTGTTTTTTGTATCCTGTTTCAAGCAGTGTTTCCATATCGGGCTTTGAGTCAAGTGAGTGTCCGGCCATATAGTCTTCTCGAGAAACTGAATAATGACATACAGGACGAACGCCGCGCCAACTATCAATAACCCGCTTAACACGATCGTCGTTACTGTCAATGTATTCTCCTTCTCTTACCCAATGATGGTGGATATCTAAAACGAGTGCCAAGTCTTTAGATAATTCCAAGCTGGCATCAAGTCCCCATCCGCATTCGTCGTTTTCGATTGTAATGCAGTTTCGGGCTTCTGGCGAGAGTCGTGGGAGTGCTGCTTTGATCCCGGCTGGACCTTGTCTACCTGATATATGGACGTTGATCTTGAAGTCTTGAAACGTCTGTCCAAAGCCCATCCATCTGGCCATATCTGCATGATATTCAAACTCCTCTATACTTCTATTTACGATATCTTCACTATCGCTTGCAAGCACACAAAACTGACCAGGATGGAAGCTAAGCCGTACATCAAGTTCGCGAGCACGTTGTCCCACTTTTGCAAAACCCCTCTCGCAATACTCACGGACGTCTGGGCGATGCCAAAAATAAGACCAATCGGGCTGAGTATACATAGGAAGTTGATTACTGCCAATCCTAACCATTCGAAGTTCATCGGGTAGTTCTCCAACAAAGTTTACAAGATTTTCGCAAGCCTGGATATTGTGTACCATGATATCCCACATGCGTTGTTCAGCGTCTTCGCGAGTTTGGCGATTCAGCCAAGCTACAGTGGTCATCTTTTCTGTAAGAGGACGTTGAATTTCTTCTAGTATCTTTTTCTTTTGTGTTTGATCAGGGTGCATGTACTTGCATGCAAAGCCAATACGTCCAACCATACGGAACTCTCCAGTTGTTGTTAACCTAACAACTTTAACACATTTTCATAGGTATCGCAAGTGATATTATCTAAATTTTTAATATCATCTGGCAAGTTAGGATGATCTAGTATTACCCATTGTGTGTTGCTGTACATTTTAGCTGCGGCTGTAAATGCCGCAATGTAATTTTTTCTTTTGTGCATTTCAAACTTGTCTTGTACAACCGGAGCAGATAAATCATAACCTAATAACAATACAAGATCGTTTTGTTCTGCTATTAAATGCATAGCAATAATTTCTTCTACGTGATCAAACTCTGCTGGAAATTCTCCATCAAACAAGTTTACACCAACTGGGCGACCTAGCTCTGAATATCCTTTCTTTTGTACATAAAGATTACAGACTGCTTGAAATGCACGTTGGATTAATTCTTTTGCTTTAGGCAGATCATAACAGATAACATTGTCTGTGTTCCAGGCACGCCAAGTACGCCAACTTCCCCAAGTACTTCCGATGTCATTGAGTACGTTTGGCTCTACTGTGGGATCAGAGAAGTCGTCGGCAATTATCCAACTTACCCGCACTTATGCTGACCTTAGTTCTTGCCAGCGATAGTTGCCCAAACAAATCCAAGCAAATGGTTCGCCTATTTTGTAATCAATATTAAACACTATATCACCTTTTGTGCCAGCATAGTTAGGAACACTGCGCTCGTGACCGATATTATTCTTGCCAACAGTAAGACGATCTACCCAAACTCCACCATCTTTGTTTACTACTAGTTGACGTTGTCTGTTTGTGCCAATAACCAAGTCTTGATTTTTTGCAGTGCCTAAATAACCAGTGTTGCTAGAGAGCTTACCAGCGCACAAACTTACTTCTTCGTCCCAGACACTAAGTGCATCAGTTGGAGTATCTGTGTTGATACCAATTCGTCCTTGTACACTTAAATTGTTTAATTGTCCAACCTGTGTAAGACTTGATTTTTTTACACTGCTTGCTAGTGTATCGTCTATTAACAGGTGTTTGCCGTCAACGATTACATTTTCAAATTCAATGCCTTCTTTGGCACGATTGAATACACTGTCAACTACTGCATCTTCAAAGTCACGTTTTACACGAGCGTAGGTTTTGTCTCCGATATTATCAGCAAGTTCTTGCCAGCTATCGTTGTCAACATTTACACGACCTTTAATTGCAAGATCTCCGTCAACTGACAAGTCGCCTTTAAGCAATGTGTTTCTTTCCACGCTAAGATCATTTGTGTAAAGTTCATGCTCAACAACTACTGCATTATTCATCACAGTCAGTTGTGTACTTTCTGCCGAGTCTGTTATCCCATTGGTAACAAAGTTATTGGCAAATTCGGCAAGAATTGTGTGACGATTTTCAACTACAATATCTGCTAGTATTTGATTAACATCAACTCCATTGATGCTTTGTTTTAGTTTGTCAACCATGGTTTGATTAACAAGAGTTTGAATCTTGTTAACCCACGCAGGGTCAACAGTAAGATTGTTTAATGTTTCTGTAACAAAATTTTCTACTGCAATATCTACACTTTTTTGTATACTTTTTGCTTTAACAAATTCAGAAATATCAGGAACAAATCCGTTTTCAAACAATGTAGAAACACTTTTCTCTACAGTTTGTACCAAATCGGGCACAGTAGCAATGTTACTAAATCGTGCTGTAATTCTGTCTTGTACATGAGCAACAATTTGACGTTCAAGTTCAGCAATCCAATCGGTTTGTTTTACAATAGCATCCACTTCTTTTTGGATGCTAGTTTGTATTTCTTGCTGAACAAGTTGGCTCAACGCATTAGGATCAAGCATTTTCTCTCCAGGTATCTAATGTTACACAATGGAATCCTCCGCCCAGTGTTCTACTGTGTCTTAACGTGTGAGGTATCACTGTGAATCCTTTACTTTCTAGTATAGTAATTATCTCTTTTTGCGCCGCATCTACGATCACAGTTTCCGGATCGATACTTAACATGTTCAGCCCTATCCACTTACTAGCAAAAGGATAATTGTAAAATCCTTGTTCTTCTACATTGTTGATCCAGATAATATCCCAATCTTTCAAAGATTTAGGTAGAGTTTCTGGAGTTACTCTGGTTGCATTTATTAGTGCTGTGCCTTCCCTAAGAGCAAGAATAGTGCTGTCAATATGAATGCCTGCGTAAAAATTTACACACTCGATTTCAATTTGCGGAAACTGTTCAACCAACCAGTTATATGCTTCTCGATTTCCACTAACGCTTTCAAGATAAATCCATTTATCTCCTAGTCTTAATACATTAGCAGCATCAAGTGTCATACCTTCGCCGCGTGGCATGTGTTTAACTGGATTGCCTTTAATAAGATAATCTAATGCATTAATTTCCATATCTCTACAAGGATATAACATAGCAGTATCCACAAGAGTATTGCCGGCTACAATTAATCTATCTCGAGGACAGTAATTGTGCATTCCATCAAGTTTGACAAAATCTAAATCTCGGGGACGATGCACACTTACACCGGCAGTTGTTAAAATATCGCATAGACCTTGTAAATCTTCATTTGATTCGTCGATTACATGCTGTGCCACAGGGCCTCTCGGAACAGGTGCGTCTTTATAAAGAGTTCTTTGTTCTTCTGTATTCCACATAGGATCATCTAACGGAAAGTTTGCATTAGTAGCAGTGCCAACTATGATTTCCCTAAGTTTATCCCATTCGTTATAACTATGTATTCTCATTTATATTCCTGTAATTTGCAGAGTATACCTGTCGGTCATGCCTACATTGGCTGCAAGATGAGGTGTGTCATTACTCCAAACAACCCATGTTCCAGCAAACCACATACAAGGCTCAGGACGTCTGCTGTTAAGCTGTTGCATAGGTCTGCCATTTATTTCAAAATAATGACCACTTTGCCAATCTTCAAGAAACACCACTGCACGTTTTACTGTTGTATCTTCGGGCAAGTTGTGTATCTTTTTAAATCTGGCATAAGTGTCACTGTGATTGGGTAACACAGTGCCCGGAGGCATACGATATACACTCCAACTCCAGTGATCCCATTGGAAATGTTTTCTAAATCCGTTAATCCAACTTGGTTCAGGGAATCTCATATCATAAAGATCTCCAGTGAATCTCGTTTGTGTATATCCAAGTGCTTGCCATTTTGCTAAATCATCAGGATTATTAAACGGCTCGTGTATATACGGGAGATCTAAGTCTTCTTTGGTCCACCAGGGAGAGATATACCCTCCCCCGCTGAGTAAGTTTTTATTGGTCTCGTGTATTACCATAGTGTATTACTGTGTAATCCTTGTCTTCCGTGTCCATCTTTCTCCAAGGATCTACAATTACACTGCCTTGAGGAATATTACAATAAAATGCATCATCTCTGGCATCGCCTGTGTATCCATACGTTACATTTCTATTATGTGCCATTAATAATACACAAGGGCCGTCTACACGATCGACTACATTTGCTTTGTCGTCGGCAAGCGGATCAAGATACACAACTTTGTATCCTTTTTCTTCGATGTAATAACCGATTAGTGTACTGTAGCTACCTATACAATAAGGTACATCTGGCTTGTAGGCTTTACCGTGAATCACAATTGGCAGTCCGTTGTGTACTTCTGCTTGATCACATAAGAAATGTGCTAGGTTTTTAGCCTGGATTTCGCGAGCATGCATAATAGTGTCAAACATGTCATATCCAAGATTGTATTCTTGTGCAAGCCAACGCAGTGCAATGTTATCACGTGGATGACAAGCACCAGCATCTCCCATGCCAGCTGTCATATACTTAGGACCCATGATACGCATTGTACTTTGTGCTAATGCATTTGTAACAACATCTACGTTGATATTGCCAATCTTCATAGCAAAGTCTTGAATCATGTTAGCAAGACCTACTTTAGCACTGATAAAAGTGTTATAGAAGATTTTAATTGCTTCACACTCGTCCCAAGTTCCTGTTACATAACGTGGGTTGTTCTTCATCAGTGGGCGATAGATATCAATTAAATCTTGCATTTCTTCTGGGTCGCCGGTTTCTGTACCAATCATAATCATTTCTGGATTAACCATGTCCCACTTGACTGTTCCCATTGCAATCAAGTAAGGATTATACAAAAATTGATGCTGATCATCTAATAACGTTGCAAATTCGCGGCGGGTAGTCCCGGGCAACACGGTAGAGATTAACACAACCCTTTTACTATTATTAGCGTATGCGTTAATATAGCCGATAGCATCCTTGACTGCATCGTGCCCGAAATCTCGTGGTTCCATGTGCGAACTAGGCACACTACCATCATAACCTTCACAGTGTGGAGTTTGGACCGCAATAAAGATCCAATCGCTATTTTCTACTAGCTGTTTTGCTGTGTCACAAATTTGTACACTGTTGCTTTCACGTGGGTAAATATCATAGCCGAAAACTGTGTAATGCTCTGCAAATACTTCTGCACAATCCAAACCCAGTTTTCCTAGGCCGATAAAACCAATATTCATTGAGGTCCTCCAAATAAAAAATGACTATTCCTACACATAATTTATACGATTTTGTCCACCAGCAGTTAGAAAATAATTTCTTGTTATCATACTTTTATCCGTTTGGATCTAAAAACATGGACCAAGTGGTATGTTATTATGCCGATTACATCAGAAAAAGTTTACAATCTTCCGATGAGCCTTTACATTATACACAATTACCAGCGCAATTACAAATTAAAAATGAATCAAACATTGCATTAAGAATTTTTCCTGATTGGACGATTGATCTGAACTTATTACTAACATACAATCAAAGATTGTTGTGTTTTGATCAAGAACCACTAAACTTTGATTTCTATCAAGATAAAAACAATCATCTAGAGTTAATAAAAAAGAGAATCACTGTCCTGACACCCGGGGTTATCAAACAAACCGAAAATCTTAGATGGTGTCATCCAGAAAACCTACAAAAAAAATGGATACTATTGCATAGCGAATTAAACAGTGAACAGGTAAAAAAATACAACAACACCGACGATTTTGTTTGTGCTTATTGGTGGAGTCATGCCATTATAGCATTAGATTGGTATAGATTTGCTGAATACGATAAATCATTGAGTCCAAGTGCAGACATTAAAAAAATGTTTTTAATTTATAGCAGAGATATCACAGGAACACGAAAATACAGGAAAGAGTTTTTAGAAAAAATCAACAGTGCCGGTGTGTCTGATTATCAACTTGGAAGTTTTTCTGATGAACATATAACATCAGATCACAGTGCTGTATACAATACATATGATATCAATCATACTGGTATAAATGTGGTCTTAGAAACAGTATTCGACGAAAGGATACACCTAACCGAAAAAACACTAAGACCTATTGCATGCGGGCAACCGTTTATTTTGGTTGCCGGCCCGAATAGTTTAAAGTATATTCAGCAATACGGTTTTAAAACATTTAGTCCACTGATCAACGAAGATTATGATACTATCTCAGACCCTAAAGAACGACTAGAATATATTGTTAAAGAATTAAAAAGAATAGAGAATTTATCAGATTCTGATAAAAAACACTTACTCAGCCAATGCAACAAAATAGCACAACACAATAAAAAAGTTTTCTTTAGTGAGCAATTTCAAAAACAAGTAGTAAACGAATTAAAAAACAATGTTGCTCAAGCTGCTAAATCATTAAAAGATAATTTAGATTGGAAAAAATTAAAAAATCAACGCCAAGATAAGTCATTACTAAATCCGAATGTATACGATAACGACCCTAAAGATTTTTACATTAAAAAATTAATTGAGCATTTTGAAAAAGGTGGCACACTAGAAAATTGTGTGCCACCCGATTCGGATTAGTCTTTCTTAGCTTTGTTATTCAAAGCATCAGCACCAAAGAACGCTGATACTAGTACAGCAATTGATGCAAAATATGTTGGTGCAATGTCAGCAATCAATTCACTGGCTTTTTCTAAGCCTAACAATGATGTAATTGCAATACCAATTGGATAAATTAGCAATCCAATTAGTGCAAACCATGCCATCTTACGAATAGCGTCACGTTGTGCGTCTTGATCTTCTAGTGCCTTGCGCTTGAATTCAAGATGCATTGCCATTTCTTCTGCTGAAATGTGTCCATCGCCGTTTGTATCGATTTCTTTTGCGATCTCGGGATCAATGGTTGTTTTATTATCTGCCATGTATAGCTCCTTTATTTGTTATAAAGGTATTTAGTTTACTTGACAGTTACACTACCGCTGGTTGCTAGTTCTACTATTCTTTCTAAACGGCCAGGATCAATAGTAAAGCCATTGTTATTGAGATGTAGCAAAAACTGTTGTATAGCTTCCTGCCAAGTTTCTGCTTTGAATTTTAGTTCATTACTGTCTACTACAATTGTAAAATCTGTTCGCATATCCATGCTATTATTTATGTGCGGTTGCACAATATAGTTTATAGAATAATAGAAAAAAACACGATTACTACAACCAATGCAGTAAGAACAGAAAATCCAATGATTGTACCATCCACTAATATTTGCTTGCGTTTGATTCTTTCACGAATTTCTGCTTGTTTAGCTTCTTTACGACTACGAGCCATTTGTGCCTGGAACGCTAACCAATCATCCCACATACCGGGTCGGCCTTGATAGATCATGATTTCTTTTAGTTCTTCTTCTTGAGCTTTCAGTTGTTCGCTAGCCATGAAGGCTTCTAGATCACTTTTGTACCCATGCTGGTGTGCTTTGGCTTGTATTTGTTGCTTTAGTCCAAAATACTCTGCTAACTGTTGGCCAGCAGCATATATTTCTTGTCCATTGGCAATGGTCTGTTTGATTACGTCAAACGCGGCATTTGCTGCCGCGAGTTCTGCTAACATTGTTCTAGCTCCTCAGAGTGGCAGTTAAAACTGCTCTGTACTCCTAGGTATTTAGTTTGCTAGAGGATTATCTAACGCTCGTTGTAGACGTTTGTTTAACCTTTCTTCAAGTTCTTTAACATCACGTTCAACTTTATTTTCAAGATCTGTCATGCGACCATCATTGCGCTCCGCTAAACGGTTTGCTTTCTCGTCGTAATCATTCTGTAGTGCGTCACGCTTGTTTTCAAAACGCTCTTCTGCTCTGGCAATAGTGTCACGAGTTTCTTGCTCTTGCTCGCGAACCTTGTCTTCCATGCGATCTACATTCTTTTCAATGGCAAGTATGTCGTCTCTTAAACCACTCTTGATGTCGCGAGTATAGTCTACTGCTTCTTCAAGTTTTAGTTCAATCACCTGCATGCGCTGATCATATGATGCCATCAACTCTTGGTATTCTTCTTGTTGTTCTACAAATGCAATTGCTTGTTCTACTTTTTGATACATCAGGAATCCACCATACAGTGAACCAATAACAGCACCCACTACACTAAGTGCAGCAGTTGCAGTTACAAATGTAACTTTTATACCGAAGATACGAAACTCTCGGTTTTTGAGATTTTCGATGCCTTCTTCCATGTTTTCTAGGCTTTCACCTAAATCTTTATCAGCCATTATTTCGCTCCTAGTTCATATTGCTGTTCAACCATCTTCTCGTGGAGTAGTTGCTGGGCAAGCCCATTACGCAGTCCTCGCTGATTCTCTGGTACTTTTTTATCTTCATAAAACGGTTGGTTGGCGTACATATCACCTCCCGGTATGCCCACTTGTCCATAAGCATTAAAGCCTGGAACAAAGTTTATCAATGCCGCAATCTGTGCCTGTATTGCTTGTTGTGCTTCTAGACTTGCGGCCTGTCCCATTGTTTCTGCCAACATCATTGCTCGCTGTGTGGCAATTTCTTTGAGTTTGTCACGCTTACTTTGTTCTGGAGATTTCTTGTCTCCAGATTTTTCAGACTTTTCATCCTTGCTGCTCTCTCCGCTATCTCCGTCTCCGGATTCACTGTCCCCTTCACTGTCTGATCCTTCATCACTTGACTCGTCCACATTATCACTGGACTCCGATACTTCTTCTTCACTTCCACCTCCTTCGTCAAGACTTGCTAATTCTGCTTCGAGTTCTTGTTCTGCTGTTGCTGTTTCTGTAGCGGCTTCAGGTTCGGCGTCTGATCCACTGGATGTGTCTGACGGTAAATCCTGTCCTGCTGACGGCGTAGTTTCCACCATTCCAGGTAATTCAATAGTTGTTGAAACATTTGCTGTCTCCCTTAATACTTGATCCACTGTGGCATCACCTGTTGCTGGTGTGGCAGTCAGTGCCGCAACAGGATCTTCCGCTGTGGTTGCGTTGGGTGTGGCTGTAGGTGTAGCAACATCTTCTGTGCTGGTACCTGCTGCCGCTTGTGCTTGTTTTTCTAATTCTGGTTGTATAAACTTAACAAAATATGCTTGTTCATATCCAGGACACCCGCTGTCATACAATGCGTCTAATCCACACTGTTGATTGTAGTATGCTGTGGCATAACCAGGGCACTGCGAGTCGTACAATGCGTCTAAGCCGCATTGCTGTGAAAAGAACGCATTCGCATATCCATTACAGCCTGTATCATATAATGGATCTAAACCGCATTGATTGTCGTAGTAGGCTTGAGCATATCCAGGACAGCCTGTGTCATAGAGAGCATTAATCGAGCATTGTTGATCATAATAGGCTTGCTGATAGCCTGGGCATCCTGAATCATAGAGTGCGTTAAGACTGCACTGTTGATCATAAAACGCACTTGCGTATCCCGGACAACCCGTGTCGTATAACGCACTAATGGAGCATTGTTGATCATAGTAAGCCTGGGCATATCCACTACATCCTGAATCGTATAAGGCGTCAATCTTACATTGCTGGTCATAATATGCTTGGGCATATCCAGGACAACTTGTGTCATAGAATGAATCTGCTGAACACTGTTGATCAAAATACGCTTGTTGGTATCCTGGGCATCCGCTATCATAGAGAGGATTGAAACTACACTGTTGATCATAATAGGCTCCTGCGTACCCTGGACAACTTGGATCGTATAATGCGTTGGCATTACACTGTTGTGTTAAAAATGCTTGTTGATATCCGGGACAACCTGTATCGTATAACGGATTCGCTGAGCAGTTTTGATCGTACACATAGTTTGTGTATGCTTGTACATAACCATCACAGTCTGGGTGAAGCAATGGATCTATAGCGCAGGGATTGTTTGAATATATCATACGGATTTCTGGTGTCATCATTTCCGGACCGTAAAAACCTCCCCAGAATCCACTGTCTCTTCCATACATCTGTAATTGCCAATCTCTAAGATTTTCTCCTACTAGAGGATTAGCAAACAATTCTGTGCCACTAAATGTAGTCCAATTAAACTTGGTATCATACACCCATTGTTTATGATGAACTTGATTTCCGCTGTTGTCCCAAATTATCATTCGAATGTCTAAAGTATCGACGCCTGCTTGATCAGTACGGCTACCGTTGTTATTTTGAATACGAAACTCCCACTGATATCCGTCAACATTAACACCTGCCTGTTTAAGTGCTTGTTCTATAGCGTGTCTGCGATAGACCCAATATCCGCCATAACTCCAGTTAATAATGTCCTGACCACAGTTGGGTCGAGAACCACCCGGATTAGTTCCGCCACGATTAATACCAGTGTAATCGCACCCGCCCCAATTCGCAAGATTCTGATCCACTAAATTGCCAGTAACAGCATTGATAATATCTGGTGCCGTTGTCACAACGCCGGTATCTCCTGTAATATCAACATACCCGTATCCAAGACCGTTGTAATAGGTTCCGCATACATCAGGTCTGCCTATGATGACTTGATTGGCATCGTCACGAATACATATAAATTCGTTGCCTATGGTACCATCTTGGCCTGTGGTACTGCCTTCAGAATACACATAGTCGTCTATGTTATAGCCGTTAGATATTGCCCACTGTTCCCAATGAGACAGATCGGGATAAGCCGCATTAAAAGCGAGGGTGTTAGAAGCCGCCAGTAAGAGCGAAAATAATAGCAGACAACGCAAAACCGCCTGCCACACCCATAAGTGTATCATTTCGGCGTGTCTCCTGTTCTTGTTCCGTAGGCCACTTGTCTAGGTTCTGTGCCCAAAGTTCAGCCGCTTCTGCACCAATCTTGCCGTCAAACGGACAAGGTGTGCCAGCATACATCATAGCAGTGAATACTCTTGTGTCTTGACACATAACACTTACAGCCGCAACCTTCATGCCCATGTCATAGAGAACTTTTGCGTTTTTAAGACGTTCACAGTTCAAGTCACGCACAGTTTGTCCTGTGCTTAATCCTAGAATCTGTGTTTGAACAGCACCACTAACACCTACAGTACATAGGTCACTGTTTGAACTATTAATACTAGGACTAATAGCACTAGGTGGTGGTGATTTTACAATGGTTTCATTTTTGCCATTGGTGGTCACAGTGCTATTGCTAGTACTGTCAGTTATAATTGGATCATTTGCAAAAATGTTTACACTTACAAGTAGTGCAAAAACAGTTATAATTATTCTTTTCAAAGTAGTTCTAGCTCCTGAACAACCTAATGTATTTACTTGAAACTGTATAAATTTTAATATACATATAATTCAAGTGTCATTTACAATGATATTTAGCACAAGGTGTTAAAAAAATAACACCAGTTTATCTGTATAAGTAAAACTATGAATCCGGGTGTAACACAAGAAGAATCAGCAGAGTTAATGGGTATTACCACAGAAATGGAATTATACAACATGACTCGTGTTTACGATTTAAACAAACTCACACAAGCAGTAGAAGTAGAAAAAATACATTTTGCGTTACAAGTAAACAAAGGCAACAGAACACGAGCCGCAGAAATGTTGGGCTTGAAGCGCACCTGTTTGCTTGCTAAAATGCGAAAATACAATATCGTTTACTGAATATTGTTTTTCATGTATTGCCAGTATTCACTTGCAGTCATTTTGTGTCTCCATAAAAAAACCCGGTAACCTTTTGAGTCCCGGGTTTCGAATATTTTGCCAATACACTACCGACCGGGACTGAATCCTAGGAGGAGTAGTAGTAGGTTAGCAAAACTGTTGTTCATAACATTACTTATTGCCAAAGTATAATATTGCCTATAATCCGCTTGGAACAATGATATAATGAATCATTAGCACCAGTGCAACTGAAGCACCTAGTCCTACCATCATCTTACCAAAGTCCTTTGCTACTAGTGGGAACACACTCTTTGTTTTCTTCTTGCCAAAGTATGTTGCCATAGCCAACTCACGTCCTGCAAGCAAACCTACGAACACCCATGTTGTTGACATTGGGATATCATTAAGCTCTTTAAAGAAGAACAAGCACATCCAATAGAACAAGTCAATCAATGTAGCACTTCGTACATAACGAGTGTTGTGTTTCTCTAAAACGATCTGTTGGATCTTACCGCCACGTTCTCTAAACATAAAGAACAGGCCTGCGACAAACACAACTGATATAAACATCATTAGATCCACAGGAACTTCACGTGGAAGGAACACTGCAATGTTTGCAATGTCATGACTCAGCCATGTCCACCACAAGCCACCTGTTGCTACCCATTGTGCTATT
>ENA-OUOG01000161-OUOG01000161.1-marine-metagenome-genome-assembly--contig:-NODE-161-length-84422-cov-5.032818_pt1 | contig 84422 bp, 69 predicted proteins | sample MGYA00248635_ERZ508505 | MGnify/ENA primary metagenome ERZ508505 (study PRJEB26176, sample SAMN06267871) | marine metagenome | isolation source: Saanich Inlet, British Columbia, Canada | place: Pacific... | reverse complement strand
GATCAGAAATGAAGAGATCGAACCGAAATTCTACATCTACCCCAACCGAAACGGGTTTTATCAATTCGACACCAACGGAAGAAAATATATTGGTTTCATTCAAATTAGTAAGCGACTTCTTTATTTGAATGGAGGCATCACCGAATTTGGTGGGCTAAACAATCAGCTGATCAATTTTGATATGCGGATCGACTACGATGCCACATTCTAGTTAAGCTTTCTCAAACAAAATGGCTTTCTTAGTTCGTTATTAACAACTCAATGAAAGCCCTTGCCCCTGCAGTCGATTGGTTTGAATCTAAAGGATGGAATGCCTATGCCTTTCAACAGGAAGCTTGGCAAGCCATTTTAGACGAAAAGAGCGGCCTACTAAATGCACCAACAGGCAGTGGAAAGACTTATGCCATTTGGCTAGGCTGTGTGATGCAGGCTTTATCTCAATCCAAAAAACAAACCGGGCTTCAGGTCATCTGGGTAACCCCCTTGAGGGCCTTGGCAAAAGACATTTGCCAGAACATGCAATTGGCTTGTGACGAAATGGGCCTCGACTGGCAAGTTGCTTTGCGCACTGGCGATACAAGTCAAAAAGAAAGAGCGGCCCAAAAACGCAAAATGCCACAAGCCTTGGTCACCACACCGGAAAGTATCCATGTCTTGCTGGCTCAAAAAGATGCACCAAAAACCTTCAAAAACCTCAAGATGGTGGTGGTTGATGAATGGCATGAACTCATTGGAGGAAAAAGAGGTGTTCAACTAGAATTAGCGCTTGCCTATTTCAGACATTTGAATCCCCAACCGATTCAAACCTGGGCAATTTCGGCAACCATCGGCAACCTGAACGAAGCAACAAAGGTTCTCTTAGGTGATCTGTATCAAGACGCTGCGATCATAAAAGCCTATCTCGATAAGAAGATTGAAATAGCTTCCATCCTACCGAAATCTGTAAAAGAACTGCCTTGGTCTGGGCATCTGGGCACCAATATGCTAAAACGCATTTTACCCATCTTAGAAGAAAACACTTCCACCCTCCTTTTCACCAATGTGCGCTCACAGACCGAGATTTGGTACCAAAAGCTGATGGAAGATGCGCCAGAGTTAGCAGGTTTAGTGGCTATGCACCATGGCAGCCTTGATACGGAGGTTCGTTTTTGGGTAGAAAATGCACTCCATGCTGGAAAACTCAAATGCGTAGTTTGTACATCTAGTTTAGATCTTGGTGTTGATTTTAGACCTGTGGAAATGGTCATTCAAGTGGGTGGACCAAAAGGCATTGCACGGTTCTTTCAGCGAGCAGGCAGAAGTGGCCATCAACCGGGTGCTACCAGCAAGATCTACTTTTTACCCACACATTCGCTCGAACTGATTGAAGCCGCAGTACTCAAAGAAACCATTGCCAATAAAGAGTTTGAATCGCGCCACCCATTGACCCAATGCTTTGATGTCCTTGTGCAGTATCTGGTAACACTGGCTGTGGGGCCGGGCTTTTATCCTGAAGAAACACTTCGCTACATTCGAACGAGTAATGCGTATCAAACCATCACCGACAAGGAGTGGGACTGGTGTCTGACCTTTATCACCACTGGGGGCGCTTCTCTGAGTGCTTACGATGAGTATGCCAAAGTGGAAATAGAAGCAGACGGTAGGTACAAGGTCAATAACCGCAGAATCGCCATGCGACATCGCTTATCAATGGGCACCATTGTTTCAGACCCGATGGTGAAGGTGAAGTATGTAAAGGGTAGTTATATCGGCACAGTTGAAGAAACGTTCATCGCCCAACTTAAAGAAGGCGACACCTTTTGGTTTGCTGGGAGAAACCTGCAGTTGGTACGTGTCAAAGACATGACAGCACAAGTCAAAAAATCAAACAAGAAAACAGGCCCAATTCCTCGTTGGGGAGGTGGAAAAGCATCATTCACATCCCTCCTGTCTAATAAAATGAGACTTAAAATCGAAGAAGCCGCCAATGGTCAATATGTCGGCCCTGAAATGAATTGCCTGAAGCCGCTTCTCGAAAAGCACCGAAGTCTATCGCATCTGCCTCAATCAAAGGAACTGTTGGTCGAACAGATCAAATCAGATGAGGGGACACACATTTATTTTTACCCTATGGAGGGCAAATACGTGCATGATGTATTGGCCGCACTACTCGCATACCGTATCTCACTTAGCCAACCGATCTCCTTTTCGATGGCCTCAAATGATTATGGTTTCGAATTGTTAACGGATCAAAATGTTGAGGTGGAGGACTTCTTAGAACTAGATCTTTTAAGTTTAGAAGGATTAATGGACGACCTTACAGCGAGCATCAATAATACAGAGATCGCCAAAAGGAATTTTCGGGTCATTGCCTCTATTGCGGGCCTGATCTTCCAAGGATACCCTGGTAAATCCATGACATTCCGACACCTTCAAGCCTCATCTAGCATGATTTTCAAGGTTTTTGAGGACTATGACCCTGACAACCTTTTGCTACAACAAGCCAAGTCAGAAGTGCTTTCACTCAATTTTGAACGAGAGAGACTCACCACTGCCTTAAAACGAATAAACGAGCAGAAAATCATTGTCAAACGCCTCATTCAACCAACCCCCTTTTGCTTTCCCATCATGGTCGATCGTTTGCGAGAAAAGTTCACATCAGAGATGTTGTCTGAACGCATCGCTAAAATGCAATTAGTCTTTGAAGAATAATTAATTCAACCAAATCTAAACATTGGCTTTCAACCGTATGTCCAATATGAAGTCAAGGATGTTTTTTTTGATAAAGGTTGTGAGCCTCAGTCTTAATTGACTGGGGCTCTTTTTATTCCACTTTTTGACAGCATTGACACTTTTCAGAGAAATCTAGATTTTTTTCCACCACAGCTAGATCCAACTTCCCCAGACACTTCGTAGGTAGTACAAATTGAAATAATAACTACTTATGAAAAATTTTACCTCTACATTAAAACTGTTTATTGTCCTGTTTGGTCTGATCATGCTTCACTCGTGTAGCGAAGATGACCCCATTCCAGAACCACCTTTGACGGGTCAACAAATGATGTTCAACCTCATAAGTGTTGGCAACTCTGGCGTAATGGGCAATGCGACCTTTGCCATGAGAGAAGACGGCGCAACTGTTTTGACCCTAGCTCTAACAGGAACTTCTTCTGGAAATATGCATCCCTCACACATTCATTTCAATACAGCCGCTGAGGGCGGTGACGTTGCCATAAGCCTCAGCCCAGTTGATGGTGCGACTGGTGAAAGTGTAACAGTGATCACAGCATTAGAAGATGGATCAAGCATTAGCTATGAAGAACTAATTGATTTTGATGGTTACATCAATGTACACAACAGCATGGATGACTTAGCTACCTTGCTTGCACAAGGCGACATTGGTCAAAATGTGCTAACCGGTGATTCTCAGGCCTATTCATTGGGCGAAAAAGATGTTGACGGCATCAATGGAACATTCACATTGTTTGAAAGACGTAATGGTGAAGCCTTAGCAATAGTTATGCTTGATGGCACAATGGCTGGCAATATGCACCCTGGCCACATCCACTTCAACTCAGCGGTTGAAGGTGGAGACATAGCCTACTCTTTCGTACCTGTCAATGGAGAAACTGGTAGATCAGTCAACAATATTGCAGCGCTCGACAAAGGCACCGCAATCGGCTACGATGAGCTATTGGACTTTGATGGGTATGTCAATATCCACAACAGTATAGATGATTTGGCTACGTTGGTTGCCCAAGGTGACATCGGTTCTAATGAACTGACCGGCGAAAAGATAAGCTATGCTTTAAACGAAGTAGATCAAGCAGGAACGATGGGTACCATTACATTTATGCAAAGAAAAGACGGCTCTACGCTTTCGAAAATTGAATTGATGAATACAGTCGCTGGCGATATGAACCCTGGCCATATTCACGAAAATTCAGCAGCAGAAGGTGGTGATATCTTATTCACCTTTAACCCGGTAAATGGTGATACAGGTCTTTCTATGACAAACATTGCCATGCTCGATAATGGGACCATGATCAGTTATAGCGATCTATTGACCATTGACGGATATGTGAATATTCACAAAAGCATGAATGACCTCGGCACCCTGGTAGGACAAGGAAATATCGGTGCAAACGCAAACTAATTCCATCATACGTTCATTTAAGGTCTGCTTCCAAAAGGAAGTAGGCCTTTTTTTTATCCTGATATAACAGTTTTTTTTGCCTGGCTGAATACTTTTGCAACATGAAAATCTTTCGTCTCATCGCCATCCTTGAGGGCATCAGCTATCTACTGCTATTGGGCATTTGTGTACCATTAAAGTATGTGTTCGGAATTCCTGAACCTACCTACCCTGTCGGACTCGCACATGGCGTTCTTTTTGTCATGTATTGCACCATGGTTGTCTATGTGGCCTTTCAACAAAAATGGACCTTGAAGAATACCTTTCTTGCTCTCTTCGCTTCACTCCTGCCTGTCGCCCCTTTTTATGTAGAGAAAAAACTACTCAGGCAGGCTGAATAATTATACGCTATTTTCTGAACCCTTTCTTAGCTGCTGTGTTTCTAGTCTTTAACCTATTCAAAAACATGAGGTCAATACTCAGCTTTTTTCTTCTACTCTGTATCCACACATCGATTCAAGCGTTTCAGGCAACCGGCACCTTAACCGGCTATGTGCGTGATGCTCGTTTACAAGAGTCTATTCCTGGTGCTACTGTGCTACTTCAGGGAACACAACTTGGTGCAATTACCGACCAAAATGGTTTTTTTAAGATCGATAATGTGCCGACTGAGACTTACACCATACAAGTATCTTTTGTTGGCTATGAAACAGAAGTAAGATTTGGCGTTGTGGTACGTTCAGGAGGAACACCTGATTTGATTTTCGAATTAAAGGAAGCCGTTGAAGAATTAGAAGAAGTAGTGGTTACCGCTAACCCTTTTAGAAAGAATGAGGAAACACCCCTTTCTATTCAGAAACTATCGCGGGAAGAAGTGGCCACTTACCCCGGTGGAAATAATGACATTGCAAAAGTGGTGCAGTCGCTTCCTGGTGTGCAAGGGTCTATCGGTGGTTTTAGAAATGACATCATCATCCGTGGCGGTGCACCTAATGAAAACGTTTATTATCTCGACGGAATAGAAATTCCTAACATCAACCACTTTGCCACTCAGGGAAGTGCTGGAGGTCCGGTTGGTTTATTAAACGTGAGTTTTTTCGAAGGAGTAACCCTCTCCTCTAGTGCATTTGGTGCCCAATATGACAACCCATTATCGGGCGTATTGCAGTTTGACCAACGAAATGGGAATAATAGAAATTTCAAAGGCAACTTTCGTCTAAGTTCAAGTGAAAGTGCCTTTACCTTTGAAGGACCTCTGTTCAAAAAAGAAGCGGAGTCCAGTAATACCACCTTCATCGCCTCTGTACGTCGGTCTTATTTACAATTACTCTTCACCTTGATCGACCTTCCTTTCCTACCTGATTACTGGGATTATCAATACAAGGTGAACCACAAAATTGACGAGTACAATGAGATCATGATTACAGGAATCGGTTCAATCGATGATTTCAGCATCAATGTACCCGATGAGTACGACCCAGAACAGCAAGCCACACTCGACCAGGTGCCGGTTATTCAACAACGCACCAACACCGTCGGGGTAAGTTGGACTAATCGATTCAAGAATGGTACTGGCTTTCTTAGAACTACGCTTAGCACCAATTACCTCGAAAATGAGTTCAGACGGTACGATGATAATGTAAACGAAACGGGCCTTTTCTTCGAAAACATCAGTTCAGAGCAAGAAACAAAGCTAAGGGTGAACCACACCAAGTTCAATAAGGACTGGACATTGACCTCAACCGCGAGCCTGCAGGCTGTGGGTTACGAGAACAATACCTTAGATGCCGTCAATAATATCAATTACGCCACAGCCATCAACTTTTTGAAATACGGCCTTTCCTATCAAGCATCCAATGCCAGACTGTTGCCTCGCCTGGGCATCAGCATCGGCGCTCGAATTGATGGCAATAGCTTTACGGATAATGGAAATGAGATCTGGAGAACATTCAGCCCAAGAATTTCCTTGAGCTATCAACTAGACAGTGAGGAACGATGGAACCTCAATGCCTCTGCAGGTCGCTACTTTAAAATACCGCCTTACACAATTTTAGGGTTTCAAAACATAACAGGCGAATTCAGCAATCAAAATGCGGACTACATTCAAAGTGATCACTTGGTATTGGGTATTGAGCATTTGCTGACTCCGTCTTCAAGAATCACCGTTGAGGGTTTTTATAAAAAATACCGCAATTACCCTGTTTCCGTTATTGATTCGGTTTCTCTCGCCAACCTTGGAGGAGATTTTTCAGTGCTGGGAAATGAAGATATTGAAAGTATCGGTTTAGGCCGTACCTATGGCGTCGAGTTCCTCTATCAAAAGAAATTCACCAACAATTACTATGCAATACTTGCCTATACCCTTTTCTGGTCAGAATACACTGCCTTTGATGAAGAGGTCTACTTACCAAGTGCATGGGACAGCAGAAACCTATTGACCTTTACCGGCGGCTATAAATTTGGCAACAACTGGGAAGTCAGTGCTCGAGTTCGATATCTTGGTGAAACGCCTTTTGCCCCTGTCGATGAGGACGCGACTTTGGCCAATTACCCGGCAATCATTAGGGACTACGATAACTTGGGGACAGTTCGTCTCTATTCATTCAATCAAACAGACCTAAGAGTCGATAAAAAGTGGAATTTCGACAATTGGACTTTCAACGTGTTCATTGAGATCCAAAACCTTTTTGGACAAGACATCCCGAATGAACCACAATTTGGACTGGATAGAGGGGATGATGGAACCATTAACTTGCCTGAAACATTAATTCAAATACCGGCAGCAAATAATTCGAGTACCTTGCCGTCAATTGGAATTGTGATCGATTTTTAAGATGCCCCCTTACATCAAAGCATACTTCAAACTTTTGGCTGCATTATCTCCTCGACTCGCAGCGAAGAAAATATATCACTTCATGTCGAATCCGAGGCTGGTGAAGCTGCGCGATTTTGAGATTGAGATGCTTGAGAAAGCCCAAAAAACGCAGCAGCAGTTTAAAGGCTTTACAATTCAAAAATATCAATGGGGAAATAGCTCAAAAAAATGCCTTTGTATTCATGGATGGGAAGGGCAGGCAGGAAATTTTGGTGGAATGATCGACACACTCCTGGATTTGGGCTATGAAGTCACTGCCTTTGATGGGCCCTCTCACGGTGAGAGTACCAAAGGCAAAACGTCCTTTTTTGATTACATTGACCTTGCCGAAGAAATTGCATTAGACATTAAACCAGCGTTGATCGTTAGCCATTCATTCGGTAGTATCGTCACCTCTTCGTTCCTAAGAAAAAGACAATCCTTTCAACTCAATCATTGGGTCATGATCACCTCACCGCTAAGTGCTAGAGAGCGTATGAATGATTTTACCGTACCCCTTGGTGTGACGCAAGAAGTTGTCGAAGCACTCGTAACTTTGATAGAAGAAGAATATGATGAGTCTATAGAAGATTTGAACGTACCTAAATTTGTCGCTGAATTAAATAATCTGGACCAGTTGACCATGATCCATGGCTTGGCAGACAGCGTTTTGCCTTACTCCTTTTCAGAGGAGATTCAACGAGGCTTCGAAGGAGCTGAGTTGATCGGATTAGAGGGTTTAGGTCATTATCGAATCCTATGGTCTGAGCAAATCCAAAAAGTGTTGAAAGAAAAGCTTGGCTAATGAAGAATTCGTTACGAAAATTTCTCAAAATCTCCTGTGGCATCAGTACGATCTCATTCCTGCTCAGCTTGTTTTATCTATTGTACGGTAACAATATACAGCCTGACCCCGACCGAATGCTGTTCAGTATGCTTTTGGTAATCTTTACAGCAGTAGCTTCAGTCATTCAAGCCATTGTACTTTATTTTTTGCACAACGGAGATGAAAATACTCGTTGATTTATAAACTGGTCTTTGTCCAAATGACGGTCCGGCCAAACATGGGCATACCGATATAGCCCCGCACTTCTAGTCTACCTTTCTTCAATTTCATGCGACAAGAATACGTCTCTCCCTCATTCGGATCGTAGATCTCACCTGCTTCCCAGTGCTCACCATCAAACTCAAAACCAAACACCAAATTCAACCCTATAAGAGGCCTCGACTGCAAGGCCTTATCAGGGTTTTCTATATCAACTATTGGATTTCCGTCTTCATCAGTAGGTTCGGCTAACCAAACGATCTTTCCGTTATATTTCCCGCCTTCTTTGTAGATCTCGATCTTCGCCTTGGCATCATCCGTCAACCAATAACCGAGGATGTCGTCAGCTTTTTGTGCCATTACCACAGAAGGAATAAAAAGTAAAAGAATAGAAAACGCTCTCATCGTATTGGGATTAAGTTTTTGTTTCGATATTCAATGCGAAGAAATGAAAGAACCTGTTACGAGCCATAAAGTTTGTGAAGAAACATTTCACCTCCTTCCTGAAAAAGCTATTTTTTGGGTAGAAAAAGAACTTTTGATATTAGCAGACCTTCACTTAGGGAAGGCCGGACACTTTCGTAAATCTGGAATTCCTGTTTCTGACTTGGTGCACTCAAAGGACATGCTCAACCTCAACCGATTGATCAAAAAGGTACAACCTGCTCATGTCATTTTTTTGGGCGATCTTTTTCATAGCGAGCATAACCAAAGTTGGCCCGCCTTCAAACACTGGCTTCAGTCGATGGCTCCACTAACCTTTACGTTGGTCTTGGGGAATCATGACGTGTTACCTTCTCAAGAATACCGGCTGGCAAACCTCAATGTAGTCGAAAAACTGAGTATCCCCCCTTTCGAGTTTACCCATATTCCGGAAAGCACAAGTGCTTACAATATTGCAGGACATATCCATCCTGCCATTCGATTAACAGGGAAAGGTCGGCAAAGCTTAAAGGTACCTTGCTTCCATTTCGATCAAGTGCGTGCCTTGGTCCCTGCCTTCGGATCGTTTACAGGAACAGCCCAGCTACAGGTAAAAGCAGCCGATCAAGTTTTTGTGGTAGCAGAGCAAGAAGTCATTCGGATCAACTGATTGAGGCTTCTTAAACAATATTAACAATCGGCCTCAGTTTATCTTTTGAATTAATTAGTATTTTTGACCGAAAAGGAAGGCATTGAAGCAAGAAAAAAAACGATCAAAACCAAAGAAAAAACTCGGCGCTTATCAGTTTGGAAGCGTATTGTTTAGCATTACCCTTGCCTTGTTTGTGATCGGATTATTTGGTTTACTCCTTTTACAAGCCAATGAGCTGACTTCTGTCATCAAGCAAAACATTGAACTGCAGGTTTACCTAAACAAAGACCTAAGTCAAAACCAACTGAACAGGATCGAGTCCGAATTAAGTAATTCATCTTTCCTCTATGTAGATGAGGAAAGCCAAGAAGCGGCCATACGATTCATCTCGGAAGAAGTAGCGGCCAAGCAATTTGTTGAAGAAACCGGTGAAGACTTTGCTGACTTCTTGGGAGAAAACCCATTGAGGGCCGCTTTTGTACTGAACCTCAAACCAGCATACCAGACCAACCTGCGTATGGATAGCGTGAGTACTGTGATCGAAGGCATCAATGGCGTTTTTGAGGTCACTTACGTCAAAAATTTAGCCGATTCGATTGATGAAAACATGACCAAAGTAGCCTTGATCTTAGTCGGAATTGCAACGCTATTGATCGTGGTGGTGATCTTGCTGATCAACAACACCATCAAATTGGCACTATTCTCTCAGCGTTTCTTGATTCGCAGCATGCAGCTAGTGGGTGCCAAAAGCAGCTTTATCCGGAAACCATTTTTAAAAAGATCCTTTACCTATGGCGCAGTTTCAGGCTTGATCGCTTCAGGATTACTCTATGGAATTCTTACTTTCGCCAATCAAAAGGTGGAGAGATTAGAAGAACTACAACAGATCGAAATGATCTTATTACTTTTTGTATTGCTCATCACCTTGGGTGCTGTTATTTCGTACACGAGCACAGCAAGAGCAATGAATAAGTATTTGAAAATGTCGCTAGACGAACTCTATTAATATGCCAGACAAGAAGAATAAATTCGCTTTCAATAAAGAAAACTATCGTTGGATGCTCATCGGCTTAGCCGTATTGGTCTCAGGATTCATCCTGATGTCATTAGATGGCGAACGACATGGTCAAGGTGTTTTGGGCTTATGGATAGGACCAATCGTGATCATGGCTGGGTTTATCATCGAGTTTTATGCCATCTTTAAAAAGTCTAACGTCGATCAATGAATATTTTTGAAGCGATCATCTTAGGTATCGTCCAAGGACTGACAGAATTTTTACCCGTTAGCAGCAGCGGACACTTGGAGCTGACCAAAGTGATTTTTGGCGATAACTCCGTTCCTGAAGAAAGTCTCATGATGACGGTGGTATTGCATGCTGCCACAGCCTTGAGTACCATTGTGATCTTCAGAAAAGATATCGCTTCCTTACTTGTGGGTCTATTCCAATTCAAAAACAACGAGGAATTCCGCTACTCGTTGAATATTGTTATTTCAATGATTCCGGCAGCCGCAGTGGGTGTCTTATTTGAAGAACAGATCGACCAGCTCTTTGGTGGGCGGGTCTTGTTAGTTGGTGTGATGTTGCTAGTCACCGGATCCCTCCTTTTTTTAGCAGATAGAGCAAAAGATACCCTTAATTCTGTGACGCTCAAAAGTGCTGTACTGATCGGAATTGCCCAAGCCATTGCGATTATGCCAGGTATTTCAAGGTCAGGCGCTACTATCTCTACTTCTGTCCTTTTAGGTATTGATCGTGCCAAGGCTGCGCGTTTCTCCTTCTTAATGGTAGTTCCATTGATCTTAGGTAAAATGGCAAAAGATATTCTGAGCGGCGATCTTGCCAATACGCAAACAGAAACCACTGTACTTCTTGCCGGCTTCGTTGCAGCCTTTATTGCAGGGTTGATCGCCTGCCAATGGATGATCAGACTTGTGCGTAAAAGCCAATTGAAATATTTTTCTTTCTATTGCTATGGCGTTGGCCTTGTAGCAATTGCCTATGCCCTACTTAGTTAATGCTAGACCTCGATTCAGACCTTAGTCTACAAGAGAACTTTCTTAACGGAAAGGTTCTACTGATCGATAAGCCCTTAGACTGGACCTCTTTTGACGTGGTAAAAAAAGTGCGAAACACGATCAAGATCAAAAAAGTGGGGCACGCCGGAACGCTTGACCCTCTTGCAAGTGGCCTCTTGATAGTGTGTACCGGAAAAAAAACCAAGACCATCGAATCATTAATGGCCAAGGAAAAGGAATACACAGGAACCATTACGATTGGGGCTACAACACCCACATACGACCTAGAGAGTTCACCGGAAAACGAACAATCATTTAGCCACATCACTTTGGAAAACATAGAGGATGCACGAAAAATGTTTCTTGGTGAATTAATGCAAATGCCCCCTATGTTCTCTGCGATAAAGATCAAAGGAACAAGGCTTTATGACTTAGCCCGTCGAGGAGAAAAAGTAGCGCTTGAACCAAGGCCTGTCAATATTTTTGAATTTGAGATAACAAACGTGTCGCTTCCCAGTATTGAATTCAGGGTAGTCTGCTCAAAAGGAACCTATATCCGCAGCCTTGCACATGACTTTGGAGAAGTTTTAAAAGTTGGTGGCTATTTATCTGCGCTCAGAAGAACTAAAATTGGTAACTTTGATGTCAAGGACGCGCATGAGCTACCGATACTAATCGATACCATAAAAGCATTCAATGAAAATTCACCTGGGAACTGAGAAAATTGAAGAGATCGAAAATGCGGTAGTCACTAGCGGCACCTTCGACGGCGTGCACCTTGGTCATCAAAAAATATTGAACCGAGTGAACAAACTGGCAAAGGAGATCAATGGTGAATCGGTTTTAATTACCTACTGGCCTCATCCCCGACTCGTTTTAAGACCTTGGGATCATTCATTGCAGCTCCTCAGCACCTTTCCTGAAAAAGCCAACCTGCTTGAGCAATACGGAATCGATCATTTAGTCAAGATCCCATTCACCCATGAGTTCGCCGATATGTCTCCAGAAGATTATGTCAGGATCATCTTGGCTGAACGCATTAGCACAAAAAAGATGGTCATAGGATATGACCATCGCTTCGGAAAAGACCGTTCAGGAGGACTGAAAGAGCTTCAGCGCTTCGCTCCAAGTTATGGGTTTGATGTGGAAGAGATCTCTCGGCAAGATATTGATGAAATTGGAATCAGTTCTACTAAAACCCGTCGCGCCTTAGAAAGTGGGGATGTAGCTGGTGCCAATGCTTTTTTAGGACGACCTTATAGCATCTCAGGAATCGTTTCTCGAGGCAGTCAAAATGGGAGAAAACTAGGCTATCCTACTGCCAATATCAAGATTAAAGAAAGCTATAAGCTGATTCCGGCAGATGGCGTTTACGCCGTACAGGTCTGTAATAAATATAAACAACTCGATGGCATGTTGAATATTGGTCACCGACCTACCGTTGGTGGCGATAACAAAACCATTGAAGTGCATATCTTCGAATTCAATGATGACATCTATGATTCAGAGATCAGCATACAATTCATAGAGCGCGTAAGAGAAGAAGAAAAATTCGAATCGCTTGAACACCTCAAAAACCAATTGGAGGCAGATGAGCAAGAGGTCAAAGCGATCTTGGTAAACTATAAAGAAACGTTATGATCAATAAAGTTTTTTTAAATGCCGAAGAGGCAACCCACGACATTCCAGATAAGGCGACCCTCATGTTGGGCGGTTTTGGACTATGTGGTATTCCTGAAAATTCCATTGCGGCATTGATCAAAAAAGGCATTAGTGGCCTCACCTGTATCTCGAACAATGCGGGTGTGGATGGTTTTGGTATCGGTTTGATGCTGAAGACCAAACAAGTCAAAAAAATGATGTCTTCGTATGTTGGAGAAAATGCTGAGTTCGAAAGGCAGTTACTGTCAGGAGAGCTTGACGTAGACCTGATCCCACAAGGAACACTAGCTGAACGCATTAGAGCCGGAGGTGCAGGGATTCCAGCCTTTTTTACTCCTGCCGGTTATGGTACAGAGGTAGCTGAAGGCAAAGAAGTGCGTGAATTTGAAGGCAAACAATATCTCCTAGAAGAATGGCTTCGTGCTGATTTTGCCCTAGTCAAAGCCTGGAAAGGCGACAAAGCCGGTAATTTGATCTTTAAAGGAACGGCAAGAAACTTTAATCCGATCATGGCAGCGGCAGGTAAGATCACCATCGCTGAAGTAGAAGAACTCGTTGAAGTGGGTGAATTAAACCCTAATGAAATCCATACACCCGGCATCTATGTACAGCGCATCTTTCAAGGACGTGACTACGAAAAAAGAATTGAACAGCGAACCACGCGATTACAATGATGAGGAAACATCAAATCAACTAATGACCAAATCTTTAACTTGAATGGCATGTTAGATAAAGTAGGAATAGCCAAAAGAATAGCACAAGAAGTAGAGGATGGTTCATACATCAATTTAGGTATTGGCATCCCAACCTTAGTGGCCAACTTCATTCCAGACAATATTAATGTTGTGTTGCAATCAGAAAATGGACTTTTGGGCATTGGCCCTTTTCCAGATGAAGTGCATGTCGATGCAGATTTGATCAATGCTGGCAAGCAAACCATCACCACCATTGCAGGCTCTTCCCTATTTGATTCTGCTGAAAGTTTTGCCATGATCAGAGGCGGACATGTCGACCTCACCATTTTGGGGGCAATGGAAGTTTCCGAGCAAGGCGACATTGCCAACTGGAAGATCCCAGGTAAAATGGTCAAAGGCATGGGCGGTGCAATGGACTTGGTTGCGTCAGCCGACCATATCATCGTGGCCATGCAACACAAGAGCCGTAGCGGCGAGTCAAAATTGTTAAAAGCATGCACCTTGCCCATTACGGGGATCAACTGTGTCAAAAAGATCGTTACCGACATGGCCGTACTCGACGTATTGCCTGAAGGTGGCTTTAAATTAATAGAAAGAGCTCCAGGTGTCACCGTAGAAGAGATCCAAGAAGCAACAGAAGGAAAACTAATTGTTGCAGGAGAAATTCCTGAAATGCAAATCAACTAAAGAATGAAAGAATCGAATATCAACATACGCGTGCTACTGGATAAAGACAGCGTACCAGAAAAGATCCTTTGGGATGCCACAGACAAAGATGGCGGAGAAGAAGAGACTAAAACTTTCAGCTTATCCATTTGGGATGCCCCTAATCAAAGTACCATGCGCATCGACTTGTGGAACAAAGAAATGCCGGTGGATGAAATGAAGCGATTTTATATAGACTGCTTAGGTGGTTTATCACAAAGCATCATGAACGCAACTGGTGATGAATTCATGTCTTCCGCAATGAATCGCTTGTGCGACAAACTGGTCAAGCACCTCGAGGATGAAATGAAAAACAACAGCTAATTGCTTTATGGATAGCGAAATAAGTGTTTTGCGTGCGAAAATATCGCAGCAACGCAGAACACTTTTTGTTTCCAAAGCATTGATAAGACGAAAATCCTCGTATTTTTGACCATTCACGCATGTAATAGGGTCCTAAACTTGATCCTTACCAAACTTTATTTGTTTTAAACCAAACAACTAACAATGAATTTGAAGACGATTATTAGAAGTCTGTTTGTCGTTGCACTATACATGCAATCGATAGCATTAACGGCTCAGAATCAGACAACTATCTCAGGTACCGTCAAAGACGACACCGGAGAAACCCTACCTGGTGTGAACATCAGAGTAGATGGAAAAGTAGTAGGAACCATTACGAAAGCGGATGGAACTTACAGCTTGACGGTCAATCAGGCGCCTCCACTAACGTTAATTTTTTCGTACGTGGGCTATCAAACGCAATCGATTGAGATCACGAATAGTTCTACCACCAACCTAGACGTCACCTTGTCAGAGCAAGTGATCTTTGGTCAGGAAGTGGTCGTTTCTGCATCGAGAATTGAAGAAAGTGTATTGACATCGCCGGTCTCCATTGAAAAAATGGACATCCTCGATATTCAAAACACCGCTGCTCCTTCCTTCTACGAAGGCTTAGCAAATCTTAAAGGAGTAGACTTCAGTACGCAGTCGCTAACCTTTAAATCAGTGAATACCAGGGGTTTTGGTGCGAATGGAAACACCCGATTCGTCCAGTTGATCGACGGTATCGACAACCAAGCGCCAGGTTTGAACTTCTCAGTAGGGAACATTGTTGGTATTAACGATTTGGACCTAGAAAGTGCTGAAATGATCCCAGGAGCGGCCTCTGCCCTATACGGACCAAACGCGATCAATGGTATCTTACTATTGACTTCTAAAAATCCATTTGACTACCAAGGCCTGAGTGTTTATGCCAAAACGGGTGTCAACCATGTCGACGAGGAATTTCATCCAATGTCGCTATATCAAGACTACGGATTTAGATATGCAAAAGCGGTGAATAACAAATTTGCTTTTAAAGTAACCGCTTCTTACCTCAATGCCCAAGACTGGGTAGCAGGAGATTACAGAGACCAAGGACCTGCTTCTTTTGGCGTATTGGAAAGAGGAGCAACCGAAAGAGGAAACAACAGATTCTATGATGGATTGAACACTTACGGTGACTTCCAAATCACAACGGGAGTTGTTGCAGATGCAGCAGGTGCAGCTGTAGCTCCTATCAGAAACCTTATTCCTGATGGTTTAGATGGCCTATTTACTCCTAACGGCTTTAGAGAAGTAGATTTCGTTGACAATACAACGGAAAGTATCAAGTTCGGTGGTGCCTTGCACTACAGATTGAACGACAACTTAGAAGTGTTTGGACAATTCAATTACGGTTCCGGAAGTACAGTCTACACAGCCAACGATAGATTCGTGTTGGATAATTTCTCCATTACCACGACCAAATTAGAATTGAAAGGTTCTGAATTTTATGTAAGAGCTTACAATACCCGTGAAAATTCTGGTGACAGCTACGCAGCCAATACCTTGGCTTCCTTGATCAATCAGCAAACCTATCTTGCGCCTTATTTATCCACTTTTGGTGGCGCAAGACTACAAGGATCTGATATTAATGGTGCGCATGCAGCGGCAAGAGCGGCTGCTAATGCAGTTCAGCCTCAACCAGGTACGCAGGCATTTAATGATAGAGCTGATGCCATTAGAGCCCTTTCCATCGCTGACGGCGGAGCCCAATTCTTAGACAAGTCTCAGATGTGGCATGCAGAAGGTAGCTGGGATCTTTCCAATAGAATTGACTGGGCTGAAGTTGTAGTCGGTGCGAACTGGAGACAATACTCACTCAACTCTGAAGGCACACTATTCGCCCTTGACAACGATGGCGAAGAGATCAGCTTTATGGAGTATGGTGCTTATGCTCAGATCACCAAAAGATTATTAGATGACAAATTGAGGTTGCAAGGTTCCATGCGTTATGACAAGAATGAGAACTTTGACGGACAGTTTTCACCTAGAGTTTCTGCCGTCTATTCTCAGGGTAACCATAACTTCAGAGGTTCATTCCAAAGAGGTTTCCGTTTGCCAACTACACAAGATCAGTTCATTGATCTAGACGTAGTAACAAGAAGATTGATCGGTAGTAACCAACTATTAGTTGACCGATACAATTTTGACCCGAGCAACTCTTACGTTAGTACTTCTGTTGATGCGGCGATTGCTACTGGCAACACAAGCGCTTTTACTTTAGAAGATAGAGTAGTGAATGATTTCAAGCCAGAGAAAGTAAACACCTACGAAGTGGGTTATAAAGGTTTGTTCGCTGATGGTAGATTATTGGTGGATGCTTATTACTACTACTCTGCTTACACAGACTTTATCGCAGAGATCGATTTCACTCAGGCTGTTCCAAACGGATTGACTGGACCAAAATTGAATGACTCTCCACAATTGAGACAAGACATCATCAACGGAACTGTTCCAACACAGCGTTTCGGTTTCGATATCAATGCAACCGGTCAAGTGCAAGCACAAGGTTGGGCACTTCAATTAGATTATAGCCTACCAAGTGGTTACACTATTGGTGGTAACGTAGCTTACAATGAATTGATCTCTCAAGATGACTTGATTGCTCAAGGATTTAGAGCGGCGTACAATACACCGAAATACAGATACAACATCAAATTTGAAAACAGAAAAGTAACTGACCGTTTAGGTTTCAACGTTACTTGGAGATGGCAGCAAGCCTTCTTGTGGGAATCGTCATTTGGTGTAGGCGTAGTGCCATCATTCGGCACATTGGATGCTCAAGTAAGCTACAGAGTACCACAATGGAAGTCGATCTTCAAATTGGGTGCGAGCAACTTGCTTAACGAGTACTATATTACCTCAATTGGTAACCCAAGCATTGGAGGTATTTACTACATCCAGATCACGTTTGACGAATTCTTCAATTAAAATCAAAGATGAAAATGAAAAAAATTAATAGATACTTAGTTGCTGCGTTAGCCGCTACCCTCGTTTTCACAGCTTGTGACGAAGAAGATAAGCTCATCGAGCAATTAGAAGAACAAAACCCAATCCCAGGTCCTGTTACAGGTGATCCGGGCGCATTGAATTTCTCAAAGTTCGTTTCTTTAGGCAATTCTATTACAGCTGGTTATCAAGACGGTGCATTGTATGACCAAGGTCAAGCACTTTCATTTCCTGCTTTAATTGCAGAGCAATTGAAAACGCCTGGCATTGATGGAGGCGATTTCAATCAGCCTGACATTAATTCGACTTTTGGATTATCTAGTGTCAATCCGGCTGGAGGGTTTTTCGGCAGATTGGAGCTCTCGTTGAGCTTGTTGCGCCCTGTTCCTAATCCGAATGGTGAGCAATTTGGTCCCTACACAGGTGATAAAGCTTCACTGAATAACTTCGGCGTACCGGGCATGCGCGTTGTAGATGTCGCAGACCCCGCTCTTGCGAGTAATCCTTATTTCGCAAGATTTACCACTCAACCAGGTGTTTCAACGGTTCTTGGTGATGTATTGGCTACCACGCCGACTTTTTTCACCTATTGGCTAGGGAACAATGACATCTTGGGTTATGCTGTAGGTGGTGGGTCAAATGATGCGGCCATCACACCACAACCTGCCTTTCAAGCGGCACTCACTCAATCATTGGGTGCATTGGCGCAGTCAGGTGCTCAGGGTACAGTGATGACCCTTCCCTTATTGGTGACCTTGCCTTATTTTAATGCGATCCCATATAATGCGATTCCTTTGGATAATGCCAATCAGATAGCAGCATTAAACGCAGCATTTGGTACACCAGGAAATTCACAGTTTCAAGGGGTGAATGGCGCTATCATGGCCGCTGCTGGTCAGGGCTTTATCACCGTTGAGGACGCACTAGCTAGACAAGTAAGCTATGCCGCTGGAGCAAATCCGATCTTAATGTTAGATGATGGCCTTACAGACTTAGGTCCTTTCTGGGACCAACTCGTACAGGCACAATTGATGTCACCTGCACAAAGAGCTGGTCTTGAACCCTACAGACAATCTCGTCCTGCAACAGCAAATGACAGACCTGTATTGACTGCCGCTACAGTTTTAGGAGAACCTGTAGACATCAATCAAAATGGTGAGATTGATCCGAATGAGGAAACAATAATTTATGGTGTCTCTTTTCCAACTCCTGATCAATTCATTCTATCTGCTGCTGAAACACAAATAGTGGTCGGCACAAGGGCAGCCTTCAACTCTACCATTGCTGGTGTGGTTGCTGGAATCAATCAGCAGGCAGGTGCCGAAGTGATCACCTTGGTGGATGTACAGCCTGATTTTGCTGACATTGCCGGTTTAGATCCACAGACAGCCGCTGGTTTGGTAAATCCTGCGTTGATTCCTGGATCTCCATTCCCGCAGCTTCCATTCTTAAATGATATGGCAACTGCAGCAGCTGCAAGAGCAGATGGTGTGCAAGGCATTGAAGTGCAAGGTGTCAACTTGGCTCCAGACTTCTCTCCAAATGGAATTTACTCAGTTGATGGTATTCACCCTAACCCTAGAGGTGCTGCGATCATCGCGAATAGAATTATTGAAGCCTTAAATGCTGCGAAAGGAGCTGATATTCCTGCTGTCAATGTATTAGCATTGAGAAGTATCATCGCGACACAATAAGCATCTTACAAAAAGCAAAAAGTAAAAAGGCCTCCCTTCCGGAGGCCTTTTTTTTCAACCAAAACATATAGTTACATCGCTATGCACGATGAGTATATGTCAAAAACATAATTGGAATAACCTTTTCCCCACCTGATCCCCTACCCATTTCATTAAAAAATTGATCAATAAGTTGAGACTCAGACTTTCTCTCTATTTTTGATAACCAATAGAATGATATGAAAGCAATCGCCTTAATCCCAGCCCGCTACGATGCCTCACGCTTTCCTGGCAAACTCATGGCTCCACTCGATGGTGAGCCTGTGATTCTAAGAACCTACAAGGCTGCCGATGCAACAGGACTCTTTGATGCGGTGTATGTGGTGACCGATTCCGAGCCTATTTTCGACCTGATCATTGCGCATGGTGGTAAAGCCATTATGAGTAAGAAGGAACATGAGTGCGGTAGCGATCGCATCGCAGAAGCCGCGGCTGCACTCGATGGAGACATCATGCTCAATGTTCAAGGGGATGAGCCTTTCATTCGAAAAGAACCTTTGGCCAAACTGCTCAATGTCTTTAAAAAAGACAGCGAGTCTGAAATTGACCTCGCCTCACTGATGCAGCCCATGACGAGCGAGGAAGAGATCAATGACCCAAACAATGTAAAAGTGGTGGTTGATGAACAACACAATGCACTCCTCTTTTCTAGGTCCCCTATTCCTTACCCGAGAGAAAAGTCAATTCCGCGCAGTGCTTACCGCCACATTGGCGTTTATGCCTTCCGAAAACAGGCCTTATTAGATTTTTATGCTACTTCTTTAACACCACTCGAGCGAATTGAAAAAATTGAAGCACTGCGCCATCTCGAGATCGGTAAGAAAATTCGAATGGTAGAAAGTGAAGGCATGGGCATCTCCATTGACAGTCCAGAAGACCTTATTGCCGCAGAAGCTTATCTACAAGCGAACAAATCCTAATTGACTGCACTTGAAGAAGTCTCTTGACCATATTGATTTTGTCTGCTGTCTTCTCCTCTACTTGTTGCCCAACTTGATATCCTACCCTGTGCAAGGGCAAGAACAGCACGGCATCGAGTTGAGCCAAGCACCAAAAAACAACCAATTATTTCCAAGAGCTCCTAATCATGGCTTCGGCACCATTTCCATCGAGGGCACCATCTTGTCATCGACACTATTTGATTCGCTGCTTGTTAAGCACACAGACAGCCATGGCCAGGAGGAAACCCATCGGTTGGCGCTAGCTCCGCAAAAAAGCTTTTACAAGAGTTACTTGATCGAAGCAGCACTTGTCGATCATCGTTTTGACATCATTAAATACCATCAAGGGAGTGCTCAGGTCATCTATCGGGCAATTGATGTAGTAGTTGGCGATGCCTTCATGATCTATGGGCAAAGCAATGCGGCTGGTGGAAGATCTGATACCTTGAAGAATCACTTCATGCGTACTTTTGGCACTTCCACTCAAAATGGGACGTCGGCACTCCGATGGCATGCGCTAAAAGATGACCGCACCAATATCATTCATGCAGAAAATGGGATTGGAATATGGGCTCAACAACTTGCTCATGAATTGATCGAGAAAAAAGGGATCCCTGTCGCGTTCATCAACGGTGCCGTAGGAGGCACAAGCATCGGAGAATTGCTACCCGAAGATCACCAAGATGCCATCCCTACAAGGCACTATGCTCAACTGCGAGAGCGCATAAATGAAGCAAAATTACAGGGTAAATTAAGGGCGATCATTTGGTGGCAGGGAGAAGCTGATGGCTTTCCATGGTACTGTCGTACAGTGAATGAATACCAAACGCTTTTTCAACAAATGACAGCCTTCTGGTGGCGAGATTTTGGTCCTTACGGAGATCTTTTTCTGTTCCAACCTCAATCTTGTGACGGTTTTGACATCACACCCGACTGCATGGTACAAGTGCAAGAGGCGCAAAGACAATTTGCAATCACTAACGAGCATGCAACCTTGCTGCCAACCGGCCATTTGGAGAAAACTAGCGACCTCTGTCATTTCACGGAATCTGGATATCTAAACGCTGGAAAAGACCTGGCCAACATCTTGCGTTCAAGGCTTTATGGCGATCCCTTAGATGAGTCGTTTGCTTCTTTGGCCAGCTTAAGTTATTCGGATTGTCAGCGAAATGGACTCGTCATGAGTTTACAAAATGCCAGCACTATCCTTCTCGATGAAACCCAATTGGATAACCTCAGGTTTGAGGGGGATAGCACCATTCAAGTACAAGAGATCATTGTTGCAGGAGATCAGATCACCTTGCAGTTATCCGGCACGCTCAATGATCGGTTTACAGGCTTGACATATCGTTCTTCGTCTGTTGGGCTTCCGCTTTTTCTTGTCAATGAAAAAAGCATTGCCCAATTTTTCAATATGAAACCCAAATTCCCTGATAGCGATCAGGATGGCTATAGCTGCGTCGTAGATTGTAATGATCAAGAGGCGAGAATATATCCGGATGCGCTAGATTTTTCCGTCAATGGTATCGATGAAGATTGCGATGGCTTTGATGGCCCTTTTGATTCGATGGTACATGAATTAGACTTGAAAACCAAGGTATTCCCACTGCCTACCTACCGTACTATTGATCTCTACTTTGGACTCGAAGGCACCTATCAGATCACCTTAGTTAATAATAACGGAGATGCAATAAAACGAGTTGATGCAGTGACGCAAAACATGCTCGAGATCGATCTATTAGGGCTTACGCCAGGAAATTACTTTTTACGAGTTCATCACATGGAAAGTAACACCTCCATCACCAAAAAAATATTGAAATATTAAGCCTTCTTATTGGTAATGGAAGAATACTTCTTTTACCCTTTTTCTTTTTTCACTAGTTTGTCTACTCAATTGATAGATCATGGATAGAAGACGATTTTTAGGTCAATCGGCCTTGGCAACAGCTGGCATAGCCGCTTCAAGCCAATTAATGGCGAAGGCCTTTGAGGCAAGAATAGAAGAATTTGGTTTCCAAGCTTACACTGTAAGGGATGTCATTTACAACGACATGGCCGGAACCCTCAAGCAATTGAGAAAGGCAGGTTATGACTACATGGAAGGCTTTGATTTCGGCAATGGTAAGCTCTTGGGGAAACCTGTGAAAGAAGCCAAGGAGATCATCGAAGACTCCAAGATAGACCTAAGGAGCATTCATGTGATGACGGGTGCTGCTGCGCCAGACATGAAAGGCTCCATGACCAATGATTGGCAGATGGCTGTAGACCAGGCCGCCGATTTAGGAGCAAAGTATATCGTCTGTGCTTATTTGATGGATTTTGAGCGCAAATCCATTGATCAATACAAAGAACTCAGTGAGCTTTTCAATAAATGTGGCGAAACAGCTCAAAAATCAGACATTCAATTCTGCTACCATAATCATGAATTTGAATTCATGGAAATTGATGGACAGGTACCCATGGATGTTATTCTATCCGAAACAGACGAAGACAAAGTCAAAATTGAATTAGACATTTATTGGGCGCGCTATGCTGAAATCGATCCCATCAGGTTCTTCTCGAACAACCTGAGGAGAATTCCGCTATGGCATGTAAAAGACCTTTCCTTGGCACAAGACCGATTGATGACAGAGGTTGGTAATGGTGATATCGATTGGAAACAGATTTTCAGACATCAAGACAATGCTGGACTGCAGTCTTTCTTTGTCGAGCAGGATCGCAATTTCGCTGAAGACTCGGTGAGTAGTTTAAAAGCGAGTGCCAAATACCTCAAGAAGCTAACCTTCTAATGCAAATTAAAAACATGACAGAAGCATCCCTCGAGGATGCTTTTTTTATGCGTAGCAATTGGCAAAACAGCTCAGGCATCCTTGAGCGATGGACAAGACTGACTGAATCTATGCACTGGAACGCTTGATGAGAAGTCTTCAAGCCTTTTAACTCCCCTATCTTGTTTTCAAGTACATAAGATGAAATCCATTATATTCGATGGACAACATTGCTTATGAACACGAAAAAAGTTTATCTATGGTCGATTGCCAGTGCCTTGGCAGGCTTCCTTTTTGGTTTCGATACCATTGTGATCAATGGGGCTGAACAAGAATTGCAAGCGCTTTGGTCGAACTTCACATTAAACGGCAGCAACGACCTTTTCCACGGTTGGATCGTTGTTGGCTCAGCGCTTTGGGGTACCGTAGTCGGTGCCATGTTGGGCGGTTTTCCAAATGATAAACTGGGCCGAAAAAAGACGCTCATACTCATTGGGGTGCTGTATACCATATCCGCATTGGGTTCCGCTTCTGTAAGTGATCCCTGGTTATTTGCCTTTTTCCGATTCTTGGGTGGCTTGGGCGTTGGTGCCTCGACCATAGCAGCGCCAGCCTTCGTCTCCGAAATCGCTCCAGCCGATAAGCGTGGAAGATTAGTGGCATTGTATCAACTCAATATTGTTTTTGGAATTCTCGTGGCCTTCGTCTCCAACTACCTGATCGCCATCAATATAGATGCAGAAGCCTGGCGATGGATGATTGGAATTGAAGCATTGCCCGCTATCATCTATACCCTGATCGTATGTACAGTACCCAAAAGCCCACGCTGGTTATTGTTGACTAAAAATGACGAAATCGGAGCGAGAAAAGTCTTTGAAAAGATCTATCCTAAAGAGCAGATCGATGAGCAGATCTTAGCGATAAAAGCTTCTTTCAACCATCAAACAGACCCTGGTGAAAAGCTTTTTTCCAAGAAATATAAATTCCCCTTGATGCTCGCTTTTTCCATTTCCTTCTTCAATCAATTCAGCGGTATTAATGCGCTCCTTTACTACGCAAGGCGCATCTTTTCAGCCGCAGGGCTCGGTGAAGATGCTGTTTTTCTTAGCACAGTAGGTATTGGTATAGCCAATTTGGTCTTTACACTTCTTGGGGTCATACTCATTGACAGATTAGGCCGTAAGCAATTGATGTACATCGGTTCAGTGGGTTATATTCTCACCTTGGCAACCACCGCCTTGGCATTTGCCTTTGGTTGGTCGAGCGTCATACCACCTGCTCTATTTCTATTCATTGGAGCACATGCTATCGGGCAAGGTGCCATCATCTGGGTATTTATCTCAGAGATATTTCCTAATCACTTGCGCTCGAAAGGGCAGTCATTTGGCACCTCAGTGCATTGGTGGTTGGCTGCCATTATCCCGGCTATGGTCCCTTCCCTTTTCAATTCCATCGGTCCGGCTTGGGTATTCACCATTTTTGCCGTGTTTATGGTCTTCCAGTTATTATTTGTCTGGAAATTTATGCCTGAAACCAAAGGCAGATCATTAGAAGAATTAGAAAAAGAATTAATTGCTCAATGATGAAAAATCACATCCTTCTCTCACTGATTTTTGCAGTTATGTTATGTAGCTGCGAACAGGGTTCAGAAGAAAGCAACCTAGAAAATCTCCCTTCTTTTGCTCAAGAGGCTTTCAGACCACAAATTCATTTCAGTCCGAAAGAAAACTGGATGAATGATCCTAACGGAATGGTCTATTATGATGGCGAATACCACCTCTTCTATCAGTATTATCCAGACAGTACAGTTTGGGGACCGATGCACTGGGGGCATGCCATTAGTACAGACATGGTACATTGGGAGGAGCTTCCAATTGCCCTTTATCCTGATGAATTAGGCTATATTTTCTCAGGTTCCGCAGTAATTGACTGGAACAATACTTCAGGTCTTCAAGATGGAGAACATCCGCCAATGATTGCGATTTTCACACATCACAACATAAAGGAAGAAAGAGAAGAAGGCAATAACACTTTTCAATACCAAAGCATTGCGTACAGCAACGACAAAGGTAGAACCTGGGCCATGTATGAGGGTAATCCTGTGGTTCCCAACCCTGGTATTCGTGATTTCCGCGACCCTAAAGTGAGCTGGCATGAAGCAACCGGTAAATGGGTGATGATTTTTGCGGCAGCCGATAGAGTACGCCTTTACTCCTCTCCTAACTTAATCGATTGGGATTTCGAAAGTGAGTTTGGTGCAGATTTAGGAGCTCATGGTGGGGTTTGGGAGTGCCCAGATCTATTCCCGCTTCAAGTAGAAGGAACTGATGACACCAAATGGGTGATGTTGGTAAGCATTAACCCCGGCGGACCTAATGGAGGTTCAGCTACTCAATATTTTGTGGGTGACTTTGATGGAAAAACATTTACCACAGCACAGAATGACACCAAATGGCTGGATTACGGACGTGACAATTATGCTGGTGTCACATGGTCAGACATTCCGAAAGAAGATGGACGCAGACTCTTTATCGGATGGATGAGTAACTGGGATTATGCCCAAGTGGTGCCTACTGAAAGCTGGCGAAGTGCAATGACTTTACCGAGAAGCCTACACTTATTAGGTGGTGATGAGTTCATTGTAGCATCAAGACCTGTCAAGGAGCTGGAAGCTTTAGAAGATAAACAAGTGAATTTACTTGATACAACTCAGGAGACTGAAACTGCTTTCCTCCTCACAGAAGGGAGTGGAATGAAGTTGGGTATTCCATATAAAATCGATCTTCAGATAGACTTGGATCAAACCACAGCCAAGGAATTCAAAATCACCTTAGATAATCCAACAAATGGCGATGAATACTTCCTCAATTTTAGTTCAACCGAATTAACAAGTGACAGAGGAAAGACTGGAAAAACAGACTTCGGAGAGAAGTTTGCTCAGACTGTTCATAAAGCCGATATTTCAAGGCAAATGGCTGGTTCTAGTTTACAAATCGAAGTTTATGTAGATGCATCTTCAATGGAGGTCTTTCTCAATAATGGTGAGCTTGTCATGACAGAGGTGCTATTTCCAACCGAAGGTTTCGATCGTGCATTTATAACTCCAGCAGATGGAAAACTAAAAATTGAAAGCTTCTCGTCAACAGAATTGAAGTCAATTTGGTAATCCAGCTATATCTTTTATTGTATCGCTTTAAAGGAATGATTACATTCCACATTCAAACTTAAAACACTATTTATGAAGCAGTTATTCAGACTTACATTAGTGGCATTTTTACTCTCCCCACTAAGCCTTTTAGCTCAAAAAGAAATTGTGATAGAACCTGCCCAAATCAATATGGAAGTAGGTGATCAACTCAAGGTAAACGCTTATGTGACTGAAAATGGCAAAAGAACGACAGATGCCGTCACCCTAAGCTTTGGAAGAAGAGATCGCCGAAGTGTAGCGGTAGACTCCACCATGACCATTACGGCCTTTCAAGCGGGTGAATTCAACCTCTTTGCGATCACCGATGGAGCAAGAAAAAGCTTCAATGTGATGGTTAAGCAGCCTCCGATCACAGAAATTCGTGTGGAAGATATTCCTAACCGTGTCTTCTCTAATGTACCGCTAAAGCTCCAATACACGGTATTGGACAAAGGGGGTTTTGAGCGAGAAGATGTTGAAGTGAATTTCATGTCAAACAACGAAAAAATTGCTTCTGTAAATGCTTTCGGTATCATCAATACGAATGCGAAAGGAAAAGTTAAGATTACCCTTACCGCAGAGAATATCAGCAATACAGTGACCTTAAATGTCATTGAAAACCCAGTGGCCAAAATTGAATTGACAGCAAACGGTAATCAAGCACGTACTGGTGATGTGTTTCATTTTGAAGCAAGGGCCTTTGACGAAAAGGGGAATGCAGTGACTGATGCCCCTATCTCCTACTCGTTCACCGGCGTTTCTGACAACACAAGTCAGTCTGCTTCAGGTTTGATCAAGCAAGATGGACGATTTGTTGCTGACGAAGCAGGCATGTACACCGTTACCGCCTCTTGCGGAACAGCAGCAGCCTCGGAAACCCTAAAAATCTCAGCAAGAGATGTGGCTAGAAAGATCGAATTAGTTGGCCAAGGATCAGTGAATGACAAGCACACCTCTGATTTGTGGATATGGGAAGGTGTCGATGGCCGTGATTATGCCGTAACGGGTACTTGGGGTGCTGACGGTAAAGCCTATTTCTGGGATGTAACCGATCCAGCGAGTATCGTCAAGATCGATTCTGTTCAGGTAGATGCCCGTACAGTAAATGACGTCAAAATCTCTGCAGACGGTACAGTTTGCGTGATCTCAAGAGAAGGTGCTTCAGATAGAAAGAATGGTCTAGTGATCATTGATGTAAAGGACCCACGAAATGTTGAGATCGTTTCACGATTTGATGAAAACATGACAGGTGGTGTGCATAACGTCTTCATTTATGAAGATCACGTTTATGCCTTAAGTGCTGGCCAAAAATATTACATCATCAACATTGAAGACCCTAAAAACCCTTATGCCGTCGGTAAATACGAATTAGATACGCCAGGACATTCTATTCACGACGTGTGGGTGGAAGATGGCATTGCCTACTCTTCTAACTGGGGAGACGGTATTCATATGGTAGATGTAGGAAACGGAATCGCAGGTGGCTCCCCTTCAAATCCTGTGAAGATTTCGAGCTACGCCTATCCAAATAAAGCCAATCATGCCGCTTTCCCATACAAGAGTAAAACGGGTAAATTCTATGTCATTGGTGGTGATGAGATCTTCCCTTATGGACTAAATACCGGGAAAGGCGGAGTCAACATGGCGGGTGGTTACCTGCACGTGATCGACTTTACTGATACCGACAACCCTGAAGAAGTGGCGCGATTTGAAATCCCTTACGCAGGTTCGCACAATTACTGGATCGAAGATGATATCCTTTATGTAGCCTTCTATAATGCCGGGGTACGCGTAGTTGACCTGAGTGGTGAATTGATGGGTGACCTTAGAGCACAAGGACGTGAGATCGCCTGGATCATTCCAAATGATGCCAATGGCTACTCTGCAAATGCACCATTTACTTGGGGTGCGCAATTGCACAAAGGACATATTTTCTATTCCGATTGGAACAGTGGTTTGTGGTCAGCAAAGCTTGAGCCTGTGAAGCCAAAAGAAACTCAGATCCAATCGAAGTAAGGTAAAAGCTAAACGGATGAGCTTATGAAGAAGTTAATACTGAGTCTGGCCTTGATGATGTCGGTAGCAGTGCTGCAAGCACAAAACTACTACGTCTATGTTACTGCTGAATCGGATGATCAAGTGGCATTGGTGAAGTTCGACGGAAAGAAAGCCGAAACGGTCAAAAACATCGATGTGGGTGTATGGCCTGCCGAAATAGAAGGGCCACACGGTATTACAGTGGGTCCAAAGGGTGACTACTGGTACCTAAGCTTAGCGCATGGAAATCCCTATGGTACGCTTTATAAGTTCAAAACCGGTACGGACGAAGTAGTCGGAACAACAGAGTTAGGTCTTTTCCCTGCTTCAATGCAAGTATCCGCCGCAACGGGCTTATTGTACTGTGTCAACTTTAACCTACATGGAGATATGGTGCCAAGCTCAGTGTCTGTGGTTGATGTGGAGACCATGACGGAACTAGATCAGATCACAACCGGCGCAATGCCGCACGGTAGCCGCCTTTCCTCTAATGGATTAAAGCATTATTCCGTGGCCATGATGTCGGGTGAACTCTTCGAAATTGATGCCATTGGGCTAAAAGTCAGCAAAGCCTTTGACCTCGATAAAGCCTCAGCCTCGCTCATGAGCGGCGAAATGGATCATTCTAAAATGGACCACTCAAAAATGGATCATGGCGATGGCATGAAAGGAATGGCGGAAATGGAAGGCATGAAACATTCGGCCTTTAAGCCTACCTGGGTAAGCCCACATCCAAGTAAAGACCTTGTTTATGTTGCTGGAAATGGCGCAGCTGAGGTGTTGGAGATCGATACGAAGGAATGGAAAGCCACTCGCAAATTCAAAACAGGAAAAGGGCCTTACAACATCGACCTATCGCCTGACGGTAAATTCATGGTCGTTTCATATAAATCAGATGCGCAGACTGGTATTTGGGATTTGACCACAGGCGAAGAGGTCGCGAGACTTGACAACAGCCAACGCGTCACCCATGGTGTGGCGATCTCTACTGATGGCAAGTATGCATTTGTCTCTGTTGAGGGTGTTCAAGGCGACCCGGGAATGGTAGACATCATTGATTTACAGACACTTAAAGTGGTCGATACGGCCTACTTAGGAAAGCAAGCTGGGGGAATCGCTTTTTGGAAAGTGAGCGAAGACTAAAATTCTCAAAATTTTTACTGAAAAGGTTTTCAAATAAAGAACAGAGAACTACTTTTGTACTCCGAATTCAGGATGGTCTATGGTGTAACTGGCAACACGTCTGGTTTTGGTCCAGAAGAGTCTAGGTTCGAGCCCTAGTAGACCAACTTAAAAGCCTCACAAAATGTGAGGCTTTTTTTATTCATAACTCAAAAAACCCTAAATTCTACATACTAGAATTCTCTTAGGCTAGTTGTTAACTAAAAATACAGTAATGAAGATCAATTGGACAGCTTCCCTCCCTTTGGCGATCGCCATCATCCTTGCCGGACTTTTTGTAGGAGGTATTCAACGAAATGCCATCATGACCAACCGCAGTGTGGAAGTGAAAGGACTAGCCGAACGTGAAGTGCCGGCAGACTTGGCCGTATGGCCCATTGAGGTTACCATCGCCTCCAATAGCCTGACAAGCCTCAAAGCACAAATTGATGGACAAAAAAACGAGGTCATTGCCTTTTTTACCGATCGTCAATTTGCTGCTGATGAATTTGCTGTAGGTCCTACCAATATCCAAGATGCCAAGGCCAACATTTACGGTGGCAACCCGAACCAACCCTTCCGCTACATTGCCAAAATGGAATTCACCATCCGAACAGGAGATATCCCTAAACTTCAGAAAGCCCTAACCGCATCCTTAGACCTAATCGAAGATGGAGTCCTTTTATCTTCCAAAGACAATTGGCGTCCTATAACCTACATGTTCACCGGTTTAAATGACCTCAAGCCAGAAATGATCGAAGAGGCGACGAAAAATGCCAGAGAGGTAGCTGAAAAATTCGCCATGGACTCTAACTCAGCAGTAGGTAAGATCAAATCGGCCAGACAAGGTATTTTTCTATTTCAGATCGTGATCAAAACACACCTTACATCAAGAAGGTAAGAGTAGTTACCACGCTTGACTACTTCTTGAAAGATTAGATTTTCTCGATAAGTGGTTTTCAATAAAAAATCATTAATTTTGCAGCTCGAAAAAAGAGCAGCGTGTCATACACTAGAGAAAACAAAATATTTGCAGGAAATGGTTCTGCCGACCTAGGAAAGAAAATTGGAGAATTTTTTGGCCAAGGACTAGGTGAGATCAAACTGCAGAAGTTTTCAGACGGTGAAATGGCTCCCTATTACAACGAGTCTATCCGTGGTGCGAACGTTTTTCTCGTCCAGTCGACCATGGCACCGAGTGACAACTTGATGGAGCTATGTTTGATGATCGACGCGGCCAAGCGTGCCAGTGCTTACAAGGTGATCGCAGTAATGCCCTACTTTGGTTATGCACGTCAGGACAGAAAAGACAAGCCCAGAATAGCGATTGGTGCGAAACTCGTAGCCAACATCTTAACGGCAGCGGGTGCAGATCGCATCATGACCTGTGACCTACATGCCGGACAGATTCAAGGCTTTTTTGATATCCCTGTCGATCACCTGAATGGGTCAGCGATCTTTGTTCCTTATTTGAGAAGCCTCAATTTGGATAATTTACTTTTTGCTTCGCCAGATGTTGGTGGGGTGAAAAGAACAAGATCATTTGCCCAGCATTTCAACTCGGAGATGGTCGTGATCGATAAACATCGAAAACGTCCGAATGAAGTCGCTGAAATGCGCATCATTGGTAATGTGGAAGGCAGAAATGTCGTTTTAGTCGATGACCTTGTCGATACGGGTGGCACACTTTGTAAAGCGGCGCAGATCATCATGGAAAATGGTGCTGAATCCGTTCGTGCCGTATGTACACATCCGGTATTATCAGGAAAAGCCTACGAGAACATTGAAAACTCTGTATTGTCCGAATTGGTAGTGACCGATACCATTCCGCTAAGTCGTGCCTCTGACAAAATCAGAGTGCTGACAGTAGCAGAGTTATTTTCGAAAGCCATCACCAACATCACAAAAGATGGTTCAATAAGTCAATTATTTATCTAATTATATATAACATGAGAAAAGTAGAGATTATAGGGTTTAAAAGAGCAAATCTCGGTAAATCTGAAGCAAACAAGTTAAGACAAGAAGGTATGGTACCTGGTGTTATTTATGGTGGTGAAGAACAAATTCACTTCTATGCACCTGCAATCCAGTTCCGTCCGGTGCTTTATACACCAGAAGCTTGTTTTATTGATGTAAACATCGAAGGTCACGTAGTAGAGGCAATCGTTCAAGAGTCGCAATGGCACCCAGTGAGCGAAACATTGTTGCACGTCGACTTGCTTGAACTACACAGAGGTACACCGATCAAAATGAACATTCCAGTAAAAACTACTGGTGCAGCACTTGGTGTAAAGAATGGTGGTACCTTGATCATCAAAAATCCAAAATTGAGCGTAAAGGCATTGCCTAAAGACATGCCAGAAGTGATCGCTATTGATGTTACTGACTTACGAATTGGTAAGGCGATCAAAGTAGGTGAACTAGAAACAAATAACTTTGAGTTCTTGACTAGCCCACTCGTTACAGTGGTGAATGTGGCCATTCCACGAGCACTTAGAGGTAAAACTGCCGAAGAGCTTGAAGCTGAAGAAGCAGAAACTGAAGAAGGAGGCGAAGCAGCAGCAGCTGAATAAGTCAACCTTTTTAAGAGATACATTAAAGATCCTGCCCCAATTTGGGGTAGGATTTTTTATTTTCGCCCCATGAAGTATTTGATCATAGGTCTAGGTAACATCGGCGCTGAATATGAACTCACACGTCATAACATTGGGTTTTTGACGCTCGATCGATTGGCCGATCAAAAAGGGGCAAACTTCAAGATGGAGCGATTGGCCTATCATACCGAAGTGAAGCACAAGGGACGAAACCTTCATTTGATCAAACCCACCACCTACATGAACCTGAGTGGCAAAGCCATGCGCCATTGGATGACCGAACTGAAGGTTCCGAAAGAAAATTGTTTGGTGATCGTTGATGACATTGCCTTACCCTTTGGCAAAATGCGCTTGCGTGCCAAAGGCTCTAGCGCTGGCCACAATGGACTGAAAAATATTGAAGACCTCACCGGTGGACAGAATTACCCCAGACTGAAAATGGGTATCGGAGACGATTTCTATAAAGGACAACAAGTAGATTACGTCCTGAGCAAATTCACACAAGCAGAGTTTGACGAGCTCCCCTTCGCCATGGACAAAGCCATTGACATGATCTATGGATTCACCACCATCGGCATCAATAGAACGATGTCGGAGTTTAATGACTGATTTGACATTAGATATTAGATCAAAGACGTTAGACCATAGCGTTGATCAGTCGCATTCCATTAATTGACAATTTCTGTTTGCTATGCAGCAATGATCAGTAGACCGATTCATTGCCCGGCTCGGTTTCGATCCACTGTAGATACTTAATCAGTATCCGTTTATAAACGCTTACATAAGGATAAAGAAGAGCCATTAATTAGGAAATAAAAACGCCACTTTTTAGCTTTATTGGCACTTTTCCGTTAATTAGATGAGATATATCGGGCATAAAAGTTCCTTATAGCATACGTTGTACACAAGCTAAAAAAGCAAACAGTAGAGAAATGAAAAGAGAAGGAGTTGTAAGACTAAGAGCAAATATTAAATAATCACAATAAGGCAAACTTGCAAAATCTATAAACACAAAAACAAAACTCAGTATTATGAAAAAAATATTTCTAATTGCTTCTTGTACTTTATTCTTTGTTGGATGTAATATGAATCCAAGCAAAGAAGCAAGGATTCAAGAACTTGAAACTGAAATAAAGCTAACCGTTGACAAATTAAACGAACTTGAAAATAAAGTTCAACTCCTCCTAGTTACTAATGATGAACTCAAAGCAAGAATTGTTGAGCTTGAAAAACGATAAAAGTTGGCGGAAATCTATTTCATTTTCGATGAATCAAAAACTTTTTTGAAAATGAAATTATGAAAAGCCAGTGTACAACAAAGCATATAGCTTATGGCTAATGAATGCCTAACAGCAAGGTTTTTGCTCCTTAACCATCTTTAGTTAGGTGGACATGAAAGTGCTTCGAAACCGCCACAAGCCATATGCAAACCGTTATCTCTTACTTAGTCTGAGCCACCCGCTAAGACTTTTGCTCAATCTTCAGCTCTGCCAACACATCTCTCCTGCTTTATTGCTTGCTCGGACTTTGCTATATTTCGTTCCCATAAACCAAAGACATGAAACAAACCTCTTTCTGGCCAATAATGCTCTTGGCAACCTTACTGATGGCCATGCCCGGAACGCTCACTGCACAGGAAGCTGAGCTTACGCTTGATGATATATTCGCCACACCAAGAATGACGGGAACCACTCCTTCTGGGCCTACATGGGCACCCAACAGCGAGCACTTCGCCTTTTCTTGGAGTGAACCCGGAACTCCTGGACGTGGCCTCTGGGTATCCACCAACGATGGTAAGGAAGTGCGACTTATGTCTAATACAACATCTCCATCAGTACGCGATATGGCCTGGATAGACGAAAACACCATCCTCAGCCTACGCGGTAACGACCTATGGCAGACATCGCTGAGCCAAGGAGACGATATCCAGTTGATGGCTCTTGAAGCCGGGGCACGAAACTTGTCATTATCACCAAGGGGCAAGCAAGCGGCTTATATCAAGAACGGCGACCTGTGGTTGGCTGACTTCTCTTCTAAAGAGAACCGTCAGCTTACTCAGCTAGGTATTGCCAGCCTATCGAGCTTGCCGAGAGGGCGCTACAGCCGTGCAGAACGTGAAATTGGTCCGGGTATCTGGTCTGGCCCCACCTACAAATGGTCGCCAGATGGCAAAACGATCGCCTTTCATGTGGTGGATCGACGCGAAATGCGAAAGGTACCTTTCCCGAACTACCTCGCTGCCGAAACTGAACCCAACGAGGTACGCCGAAGTTACCCGGGCGATCCCAACGAGATCCGCAGGGTGGGCCTGCTCGATGTGGCAAGCGGTAAGATGAGTTTCCTCGATTTACCAGAACCACAAGCCAACCAAGTCATCGACTTTAATTGGTCTCAGGACGGTGCACTTCTAGTGGATATTGCATCTGACACGGCGGTTGAACGAAAGTTGTTCGTCGTGGCTCCCGGAGAAAGCCAAGGCCGAGAGATTTGGCGAGGTGTCCGAGAGAACCGCATGTACACCTCCTTTGGGTCTACCTGGCATCCGGATGGGCAGCAAGTCATTTTCTTAAGCGATATGGGCGATCGCTACGGCTTGTATACGATCGATGCCTCCACGTCAACGGATGATCCTCCACAGCTACTGACAGATCCGTCCTACGATGTATTTTCTGCCCCTACTATCGCTGGGGAAGCACTCTTTTATGCAGGCAATGGGGTCAATCCCTACGAACAACATGTGTATCGCTTGAATACATCTGGTGGCGAGCCCGAGCAGATAACGCAACTTGCTGGGCAGAACCTAGGCTACCCCTCGCCTAATGGTAAGCACCTGGTGTTCAGACACAGCAACGATACCTCACCGGCAGAGCTTTATGTGGTCAACAACGATGGTGGTGACGCTACGCGAGTCACCCAGTCGCCATTGCCTGCCTTTACGGAGCACAGCTGGGCAGCAGCGGAATACGTGAGTTTCCCTAGTTTGGTAGATGACTACACGCTGCATGCCCGAATCCTGAAACCGACCAATATGCAATCCGGTAAAAAGTATCCAGTGCTCTTTGGGCCTGTGTACTCAAATACAGCGAGGAACCGTTGGGCAGGTAACTATGGCCTCATCCAGCAACTATTGGTCAAGAAGGGATATATTATCGTACAGGTGGATTCACGTGGCAGCGATGGTTATGGCCGCGCATTCCGTGAAGAGTTCCTACTGGGCTTTGCTGACCAGGACATTGAAGATTATGCCAGTGCCGTTGCCTATATGGAGTCATTGGCCTATGTGGATCCCGATCGCATCGGCATTTGGGGGAGCAGTTACGGGGGTACACTCTCCGTTTATTCGCTGTTGATGAAGCCGGGCTTATTCCAGGTGGGTGTTGCTGCAGCAGCAGCCGTTGACCCGGTGTTCTTTGGTACGGATGATGTGGCCATTGTTCGTACCCCACAGACAGCCCCTGAAGTTTTTGAAAGAAAAGCACTCAAGTATGCAGGCAATTTGGAGGATAAACTCTTATTCATCCACGGCATGCAAGACCATGTGGTACCCTTCAAAACGACCGCCGTATTAGCTGAAGAACTGATCAAACAGGGCAAGGACTTCGACTTTGCCTTTGCACCGGGTGCAACACATGGGTGGAGCGGTGAGCGGTATTACAATCGCTACCTGTTTGGCAAGATCATCGAATACTTTGACCGACACCTAGCCGAGCCTAAGTAGCTATTTCCAGATGACTTGTTGCCAAGGACTGTATTGAAGAAGTCTATGAATGGGCTAACTTACGCTACTTGAAGTATGCCTAATCCCTGCGTACTAGCCCGAGCGTCCCATTCTAGTCTTAGCGTCTCGCTAAGACTCATATCAAAAAACCATAGCTATCATAAAAGTCTTAAGGTGAAGCTAAGACAAGCCAAGTTTCACCCATCCAGCATCTAAAAGCAATCGCTATAATTCACAGCTTATACCTAACCTTTCTTCCTGAGCGCAGCCGAAGGATCTGCCAAGCTCAATTTGGTCATATGATAAAGTCAGCCTGATCCCTCCGCAAAAGTCGGGATGGAAAAGGTGTGGTTATTATCTATTTACCTTCATAGTCTTAGTGTCGCGCTAAGACTCTATTACAAAACCATAATTAATAGAGGTCTAAGAGAGACCACTTGTAGCACCAAGCATCAAGCTTCAAGCATCATATTCACCTAATCTTTCTTCCTGAGCGCAGCCGAAGGATCTACCAAGCTCAATTTAGTCATCTGATAAAGTAGGGCTGATCCCTCCGCAAAAGTCGGGATGGAAAAGGGTTTTGGACAGATCACCATTGACGGTTGACCGATATCTAATGACCAGTCATCATCCCGCCTTCTCTATAACCGCATCAAAAAGCACCTGAGCCCCATTGGCCACATCTTGGTCAGTCGAATACTCTTCCACATTGTGGCTGATGCCATTGACACTTGGAATAAAGATCATCGTAGCAGGACAAACAGAAGCCATCATTTGCGCGTCATGTCCGGCGCCACTTGGCATTCGCTTATAGGTCAGTTGATTCTTTACTGCTGCATTTTGTACTGCATTGGTCATTTCAGTAGGAAAATGAACAGGGGCAAAACGCACCATCTCCTCGACCTGTAGCTTCAGTTTTTGTGATTTAGCCAAGCCCTTGATAAAACTATTGATCTCTTTCTGAGCTCCTTTTAACGTATCGAAGGCTGTACTTCTTAAATCGAGAGTAAAAGTTGCTTTGTTGGGTACAATATTGATGGTGTTCGGTTCAAAAGCCACACTCCCTACGGTTGCATAGACATGGTTATGGGCTTTACGACAATAATCCCCTACAAATTGAATGACCTGACCAGTGGCGTAGCCAGCATCTTTGCGGTACTGAATAGGTGTTGTTCCAGCATGATTTGCTTCCCCTTCTATGACAAAGCGCGTCCAATAAATACCTTGCACCATCTCGACCACGCCAATGTCTCGTTTTTCCATTTCAAGCACAGGACCTTGTTCAATATGGATTTCAAAGAAACAGTCGAAATCAATGGCTCCGGGCAACATGTCCCCTTTATACCCTATACCTTTCAAGCCCTTTTCCACCGTGAGCTCTGGGTCATCATAGGCCTTCGCCACATAAATTTCCGCCAATTTTTCTGGATGTGCATACACATGACTGCCCATCATATCTGGAGCAAAGCGCACGCCCTCCTCATTGGTGAAATTGATCAGCGCCAAGGGCTTTTCCGTCTCAATTCCCTTATCATTTAAGGTTTCAATGATCTCTAAGCCTGCCAATACACCCAAAGGACCATCATATCGGCCACCCGCATAAACTGAATCCAAATGAGACCCAAAGGCTACTGGCTTTCCTTCTTGCTTTCCTTTTCTGATGCCGATCATATTGCCAATCTGATCAATATGAACAGCGAGACCTGCTGCTCGCATTTGCTCCTGTAAAAGGTCGCGAGCGATCTTATCTTCCTGTGATAGCGCGATACGCTCAACTCCTATCCGACCCTTCTTACCTATTTGGGCGTAGCGTTCTATGTTTTTGAGTAAACGTGCTTTGTTGATCTTCATGGCAAAACTTTACGTCATCCAGAGGGAGCCCGCCTGCCGGCACAGGCAGGAGACGACCGAAGGATTTCCTTTAGAGTAATGGAGATTCTTCGCTCCGCTTTGGAGGACGTTCTAAATTAACTAATAACAGACCCAGGATTAACTTTAGCATTGGGTTCGATCAATCGGAGATTCCCTTCCGCATCTTCTGCCATCAAGATCATGCCTTCAGAAACTGTCCCCATCATGGGTCTAGGTGCTAAATTCGCGATAATTGTGACTTGCTTACCCACCATCTCCTCAGGCGAATAATGCTTGGCAATACCACTTAAAATGGTCCTTTTATCGTTACCTGTGTCAACCAAAAACTTCAATAGCTTATTCGACTTCTCTACTTTCTCTGCCACAAGAATAGTACCTACTCTTAAGTCTAACTTCATGAAATCGTCAAAAACGATCTCGTCTTTGAATGGTACTACTGCTACTTCCTGATGCTCCATTTCGTTCTGCTTTTTGGTATTTTCTAATTTCTGAATTTGTTCTTCGATGGTCTTGTCTTCGATCTTTTCAAAGAGTAACTGCGCTTTTTCTAAGGGATGGCCTGCAGCCAAGAGTTCGTCATTTCCTGCCAACGACCAATCGAGCTCATCCAAATTCAAAAAGCCTCTGAGTTTTTCCGCACTGAACGGAATAAAGGGTTCAGCAACCACCGTAAGATTGGCAACAAGTTGCAAAGCGATGTTCAAAATCGTCTTTACGCGTTCCTCGTCTGTTTTGATCAGCTTCCAAGGTTCAGTATCAGCCAAGTACTTGTTCCCCATTCTTGCCAACTCCATCATTTCAGCAAGTGCTTCCCTAAAACGATAGCGTTCGATCGCATCACCTACTTTGCCAGGTACTTTTCCTAGTGCATTGAGTACGTCCTGATCGATGTCGAATAGCTCACCCCGCTCAGGTACTTTCCCATCGAAATATTTATGGGTCAAAACCACAGCTCGGTTGACAAAATTGCCTAAAATGGCCACCAACTCATTGTTATTTCTTGCTTGGAAATCCTTCCAAGTAAAGTCATTGTCTTTTGACTCGGGTGCATTGGCACATAATGCGTAGCGCAACACATCTTGTTTACCAGGAAGCTCTTCCAAGTATTCATGCAACCAAACAGCCCAATTTCTTGACGTAGAGATCTTATCATTCTCTAAGTTCAAAAACTCATTTGCGGGTACATTATCGGGTAAAATATAGTCTCCATGCGCCTTAAGAATGGCAGGAAAAATGATGCAGTGAAAGACAATGTTATCTTTTCCGATAAAATGAACCAGTTTGGTATCCTTATCTTGCCAGTAATCCTTCCAGTCTTTTCCTTGCTGCTCAGCCCACTCTCTCGTTGCTGAGATGTATCCAATTGGCGCATCAAACCAAACATAGAGGACCTTTCCATCGGCTCCTTCGATGGGTACTTTGATGCCCCAGTCGAGGTCTCGAGTCATGGCGCGGGGTTGTAACCCACCATCTATCCATGACTTACATTGCCCCCACACATTGGGCTTCCAATCTTGCTTATGCCCCTTGACGATCCATTGCGTCAACCATTTCTCATAATCTTGCAGTGGCAAATACCAATGCGTTGTTTCTTTGACCACAGGAGGATTGCCAGTCAATGTTGATTTAGGATTGATGAGGTCGGTGGCGTTTAAAGAGGAACCGCAATTCTCACATTGATCGCCATAGGCTTCTTTATGACCACATTTCGGACATGTCCCCATAATGTAGCGGTCTGCTAAGAATTGCTTGGCTTCCTCATCGTAGTACTGTTCACTGGTCCGCTCTTCAAACTTGTCATTTTCATAGAGTTTGGTAAAGAAGGCTTGTGCGGTTTCATGGTGAATCTCCTTTGATGTTCTGGAATAGATGTCAAAAGAAATACCCAACTGATCGAAACTCTGCTCGATCATGTGATGGTAACGGTCAACGATCTCCTGCGGCTTCACTCCTTCTTTCCGGGCACGCATCGTTATGGCCATCCCATGTTCATCAGAACCGCAAATAAAGGCGACATCCTCTCCTCGCGACCTTAAGTAGCGCACGTAAATGTCTGCGGGCACATAAACACCTGCCAGATGACCAATGTGAACGGGTCCATTGGCATAAGGTAATGCCGCTGTCACCGTGTGTCTTTTGAAATCCGTTTTTGTCATGGATGCAAAGATAATCTCTTAGATTTTAGATGTTGGGTTTTAAGCCTTAGATTTCACTAACAATAGGAATTCCACTAGCGCAATGGACTTATGAAACATATTCAAACGGAAATCATCATCAATCAATCCATTTTCAAAGTCTGGGATGTATTGATGGATTTTAAAGCGTATCCAGAATGGAATCCCTTCATCCGCTCGATCAAAGGCCATCCGACAGTGGATAAGCACATCCAAATTGAGCTGCACACCATTAAAGGAAAGGACATGAGTTTCGAGCCCTTAGTGCTCAAGAATCAGAAAAATGATGAATTCCGTTGGAAAGGGAAATTAGGTATACGCGGTATTTTTGATGGGGAGCACTATTTTATTGTTGAAGAGCAAGGTGCTCAACAAACACGCTTTATTCATGGAGAATTCTTTAGTGGCCTATTGGTTGGAATTATGGGTGGTATGCTAAAAGATACGGAGAAGAGCTTTGAAGGCATGAATAAAGCCTTTAAACTTAAGTGTGAAAGTATCGAATGATTTTTTAAACTAGTTCAATTATGACGGCAGACGAAGCCCTGAAATTACTCAAAGAAGGAAATAAGCGTTATGTCATTGGTGACCTAAAGCACCCACACACGGACCCCGACAGACGCTTTGAGACCAAAGGTGCTCAACATCCCTTTGCCGTCATTCTCAGTTGTGCCGATTCACGTGTGGTGCCAGAACTCTTGTTCGACCAAGGCCTCGGAGATCTTTTTGTGATCCGTGTAGCAGGCAATGTTGCAAAAGATAAGGTCTTCGGAAGCATTGAATATGCCATCAAGTTTTTGAACTCGAAATTGATCGTTGTATTAGGGCATGAAAACTGTGGTGCCGTAAAAGCCAGCTTAGGCGACATCGATCCGGGCGGTCACATTGGTTCCATCATTGAGCGCATCAAGCCTGCTGTTTATATGGCCAGAAGAATGAAAGGTGACCTTTTGACCAATGCCATCAAGATTAACGCCGAAATAGTCGGTGAAGAGATCAAAGAAACCAAGCCAATTATATCGGAGGCGGTCAAAGCGGCAGGCGTGAAAGTGGTTTCCGCCTACTATGAATTGGAAACTGGCAAAGTGGAATGGTTATAAGCTCTATTGCTTTAGAAAAAAGCTAGTTAAGAACCCCTTATTCTCGCCTTTCTGCTTGACGATTAGTACACTAAATCGCTCTTCTCCCTTAGCAAATTCATCAGCGGTATCTCCCATCAAAGAGGCTATGGACTTCCCCTTGCCTTTCGACCCTAAGATCATCAAATCAATTGGCTCATCAACCAGTTGTTCCTTCAGTACCTCTGCTACCGTTTTATCTCGTCCGTGTTCAAACAAATTGACTGGCATAGGTTTGGCAAAATGGGCAGTTAGGAATTCACCCATTTTGGCGTTTGCATATTGCGCTAGCTTCTCATTAACCAAGGCCCTTTTCTTCAAAGCAGTTTTCACTTCATCAACGGTTTCAAATACCTGATTTAAATAGCGAGACCCGTCTTCAAAGACATGTACAAAGTTCAACTCAGCATTCATCCCTTTGGCTAGCTGAATATCCTTGGCCAGTTTAACTGCCATATTTGAATAGACCGAGAAATCAACTGGCAACGCAATATGTTCCCAGGCTAATGTATCATCGCTAGTTAATAGCAACACACTCGCACCCGTCTTACGGGCAACTTTTTGTTTTAGATTTTTAAAGCCAGAAACTTGGTCTTTGGACATGATCAAAAGATCAGTATTCAGTTCTGCAATGCCCTTCAATACATGGCCTATTCTCGTTCGCTTCAGTTGAATTGTCTCAACACTATGGTCAGGATGAAATTGCTTTTTCACCAATTGATTAAAGGTTCGCAATTGCTCACCAGCTTCTGTTTTGACCAGATCAGGTAGATCTGCTAATAACTCTTTCGGAAGCTCTTCCTTGCTGTCCAGTAAGATAAAATGAATGCGTTTTGGAACGAACTGATTCGCCAATTGAGCGATATGAGAAAGGAACAAATCATTTCCTTGATGCTGTTCGATGAGTATAGACCAGTTGTTGAAGTTTTCCATGAGTTAAAAGTTTTGAACGATGTAGAAATAAATGGGTAGGCCCAAGGTGATGTTCACTGGGAAAGTAACCGCCAATGCCATCGGTAGATAAAGGCCTGGGCTCGCCTTGGGCACCGTAATTTTCATTGCTGCCGGAACAGCAATGTAGGAAGCACTAGCCGCTAATACAGCCAGCATGAAACGATCACCTACCGCATCGGTAATCAATCCACTCGCTATCGCCACGACAGAACCATTAAATAGTGTAATGAAAATGGCAAATAGCGTTGTAAACCACCCGTTATCCAAAAACGACTTGAGGTGCTTACCGCTGCTGATCCCCATATCCAGTAAGAAAATGGCTAAAAATCCTTTAAAAATATCCGTTGTAAAGGGAGCGATTCCCTCCGCTTGCTTATCACTTGCCAAGAGTCCGATGATCAAACTACCGATGATCAACAGCACACTTCCATTGGTTAAGGCATGCTTGATGATGTGAGAGAGGCCTCCATTCACCGAAGCCTTCGAAAACTTTTTAACCAAAATAACGCCCACCACAATTGCTGGAGCCTCCATCAAGGCCATAATGGCCACCATATGCCCACCGAAAGAAACCGCCTGTAATTCGAGAAAAGAAACCGCCGTCACAAAGGTCACTGCGGAGATAGACCCATAGGCAGCTGCGATCGCTCCTGAGTTTTCAATTGACAACTTTCTCTTTAGGATAAAAAAGGTATAGATCGGAATAACCACCGCTGTCAATAGACCAAAAGCAATGGACAACAGGATCTCGCTGGTAATGGTGCTATGGGCTAACTCTTGACCTCCTTTGAAGCCAATCGAGAACAAAAGATAAAGAGAGATGAATTTTGAAGAAGTACCTGGTATTTCAAGGTCGCTTTTGAATTGTACTGAAATGATTCCTAAGATGAAAAATAGCAAGGCAGGGTTTCTCAAATTCTCCTGCAAAAGCTCAAAACTCATTTTGTTCCAGATTTGATGCGCCACAAAAGTGAGTCATTCAACTCATTTATTTTTATTTATATTTATTATCACTTACATAAATTTTATTTATGAACTATACATTGCATCAATTGCGCGTATTTTTGACCGTTTGTGAGGCAGGCAGCATCACCAAAGCTGCTGAAGTGCTCCACTTGACTCAGCCTGCCGTTTCCATTCAACTTAAAAACCTACAAGCCCAATTTGAGATTCCACTCACTGAGATAGTAAGACGGCAGTTGCATGTCACCGAATTTGGTCAGGAGATTGCAGAAACCTGTGAACGCATTCTTAACGAAGCAGAGACTATTAACCAAAAGATTCAGGCTTTCAAAGGACAGATCAGTGGAACCTTAAAACTATCTATCGTATCGACAGGCAAATATGTCATGCCTTATTTTCTCAGTCAGTTTTTAATGGAAAACCCAGCGGTCAAGCTAAAAATGGACGTCACCAATAAATCACAAGTCATCCAAAGTTTGGAAGACAATGCAGTTGACTTCTCCTTAGTATCAATTTTACCGGAACGCATGAGCCTGAATGCCATTCCTTTGATGCAGAATAAATTATACTTGATCGGCAACAGCGACTTTGTGAAGCAGCATCCGGTAAATCAAATTGAAGACCTTGAAAAGGTACCGCTCATATTCAGAGAAGAGGGCTCTGGCACCCGACAGACCCTTGAGCGATTTACTTCTTTTAAAAATCTTAACATTCAAAACTCCATGGAATTGACCTCCAATGAAGCGGTAAAGCAAGCAGTAGTGGCTGGTTTAGGCTATTCGATCATGCCATTGATCGGCATAAAGAACGATCTTCAACTGAACAACCTTGAGATCATTCCAATCAAAGGCTTCCCACTGACCTCTCAATGGCAGTTGGTTTGGTTAAAAAACAAGCGATTTTCATTAGCTGCTCAAGCCTATATCAGCTATGTAGAAAAACACAAGACGGACATTATAAAGGAGAAATTTGATTGGTATGAGGCTTATCAATAAAGGAATCCATTATCTTCTGCCCTTAAACTGTTGATCACCTTGAAATACCTCCTCCTTTGTGTCTGTTGCTTTTTTTGTTCATTCCTTTCACTCGAAGCCCAACAATATGTTGACATCGGCAAGCTGTTCTACGCCAACACCCCTGTTAATCAATTTGATACCTTAACCAATGGTACTCGAGTAGAAGAGTTTGGTCTAGACCTGAATGTACCCGTACCGCTGAAAAGTGGACATGCTTTACTCTTTGGATTTTACGGTGAGGGCATTTCAACCACTGTGAATCCGGTAGAACCTAATTTGACCTCTGTCTACACGATCAACCCCCGATTGGGCATCAACTATCAACATTCAGAAAAATGGACAGGCACCTATTTGTTACTCCCTAAACTCTCTTCAGATTTTAAGAACATAGGGGCGAATGACTTTCAACTAGGCGCTATTGCCTTATTGAAATACAAAAAACGTAAAAACTTCGCTTGGCAATTCGGGCTTTATTACAACGGAGAACTCTTCGGGCCATTCTTTGTACCCCTCTTTGGCTTCTACCATTTGAGTAGCGATGAACGCTTTGAAGCGAATGTCAGACTGCCCTTAGCGGTGGACATGAATTACAAAGTCAAGCCTTGGCTGAAGACCGGGCTTGAGTTTTCAGCTTTTGTGCGTTCTTATCACTTGAATGAGCCATACCGTGACAATCCTGAGAATTACTTGGTCAAAGCATCGAATGAGCTTTTCGCCTACCTCCATTTCAACCTGACAGAAAATTTGATCCTCAAAACCAAGGCAGGCTACTCCATCGGTCGAAACTTTAGGGTCTTCGATATCGAAGACAAAGTAACTTGGGGGCTATCTGCCTTTCGCTTTAATGACAACCGTCGTCAGCTAAATGCCGATTTCCAAGATGGATTGGTCTTTCGTGCAGAGCTCATCTACAGATTTCGTTTAGATGATGAGTAATTTTGCAACGAACCGAACAGGCTCATACATGTCACCATACGAAGACCCCAAATCACAAAACCATAGTTATCATCTAGATCTCAAGGTAAAGCTAAGACAAGAGAAGTTTCACGCATCAAAAACCAAAGACCATAATTCACAAATCACACCTTACCTTTCTTCCTGAGCGAAGCCGAAGGATCTGCAAAGCTAGATTTGATGATTCCAAAACACCGGGCAGATCCCTCCGCTAAGGTCGAGATAAAATAGGTGTGGATACATCCTAGTCTTAGCGAGACGCTAAGACCCAAATCACAACCATAAGCATCATAAAGGTCAAAAGGAGACCCTAAGACCAAGGAAGAGATTGTGTCAACGTTTTGGTTTTAACCCTCAACTTGCGAAACGCAAATCCAACTACCCTCTGCGCCCTACTCACAACTCAAGCCTCAATACGCACATCGCGAATCGCAATACGCAATACGCAATACGCACAACGGAAGCCTCTCAAACAATCGTTTCACTAATATCTCTCCTCCCCTTAACCATTATCTAAGTTTAAAAACCTACCTTTGCGGCTTGAATTGAGAAGCCAACATGAAGAGCATCAGAAATATTGCCATTATCGCACACGTTGACCACGGCAAAACCACCCTAGTAGATAAGATCATCCATGCCTCTAAGCTGTTTAGAGACAATCAAGAATCAGGTGACCTCATCTTAGATAATAATGACTTAGAGCGCGAAAGAGGAATCACGATCCTCTCCAAGAACGTATCCGTTGTCTATAAAGATGTAAAGATCAACATCATCGACACTCCTGGTCACGCCGACTTTGGAGGTGAGGTAGAGCGCGTATTGAAAATGGCTGATGGTGTATTACTTCTCGTAGATGCTTTCGAAGGCCCAATGCCACAAACCCGTTTTGTGTTGAGTAAAGCCTTAGCACTTGGCCTTACGCCTATTGTAGTGGTGAATAAAGTGGACAAAGAAAACTGTCGTCCTGACGAAGTCCATGAGCAAGTGTTCGACTTGATGTTCAATCTTGACGCGACAGAAGAGCAACTGAACTTTGAAACCATGTATGGTTCATCGAAGATGGGATGGATGAGTGATGACTGGCAAAAACAGACTGACACCATTACCCCTCTTCTTGATAAGATTGTAGAAACTATCCCTGAGGCACCAAGCCCTGAGGGAACTCCTCAATTTCAAGTAACTTCATTAGACTACTCGTCTTATGTTGGCCGTATCGCTATTGGTAGAGTTTATCAAGGCAAGCTTGAAGAAGGCAAGTCCATGGGAATGACCAAAGCGGATGGAACGATCAAGCGTGTACGAATCAAAGAATTACAAACCTTTGAAGGTCTTGGTAGACAAAGAGCAAGTGAAGTAAAAGCCGGCGACCTCTGTGCAATTGTCGGACTTGACGATTTTGACATCGGAGACACATTAACTGATTTCGAAAATCCAGCACCTCTCCCACGCCTTACCATTGACGAGCCGACCATGAACATGTTGTTCACGATCAATAATTCACCTGGCTTTGGTACTGAAGGGAAGTTTGTCACCTCTCGACACCTTCGTGATCGTTTGATGAAGGAAACAGAAAAGAATTTGGCACTGAAAGTGGAAGAAACAGATTCTGAAGATAAATTCTTGGTTTATGGCCGTGGAATTCTACACTTGTCCGTACTGATCGAAACGATGAGACGCGAAGGTTATGAATTAATGGTAGGCCAGCCACAAGTGATCTTTAAAGAAATTGATGGGCAACGTTGTGAGCCTATAGAATCATTAGTTGTTGATGTTCCAGAATCGGTATCAGGCAAGGTGATTGAGCTAGCCACCCAAAGAAAAGGTGAACTAAAGATCATGGAACCGAAAGGTGACCAGCAACATCTAGAATTCGATATTCCTTCAAGAGGTTTGATCGGTCTAAGAAACAATGTGCTGACGGCCACCGCAGGAGAAGCCGTAATGAATCATAGATTCAAGGAGTATCAGCCTTACAAAGGAGAGATCAAAGGAAGAATGAATGGTTCCTTAATTTCGATGGAGAATGGACCAGGTACGGCCTATTCTATGGACAAACTGCAAGACCGTGGTATTTTCTTTGTCGCACCAGGTGAAGAACTTTATACAGGTCAGGTGATTGGCGAAAACTCTAGGGATAACGACATTGTGGTGAATGTTCAGAAAGGAAAAAAACTGACGAACATGCGTGCCTCAGGATCCGATGACAACTCGAAGATTGCACCTCCTAGACGTTTTTCTTTGGAAGAAGCAATGGAATACATCCAGAAAGATGAATATTTAGAGATTACTCCTTTAAGCATGAGGATGCGTAAGATCTACTTAGATGAAAACACGCGTCTGAGAATGGCAAAAAGCCAAGGATAGATCACCTTATCTCAGGAGTTAAAAGTTTGAATGGTTCATGTGCGGGTGCGCATGAACCATTTTTATTTCTATTCAGTGGCGCTAATCAACCTGTGTTCTTTATCTTAGGTCTATAACAGCATTGAACATGAAGAAAATACTTGTACTTACCGGCGGTGGAGACTGCCCGGGACTAAACACTGTTATTCGAGCCATTGTCAAAAAAGCCGAACAAGAAGGTATTGAGGTCTATGGAAGCATAGAAGCGTATAATGGATTGCTTCGTGTACCTCAAGAGGTCGTCAGATTGACAAACAAAGAAGTCGCAGGCATTCATGTAAAAGGAGGTACTATTATCGGCACCACCACAAAAGGAGGCCCTTTTGGTTTCCCAACGCAACAAGAAGATGGCTCCTGGCAGGAGATCGACCGATCTGCTGAAATGGTGGCGCTAGTGAAAGAAATGGGCTTCGATTGTGTGATCAGTATTGGAGGAGATGGTTCTCAAGCCATTAGTCAAAAGCTGTTTGAAATGGGTATGCCGGTGATTGGCGTACCTAAAACCATAGACAACGACCTATCTGCAACAGACTATACCTTCGGCTTTCAAACTGCTGTACAAGAAGCGACCGATGCTGTCGACAAGCTAGTGTCTACTGCTGAAAGTCACCACCGAGTGATGATCTTAGAAGTAATGGGCAGAAACGCAGGATGGATCGCGCTTCATGCCGCCATTGCAGGCGGTGCAGAAGTTTGCTTAATTCCTGAGATTCCATTTGATATCCAAAAAGTAAAAGACCGCATTGAATCGCGATACAAAGACGGGAAGGGATTTGTCATCGTTGTGATTGCAGAAGGTGCCTTTCCTATTGATGGTGAAATCACGGCGCAAGCCAGTGACGAGATCGGTTATGAAAATGTCAGGCTTGGTGGTGTTGCACACATGCTTACCCGGCAATTAAAAACGGTAGGATGCAAAGCAGACATCAGAGAAATGATCTTAGGTCACTTGCAAAGAGGCGGCACGCCAGTGTCTTTTGACCGTGTATTGGCAACACTCTATGGCGTTAAGGCTGTCGAACTCGCTATGGCAAAAGACTTTGGGAAAATGGTGATCTTCAAAGACCATAAAATAGCGGCCGTCCCCATCAAAGCGGCAATTGATTCCTACAATACGGTGGAACCTGACGGATACATGGTGAAAAGCGCAAAAAGCGTTGGCATTTCTTTTGGAGATTAAGTGTTGGAATAAAAAAAGACCGAACTACAGCTCGGTCTTCTTCAATTTTCTTTTGGCTTTCCAATAGCCCCAAAGCAACTTGGGGCTTATCCCTTTTTTGTGCGCGAAGCTTCAAGCATGTCCCACATCTCTTGCGGTATTTTCTCCAGATGACTGAACTCACCAGCACCCATCAACCATTCGCCTCCATCTATAGTCACCACCTCTCCATTTACGTACGCCGAATAGTCGGACATCAAATAAGCAGACAAATTAGCCAATTCCTGATGATCTCCTACTCTACCCACTGGAACTAGTTTGGCAGGATCAAATTTCTTGACCAAATCACCAGGCAGCAATCTACTCCATGCACCTTCGGTCGGAAATGGCCCCGGAGCAATAGCATTCATCCTGATCTTATACTTTGCCCACTCTACTGCCAATGATCTTGTCATCGCCAAAACACCTGCTTTAGCACAAGCGGATGGCACCACATATCCGGAACCTGTCCAGGCATAAGTAGTGACAATGTTTAACACTGTACCGGCTTGCTTTTGCTCAATCCAGCGTTTACCCAAGGCTAGGGTGAAATTAGTAGTCCCTTTCAACACAATATCGATGACCGTATTGAATGCATTAGGGGATAGTCGTTCTGTCGGGCTAATGAAATTACCCGCAGCATTATTCAATAAGCCGTGTATCTGACCAAAGTGATTCTCTGCTTCCTTTATGACGTTTTCAACCTGACCGTAATCACGGACATCACACTGCACGGCAAGCACCCTGCCTCCGGTGGCTTCCATCATCTCATCCGCTGTTTGCTTCAGCACGTCAATTTTTCTACTGGTGATCACTAAATTAGCCCCTAGCTCTAAATAATAGGTACCCATGGCCTTACCTAGCCCGGTTCCACCTCCTGTTACAATGATCGTTTGGTCTTTTAATGCTCCTTCTTTGAGCATTCCATCTGTTCGCATAGTGAGTTCGTTTTGATTTTTTTAAGATAGGAATTAAAAGTAGTCTTGGATGTTATTTGAGCACCAAATTTGACAACTAAAGTTTCCTTGTTTTGTCCAAGATCATCTGTTGAAAGGCATCATCGTCCTCGAGTATCTCAAAGAATGTGAGCACGTAGTCTCTGGTTTGTTTGAAATTCCGCTCATTGAGGAAATCATCTTCATAAGAATCAACAATACTCAAAAAAGTATCTTTCTCAGCCAAAAATTGCTGCCGAACCTGCTCAAATAATGCCTGATCTCTGTCGAACCCTCTAAATAGGCGCTGCTTTACATCAGTAATATTGACCTCCTCTCCAGGTATTTGAGAGACCACCGCATAGCTTGGATCCACCATGCCCGACATATCAAAATCATAAGGCACCGGAATCGCATTCTTGCCTTCGATGAAGATCATTTTTTCATTGTGCTGATAGGTAGTGGAGTAATCTGTATTCCCGATCATGAATTGAAAAAAGTCATTCTGAATGGAGGCGATATCATCCTGATTTAAGGGATGTACTTTATTTTTCACCTTTTCAACGTCGTTGCGCTTAGCAACTTCTGAAATATCTTCTATGAGAAATCCGGTCAATGCATAAGATTTATCCTTTCTTTTTCTGACCTCTTCATAATCAATGGTTAACATCCTGGTTTTGAAATGATAAGGCGTTATTTCCTCATAGAGCTTATACGCGATATATTCTCTGATGATGTAATCTTGACCATTTTCATTATTGCGACAAGGAAGTACTAGCTTGAGTTCCTTATTTCCTTTAAAAACATTCTTCTTCCGCTGCTTCTTTTTGATCTCCATTTTAACTGGGCTCAAAAAACAATTCTTCTTCCTCCAGTTGCCTCTGGCCCTTAAACGTACCGTAAGAGAATCCCAGATTCCATCATCGTCAAGAAAGGCAAGTTTGGTTTTTAAGTAGGTGCTGTCATCCGTTTCTTCTCTCAATTCCTTATCCGAATACCTCAATGAGATCGACAATGGACTTGAATCTCTGAAAAGCTGTGTAGTGGCCTCTACTGAACCATTGTCACCATACTGAGCTAGCGTAACGTGCTGAGCGAAGAAAAAGAGGAGAACAAAAAATATTTGATATTGATTTTTCACTATCCTGGTTGAGTCGGTTTAACACATAAATTCGATTCGATTAATTTACAAAAAAGAAGCTTATCAAACTCTATACTTCGATTATAAACGGCAAAACCGGAGTTGTTGTCGTCCTTTCGCTTTTGGTGACCTATTTGTCCATTCAATATAACTTGGGTTATAATGTTGATCTGACACTATTGAGTATTGCCATTATATTCCCTTTGGTCTTTAACATTCGCGGTGCTTTCCGAAGGCGTGAAAAAGCCTTAGAGCACCTAAGTCAGCTACGCGCAGCGCTTAAGACGATCTATTTCTATTTGCAATTGAGCTTCGATCTGACGCCTGATGATAAAAAGAAACTTGAATCCATTGTTGAAGGGATCAGCGAAGAGGTCATTATTCACCTCCGTAAGGATACCGACGAAACCGACAGTATCGACAAATCAATCGATGAGCTACAAGAGTTTGTCATCCACTTCAAAAATGGCATACCACGTCGCATCCGAGATCGGATCTTCAAGTACATGAATGATTTGCAGGAGGGCTTTGAGAATGTTCATGCCATTAATATTCATCGCACACCAAGGGCCTTAAAAGCCTATTGCTTGGTGTTTATCTTTGTTTTCCCCATCATCTATGCACCCACCATTGTTTACAACATCGGGGCAACAGAAAACACTTCTGTGGTTTATTTCATCGTAGTCGCCACGCAGTTCATTCTTATGTCCTTGTACAACATTCAAGATCAAATGGAGTATCCATTCGATGACGTTGGCGTAGATGACATCAAATTGGACAACTTTAAAATTAACCGCTAATCCTTGTCAAGGAATCCTTCGATCAGGTGATTAAGAGCTAATTCTAATTTCATTCGATTACTATGAATGAAAAGCCTCATTGAGTCCTTTAGCTTATTGGTGTTTTGTCGCCCTTTCAGATTTAACACTATGCGAAGTCCTTGTGCATTCATTGTAGGCTAAAGCCATTATATTTACTCTAGAAAACTATTCGCTGAAACCATGAAAAAGTCGATTCAACTACTCTCGATCTCATTATTAGGAAGCTTCTTATTGGCTAGCTGCGTAGCCCAAAAAGAATTTGATGCCTTATCGAATGAGAAAAATGCCATTGAAAATGAAAACACTCGGCTCAAAGAAGACCTCGCGATCACAGAAGAAAAGATTGATCGACTTGAAGTTCAAGTAAATGACCTGAAGGGCCAAGGTGCCGCGCAGAAAAGTGACATTGAACTACTGACTAGAGAATTGGAAAGCACACAAGGTGAATACAATAGGATCAAGCAACTGTACGATAATTTATTAGCCAATAGTGGAGAATTGAATTCTGACCTCGCACAGCAGCAGCAGCGCCTCTTGGCCATTGAAGATGACCTAGAGATAGAGCGAAAAAAGAATCAAGAGCTTGCCCAAGACTTGGCCAAAAGAGAACAACGAGTGCTAGAGCTAGAAAATATACTCGCTGAAAAAGATGCAGCTGTTCAAGAGTTAAAGAAAAAAGTAACTGATGCCCTCCTCAATTTCAATAACGATGAATTAACCGTAGAGGTCAAAAATGGCAAAGTATACGTTTCCTTATCCGAAAAGCTTTTGTTCCGCTCAGGTAGCGTACAAGTAGATGCAGCAGGACAAAATGCGCTAAAGCAGCTCGCATCAGCCTTAAGAGGTAATCAAGACTTGAATGTGTTGGTTGAAGGCCATACAGACAATGTGCCAATCGGACGTACTGCACAATACATGAACGATAACTGGGACCTCAGTGTGATGAGAGCAACTTCAATTGTGCGTATCCTCACCAATAATGGACTAGACCCTTCCATCATTACGGCCGCTGGTAAAGGAGAATTTTCCCCGGTAGCCACCAATGATTCTTCTAAAAATAAAGCACTCAATCGAAGAACAGAGATCATCTTGACCCCTAAACTTGATGAGCTCTTTAAGTTATTAGAAACCTACTAAACAATTTTATTCGGAACTTGCTTTATAGCACATGGCTAGGGAAAATGAATACCAGCAATTCTCTATCGAAGAGCTGAACAGCAAAGCAACACGTTATAAAAAGATTCAACTGGGCATGATGATCATGTCGGTCATCTTTGCCTCTATCATCGCTGCGGTTACCTACGCAAAAGGTGGAGACAACGGATATCAAATCATTCCCATCTTACTATTGGCTGGAATCGTTTATCCGCTCATTACATTTGGAAGCATGAGGAAAAAAATCCTCAAAGAAATCGGCAAGCGAGAAGATTAGATTGCTGAAGCACTTGCCATCAATTGCGCGCAAAGTAATGCCGCATAGGTGCCTAATGCATATCCCATAACAGCTAACAACACCCCAACTGGAGCCAATGCAGGACTAAAAGCTGACGCCACAACAGGCGCCGAAGCAGCCCCACCCACATTCGCCTGACTTCCAACTGCTACAAAAAAGAAAGGCGCCTTGATGATTTTCGCTACAATGATCATAATGATCACATGAACAAGCATCCAGGTAATACCAATAGAGAATAAGCCAAGATTATCAAATATCTCACCCACATTCATATTCATTCCGATGGTGGCCACAAGGATGAAAATGAAAATTGAACCCCAACGCGATGCACCAGCTCCTTCGTAGCTTCTGAATTTTGTGAATGACAAGCCTACCCCTACCGTTGTGGCAATCACGACCAACCAGAAAAAACTGGAAGCGAGAGAGGTCAGGTTGTAACGCCCTAGCCATTCTCCTTTGCTTTCCATAAAAGGCGTGATCAAGTCAGCCCCCCAATGCGCCAAAGCCGTTCCACCAAAACCGATCGCTATGATCATAAAAGCATCCGCTAAGGTTGGAATTCTGGCGATACTCGCAGCATAATCTTCCACCCGCTTTTTGAGGTCATCAATGGCGCTGGTATCTGATTTGAGCCATCGATCGACCTTATCACTGATACTGGCACCATAAAGTAAAAAGCCTGTCCAGATATTGGCGCAAATCACATCAACAACGATCATGGTTGCGAACAAATCTTCGCTTACTTCAAAGATTTCTTTCATCGAAGCCTGATTCGCACTTCCACCGATCCAACTACCTGCTACGGTAGAGAGCCCTCTCCAGACCTCTTCGCCTCCACCAATTTCCAATACACTCGGTGCTAAGGCGGATATCAATAAAATAGCGATTGGTCCACCCAACACAATTCCGACAGTAGCTGCAAAGAACATGATCAAGGCTTTCGGGCCCAAGTTCAAAATTCCTTTGAGGTCAATACTCAAACACAGCAAGATCAAACTGGCTGGAAGTAAATAACGCGAAGCCACAAAGTAGAGTCGGGAAGTTTCTCCTGAGACCAATCCTAAGGGCCAATTGAGCAAGCCAGGCAGAAAGTAACACAGTAATATGCTGGGCACATAAGTGTAAAATTTCTTCCAAAAAGGCTTATCTGAACTTGATGTTTTAAAAACCCAAGCCACTAACAGCATTAAAAGGCCGAAAACTATCGCATCATTCGTAAAAAAAGGCTCCATAGGCTGAACTGAAATTCAATGATAAGGAAAAACTCAAAATTACCGGCAAAGTCTTCACCAAATGAGTCGATTACTCATCTAGATAATAAACCGTTAAGATAAGGCTCGGGACTTTTTTACCAATTGGTTCATGTCGGAAAGAATAATCCCATATATTCGAGTTTTTAAATCAAGGGTATGGCAACCAGAGGAGGTTTTTCAAGTCGATTAGGATTCATTGCGGCAGCGGCAGGTTCAGCAGTCGGTTTAGGTAATATTTGGGGGTTCCCCGCAGAAGTAGGTGCCGGTGGCGGTGGTGCTTTTGTGTTAATGTATCTAATCTTCTGTTTCATTCTGTGCTTTCCTGTCATGGTAACTGAAATTGCCATTGGTCGAAAGACCCAAAAAAACCCAGTAGGTGCATTTAACGCACTAGGTTTCAGGAAATGGAACTTCGTTGGTAAAATTGGTATTCTTAGTGGTTTCTTGATTCTCTCCTTTTACAACGTAATTGCGGGTTGGGCCTTCGGCTACATTTTTGAAATGGCGACTTCTAACTTTGCAATCGCTGAGCAATTCTCTGCCTTCAAAATGCAAGTCTTTAAAGTTGGTGGCTATGGCTTAGTATTTATGGTGGTAACGGCCTATACTGTTTCTAAAGGTATTTCTGGCGGTATCGAAAAAGCAGCTAAATTCTTAATGCCTGCACTTATCATCATGATGTTAGTGCTTATTGGTTACTCCTTTACGCTTGAGAATTCAGGCGCGGGTTTAGCCTTCTACCTTCTTCCAGACTTCTCAAAAATTAATGGAGTTGTCATGTACAATGCCCTAGGTCAGGCCTTCTTTTCTTTGTCATTAGGTATGGGTGCTTTGATTACTTATGGTTCTTACGTAAGTAAAAAAGACAATATTATCAGTTCTGCCGCACTAATTACGCTCGCCGATGTTGGTGTTGCTGTGCTAGCAGGTATGCTGATCTTCCCTTTGTTGGGTTTTATTACTGAGGGTAACATCGGTGATGGTCAAATGGCTACCGCTGGTCCAGATTTAATTTTTGTCACACTTCCAAAGGTATTTGAACAGATAGGTTCATTCGGTGCTGTGGTTGGTGCAGGTTTCTTTGTACTCCTTTGCTTTGCTGCGCTCACGTCAACAGTGTCTCTCCTAGAAGTTCCTGTAGCTTATGTGGTAGATGAAAAAGGAATTAAAAGAAACAGGGCTGTTTGGTTGGTTGCTGGATTTATCTATTTAATTGGTATTCCTTCATTAATAGGAAATGGCTATTCAGAATTTTTCACCAATTTCATCACCTACATTGGAGCTGACTCTCCAACTAGTTTCCTAGGTTTTATCGGTAGTGTAGCCAATGATTCACTCTTACCATTAGGTGGTTGTTTGATCGTCTTCTTTGCAGCTCATGTTTGGAAGAAACACAATTTGGATGCTGAGCTATCTGTAGGAAATCCTAGCTACGAAGGTTCATTCCTTCAAAAATACTTGAACTTTACGATCTCATATGTTGCTCCATTAGCACTTGGTGTCATTTTCATTCTTACCGTATTGGGTACATTCTTTGGAATTCATCTTATTTGATTCAAAAGAATTTATGATATTGAATCCTTCCAGGAATGGAAGGATTTTTTTTATGCGCCAATTCTTATTCATACTAGTAGCAATATTCACGCTGATCAGTTGCAAAGGGCAGAACGATCTGGTGGAGAACAGAATGTACATCTGCAAGGAGGTCCCTCCTCTTTCGATCTCAATTGATGGAATAATAGACAGCATTTGGACCATGGCACCGTGGTCGAGTTCATTTGTTGATATTGAAGGGGATCAAAAACCTAAACCCTATTTGGATACGAAAATCAAAATGCTTTGGGATTCGGCTTATTTCTATATCCTTGCCGAATTAGAAGAACCGCATGTTTGGGCCAAATTGACTGAACGAGATGATATCATTTTCTATGATAATGACTTTGAAGTTTTTATTGATCCGGATGGGGATACGCATGGGTATACAGAGATCGAAATCAACGCCTTCAATACGATTTGGGACCTTTTGTTAACAAAGCCTTATCGTGATGGCGGCAATGCCTTACACCAATACGACATCAAAGGTTTGCAGACGGCAGTCAAAATCAAGGGTACGCTCAATGACCCCTCGGATAAAGACGAAGGCTGGATCATTGAGATGGCTATTCCGTGGAAATCCTTTGGCCAAACTACCTCAGCCGATTGGCCACCTAAAAAAGATCATGTTTGGCGAGTTAATTTTTCAAGGGTGCAATGGGAAACGCAAGTGATTGACAATACCTATGAGAAAGTCATTGATGAAGCAACAGGCAAACCAAAGCCAGAAATGAATTGGGTATGGTCCCCACAGCGGGTCATCGCGATGCATGAGCCAGAATTTTGGGGCACTGTCATCTTCAAAACGCAAGAAAACAATAGTGAAGCATACTATGCAGATTTTCTATCTGAAGAAATCAGGCAAAGGCTCTATGAGATCCATCGCAAGCAAAGGCTCTACTTCAGAAACAATAAGCAGTTCAAAACAAGCACAGACAGTTTATTGAGTGTTCAGCATTTCGTCACTGGTGATCAAATCGTTTGGGACATGCGAAGTGATCAATATACTTACCATATCGTGATGCAGCATCCCCATGACAGGATGCTCTTGTGGCACCTAGATCATACAGGTAGAATCTGGAGAGAAATTAGAGAATGAAAAAAAGAACGTTTTTAAAACAGTTAGGAATTGGAACTGGAGCAGCCTTCGTCCTGCCTACCCTATTTACAAGCTGCGAATCGAGTACAGGTGATTTCAAGCTATGGGTTTGGACAGGTGGTAATAAAGAAGCAGCACAATGGGACCAAGAATTCAAAAGATTAGCAGAAGCCGGTTTTCATGGGGTACTCTGTGGTGGTGGTCAAGCCGTGCTTGATAAAACAATTCCCATCGCTCAGAAATATGGCTTAGAAATACATGCTTGGATGTGGGTAATGAACCAACCGGGGAATGAAGAAGCGCAGGCGCACCCTGAATGGTATGCGGTTAGCAGAGAAGGCAACTCAAGTTTAGCCGTACGACCCTATGTAGATTATTATCAATGGCTTTGCCCAAATAAACCCGAAGTACAGGAGTACCTATTCAATCGCATGATGACGGTGACCGAACTCGAAGGATTAGATGGTATCCAACTTGACTACATTCGTTTTTGCGATGTGATCTTGCCAAGAGGCTTATGGAGTAAGTATGACCTTATCCAAGACCACGAAATGGCCGAATATGATTTCTGTTATTGCAATACATGCCGCTCTAAATTTGAAGCTGCTCACGGTTTTGACCCTTTGTCACTAGAAGACCCCTCAACTAGTGAGGAATGGAAGCAATTTCGTTACGATTCGATCACCAATGTGGTGAATATGATCGCAAAAGGAGTACATGATCGGCAGAAAAAGATATCTGCTTCAGTTTTTGCCACTCCCACAAAAGCAAGAAAGCTCGTAAGACAAGCATGGGATCAATGGGACCTAGACTTTGTATTCCCGATGATCTATTACAAATTCTATGATGAGCCAGTGAGTTTTGTAGAAAGTGGAACCGCAGAAGGTGTGAAAGCCCTCAAGGGTAAAATACCGCTCTATACAGCCCAGTATCTTCATGACAAGACCAATGATGAGGTCAACGACTTCATTCAAGCGGCGAAGGCAGGTGGTTCAGCAGGTCTCGCGCTCTATGATTATGGGCTGATGAATGATGAGTTTCTCAACACCATCAGCGCAAGCACAAAGACATAAAAAAAGGCTGCCAAATGGCAGCCTTTTTTCTACAGTATATTTGAATCAATTATTATCTGACGAAGAAGACGTTTCCGTCTCCGCATCTACTTTCTTCTTCAAGATGATCGCATCAACAGACTTCTGTTTGACTAAATCATTAAAGGCAGGAAGTTCATTCTCCATCATTCCTGATAAAATGGCTAGTTGCGCATCAATCTGCTCTGTCAAGAGCACACGTACTTCTTCCGCTTGCTTAGTAGGTGCCCATTCGCCACTACCTGCAACACCCAAAAGTGCTGCTAGCTTATTGTTCAAACGAATTGGGAAGTTTAGTGGATCCTGTCCTGACCTATTCTTGGTTTGATAGAGTGCTTCTTCAACCGTTGTCATTTGCTTCATTAAGGTATCTCCTGCAGCGACTACTTCAGCATAACGCTCATCATCTTTGATCTTATCCATCAAGAGCCTCATTTGCTCACGCACTTCACGAATGTCTTTGATGGCTTGATGTGTCTCTGTCACCTTGTCTCTTACCTTGATCAAGAAATCATATTGTGCTTGAATATCAGCATCAGTAGATGGATAGCGAGGATCTTTGATCAGGTTAAATGTCGTTTCCATGGTTTCCTCACCAACCTTCATCACCGCTTTATACTCACCTGTTGGTGCCATTGGACCAGGACCACGAACAGATGCTGCCCACATGATCAAGCCCTCAAAGCCCTCAGCTCCTTCAGCTCTCATGTCCCAATTGAACATATTCAATCCTGCTTTAGCTTGTTGCTTATAGGTTTTGAATAAGTCTCCATTTTTATCATAGATTTCAACTTCTACACTTCCTTTAGGTGCTTCCTTCAAATAGTAATAGATCATCGGACCTGCAGGTTTGTTCTGTCCATAGAGTAACGCTGCGTTTCCGCCGCCGCCCCATCTTCTACTACTTCCGCCCAATCGATAAGCGTCAATTGGTTTGAATACATAAGCATTTGAAGAAGTTACTTCATCACTCAATTGATGCAGAACGGTCAAGTCATCGATCATCCAGAAGCTTCGTCCCTGCGTTGCCGCAATCAGGTTGTTCTCCTTGATGGTCAAATCTGTGATCGGAACGATCGGTAAGTTCATTTGGAATGGCTTCCATGAAGCACCGTCATCAAAAGAAATGAACATTCCTCGCTCTGTTCCCGCATAAAGCAATCCTTCTCTTTCTGGATCTGCTCTTACCACACGGGTGAAATAATCATTCGGTATACCCGATGTGATCTTAGTCCAGGTTTTTCCATAGTCTTTGGTTTTATAAAGATATGGCTCATAGTCTCCCAATTTGTACTGCGTACCCGCAATGTAAGCACCACCCTTTACAAATGGATCTGGCTCTATACTGTTTACCATCAGATACTTAGGGAAGTCTGGTGAGGTTACATTCTCCCAGTTTTTACCTCCATCTCGGGTTACATGCACCAATCCGTCGTCAGAACCTGCCCAGATGAGTCCTTCTTCATAAGGAGATTCAGCGGCTGCAAAGACCGTTGCATAATATTCTACTGAGGTATCATCATAAGTGATCGGACCACCTGATTTACCTAGTTTATCCGGTTCTGCTCTGGTCAGATCAGGACTGATCAACTCCCAGCTACCTCCCTCGTCGTTTGATACATGGACATGATTAGACGTGGTATATAATTTATTGGGATTATGTGGGGAGAAGAAGATGGGGAAATTCCATTGGAATCTATACTTATAGTCCTCTGCTCCATGTCCCATTGGGTTATCAGGCCAGGCGTTCACATTTCGGTCAATTCCCTTGTCATGATCTACTCTCGTCAAGAAACCACCATAGCTACCACCAAACACGATGTCTGGATTATCCGGTTTTGGTGCAATATGAGCAGATTCTCCACCTGCGGTAGGCTCCCAGTCATCTTCCGTAATGGCAAAACCAAATGACCTGTGGTTTATGCGAACCGTAGAATTATCTTGCTGAGCACCGTAAATACGATAAGGAAATGCATTATCAGTTGTGACACGATAGAATTGAGCAGTTGGCTGATTCATCATCGTAGACCAGCTCTGACCGCTATCGTACGACACTTGTGCGCCGCCATCATCAGCGATCACTAATCTCATGTTGTCTTCTGGCGCAATCCAAAGGTCATGGTGATCACCGTGTGGCGCTCTTCTGGCTTGGAACGTTCTACCACCATCTTCAGACACATGATAAGCAACATTCATTACATAGACTTTGTCTTCGTCTTGCGTATCTGCATAGATTCTTGAGTAATACCAAGCTCTTTGTCTTAAGGCACGATCTGAGTTGGTATTTCTCCACGTTTCTCCCCCATCAGTCGATTTATAAACGCCTCCTTTATTAGCTTCAATGATTGCATAAACCGTATTCGGGTTAGCAGGTGATATGGAAACTCCACTGATCCCGATAGGACCTTTTGGCATTCCACGCTTGTCCATTATATTTTCCCAAGTCTCTCCGCCATCTTTTGATCTCCATACGCCAGAGCCTTCTCCACCCGAAGTCAAGCTGTAAGGTGTTCTTCTTACCCTCCAGGTACTTGCAAACATATAGTCTGGATTATTTGGATCTAGGGTCACGTCTACAGCGCCTGCATCGGCATTGGCAAACAGTACCCGTTTCCACGAATTACCGCCATCTGTGGATTTATAAACACCTCGTGTTTCCGAAGATTTGAAGAGGTCCCCCATGACAGCGGCCCAAACGACATTTGGATTATCCGGATGTACCTGAATACGACCAACATGCATGGCATCTGTGAGTCCGATATTCGTCCAAGTTTCACCCGCATCCGTTGACTTCCACATGCCTTCAAAACCTGAGGACACATTTCCTCTCACCGTTTGCTCACCTTGTCCGACATAGATGACGTTTGGATCAGATGCGCTTACCGAAACCGCTCCGATAGAACCACCAAAAAATCCATCGGATACATTTTTCCATGTAGTCCCTCCATTCTCGGTCTTCCAAACACCACCACCTGTGGCACCCATATAAAAGACATTAGGTTCACCGACCACACCGCTTACGGTAGAAGCTCGACCTCCTCTGAACGGACCTATTGAACGCCATTCAATGCCTTTATAAACCTCGGCCTTTGGATCAGCCTGAGGTTCCTCATTTTTCTTCCTGTTTCTGCGCTGTGCGTCTACATCCTGTACCAAACAGAACAAGAAGAGTAGCGCAAAAAGCAACGACCCAACAGGTTTTTTCATTAGAGTCATAGTTATGTTTTTTAGTTTATAAAGTTGATTCTTTTTGTAAGGTAGAATTTAGCAAGTCCATTCACAATAGTGAAGTGCCAGAATTGATTTTACATGAATGGAAATAAAAAAAGAAGCCAAAGCTCCTTGTTGATAAGATCATTGTTACTTAATCCTTCACTTTGTAAATCAGGCTGTTCTTATATTCTGCAATTAATGTCGACTGATTCATAAGTCGATTGAAGTCACGATCGGCCAATTCCTCAGGTTTTAGCACCCTAACGTCAATCAATTCATTTCCGCGCCAAACACTTTAATGACTTTAGCTTCACCTGCATTTTCAACTGCGGAATTCACTTCTTCAGCAATAACATCCTGGTATGCCCGCTCAAGCACTTGGTCTTCTATTATTACTGTTTCCTCTGCTTGCTTATTATGATAAATAACAGAGACACCGATCACCATTAGTAACCCCAGTAAAACAAGGGGCATGTAGTATTTACTAACTATTTTCATCACATCGGATATAGAAGTATAATCTAGTGATATTATCCCGATAAACAAAACATTATTTTGTTTATATTAAATATGTCAAAACTATAATTAGTTCCAATCGATTTCTATACAAATATTATTTCATAAAAAAAGGGAGCGATGCTCCCTTCTTCATTCAACCTTAATTAATCAATTCAATTCAATAATCTATACACTTTCGTGTTGCTATAACCACTTAAGAACTCTGATCTATTCAGAAGCTGTTGAGTATCCTCGTCTTCAATAATATCGCCTTCTACTAAAGCAAGCTCTTTGATCAATTCGTCATTTTCATTAAAGATTTTAATGAATTCTACAGACTCTATTACTTCTGGTGCAATGTATTCGTAGTCGACAATTGAAGCATAAGCATCTGCCATAGCCTCTTTAACTTCTGCTTTCTTGATTGGATCGATCGAAGCGTCTCCATAAGAGTCAATTGCTGCAAAAAATGTGACAACCATTGCAAGTGCCAATGCGACTATCGCTGACACTTTTCTTCTTTTTTCTATTTCGTTTCTCATGACCGTGTTGTTGTTTTGACTTTACTTTTATGTCTAGGTTAATCAAATCGTAGCATCCAAAATTATCTTTTGTTTCCTACTACTATTATGACGACAAAGTTCTGAAAAGGTTTAGTCTAAACCGCAAAAAAAAGAGAATATTTTCCCAACCGGCACAATTCGCGGATGAACTGTCATTTTTGAGGACTGAAAATTCCTACATAAAAGAAGCCTTTTTTAAAGAACTTCAATTTTTAGCGGCTAACGCTTGCTCCAGGTCGGTAATCAGGTCATCTACATCTTCAATTCCCACACTCAATCGAATCAAAGAGTCTAGTAGACCGATTTTTAAGCGTTCATCACGAGGCACAGCACCATGAGTCATTGTGGCTGGATGGTTCGCAAGAGACTCCACACCTCCTAAGCTTTCAGCCAAGGCAAATACCTTAAGATTTTCTAACACCCGAAATGCACGCTCCTTGTCATCATTCTTGATGGTGAAAGAGATCATCCCACCAAAACCTTTCATTTGTTCCTTTGCAATAGGATGATGCGGATGATCAGCAAATCCAGGCCAATAGACATCTTGTATCAATGGATGCTCCCTTAAATAGTAGGCGATCTTCTCTCCGTTCTCACAATGACGATCCATTCTAATGGCTAAGGTCTTTATGCCCCTCAGTACCAAAAAACAATCTTGCGGACCCGGCACGGCTCCTGTCGAATTTTGAATAAAGGCTAATTTGTCAAAGAGCGCCTGTTCATTCATAACCAAGGCCCCCATAACAACATCTGAATGTCCGCCAAGGTACTTTGTAGCTGAATGCATCACCACGTCCGCTCCTAACTCGATAGGCAGTTGTAGCGCGGGTGAGGCGAATGTATTATCTACTGCAAGCATTACCTGATGTTTCTTCGCAATAGCAGACACACCTTTTATATCTACAACAGACATCATGGGGTTCGTAGGCGTTTCCAACCAGATCAGTTTTGTGCGATCGTTGATTGCACCTTCGATCTTTGTCAGATCATTCATGTCTACAAAGCGGAATTTGATCCCGAAGGCTTCAAAAACCTGTGTGAATATCCTGTAAGTCCCTCCATACAGATCATTTCCACTCACTAATTCATCGCCTGGCTTCAATAATTTGAGCACAGCATCAATGGCGGCTAAGCCAGAGGCGAAGACCAAGCCATGTTTAGCGTTTTCTAAGGCTGCGATACTTTGTTGCAGAGCTGTACGCGTTGGGTTCGATGAGCGACCATAGGCAAACCCTTGATGCTCACCTGGCGAACGCTGCACATAAGTGGACGTTTGAAAAACCGGCGTCATGATGGCACCGGTTGTCGGGTCAGGTGCTACTCCTGCATGAACTACCTTGGTGCCAAATTTCGTCATCACTTAGTTCTTGTTTTTCTGTTCAAAATAGGTGTCTAACTGCGCCCTGTACTTTTCCTCTGTTTCTTTGTAGTTGGGTGTTAAAGAAAGCTGTCCTGGCATCTCTTCTACATGCAAGGTCTGTGTTGGGAATGCAAAACGCACCCCTAAATGCTCAGCCAATTTATTGATCTCTAGCATGATCTCTTGTCGGCACCTTAGCTCATTCGGCCAGTCGGGCACTTCGAAGAAGACATAAAACATGATCTTCAATGAGCTGTCCATGTAATCGTTGAGGTAAATATTATAATAGTCTTTTCGCGTATCAGGATGTTCATCAACAATGCGCCGCAAGCCCTCCACAAAAACTTCAATGATACGTGCAGGTGTATCATAGGTGATATTGATTGTCGTATAAAATCGGCGATAACGCCTCAATCCATGGTTATCTACCCTTCCGTTTGCTATCTGTCCGTTGGGCACATAAACGACACTATCTCGGAATGTTCGAATTCTGGTCGATCTTAACCCTACCTCCTCGACGGTACCATCAATATCATTCCCTTCGGTAATCCAATCACCAATTTGGAAGGGTTTATCCAAAAAGATCATCAAGGAACCAAAGAAGTTCTTGAGTGTGTCTTGAGCAGCCAATGCGAACGCTAAGCCACCAATCGAGATCCCGGTCAATAACGGTAATATCTCAACCCCAATGGCATTAAGCATGGCAATAAAGCCTATGACAACGATCACGCCTTTGAGTACTTTACTCAGAAGTGGGACAATGTGATCATCCAAAGTGCTCTCACTCTTCTTGGCTAAGACTATACCATAGAATTCACCCACATCGGTTAAACGCAGAAAAAAACCTGTAGTGAATACCACAAATAATACTTTAATGGTACCTAAAATGAATTGACCGATAAAGGGTGGTAGTTGTAGAATCGGTACAGTCCTAAATAATAAGCTAAGGACAATGATGTATACCAATGGAGAGGCCAGAGGATGGAGTTTATTCTGAGCAACCTCAACGTGCACCCAATGTGCCAGTTTTTTCAGCAACAAGCGTTTGAAGACAAAAAGTAGCACATAATAGACAAGGATAAGACCCGCTATCAGGATGGAGGTAAAGATGTACTGCCAGTAGTGAATCCCTAGAAACTTCTTGCTTTCTGAGGGACGAAATTGCTTCAGCAACTTACTTGCACCGAATGGAAACAACTTTCTATGCAAATCATCTACAGCTTTTACCGTTTCCTGTGAGTACAACCAAACCCTACCATATTTCTGCACATATATCTGAGGATATTCCTCGGTAAGGATGTATTTATTTTCATTCGAGAGCGTATCAATATAGTCAGGGTCATTCGGCACTTCACCTAGCTCGATGTAATTCGCTGTTCCGTCAAGAATCTGCTTTATTTCTAATGCCAGCTCTGCTCGCTTTGACCTAGATAGATTAGTTCTTGCTAACGATTTGGCAGACTGCAGATCATTGAATGTCGCATCCTGCAAGTAAAACAAGTGGTTTGTAATGACATCCCTAGGGTTCAAGAACACATCGGGAAGCGTATCTTGTTGTGCTTGGCCTAAGAAATGACAGGTGAATAAGAGAAAAAATAGGATGCGCTTCATTTAATCAATAGCTGATGACTCATAGATTCTTACTTGACTCTCGAAATTAGTAAACAATTGATAATTTCCCTCTCTACTGAAATATAGTAATGAAGGCCTGCCACTCGCTTTTACGCCGCTTAGTAATTCATTACCCTTAAGGTCATATAAAGAAACATTGGCGGTTTCTTCATCCCAGACCATTAAAACTGACTTGCCTCCTCCTAATCGATAATAGAAAATGGAAGAGTTCTTATTGACCAAAGGGATTTGACACAATTCTTCTTCCTCTTCTGTCAAAACACTGGCTACACCCCTATTCGTTCTCAAAACAAGGAATCCATTATCGAGGACATCGTTCACTAGGCGATACGCGTCTTGATTATCTTTCTTCAGAAATTGCTTTTGCTCCATCACCTTACCCATTAAGTTCACTTTTTTCAACAAACCGTTATCAGAGATCACCGCAATCGAGGAGGTGGAAAGAGAAGGTAATTTCCTGAAAAACTGATCTCCAGAAAAACGCTGTTCAAGATCGACTGGAAACCCACTATACTCTTCTGCTTTTCTATTCAAAAGGTGAATTTTGTTCGTTCGTTCTGCCACAATAAAGAAGTCCTTACCCGATACCCGATCGTGAAAAGGTGTTGTGGATAAGGCCGCATCGATTTGTTTAGGGTTCCAATTCTCTAATGGATTTACCTCTTTGTCAAATAAATGAAGCTCGCCTCTTCCCGCTGAGATGAGGTAACGATACCGTTTGGTATTGTCATAATCCACCAATTGCAACCCATTAATGGATGAACTGATGCCATGCGCTTTCGGAAAACCTTCAACTTCTTCGCCATTTCGGTCAATGATATGGACCAAAGAATCTGTGGTGAACAGGTATTGCAGCTTGCGATTGTTGTAATAGTCGACCTGCACAATGTCGGAGACAAGTTGATCTTCCAGTTTGACCTTCCAGTTGATCGTTCCTTGCAAACCAATTTGATAAAGTTGATGACTCGTATCCTGGAGAATGATCTCATTCTCGTTTGTCAGGTGGTTGCGCACAATAAAGGGTCGGGTGCTCGCTTTGTGATCAAGAAAGGCATTGGCGACAAGGCTTTCCTCTCGCTCCATCACCCCTTTAGAAGCTTTATTCTGGCGTTGAAAAGAAACATCTCCTGCAATAAGGTAACCCACATTTGTACTGTTCACCTGAAAAGTTGCATAATTCAGTTGCTCGAGTACGCTTTCGGTGAATTCAGCATACGTTGGCTGCAATGCATTGATATCAACAGGATTATCCTCAAAGTTATGTATTGTGGTGAAATAACTATCCTGAATCAAACTGGCCAGAAACTTTCTCTTTTCTACTGACTGACCATAAGTGGTTTCATCAAAATGAGCAGCTAAGCTCCTTCTAACCATTTCAGCACTCGGAGAGAAAACCAGTACCTCTTCTGTGAGTGCATAATAGGCTCCTTGCGCTAAGTACTCATTGTCAACGTTCGTTAACTTTTGAAAGAACTGGTTGCCAATAAACCCAATGGTTTGAGACGCATATTCCTCCATATAAATGGTGGAGTCCCCAGGCAATTTAGCCTCTTCAGCCATGATGTTCAGCTTTGTCTCTATGGCCTGTTCATCACCAATCGGTAACAAAAACAGGGTCTCGGTTTGATCAAAAATGTCAAATGAAACGGAAGCCATGAACTCACCCAGACTCGTCTCACTTGTTTTTTCAATCATTTGCCACTTGAGCTGTTCTGCTTGTTGTGGAATAAATGCTGCCCCAAACAGCAAGGCATTGTTGTTTTCTTTAACGTTCAATCCAAGCGTTTCTCCATTATAGGCTAATGCATTCGGAGTTATCGCCACGTCCAAAACCACTAATCCTTCTTCAAAAACAAAAGGAGAAACCCTATTGAAAAACTTAGTGGCTAATTCGTTGTAGCGAGGTGTATTGATGAACACCTTATTCCCGACCAATCCTGCTGACCCTTGTTGGCCAAAGAGTCGATATTGCTCATCGTTAAGGCTGCGAACAACATCTTCAATTAAGATCTCTGCAGTTGAAATCACCAACAGGTTATCAGTCAACAGATATGCCCACTGTACCTCTTCCGACTTGATGAGCCAGACTTGATAATCATCAAAAAACTTACTTTTTGGTTGCCGGTCTGCGGCAAGTATAGTCCTCAACTTTTGCTGCATTGCTTCCTGTCCAGCCGACTGATCAAGACGCACAATGGCAAGTGGAGCCAACTCATTTCCACTCACAGAATGCCAGGAAAGGGACAGGTCTTGCAGATTCGTCGCCCATTTGCTTAATGAGTCAGGATGTAAAAGAGCACTTCTTTGTTCAGCGTAAAAAGACAAAAGGTGCTGTTTCAACGATTCGTTTTCTTGTAAGGAAGCATTGAACCCTTCTAAGTCGCTCAGGTAGACACCAGCAAGGGCGGTTTTTGGCACAAAAACATAGGAATCCTCAGGCGACTCTAATAAATCCTGAAAACCACATGCGACTATTGTCATGCAGTAGGCCATACAAAAAAGAAACTTTAGTCTTCTCACTTTACTCTATCCTATTCTTTGTTCGAAACAACGCTACTAAGGTAACGCTTGTTGAGTTTTTTCAGTACAAGAACCCTTTTTTTAGCTACAGTTGCTGAGGATAAGAAATTCCCTTTGATTGACACCATTTAGACTATTCACCCCTTACACAAAACCATATAGTATATCTTAGCAAACATTCTCTGCTAGACTGACTACCGGTCAAAAGAAAAGATGATCTACTGCCATTACACCTCGAACCATAAAAAAAGCCTCCAATTGAAGGCTTTTTATTTTCATTTTGACTGGCATTAAAGCAAGCCATTTGTTTTTCTTACTGCCTCCGCACTATTAGTCAATTCTTGCTTTTCTTCAGTGCTTAGCTCAACCTCAACGATCTCTTCTACACCGTTTCTACCGATCAAAGCCGGTACGCCTATGCAGATATCGTTCAATCCATACTCACCTTCTAATAAACAAGATGCCGGGAACATTTTCTTAGCATCATTGGCAATCGCTTGAACCATGGCAGATACAGCGGCCCCTGGAGCATACCATGCAGAGGTACCCAATAATTTGGTCAATGTTGCGCCCCCTACTTTGGTTTCTTGTTTAACTTCTTCCATGCGCGCTTCGCTGATGAAGGTGCTCACAGGAACTGAATTTCTTGTGGCTAAGCGGGTCAAAGGAATCATACCTGTATCACTATGTCCACCGATCACCATGCCATCTACATCAGAGATTGGTGCATCTAGTGCTTCCGCTAATCGATACTTGAAACGAGCAGAGTCGAGTGCACCACCCATTCCGATGATTCTGTTCTTCGGCAAACCAGTTGCTTGATGCGTAAGGTAAGTCATGGTATCCATTGGGTTAGACACTACGATGATGATGACATCAGGAGAATGCTTGATCAAATTTTCGGCTACAGATTTCACAATGCCAGCATTTGTACTGATCAACTCCTCTCTGGTCATTCCTGGCTTTCTTGGGATTCCTGAAGTGATCACAGCGACATCGCTACCAGCCGTCTTGCTGTAGTCATTGGTAGCCCCAACGATTTTTGTATCAAAGGCATTCAAAGACGCACATTGCATCAAATCCATTGCTTTACCTTCGGCAAAGCCTTCTTTGATATCGACCAACACGACTTCAGAAGCAAAATCCTTAATGGCAATATATTCTGCACAACTGGCACCTACTGCTCCGGCACCTACTACTGTAACTTTCATGGTTATAAGTTTGAAATTGACGATCAATTAACGCCTGCAAAGGTAAGAAGGGAAGCGGCTAAATAAAAACACCCTTATAATTATTCAACATGACCTTGAACAGCACTTTCTTGCTTGAAATAGAGTACCTGACTTGTTTTCGAAGTTATTTTCATCTCCTCCGCAATTCTGTGACCGACCACCCAAGCAATCTCCCCTTTTGAGAGCATGACATAGACATTTTTCTTTTGTGCGAGGGGCACTTTCTCATCGATCAACAAATCACTGACCAGCTTCCAACCTTTCATGCCAATTGGTTTAAACCGATCACCTTGTTGCCATGGCCTAAACACTAAAGGAAATTGAAGTCGCTCGACATCCAACATGGCATTCCTAGGGTTGGTGTCAATGTTTAGCCCTTCAGCACGAAGCCGCTCTATGCTATAGCCTCGGTGCAAGGCAACTCGCGTATCTTGTTCACCAATACGATATTCTTCGAGATCGACCTGTCTCTTGGGAAGCAGCTGGAGGAATGTCCTATCGACGAACATGACATGCTCCGCTGATTCGAACTTTGCACCTGCTTGATTATCCAAAGAATTGAGCATCTCCGTGCATTGATCATAGTTAAATCCATAGGGCATGAGGATCTCTTCTAATTCAAAAGCCGAAACCGAATTTTTGATCAAAGCGCTTTTTTCAATGACAATAACACCATTTTCAGCTCGAATCAAAGAGGCCCTTAGCTCGGCTATGTGTTGAGCAAAAACCCGCTTGACTACCTTGTTTTTCTCTACGAGTCGTTCAACCTGTTTCAAAAAAGCGGGATTGATCTCTTCCAAAACAGGAACTACCTCATGGCGAATCTTATTTCTTCTGTAATTGGTACTTGCATTGGAAACATCTTCGCGCCACTTGATCTGATGATTGATGGCATAGCCTAATAGCTCAGATTTCGTGAACGACAACAAAGGGCGAACTCGGCCCTTTTCAGCTACTGGAATACCTGTCAGTCCATTAATGGACGTGCCACGCGTCATATTCAACAACATCGTTTCTGCCAAATCATTTTTATGATGGGCTGTTAAAAGGTACTTAATACCTTCTTCCTGCATCAGTTGATCAAACCATTCATAGCGCAGGGTTCGTGCAGCCATTTGTGTGGAAACACCTTGCGCTTTGGCATGATCGCGTGTATTAAATGAGGTGCTTATCAAACGAACACCCAAGCGTTCGGCATAGTTTCTTACAAATTGCTCATCATGATCTGAGGCCTCTCCTCTTAATTTAAAATTACAATGAGCAATGATGAATTGGTGATTTGTTGCCTTTAGCAGCTCACAAAGGACAATGGAGTCTACCCCACCACTCACTGCTACCATCAGTTTGTCTTTTTCCTCAAATAGGGCATGTTTTTTGATAAACTGCAAAAAGCGCTCTAGCATGATTCAAAAATACGACAATTCGCTAATTTTGGCGCTCTTGAGCATGAAGCGAAACCTACTCACGTTGATACTTACTTTCTTAGGCCTTTCGGTCCTAGGACAAACCCGTGTGCAATTAAAGCGAGCGGAAAAATTAGCGCAAGCCATCATCAATGATCAACCAATTCAGAAACTGATTGGCAATGTTTGGATCGTACAAGGGTCAACGAACATTTTTTGTGATTCTGCCTACCTCAATAAAGCTTCTAATTCCGCACAGGCATTTGGCCATGTGAACATCATCGACAGCGAAGACTCGATAGACGTAAAAAGTGATTACATGGAATACGAAGGCAGTACAGGTATGGCCAAGCTTAGAGAAAATGTGATCCTAAGAGATAGCTCTGGCGTACTTTACACCGACTACCTAGATTATGATCGGAGCACAAAGGTGGGCTATTACCAGGGTGGTGGCAAGCTCATCGATCCGCTTAACGAAGTGACAAGCTTACGAGGAGAATACTATCCTGACGCAGAGAAGGCCCATTTTTATGACTCGGTACGGGTAAAAAATGTAGACTTCAATCTTCAAACCGACACGATGTTTTATGAAACCGTGACGAGGAAAACGGAAACCAAAGGCTTTACAAAAGCCATCACAACCGAAGGAGACACCTTAATCTCACAAAAAGGCCTCACCTATGATGCCAACAAGCAATACGCAGAGGTGTACATGGGAGAAATTCGATCTGTGGACTATACCATGAAAGCAGATACACTGATCGCCGATGATCTCAACCAATTGTATCGCGGATATGACAATATTGTGTTATACTCAGTTGCTGATTCCCTGACCATTTTTGGCGATGTAGGTATTTACAACAAACAGGAAGCTTACGGAAAAGTCTATGAAAATGCCTATTTGAGGAAAATGATCGATGGTGATTCCTTGTTCATCAAGGCAGATACGCTCTTTTCAAGTCAAAAGGAAGAAGAGAAATACCTATTGGCTTACCATAATACCAAACTCTACAAAAGTAATCTACAAGGCATTGCAGATTCAGTAAGCTATAACTTCTCTGACAGCACCATTTACATGTTTCAAGACCCCGTCATCTGGAGTGATGAATCGCAGATCAGTGCAGATTCCATCAACATAGAGATCAAGAGTAATCGCATCGATAAAATGATCCTCAGACAAAAAGCATTTGTGATTAGTAAAGACAGCTTGGAGAATTTTAATCAGATCAAGGGAAGGGACATGGATGTTTATTTTAAGAATGGTAGCATAGACCACACGGACATCAATGGCAATGGTGAGAGTATTTACTTCGTCATGGAGAGTCCGGGCGTTACTTCGATGAACAAAATGAAATGCTCCAACATGGGCATCTATTTTAAAAATAACTTCGTTAGTGAATTAAAAGCCTATCGAGAAATTGATGGTCGGCTTATTCCACCAACTGAGATTCTAGGACCAGACAAACGCCTAAGGGGTTTTGCTTGGCGAGTCGATGAAAAGCCCAAGTTGAGAGAGGTTGTACTCCACCTGAGGTACGACCGTTAAATACCGTTAAAGCCTCTTCATTCTATTTCAAACTGTTTTTCTTTGTTGGATTGCCAAATGCAATACATTGGATTTGTTAAACATTACAGGTAAATTTGCAGGCTTATGAAAAAAACCGTCCAAATCTTCATTTTTGGCCTTTTTACAGTCTTTATGATGAGTTGCAGTACTGCACGCATCACAAAAATTGAGAGAAGCAATGATTACGAAGAGTTGTACCAGGCGGCAGTCGCCTATTACGAACAAGGCAGGTACGACAAGGCGAAACTTTACTTAGAGCGTGTTAGCCCTTATTACAGAGGTTCATTAGAAAGCGAAAAGGTCTTATTATACTGGGCCTATAGTGAATACTACATTGGTTTTTATCAACTTGCTGCTTACCAGTTTAAAGAGTTTTATAGAACCTATGGAAGAAGTCCATTTGCTGAAGAAGCACAATACATGGAAGCCTATTCATTATATCTCGACTCTCCTGATGCGGAATTAGATCAAACGAGTTCTGAAGAAGCTGTCGTGGCGATGCAAAATTTCCTAAATCGTTATCCTGCGAGTGAGCATTATTTGGAAGCGAACGATATGATCGATGAGCTCCAGGTTAGGTTTGAAAAGAAAGCCTATGAAACAGCGAAGCTCTATTATCGGTTAACAACTGGACTCTCCTACCGAAATTATTTGGAGGCCGCGTTAATCACTTTTGAAACATTCAAGAATGATTACCCGGATTCGGATTATAACGAGGAATTGCTGTTCTTATCGGTAGATGTTAGTTATAAATTGGCCGATAATAGTATCAGAAGTAAAAAAAAGGAGCGTTTCGATAAAATGTACGACCTTTATGACGAATTCAGGCTGAAATATCCTGAAAGCGAATACATGAGCAAGGCGGAAGATTTCTTCGAGCGCTCAAAAGAAGAATTGAATAGAATTAAAACTTTATAAAAATGGCTGCAAACCCATCAATTATCACAAGAGACACAGACAAACTCGCAGAACCGACAGGTAACATTTACGAGGCAGTTTCGATCATCTCTAAACGTGCAAAGCAAATCGCTGGCACGATGAAAGAAGAACTCAACAGCAAATTAGCTGAGTTCGCTACAACAGTTGACAATCTTGAGGAGATCTTCGAAAACCGCGAGCAAATCGAGATCTCGAAGTTCTATGAAAGAATGCCAAAGCCTACTGCAATGGCTGTTGAAGAATTCATGAACGGTGAGATCTATCACCGCTACAAAGAAGCAGAAGAAACCACTGAAGAGGAATAAACCTCATGCTAGAGGGGAAGAACATATTGGTAGGTGTTACCGCGAGTATAGCAGCTTACAAAGCTGCTATTTTCGTTAGGTTACTTGTGAAGGCCGGTGCAGAAGTGCAGGTGGTCATGACTGAAGCGGCCAAAGAGTTCATTACACCCCTTACCTTAGCGACACTAAGCAAACAGCCCGTACTTTCGACTTTTACGGATGGTGATGAAGGCGAATGGAACAACCATGTCGAATTAGGGCTATGGGCTGATGCGATGATCATTGCACCAGCAAGCGCCAATACCCTAGGCAAAATGGCCAATGGCCTTTGCGATAACTTATTGTTGGCCGCCTATTTGTCTGCCAGATGCCCTGTTTTTGTGGCTCCAGCTATGGACCTAGATATGTACCAGCACCCAGCGGTGCAAGATAATCTAAAGCGCTTAGCCTCATTTGGGAACCACATCATCGATGCTGAAGATGGTGAATTGGCTAGCGGCCTTTCCGGACTTGGTCGATTGGCTGAACCTGAGCACCTGATTGAAGCACTCGAAGACTTTTTCGAGTCAAAAAAAAAACTAAGCGGTAAAAAAGTTCTCATTACAGCAGGCCCTACTTATGAAGCCATTGATCCTGTCCGGTTCATTGGAAATCATTCAAGCGGTAAAATGGGCTATGCTTTGGCAGAAAAAGCCAGAGACGCAGGCGCTACTGTAACCTTGGTTTCGGGGCCCTCTCATCTGCCAGCACCAAAAGGGGTACATGTCATCAAAGTAAGTTCAGGAAAGGAAATGTATGAAGCGGCCAAAACACATTATGACGAGACGGACATTAGCCTATTTGCTGCTGCTGTTGCCGATTATGCACCACGTTCTGTTGCCGATCAAAAGATCAAAAAGGCAGGCGATTCCCTTACCATCGATTTAGAAAAAACCATCGACATTGCACAAACTTTAGGTGAAATCAAGACTAAGGAACAGTTCAATGTAGGTTTTGCTTTGGAAACCGAGCATGAAATCGCCCACGCAAAGGCCAAGCTAGTGAAAAAGAATTTCGACTTGATCGTCCTCAACTCTTTGAATAACAGCGGCGCAGGCTTCGGTCATGAGACGAACAAGGTTACACTCATAGACAAAGCCAATAATCTGCAAGAATTTGAGTTAAAGTCTAAGAGAGCAGTTGCTCAAGACATTATTGATGCCATCAGTGAGAAGATTTAGCTTTTTATTCATTTTATACCTGACCTGTACGCTAGGCATAAACGCTCAAGAGCTGCAATTCAACGTGAGCATTAATGCTGAAGTGGTGCAAACCACAGAGCGCGCCATTTTCACTGAAATGGAAAACGCTTTTGAACGTTTCCTCAACGATACTGAATGGACAGGCGACCCCTTTAGAAACAATGAACGCATAAAAGGAAATCTCTTTCTGACCATTACCGATCAACCACAAGTCGGACGTTTCACTGCCAATGCACAAATACAGGTCATTCGTCCGGTTTTCGGCAGTAATTATGAATCCTTACTTCTCAATTTTGCCGATCGGGATTGGGACTTTACCTACACACAATCGCAACCCTTACGGTTTAACGAAACGATTTATACCGATAATATCACGGCCATGCTTTCTTTCTATGCTTATATCGCCTTAGGCCTAGATTACGATTCTTTCAGTCCATTGGGCGGAAGTCGTCACTATGAAAAAGCACAGAACATTGTCAATGTAGCACAAAACAGCGGCGCCACGGGTTGGGGGCAGTTCCAAAACCGAAGAAATCGCTACTGGTTGCTCGAAAACCTCTTCATCAACAAACAATACGAACCCTTGAGAGAGGCGATCTATACCTATCATCGTCAAGTGATGGATAAATTCACTGAAGATCCAGCGGCAGCTCGGGCTCAGGTCTTAGCGCTTTTGAAACAGATCCAGGCCATCAATCGTGTATTGCCCAACTCCATCGGCATCATTGCTTTTTTGGATGCCAAAAACGATGAGATCGTCAATATGCTCAAAGAGGGTGACATGAGTGTTCGAAGGAATGCCTATAATGAATTGCTCAAACTTGACCCCAGCCGACGTTCGAAATATCAGCAGATCGTCCGAAACTAGTATTGTTTTCGCTCAGGTGAATTGATACATTTGCCTTATGCTCACCAAGCTTTATATTCAGAACTACGCGCTCATCCGATCCTTAGCGATCACGCCCGACCATGGACTGAATATTATTACGGGTGAAACAGGCGCTGGAAAATCCATTATGCTGGGTGCTGTTGGCTTACTACTCGGGAATCGAGCAGATAGTTCCATTATGCTCGATAAGGACACCAAATGTGTGATCGAAGGTACTTTCGATATCCAAGCCTATCATCTCCAACCCCTATTCGAAGCCTTTGATGTGGATTATGACGATGAATGCATCATCAGAAGAGAGCTCAACACCAAAGGAAAATCAAGGGCCTTTGTCAACGACAGCCCATGCAACCTCGATTTCTTGAAAAAACTCGGCCTACGGTTGATGGACGTCCACTCGCAGCACGAGACTCTTCAACTCGGTGCCCAGGAATATCAATTGGAATTGATCGATGCATTAGCCAAAAATGGCAAGCTCAAAGCCGCCTACAGTACGGCTTTCCAGGAGTTGGTGACGAAACAACGCATTTTCAAAGAACTCAAAGAGGAAAGTGAGCAGCTTCGCAAGGAAGCCGATTACCACCAGTTCTTATTTGAAGAACTTGACCAAGCGAATTTCATACTTGGAGAGCAAGAAGAACTAGAAGATGAAATCAACAAGCTAGAAAATGCTGAAGAGATCAAAACCAAACTTTTTCAGGCTGTGCAGCTCTCTGATCAAGCAGAGATCAACCTCAGCAGTATGCTCGCCGAGCTAAAGCAAGTAATTGGCAGCATTAGTGCTTACAGCAGCAACTATGAAAAACTAAGTGAGCGCATACAGGGAACCGCTATCGAATTGCGCGACATCATCGATGAAATTGAATCAGAAGAACAGCAAGTCGAAGTTAGCCCTGAAAACCTACTGGAATGTCAGGATAGACTCAGCCTGATCTATAAGCTACAGCAAAAACATCAAGTCTCAGATATCAAGGGCTTACTAAAAATACATGAAGAGCTGAGCGACAAGGTGTTGAAGGTGAGCAACCTAGATGATGCCATTGATGCCGCTCAAAAAGAGCAGAATGCCGCAGAAAAAGATGCGATTGAAAAGGCCAAAACACTAAGCCAGAGCAGATTGGGTGTTTTTGAGCAGTTTCAAAAAGAGGTAACGGCTTTGGTGAGTGAGCTCGGAATGCCAAACGCACAATTCGATATCAAGCATCAGACCATAGCGCTGAGCAACACAGGCGCTGATGAAGTAAACATCCTCTTCTCTGCAAATAAAGGGATTGCTCCTACCCCAATTAAATCGACTGCGTCGGGCGGTGAATTCTCGCGATTGATGTTTGCCGTAAAATATGTGTTGGCTGGAAAAACGGCTCTGCCCACCATGATCTTTGACGAGATCGATGCAGGAATCTCTGGTGAGGTTGCAATGCAAATGGCAAAAATGATGCAGCGTATGGCTGCCAATCACCAAGTGATCACGATCACGCATTTGCCACAGATCGCTGCCAAAGGGCAGGCACATTACTTTGTGTACAAAGATGAAAGTGAGACAACCTCTGCCAGCAAACTGAAAAAGCTTTCTGAAGAAGATCGTCTCAAAGAGCTTGCTCAAATGATTGGAGGTTTAAATTATAGCGATACGGCCTTAGATTCTGCAAGGGAATTAATGGCCGACTAATTTCTTCCCCTCCCTTATTTGTGACATTTGATGTAGTATTGATGTACATTTTTCTTTTTGTGTGTAGGACTTGGTCTATATCTTGGGACCATAAACGCAAAACAGATAACCTATGAAATGTATATACACACCACTCAGCCTGCTCGCAGGACTACTCCTTATCGCCTCCTGCGGAAATGACGACGAAAACCCAGGTGAGGTAATCGACATCCCAGAAGGATATTCCTTGGTTTGGCAAGATGAGTTCAATAGTACTAGCATCGACATGACCAATTGGGGTTATGAAACAGGAGACGGCACCGACTATGGCTTACCGCGAGGTTGGGGAAATAACGAAAGTCAACTCTACACAGAAAATGCTGAAAACTCAGGGATCGAAGAGTTTGAAGGCGAATCTACCTTAGCGATCAAAGCCCTCAGCGACGGCAACGGAGGCTATACCTCCGCTAAACTCACCACACAGCGTAAATTTAGCATGCGGTTTGGTCGCGTGGATGTACGGGCTAAAATGCCCGAAGGTCAGGGCATCTGGCCTGCCATTTGGATGCTTGGAGACAATATTGATGAAATTGCATGGCCAGGTTGTGGCGAAATTGATATTGTGGAAGTATTGGGCCATCAACCAGAAAAAATGTACTCTACTGTGCATTATACCAATGCCGAGAGTTCTCGTACCGAACAACAAGGCAATGTAGAATTGTCGTCAGGTTCATTCAGTGATGCTTTCCATACCTACACCTTGGAATGGACACCGGAAGAAATGACCTTCAGCGTAGATGGCGAGCAGGTAAATGTCGTGCAGATCGAAGACGACATGAAAGAATTCCTACGCAGCTTCTACCTGATCATGAACGTAGCTGTAGGCGGCAATTGGCCTGGCTACCCTGATAACACTACTAGTTTTCCACAGCAAATGAATGTCGACTATGTCAGAGTCTTTGAGAAAGACGGCTTTGTTGCTCCTGAAGCACCTGCCTTAAATATTGATGAAGAGACTCTCGGACAGAATGTGGAACCAGGCATCGCGCAAGATGCCATCAGGGATGATTTTGATCTATTAGGCAACGCGAGGATCATTGCTTACGGCGGTGGCGGAGAACCTGTAGTTAGCTCTTCGACAGATGCTACCGACGGGGATGCTTCCATGGCCTATAATTTTCCGGGCGGTGCCTGGGGTGGTGCGTACATTGAGTTGGACAACCCAAAAAACCTCAGCAGCTACCGATACCTAAAGTTTTCATTGAAGAAACCAGAAGAATTGGTGATTGCAGAGATCAAATTGGAAAGCCCCGATACTAATGTGCCGGTTTTTCTCGATGCTTACACCCCTGATGAAGTTGACGGTTGGTTGGCGTATACCATTCCATTATCAGATTTCAACAACCTTGACCTAACAGAGTTAACGATTCCATTTTCGATGTGGAATCCTAAAAATGCGGATGGAAACCTCGTCGGAGGCATGGTGTTAATTGATAATTTACACTTCTCGAACTAAGCGTACATTGCAGTAAGCGACAAAGGCATCAAGCGAATCACAAGATTTGTTTGATGCCTTTTTTATTGAACTTATGAAGAAAAGTGACCATCTGTGAAGACTAATCGACGATAGTATTGGTCTGCCGCAATGAGTTTAGTATCTTAAAAACAAGCGTCCGAACCAACCTCATTCGCATTAACTATATTCTATGTCTAAAACAATTATTGTTTCTAATCGACTGCCCGTGCGCATAGAGCGCCAAGCCAACAGCTATTCTTTCAAACCAAGTGAGGGTGGCCTTGCCACTGGCTTAGGTTCCATTTACAAAGAGGGCAATAACATTTGGATTGGTTGGCCAGGTGCTGCCTTTGAAGACGACAAGGTAAAAGAGGAAATCAGTAAGGGCCTTGCTGAGGAAAGCATGCAGCCTGTTTTTCTGACACCTGAGGATGTAGAAGACTTTTATCTAGGATTTAGTAATCAAACCCTGTGGCCAGCTTGCCACTATTTTGTGCAGTACATCACGTACAATGATCAAATGTGGAGCACCTATCAGTCGGTAAACCAAAAATTCGCAGATAAGATCCTTGAAAATTTAGAACCTGGGGATATCGTTTGGGTGCACGACTACCAATTACTCTTGGTGCCGGGCATGTTGCGAGCTAAGCAGCCAAAGATCACCATTGGCTTTTTTCAGCACATCCCCTTTCCTTCATATGAGATCTTTCGCATGCTGCCTTGGCGAAGAGAACTGCTAGACGGCATGCTCGGCGCTGATTACTTGGGTTTCCATACCTATGATGACATGCGCCATTTCCTAAGTTCAGTGCATCGATTGGCAGGTTATGACTACAACACCAATCAAATTCAGCTGGAAGACCGATTGGTTGCAGCGGATTCCCTTCCCATGGGAATTGACTATGAAAAATTTGCTAAAAATGCCAAAACGGAGGCTACTGAGCAATTAATGCAGGAGTACAAGCAGAACTTTGGGGAAACCAAGATCGTGCTGTCGATGGACCGACTGGATTATTCTAAAGGTATTCCCAAACGATTGGAAGCCTTTGATATGTTTTTGGATCAGCATCCGGATTACATTGGTAAGGTCTCCATGCTCTTGATTGTCGTACCATCGCGCGACCTTGTGCCAAGTTATCAGGAATTGAAAGACGAGGTTGACCAATTGGTGGGACGCATCAACTCCAAATACAGTAAAATCGACTGGCGCCCGATTCATTACTTTTACCGCAGTTATCCCTTCGATTCCCTTTCTGCCTTCTACAGGATGTCGGATGTGGCGATGATCACCCCTCTCCGAGATGGTATGAACCTGGTCTGTAAAGAGTACATCGCCTCACGTCCTGATAAAACGGGTGTATTGATCCTCAGTGAAATGGCCGGTTCAGCAAAAGAGCTTTCTGATGCTATTTTGGTCAACCCAAACAACATCAAGTCGATGGCCGATGCCTTGGAAGTTGCCCTGAACATGAAAAAGGAAGAGCAGATTCATCGTAACCAAGTGATGCAGGAAAGTCTTAAGAAATACAACATTTTCAATTGGGTCGATCTTTTTACAGGCAACTTAAAATGGGTCAAGGAGAAACAACATGAATTAGACACGCTTCAACTCTCTCCAAAGCGAGAGGCAGAAATGATCGAACAATACCACAAAAGCAACAACCGCCTGCTATTGCTCGATTATGACGGCACCCTAGTACCTTTTAACGACGACCCCTTGGCCTGCCAGCCGGATGAAAATCTTTACAGAACACTCAATGAACTAGGGAAAGACCCAAACAACTACTTGGTAGTTATCAGTGGTAGAAAAGCCGATACATTGGGTGAATGGCTCGGAGATCTTCCTGTCCATTTGGTGGCAGAACATGGCATCTGGAAGAAAGAAAAAGGCAAAGAATGGGAGCTTAATCCTGAATTGGTCGACCTCGAATGGAAAGATGAAGCCAGAAAGATCATAGAGTTTTATGTGGACAGAACGCCTGGCTCCTTCTTAGAGGAAAAGCGGCATGCCTTAGTTTGGCATTATCGCAAGGTAGAAAAAGGCTTAGGCGAATTGAGGAGTAGTGAACTAGGTAGTCACCTCAAGCACTTTATGGAGATTAAGCGTTTGCAAGTATTACACGGTAATCACGTAGTTGAAGTGAAACCGAACGAGATCAACAAAGGATTAATTGCCAGGGCTTTACAGCAAAAACTGAAACCAGATTTCACACTGGCTTTTGGCGATGACCGCACAGATGAGGATACCTTTGAGATGCTGAGCGACGACAGTTATACCCTTAAAGTAGGGAAAGGTTCATCTCAAGCGCGCTTCTCAGTAGAAAGCTACAAGAAGGTGCGTTCAATTCTGCAAACCCTTACACGGCATACATAGGTGACTCTAGCTTGTTATTGATGCGCGTGGCGGCATTGACAAGACCCACATGACTATAGGCTTGTGGGAAGTTCCCCCACATCGAGCCATCTTTTTCGTTGATGTCTTCACTCAGTAAGCCTAAGTGATTGCGGTAGCTGATTAATTCTTCAAATGCCTCTTGGGCATCATCCAATCGACCAACACAAGCCAAAGCCTCTGCATACCAAAAGCCACAGATAAGGAAGGTAGTCTCAGGTTGACCAAAATCATCGGCAACGCGATAGCGATAGAATAAGCCTTTTCTCACCTTGAGATCTTCTTCCAAGGCTTTGAGATGATCCTTGGCTTTCTGAGAACCATGAGGCAGGTATTGCATAATGATGAGTTGGAGCGTACTGGCATCCATGTGCTTATAATCTACGCCCTGCCCATACGCATTCAGCTCAGGTCGGTAACACTCTTCTATCCAATTGCTTGCTCGTTGTTTTAGTTGCCCCGCTCGCTTGATCAAATCATCGATTTTGAGCAAAGCAGCTACTTTCTCTGCTGCCTGTGCCCCTGCCCATTGAAAAAGGTTGGTGTAAGCATGGTGATCGGCTTTATTTCTGAATTCCCAAATACCTGCATCTGCCTCGTCAATGGTCTTCTCCATTTTCTCGATCACTGTCCTGATCAAACCATCGCTATTTGCCGCCGGATTACCTCGGAAACGATCGTCCACATACAAGGGTAAAATCGCAAGTAATATTTGGCCGTATACATCATTCTGAATGTGCGTGTAAGCGTCATTACCAACCCTTACCGGTTGATTTTGCTGATAACCGACTAGATTCAGTTCCCTTTCAATCAATTTCGCCTCGCCAGAGATACTATATAAAGGCTGCACGCGGTGATCTTCCTTTCCGGGAATATTGGTGATAAAAGCAAAATACTTCTCCATCTCTTCAAAGTGCCCAATATTATTGAAGGCATTCAGCGTGTAGAAGGTGTCTCGCATCCAACAAAAGCGATAATCCCAATTCCGTGTACTTTGCGGAGACTCAGGCAAGCTGGTGGTCGGAGCAGCGATGATGGCTCCTGTATCTTCATACTGACAAATCTTAAGGGTAAGCGCAGAACGGATCATTTGCTTTTGATACAAACTACCGATACTGGTACTCTTTACCCATTTTTGCCAATATTGACGCGTTCTAGACAGAAAGTTCTCTGCCGTCTGCTCTATAGCGCCCTCTAAGGGAACCCCATAGGTCAACACCAAATAATGCGTTTGGTGCAGCACAAATTCTTTTTCCGATTTGATGTAATTGAGTGGAATATCCGTACTGAGACGAAGCGTTTCTTCCAATCCATTGTATCGTATGTGGTTACTACCTGTTTCGGCACTTAGGGGTTGCTCACCATAATTTGCCATGGGCTTACAAGTGATCTTCACTTTCGGAAAGCCTTGAATAGGCTCAATTTTCCTGATCAACATCAAGGGACGGTAATAACGCTCAAATTGATAGAATCGTGGTGCGATGTCAGTGACCCGATATGCCCCATCACCTGTATGGATCTCGGTCTCCAGAATATTGGTGTTTTCAACGTAGCGCTGCTTGCTTTCAAACTCATCGGATGACGGCTTAACGGAAAACTCTCCCCCTTTATCTCCTGCGATCAAGGCTCCAAAAGTGAAGCTGCTGTCAAATCGAGGTAAACACATCCAATCGATATTGGTATCTGTACCGATTAATGCGAGAAAAGAGCAATTACCAATGAGACCGTAATCGTAGGTATGTCGTTGTGCCATAAAGAAGTGAATTCGCTAATGAACCCATAAACTATCACTTATTCTGCAAAGCATTGTCCTCAAAAGCGTTTTTGTCTGCATACGATTGTGTAATCTCCGTTCGGTCAGTGCTTGCGTTAGTGGCAAACATTTACAGAAACTCGTCGGTCTTCTTTCTGCCAATCTGTCAGCTTTTCTCTTAAAAAACTTTATATTTGCGCCTTAAATCAGGAGTAGAAAAGGGATGGATCAGATCATACAAGACATTGATTTAGTTGATAGAAACAGCCAAGAGGCCATGGAAACGGTAAAAACCTCAAAGGAGGAAAACACCGGGAAAACCAAGAAGCTGTACATCGAAAGCTACGGTTGTCAAATGAATTTTGCTGATAGTGAGGTCGTCACTTCCATCATGAAAGAAAATGGGTATGACACGACGAGCGAATTTGAACATGCTGATGTCGTGTTTTTAAATACCTGTTCCATTCGTGAAAAAGCAGAGCAAACGGTTCGCAATCGTCTAAACCATTTTAATGCAGTAAAGAAAAGAAAGCCTGAAATGACCATTGGTGTTTTGGGTTGCATGGCCGAGCGCTTGAAAGAAAAACTCTTAGAAGAAGAAAAAATTGTAGATGTAGTGGTAGGTCCAGATGCCTACAGAGACCTTCCTAAATTGGTAGAAACAGCAGAAGAAGGCCTAAAGGCAGTCAATACGTTCTTGTCTAGAGAAGAAACCTATGCAGACATCTCTCCTGTTCGCTTAAATTCCAATGGAGTGACCGCTTTTATCTCCATCATGAGGGGTTGCGATAACATGTGTTCTTTCTGCGTGGTCCCATTTACAAGAGGTAGAGAAAGAAGTCGTGACCCATATTCTATTGTGAGGGAAGCACAAGAACTCTTTGACCAAGGCTATAGAGAGGTCACGTTGCTTGGTCAAAATGTAGACTCCTACAAGTGGTCTCCGGAAGAAAACAACAAGGCCTGGTTAGAGAAAAAGGAAAAGAAGGGCGAAGAAGTTAATCTCATCAACTTTGCCAATCTGATAGAGATGGTAGCGAAGATCTCTCCTGAACTCCGCGTTCGTTTCTCTACATCTCACCCAAAAGACATTACTGATGAAGTACTTCATACCATGAAGAAGTACGAAAACATCTGTAAATACATCCACCTACCGGCACAAAGCGGCAATAGCCGAGTGCTTGAGCTGATGAACAGAACCTATACCCGCGAATGGTACATCAACCGTGTAGATGCTATTCGAAGGATCCTTGGCGAAGAGTGTGGAATTTCGTCAGACATGATCGCAGGCTTCTGTACAGAAACAGAAGATGAGCACAAAGAGACCATCACTTTAATGGACTATGTGCGATACGATTTCTCTTATATGTTCTTCTACTCTGAGCGCCCAGGCACCTTGGCAGCGAAAAAGTACGAAGACGACATCCCGCTTGATATCAAGAAGAGACGCTTGCAAGAGATCATTAACAGACAACAAGCGATTTCTTTGGAGCGCAACAAACTAGATATTGGCAAGGTGCACAAGGTATTGATCGAAGGCACATCCAAACGTTCAGAAGAACAAATGCAAGGGAGAAATACTGCCAACAAAGTGATTATTTTTCCTCGCGAGAACCATCAAAAAGGTGCATATGTTAATGTATTAGTGGAAGACTGCACGGCAGCCACCTTATTTGGCCAGGCGGTAAACTAAAAATTTGAAGATTTGAATAACAAGGAAGTACTTAGTATAAAACAACGCTTTGGTATCATCGGGAATAGCCCTAAACTGATACATGCCATCGAGGTAGCCGCACAGGTTGCCCCTACTGACATGACAGTTCTGATCACTGGAGAAAGCGGTAGTGGTAAGGAATCCTTTTCAAAGATCATCCACCAGCTCAGTCCAAAAAAGCACGGAAAGTTCATCGCCATCAACTGTGGTGCAATTCCGGAAGGTACCATCGACTCTGAATTATTCGGCCACGAGAAAGGCTCCTTTACAGGGGCATATGAAGCCAGAAAAGGGTATTTCGAAGTAACCAATGGCGGAACCATTTTCTTAGATGAGATTGGAGAAATGCCGGTACAGACACAAGCACGGTTATTGCGCGTGCTTGAAAATGGTGAGTTT